>Ga0302321_100004619_pt1 | contig 11951 bp, 5 predicted proteins | sample Fen_T0_1_FD_202505 | JGI IMG/M metagenome (GOLD analysis project Ga0302321, IMG submission 202505) | Peat permafrost microbial communities from Stordalen Mire near Abisko, Sweden - Fen_T0_1 | ecosystem: Environmental > Terrestrial > Soil > Wetlands > Permafrost | place: Sweden: Abisko...
TACGTCGAGGGCTTCGCGTCCAGGCCACTCGATCGGGTGACTGACCCAGCGTGATCAGGGGATGCGGACGCAACCGTTCTCGCGCCCAGGCGACGGTCGGGTCGTCGACGTCGTTGTACAGGCAGGCACGGGCCACGGCAGGGGTGAGGGTCACAGTCCCGTCGCAGTGGTGGACGAACCCGGACCCGAGGTCGGTGCGATCGGTGTCCTCGAACCCGGAGGACTCGTCCACGGCGGCGTGCGCACAGGACTCGTCGCTGCGCAGAGGGAAGCCAGCAAGGAACACGACTTTCGCGGTGGTCGATGGATCCAGCGGAGGCGAAGGACGTGCGTCCGCCTCCGCTCGTGCGGTCAACGCTGAACCAGCGAGGTCAGCGTCGCGCGTAGTCGGCGAAGCCTTGCCAGTCGACGACGACGCAGGGCTGGTCGCCCACGATCCAGGCGTCGTGGCCGGGTGCCATGACGGCGACGTCGCCGGGGCCGTACTCGAGGGACTCGCCGTCGTCCATGACGACCTTCATCCGACCGGACACGAAGTAGCAGACGTGGGCTGCCTGACAGCTGTCCGTCCCCGCGATCGGCCTGACGTGGTCCGACCAGCGCCATCCGGGCAGGAAGGTGGCCCGGCCGACGGGTCCGCCGTCGGTGGTGACGAGCTCGAGCTGACCAGTGCCGCCGTCGAAGGTCCGGGTCTCGTCGGGGGTGTCGAGGCTCTTGCGGATGAGCTGGGGCATGGCGATCTCCTGAGGGTGGGATGGGATGTGATCTCGCCCGAGGCCTGGGCGGGCGTGCGGGTCGTCGACCGGAAGGTCAGGTCGATGTCACGGGCGAGGACGGGGCGAGTCCCCATTGCGCCCAGGAGCCGTCGAAGACGCGGACGTCAGGGCGGCCCAGGAGCTTGGCGAGTGCGAACCAGGCGGTGCTGGCGCGGCCACCGACCGTGCAGTAGGTGATGATCGCGACGTCGTCCGGGATGCCGAGATCCTCGACGGCGCGACGCAGATCGGGCACGGCGCGAAACGTGCCGTCATCGTGGACCAATGACTCGAGGGGAAGCCGGACCGCTCCGGGGATGTGTCCCGGCCGTCCTCCGGGCTCGGACCCTCCTGAGGGCCAGAACCGCTCGCCGGTGTACTCGGCGGCGGTGCGGACGTCGAGGACCGTCACGGACGGATCGTCGATGGCGGCGAGGGCGGTGTCCAGGTCGGCGCGGATCACCGGGCCGGGGCCGGGCGAGCAGTAGACGGCTGGCGTGGGTGACGGCTGATCGGTGCTCCACGTTCGTCCGTGAGTCGGCCACGCGTCGCGCGGGCAGTCCAGGATGTGCACGTCGCTGTGCCCGAGAAGGGACAGCAGCCACAGGCCCATGGCGGGCGCGTACCCGTAGAACACGACCGTCGAGCTCGGGCCGATGCCCGAGGTCTCCACGCTCGTCCGGATCGAGTCGAGGTCGACGGGCTGGTACGTCGGTGTCTTGAAGTCGCGGTAGACGTTCCACAGCACGGCGCCGGGGATGTGCCCTGCGTCGTAGGCAGCAGGGCTGACGTCGACCTCGACGACGCGGAGCCCCGGGTCGCCGAGGCGTGTCTGGAGCCAGTCCGCTGGCACCAGGAGGTGCTCGGTCCGGATTGTCGGTCGGGTCTCGGTGGTGGCGGCGGCCTGCGTCATCGTGGTCCTCCCTGGTGGCTACTCCATCTGGATCCACCCGAGCAGGTCCTCACGCCCGACGGTGTCCAGCAGCGCGGGATGGTCAGTTCGCATGTGAGCCCGGATCGCCTCGATCACGCCGTCGTCGCTGTCGCCACGCGCGACGTATCCGCACTCGCATCGGATGGTTCTGGTCATCTCGTGTTCTCCTCCATAGGTCTACGCGCCCGGTGTTGGCACAATGTTGGGGTGACCTTGGCGCCGTCGAGTCCGATGAGGGTCCAGCTGTGCGGGCCCCTGGTCGTCGACGTCGACGGCAGCCGCATCGATGCGTTGTTGCCCGGCCGCCAAGGTCGAATGCTGTTCGCCTATCTCGTGCTGCAGCGTCACCGCAGCGTCGGACGTGACGAGCTAGCTGACGCGTTGTGGCCACACGATCCTCCCCGGACGGCCGAACGGGGCCTCAATCCACTGATCTCCAAGCTCCGCAGGTCACTCGCGCCCGCATCGCTCGAGGGCCGGTCCAGCCTGCGGCTGCGACTGCCCGACGACGCCTGGGTCGACGTCGAGGCCGCCGAGCAGGGAGCGCATCGGGCGGAGTCCCGACTCGCCCTGGGACAGTGGGGAGCGGCGTGGGGACCCGCGCTCGTGGCGTTGTTCGTCTCGGAACGCACCTTCCTCCCGGACGAGACAGGGGTCTGGATCGACGACCGCCGAGCGATCCTGGCGGCCCTCCGGCTCCGCGCTCTGGAGGCGTACGCCGCCGCAGCCCTCGGCCTGGGCGGCACCGAGCTCCCCGCGGCCGTCCGCGCCGGACGAGAGCTGGTGCGGCTGGTGCCGCTCCGCGAGAGCGGCTATCAGATCCTCATGAAGGCACTGGCCCGACAGGGCAACGTGGCAGAAGGACTGGCCGTCTACGCCGACCTGTCCCGCACCCTGCGCGACGAGCTCGGGGTCTCACCCTGCGCCACCACACAAGACGTGTACGGCGAGCTGCTCCACGCGTAGCGGTGGAGTCGTCCGGGTCCGATGCTGGTAACTCATCGAGCACGGACTGCGGCAGCGCCGCTCAGATCGAGCGGCTCCTGGGATCCGCGTGGGACAGCCGTCCCCGACAGAGGGGCGCGCGCTCGCACCGATAGCGAGCGATGTGGGTTAGCGCCCGAGCCGTCACCCACATGGCCCTGCCCGTCGCGCAGTGTTCACCGCACTCCTGCGCTACGTGTCTAGACAGCGGCCGAGACGCAGGAGCAAGGTCACCCTCACCACCCGACATCGACCCTCAGGGGGACGAGTATGGGAAGCCTGGCGCTCGTCGACGTCGTCACTCCGTACGTCCTGGGTGGCGCCGCGATAGGGGATCCGCTGCACGAGCTCGTCTCGGCCCTCTTCGTGCAGGAGATCGACACCGCGTTCGACGACGCCGGTGTCACGATCTGGGGGATCGCCCGCTTCAGCGCCGACCTCACGGCGAATCCGCCGCGGTTCACCCCGCCGGCCTCGATCAGCTTCGGGGGCACGGCGAACGTCGACCACCGCACCGCCCGCGACACGAACTCCTTCTGGGACTTCCCGGACATCGCCATCCGCTTCCGGCTCACGGCCCCGCGGGCATCGAGCCCCGCGGTCGACACCGTGATCGGCGGTCCCGGCGGCGCGCCCGCGGCCCAGATCTCGAGCGCGGCCGTGGGAAACGCGCTCGCGCGCATGGGGCAGGGGCAGCCCACGCCCGGCCAGGCGGCGCAGGACGCCCCGACGACCGTCTTCCACCTCGACCTGCTCATCGATGCGGCGACGCTGCACCTGCCGTTCCTGCGGGGCGCCAAGCTCACCCCCGACGGGATGCTCGACGACGACCCGGCCAACGCGGAGGTCACCGTCACGCTGCCGAAGATCAAGCTTTCGTTCGAGCAGACCGCGGGCACGTCGTCCACCGACCCGCAGATGACGATTTCGCTCGACTCCTTCGCGGCCCTGGACATCGACGACCCTGCCGGCACCGCGTTCGGCGAACTGATCTCGATGAACCCGCCGTACGCCCTCATCGGCCCCGGAACGGCCCTGGGCTTCGGCTTCCGCTCGCTGATCCTCGACATGTCGAGCACCGAGACGCCGCCCGAGCTCAAGGCGAAGTTCGGTGTGGGGGACGACTTCCGCGGCATCTACCTGCCCGACGTCCGCGTCTTCGTGCGGCCCCCCGGGCTCGAGGGCCTCGGGATCGACGTGTCGGCGCGCGAGCTGCTCATCGGCATCGGCCCCGAAGGCGGCGTATCGGGCATCTTCGGCCTCGACGTCGTCAAGCCCGACCAGCCGCAGCAGGTGTCGGTCAGCGTCTACGACGAGTTCGGCGGCTTCATCGCAACGGTGCCGTGGGCCGACGGCGGCGCGCCTTTCACGTCGGACGTCGTCCACGTGCCGAAGAAGAGCGAGATCGTCGTCGACGTCGTCGGCGGCACGCCGCCGTACACGATCACCGTCGACGGCACCGTGCAGACCACCGAGCCGGTGACCATCACCATCCCGGACGGCGACACGCACAAGGACGTCGCGATCACCGTCGCCGACGTCCATCTCGGCGGTCAGACCCGCAGCGGCACCATCCCGCTCGAGCTCACCGCGGCCTCGCTCACCGCCGGGCAGCCCAGCTCCGACGCTCAGCCGGCCAAGCCGGCCGTGGTGACAGCAGGGCCCGCGGGCTACACCATCACCATCGAGGACCACGCGAACACCGAGGACGTCACCCTCGTCTTCACGCCGCCCGACGTCAACCACGTGTACGTCGACGGCAGCGAGATCAGCGTCAGCGGAGGGCGGGGGAGCGCGAAGTTGGCTCACGGCGCGAGCATCGCGGTGACCGCGGACTGGGACGTCCCCGCCGTGCCGTCGACCACGCCCAAGACCGTGACCGCCCAGTTCATGTACGACAAGCCGGCCTCGCCCCACCCGAACCAGGCCGACGACCCGGACGACCCGGCGTGGACGCAGTTCGTCGTCGGTGCGGACAACCTGCACTCCTCGGACTCGCCCTCCAAGGACGAGAGCAGCGCACAACCGCCCTGGACCACGGACGACCACGCGTTCACCCTGAGCTCCGGCTGGACGGAGTGGCTCGCGGCGGCCAAGGCCGAGTCGTCGGCGAAGATCACCCTGACCGGCATGGCCAGCAAGGAGCACGCGCCCAACGCCGCCTGGAACATCGCCCTCTCGCAGCGACGCATCTACGCCATCCGGGCGCTCCTGCGGGCCAACGGCATCGACGTCGACACCCGGCTGCTCCCGCCCGACGCCGAGGGCGAGCAGCCGCCGAGCGGTGCTCTGCTGGCCCCGGGTCGCGGTGTCTACCGCCGCGTCATCCTGTCCTTCCCGACGCCCGTCACGCCCGCCACGACGAACCACGCGGCCATCAGCGTGACGCGGCCGCCCAAGCCGCCGGTCAAGCCGCCGAAGAAACACGACATCACCGAGCGCAAGCCCGCGGGTACCGACGAGGTGCGCTTCAAGGAGCTGCACCTGCGCGTCGAGATCGACCACAACCGTCTCATCGCGGTCGAGCTCAAGCTCAAGATCGACGTCGAGACCGCCCTCGAGAGCTACCTGTCGAAGGTGAAGACGGCGAACCCGGGCAGTGTCGAGCCTGCCGGTCAGGGCGCGACGAACCTTCCGGTGGGCAAGAAGGCCGATCCCAACGACGGCGTGCTCGACATCCGGGTCCAGCTCACCCTCGACGACACCGTCGACCGCTGGCAGGTCGTGGCCAGCCTGTTCGAGAACGACAGCGACGGCTTCCTGCAGACGCCGCGACCGAGCTCGAGCGACGAGGGCTCGGCCGTCGAGCAGTACTGGCGCACCTGGTTCGGCCTGCTCATCGCCCTGGCGCCGCTCACCGACGCGATGGCGGCGTCGAACACCCCCGCCGGCGACGCGGTCGCACTCACCGTCTCGGTCGGCGTGCCCTTCGCGGCCCTCGCTCTGCACGTCGTGCACGTGCCGCGCATCACCTTCTACGGCGGCGAGATCACCGTCACCCACGACGAGTCGGGCACGACCGCCGCCCTGCTCATCGACGTCGAGGTCGCCCTCATCGTCGTGCTGACCATCGGCTCGACGAAGATCATCGACACGCAGCCGGACAACCCGATCACCGTGCGCTACAAGGCGGTCGGCTTCAAGACCTCCGACAAGCCCCAGCTGCGCGACCTGCTGCCGGTCTTCGACAGCTCGAAGGGCTACAGCATCAAGATCCCGAGCTCGGGCGGCATCAAGGTGCCCGACCCGCTCGGCGACATCCTCCAGATCGCCGGGACCCGGATCGCGCGCTCCAACCCGGCCAACATCGAGCTCGACATCGAGCTCAAGGCCGACCTCGGGGTGGTCTCGGTCGACAAGACCACCATCCGGATACCTCTCGAGGGTGGTCACGCCCCGACGATCAGCGCTCTGGGCGTGCACCTGTCGGTGCCCGGTGCCATCGACGGCCACGGCTACCTCGCGATCTTCGAGGACGGCTTCGCCGGCGAGCTCGACGTCTCGCTGCCCAGCCTCGGCATCCGGGTGGCGGCCGGTCTCTCGGTGCGCCATGTGGTGGACCCGAACGATGCGAACCACACCGCGACCGGCGTCCTGGTGTCCCTCGAGGTCGACTTCCCCGTACCGATCGCCCTCGGCAGCTCGGGGCTGGGCATCTACGGCTTCGGCGGCCTGTTCGCCCTGCACCACGAGCGCAACGAGAACCCCAACGACCCGGTGCCTGCTCTGTCGTGGCTCACGAAGGTGCACGGCAACCCGATGGACATCACCGGCTGGCAGCCCGCCATCGACCACTGGGCCATCGGCCTGGGCGCCGTGCTCGGCACGATGGACACCGGCTTCACGCTCAACGTCAAGGGCATGATCATCTTCGAGATGCCCGGTCCGCGCCTCCTGCTCGTCATGAAGGCGCAGATCATCAAGTCGAAGCCGGACCGCAAGGGCGACACCACCGCGACGATCCTCGCGGTCATCGACCTCGACTTCGGCCGCAACCGTCTCACCATCGGCATCACGTTCGACTACGACGTCGATCCGTTGCTCAAGGTGCACATCCCGATCCGCGCGATCTTCCCGTTCGACGACATCGAGCACTTCGCGATCGACGCGGGCAGCTGGTACGCGCCGGCGACCGTCGAGTTCTTCAAGCTGTTCACGGCCCGCGGCTACTTCATGATCCGCGGCAAGGGGCTGCCCGACACCAACGGCGGGTCGGACAACTACGACGCCGGCCACACCAACGACTTCCCGCTGAAGCCGGTGACCTTCGGCGGCTTCGCCATCATGACCGGCGTCTCGGTCTCGTTCCTGTGGGGCAGCAAGAGCAGCGGGCTCTACCTCTCGGTCGGCGCGAGCATCGACGTGGGCATCGGCTTCGCGCCGATCATGTTCTCGGGCAAGCTCAAGCTCTGGGGCGAGCTGCACCTGTGGATCATCGGTATCGAGGCTTCCGCCCAGCTCACGGTCGTCGCCGGGCGCAAGGGCGACGACAACGTCGTCCTCATCGACGGCGAGGTGCACGGCAAGATCGACCTGTTCTTCTTCTCGATCGAGGGCTCAGTGCACGTGACCCTCGGCGACAACCCCGACAGCCCGCCCGCCCCGCCGCCGCTGGTGACGGGCGTGAGCCTCCAGTCGCGGGCGGCTGCGCTCCTGCAGGGGGTGTCCAGCGGCCGCCCGATCGACGGGAAGCTCGTCGACGCGCACCCCGAAGGGCCCGCGCCGCTGGCCGAGGCGGTCCCCATCGACGCGATCGTCGTCGTGCACCTGGACTGCACCCCGCGGCTGGGTGCCGGTGCCGCGTTCACCACCACCGACCCCGACGGCCTGGTCGCGATGGCGATCCCCGCGCCGAGCGGGCCCCCGGCTCCCGCCGTACGCCGCGGCGACCCCTACTACACCTATCGCGTCAAGGGCGTCAGTCTCGACCACGGCCTCACCAAGGGTGCGACGCCGCTGGTGTGGTGGCCAACCGACCCGCAGCCGACCTCGGAGACGAAGACCGAGCTCGCGTTGCTCACCCGCGTACCCGACCCGCATCCCTACGCGGTGGAACGCAGCAAGCACCAGGAGGACAACCTCCACCACATCTGGTCGACCACCTGCGACCCGGTCGCCCCCGAGACATCGGTCCTGTGGACGTTCCACGACGCCCCGCTCGGCCCCTCCACGGTCGGCTGGATGCTCCTCGGTACGGCGTGGCCCGATCCGCCGGGAAGCACCCGAAGCGTGGCGCCCGACCTCCGGCTCGACGTCGCCGAGACCTGGCGCACCGGAAACGTGGCGGCCGACAACCTCGTCGACATCGCGCCCGCCCGCGTCATCGGCGGCGCGGTCGTGTGCGACGAGGGGTGCGGGCCGACGCGCTGGCCGCGGCCGCCGTCCGGGCCGAACGCAGTCGGAGCCGGCGCCGACATCGCCCTGCCGGTCGTCGCACGCGTCGGCCGTGACGTGCTGTCTCTGACCCCGGTGCTGCGCGACCGCGGCGTCCTGGCCGACCTCGCGGCCCCCGTGGACGCCGCCGGCGTCGTGCGTCCGCAGGACGGGGTGTGGGCCGGCGCGAAGGCGACCGCGCAGCGGGCCTGCTTCGCGCATGTGCTCGAGGCGCCGTTCCTCAAGCACAGCCAGATGGTCGCAGCGCAGGCGCACCCGCTCGGCCAGCTGCTCAGCGACCTCGCGATCAAGGCTTACGAGCAGGCGAAGGCGCCACTCGACGACGTGGTCGCGTTCCGCACGCACGAGGTCGTCGTCGTACGCATGCTCCTCGACGTGCCGGCCCTGCTGCTGCACGCGGGCGCGCTCGTCCTTCGCTGCTTCGACGCACGGGGACTCGTCGTCGACGAGCTCGTGGTCGACGGGCACGACCGCAGCCACCTCGTCGCCTCGGACGGCGACCTCCCCACGACGTGGCTCGACCTCAACGGTCCTTGGCACTGCCGGGTGCGCGAGGTCCTCGAGCACCTCACCGAGACCAACCGCGCCAAGCGCGAGAACGCCTTGCGCCTGGTCCTCGTCGACACCAAGGTCGACCCGCGCACCGCGTTCGTCGAGCTGGGGGTCGTCGACACCGCGAAGCTGGCGCAGGAGGGTCTGCACCGGCCGAGCTACCTCGTCGGAGTCGTGGAGACCCTGACCGCCGCCGAGGTCGAGCGCCACCAGAGCGACATCCTCGTGAAGGACTCGAAGATCACGGAGATCAACGGCGCCCTCGACGGCCTGCCCGACCCGCCCGCGCTCCTGCTGCCCGACACCGACTACACGGTGAGCGTCGACTGGGAGTGGACGACCTGCGACGCCAACGGAGCCGTGACGCAGCCCGAGGCCTGGACCGCGGCCACCCGGCAGACCTTCCACTTCCGCACCGACACCGCACCGCTCGCCAGCACCTCGGTGACGGCACCGGGCGGACCCACGACGACCATGCCGACGCGGCTCGATCCGTGGATCCTCCTGAGCGACCCGGCCGAGGGCGACCACTTCCGCTTCTGGGGCGAGCCCGTGCGCGTCGTCGTCTCGGTCGACTACCTCCTCGACATGTTCGAGACCTATGGCGTCCCGCTGCAGGCCAAGGTCCGGGCGGCGTCGTTCAAGAACGGCGACCCGATGTCGCCGACCTTCCCGCAGACCTACCAGCTCCTCACGCCGTCGATCGCCAAGCCGCTCAAGAACGCCGTGGTGTTCTCACCGTGGGAGGACGCCGTCCGCGGCCTTCTCGGCGATAAGGAGTGCGTCGCCACCAGCGGCGACGTCAGCCGCCACCAGATCCTCGATCTCGACCTGCTGCTCGAGCCGCTGTCGGAGTACATCTTCGACATCGAGCTCAAGAACCCCCCGGCGCTCGCCGCGGGGGAGGCGGCGCGTCCGCTGTTCCGTCGTGCCTTCACCACGTCGCGCTTCCGCGACGCGCACGAGCTCGCGGGCAGCGTCGCCGCGGCCCGCTTCACCGAGACACCCTCAACCGACGTGTCCGGGCTCGTGGCCCTCGCAGCGGCGGCCGGTCCGCTGTCCGCATCCGCCCTGGATGCGGCGCTCAAGCAGGCGGGCCTCAAGCCGGTGCACGAGGTGACAGAGCCGACGGTCGAGGTCCTGTGGGTGACGATCGGGGGCGTCCTGCAGCCGCGGGCTCTCGTGATCCGCACGGCCGAGCCGCTCGTACGCACGCGACAGGAGCCCGACCAGTACGAGCCTCCGGGTGCGCCGCGCCTGCAGCGCAAGGTCATCACGCTGCAGGACAAGCCCTATCTCGAGGTGGTGCAGACGCCCGGCGTCGCCGGTGCGCCGCCCATGACGATCGTGTCGCAACCGGGTCTCAACACGGTCGTCGTCCTCGTCGACGCCGGCCGCGGAGCACCGATCGACCTCACGCTGCGCCAGCACGGCAACGCGTTCCTCGGCGAGGCGCCGGGCCACACCGACATCGAGCTGCTGTCGGTCACGCTCGACGCGGCGACCTGGCAGGTGGTGTCCTGATGGCTCTCCGCGCACCGCTCCCCGGCGAGCTCGTCCTCGACGCGATCGTGTGCTACCCGCGGCGCGCGCTCGACACCCAGGTCGGCAACCGGCAGAGCACCGACTGGGCTCACCCGGTCGCCTGGGACGAGCGCACCCTCGAGCGCGTGAAGCGCAGGCAGCCCTACGTCGCGCTCCGCTGGGTGCTCCAGCCCGGGCTCGGCATCCCGCTCGAGCCCTTCACCGTCTGGCGTCGCCCGGCGTTCTCGCGCGAGGCGACGACGCCCATCCCCGGCGCCCAGTGGGCCGGCAGCCGCTACGTGTGGGACGGCATCTCCGAGATGATGCGCATCGAGGTCGACCTCGTCGGCAGCGCCACGGTCACCGGACTCGGTCGCGCCGAGCTCGGCGCCGTCCAGGCGGTCACCGGCACCGCCGGGCAGACGCTCGTGCTCGACGCCGGGCCGATGCTGCTCCTCGACGTCGACGACCCCGGTGCGGTCGGAGCCGTGCGCGGGCTCTCGCTCGTCACGATGGCGAACGGCGCCGGATGGCAGGAGTTCGAGATCGTCGGCCTGCCCTGGGGACCGCCGCTCGTGGGATCGACGTACTACTCGGGATCGCAGCAGGGCCCGGTCGGCGCGCTCACCGATCCCGAGAGCGCCGCGGTGCAGCGGCTGAAGACGTGGGGACCGGTGCTCGGCTGGACCCCGCTGGCCGGGCTGCCCCCGTGGCAGCCGCCGGACCCGTCGCGACTGGTCGAGGAGATGCAGGGCAACGTCCTGCCGGACCTCGCGACCGTGATGACCGCGAACCCGCCTCCGCTGGTGGCTAGCCAGGTGGCGGCCAGCGTCGAGCACAAGCTCGACGAGGTGCGGCAGATCATCGGCGTACGCAGCCGGCTCATGAACGGCGGCGGTGTCGGCGACCGCTCGGCGCTGACGGTGCGTCCCCTGCAGTCGCTCACGAGCGCCGTCGCCGTCGACACGTGGGCGAGCCTCGCGCTGGGTTTCGGCACCGGTGACGCCCTCGCGACCGGCGACGTCGCGGGCAAGGGCGGCTTCGACTACATGGTGACCGCACCGTGGCGCGGCCTCATGCAGGTGCCGATCCCCACGAGCTGGCCGTGGTGGGTGCAGCCGCAGCCCGACCCGCTCTACGTCACCGAGGAGGTCGATCGCGAGCTCGCCGCGGTGGTCCTCGCCCCGACCGTGCGGCCGGCGCCACCGGCGCCGGCGCCGGTGAGCGTCACCGTGGGTCTCGAGGAGGGCGCCGACTCCGTGGACGCGCCCTACCACTCGGGCATCGTGCTGCGCACCGTCCGACCGCCCGTGCTGCCGCGACAGCCGCGGACGTCGGGCTACGCGCTCGCACGCTACGACGGCCCTGCGGTCGCGGCGTACCAGATGCGCGAGCACCCGCTCGCCCAGGGCTGGATCCCCATGGGCTCGAGCGAGCCGGTGCGCGCGAGCTCCGACCCGCCCGACCCGGCGCTGATCCCGGGTACGGCGATGCTGCGCAACAGCGGCGTCGCGCGGCCCATCACGGGTGCGCCCGCGGCGTACCAGTACGCGCTCGCGGCGACGGACCTGTTCGGGCAGTGGAGCCCGTGGAGCGCGGCCTGGCTCTCGCTGGGTGTCGCCGAGGTGCAGGCCCCGGTGGTCGCCGCGGTGCGCGCCCGGGCGGTCGCCGGAGCCGGCGGCATCGACCCGTGCCCGCTCGCCGCCACGGTGGAGGTGAGCTGGAACGCGCGCGAGCGCTCGCTCGGGCGGCTGCACCTGGCCCTCGACGTCTACGTTTCCACCCCGGCACCGCCGGCGCCGTACGAC
>Ga0302321_100004620_pt1 | contig 11951 bp, 8 predicted proteins | sample Fen_T0_1_FD_202505 | JGI IMG/M metagenome (GOLD analysis project Ga0302321, IMG submission 202505) | Peat permafrost microbial communities from Stordalen Mire near Abisko, Sweden - Fen_T0_1 | ecosystem: Environmental > Terrestrial > Soil > Wetlands > Permafrost | place: Sweden: Abisko...
GTTCCAGCGGGTGGTCCGCGACGTCAGCGCCGACCTCGGCAAGGACATCCAGCTGGTGATCTCCGGCGGCGAGACCGAGGTGGACAAGGCGCTCGTCGAGCAGATCGGCGACCCCCTGATGCACCTCGTGCGCAACGCCGTCGACCACGGCATCGAGCCCGCCGAGGTGCGTGCCGAGCGCGGCAAGCCGGTGCGGGGGACCGTCCGGCTCAACGCCTTCCACGACTCCGGCAGCATCGTGATCGAGCAGAGCGACGACGGCGGCGGCATCGACGTCGCCCGGGTGCTGGCCCTGGCCACCGAGCGCGGGCTGGTCGAGCCGGGAGCCGTCCTCACCGACCAGGAGATCTGCGAGCTCGTCTTCGAGCCGGGCTTCTCGACGAAGGCTCAGGTGTCGGACCTGTCCGGCCGGGGTGTCGGCATGGACGTCGTCAAGCGGAACGTCACGGCGTTGCGCGGAACGATCGACATCGAGAACCATCCGGGCGAGGGCTGCACGGTCCGGATCCGGCTGCCGCTCACGCTGGCGATCATCGACGGCTTCATGGTCGCGGTCGGCGGTGCCACGTTCGTCGTCCCCCTGGACTGGGTGGTCGAGTGCGTGGAGCTGCCGGTGACGTCGGACCGGCGGGACTGCATGGACCTGCGGGGCGAGGTGCTGCCGTTCATCCGGCTGCGGTCGCTCTTCGGGATCTCGGGGGAGCGCCCGCGCCGCGAGAACGTCGTGGTCGTCGAGTACGCGGGGATGAAGATCGGCCTGGTCGTCGACACGCTGATGGGCGAGTTCCAGACGGTGATCAAGCCGCTGGGACGGCTCTTCGAGCACGTGCGGGGGATCGGGGGGTCGACGATCCTCGGCAACGGCGAGGTGGCCCTGATCATCGACGTCCCGATGCTGATCCGGCACCACACCGACCGGCACGACGTGCTGATCGGCAGCTGACCTGCCCATCGGCAGCTGAGGTCCGGCGCGTCGCAGCGGCCGCCCCGTCCCGGGATCCGGGACCGGGCGGCCGTCCGCGTTCCCGCCCGGCGCACGGCGTGCCGTCCGGGGTTTCGCTCGAGGGGTATCGCGGGTATGAATCTCTGTAACGCAGCGTGCTAGATCGGTTCTGCTGTGTAGCATCGGGTTCGCCGGTAATGTCCCCGACCTCCCGGACCAGGGGGGCCGGACCATCCGCGGCAGGCCGGCCCCGCGGCATCGATGGGAGCAGCCATGACCACGGACGAGGCGGTCGAACGCCAGGCGGTCGAACGCCGGGCGGCAGCCGCGCGGAGCGCGGCCGCGGCCGATCCCCTGGAGGGCGCCGTGCCTCTGGAGGTCGAGGGCCGCAGGGCGCTGGCCCGGCTCGGCGGCCGGATCACGCTGTTCCACGCGGTCGCGGTCGCCGTCGGCGTGCTCGCCGCGGGGGGCGGGGGGCGGGCCGCGGCGGAGGTCCTCGCGCTCGGCCTGGTCGCCGTCCCCGCCGTCCGGTACGCCGGCCTGACGCGGCCCCCGCGGCGCGGTCGCCACGCCTCGGCGTCCACCGACTGGGCCCGGCGCGGGCTGCTGCTGCGGCGCCTGGTCCCGGCCGCGCTGACGGCGGTCGTGCTCGCCTGCGGGATCGCCACGCTGTACCGGCTGCACGAGCTGGCGCCGGCGCCGGTCCCGGCGCAGGGGGCGGTCCTGGCGGGCTGGGCCCTCGCCGAGTTCGGGATCGGGACGGCGCTCGCCGCGGGCCCGCTGCGCGGATGGCTCGCCCTCGCCGGGCCGGCCGCCGTGCTGGCGGCGCTGCCCGGGCCGGGCGTCGCGGAGGCGACCCCGATCGTGGGTGCCGCGCTCGCCGTCACCGCGGCGGGGGCCGTGCACCTGCTGGTCCGCGGCGCGCTGGGCCGCGCCGGCCGGACCGGGCGGGCCATCGTCGAGGCGCGGGCCGCCCGCACCGACGCCGAGCGGGCCATCGCCCAGCGCCGCCGGACGGCCCGCGAGCTGCACGACACCGTCCTCGCCACCCTCACCCTGCTCGCGCACGCCGGGGTCGGCGTGCCGCCCGAGGAGGTGCGCGGCGCCTGCCGTCGCGACCTCGCGCTGCTGGGCGGGCGGCCCCCGCGGCTCACCCAGCAACGGCGGGCGGCGGGCCGCGGAGCCGCGACGCCCACCGTGCCCGCCCGCACCGGCCCGCGACCCGGCCCGCTGGCCCGCCGCCTGCGGGAGGTCCGCGGGCTGGCGGCGGGCCGCGGTATCGACCTGCGCGTGCACCTGCAGTCCGGGACGGTCGCCGACGTCCTCACCGACGGCGACGCCCACCGGACCCTGCCCGACGCGCAGCTGCGCGCCTGGTCGGGGGCTCTCACCGAATGCGTCGTCAACATCGCCCGGCACGCCCACGTGGAGGCGGCCGACGTCGTGCTGGGGATCACGGACGAGGCGCTGGTGACCGTCGTCGTCGACGAGGGCGTGGGGTTCGAGCCGGGCGAGGTGGACGTCGCCCGGCTGGGCCTGGCGGGCTCGGTCCACGACCGCCTGCGCGAGGTGGGCGGCCGGGCCAAGGTCTGGTCGCGCCCGGGGCAGGGCACCGTCGTCGAGCTGCTCGTCCCCTGGCCGTCCGGCGACGCCGAGCCCGGCGCCGAGCCGTCCGAGGCGCTGGACGGCGGGACGGTGGTCGACCTCGGGACGGCCGACGGGCCGGTGCCCGGCGCCCCGTGGACGCTGGCGACGTCCGGGGCAGCGCCGTGAGCCCGGTCGCCGGCGCGCTGCCGCTGCCGGACCTGCGCCGTGCCGTGCTGGTGCCCACCGTGCTCGCGCACGCCGTCGCCCTGGCGTCCCTGACGGCGGGATGGTCGAGCTTCCGCTCCGGGCCCGCCGCCGCAGCACTGCTCGCCGCCTCGGCCGCGCTCGTCGTCGTGCTCGCCCAGGCCCCGCCGCGGCGCGTGCCCGGCGCCCGCCCCTACCTGGTGGCCGCCGGCGCCCTCGCCGTCTCGACCGCCCTGCCCCTGCTGCTGCCCGCGGCGCAGCGGGCGCCCGTCACCTGCTGGAACTGGGCGACCGGCGCGACGATCCTGCTCGCGGTCGCCGTCCAGCTGCCGCCCGCGCCGGCCACGGCGCTCGCCCTCGCGCACGGGACGGTGGCCGCCACGGTCACGCTCGGCGTCACCGGGACGGCCGGGGCCGGCGCGTGGACCGCCACGCACGCCACCGTGATGGCCGTCCTGCCGGCGCTCGCCGGGGCCCAGTACGTGCAGCTCCACCGTCACCTCCTCGCCGGGACACCGCCCGTCGCGGGGCGGCGGCGGGATCCGGCGACGGCGGCCGTCCCGCGCCTGCAGGCGCTCGGCCGGCAGATCGAACCCCTCCTGCGCGACGTGGCCGAGGGCTGCCCGCTGCCGCTCGACGTCGACCGGGCGACGTCCGCCCGGCGGCTCGCCGAGGACCTGCGCCAGGCGCTCGCGGACTCCCGCCGCGCGCTCTGGCTCCCCGAGCAGGTCGGCGGGGCACCGGTGCAGGTGGTCGGCACGGACGCGGCGACCCGCGGGGCGGCCGACGGCGACCGGGTCTGGCTCGCCGCCCTCCTCGACCTGCTCGGCACGCGCCCCGGCTGGCGGCACGTGCGGGTGGTGCTCGACCTGCGCCTCGACGGTTCGGTGACGGGCGTCGTCACGGCCGACGGCGCCGCCGCCCCCGAGGCGGCCCGAGACCCCCGCGTCCAGGCCCTCTGCGAGGCCCGGGGCGCGCGCTGCGACGCGGACGACGACCTGCTCGTCATCGAAGCGGCGTTCCCGTCGACGATCGGAGCATGACGCGATGTTCAGCAAGAAACCGATCACCTTGGGCATCGTCGACGACCACCAGGTGCTCCTGGACGGCCTCGGCGCCTGGCTGCGGGCCCACGCGGACGACGTCGAGGTCGCCGTCAGCACCCGCACCTGGCCCTCGCTGCTGACCCACGACCGGTTCCCGGTGGACGTCGTCCTCATGGACCTGGAGCTGGGCGACGGCCTGCCCGCCGCCGTCAAGATCGCGACGTTGCGCATGCAGGGTGTCTCGACGGTCGTCGTCACGACGTTCGCCGAGCCCGCGCTCGTCCGCGAGTGCATCAGCTCGGGCGCCCTGGGGTTCGTGCCCAAGAGCGACGACGCCGGGGTGATCCTGGACGCCGTCCGGGCGGCCCGCCGGGGCGAGACGTACCTGAGCGCCTCCGTCGCCGCGGCCCTCGTGGACGACGGCCTGCACCCCGGCGCGCCCAAGCTGTCGGAGCAGGAGCGGCGCGTGCTCGTGCTGTACGCGAGCGGCCTGCCCATGAAGAGCGTCGCGCGGCGCCTGGACGTCGGCTACGAGACGGCCAAGTCCTACCTGGGCCGGGTGCGCGAGAAGTACGCCGACTGCGGCCGGGACGCCCGCAGCAAGATCGACCTGCGGCGCCGGGCGGTGGAGGACGGGCTCATCTCCGAGCGGTGACGCGCGGTCCCCGGCGGTCACGGGGGCCACCGACCGCCGGACCTCGCGAAGTACGCCCCGCTCTCTCCCGTCGTGCGGCGCCCGCCCGGACGTGGGGTGGCTCACGGCGGGCAGGCCGGGCACCCTGGACTCCATGACCTCGGTGACACCGGTGACGGCGCGGCAGGACGGCCTGCGGATGGGGACCCCGCAGGGTCGATGGGTGCTGCTGGCCACGGTGCTCGGCACCGGAATGGTCATGCTGGACGCCACGGTCGTCAACGTGGCCCTGGCGCGCATCCGGACCGACCTGGACACCGGGTTCGCCGCCCTGCAGTGGATCGTCAACGCGTACACCCTCACCCTGGCCTCGCTCATCCTGCTGGGCGGCGCGCTGTCCGACCGGTTGGGGCGCCGCCGGATGTTCGTCACCGGCGTCGTCTGGTTCGCCGTCGCCTCGGTGCTGTGCGGGCTCGCCCCCAACGTCGAGGTGCTCATCGCGGCGCGGGCGTTGCAAGGTGTCGGCGGTGCGCTGCTCACCCCGGGCAGCCTCGCCATCATCTCCGCGTCGTTCGCGGCGGGCGACCGCTCGGCGGCCGTCGGGGCGTGGTCGGGGCTCGGCGGGATCGCCGGGGCCGCGGGCCCGCTGGTGGGCGGCAGCCTGGTCCAGTGGACCTGGCGGTCCGCGTTCTGGCTCAACGTGCCCGTCGCCGTCCTGGTGGTGGCCGTCGCGGCGCGGCACGTGCCCGAGTCGCGCGACGCCGAGGCCGGCGGCCCGCTCGACCTGGCCGGCGCCGCGACCGCCGTCCTCGGCCTGGGGGCGCTCACCTACGCGCTGACCGAGTTGGGCCGCCCCGACGGGTTCTCCGCCACGGTCGCCGCGATCGGCGCGGTGGGGATCGCCTCGCTGGTGGCGTTCGTCGTCGTCCAGCGCCGGTCGGCCAACCCGCTGGTGCCGCCCAGCCTGATCGCGGTGCCACAGTTCGTGGCGGCCAACGCCATCACCCTGCTGATCTACGCGGCCCTGGGTGCGAACTTCGTGCTGCTCGTGCTGCACCTGCAGACCGTCGCCGGGTACGGGCCGCTGCTCGCGGGCACGTCGCTGCTGCCGGTGACGGTCGTCATGCTCCTCTTCTCGGCGCGGGCCGGGCGGCTCGCCCACCGGATCGGGCCGCGACTGCCGATCACGATCGGACCGTTGATCACGGCCTGCGGCGTCCTGCTGCTCATCCGGATCGGGCCCGGCGCCTCCTACCCGCTCGACGTGCTGCCCGCGGTGGTGACCTTCGCCGCCGGGCTGGCCTTCACGGTCGCGCCGCTGACGTCGGCGGTCCTCGACGCCGCGGGCGGCCACCACGCGGGCTCGGCGTCCGCGGTGAACAACGCGGTCGCCCGGGTGGCGGGCCTGCTGTCGGTCGCCGTCATCCCCGTCGTGTCCGGCGTCAGCCGGGCGAGCGACGCCACGGCCTTCGCCCGCGGGTTCCGGATCGCCGAGCTCATCGTGGCGGGGCTGCTGCTGACGGCGGGCGCCGTCGCCTGGGCCTGGATCCGCAACCCGGCCCCGGCCCCCACCGCCACGGACCCCGGACCGGCGCCGGCCCCCGAGCGGCTGGCGGTCGAGCAGAGCCCGCACTGCGGCGTCCTCGGGCCCGCCCTGCACCCCGCGGCCCGGCCGGAGTCCGTGCCCGCGGCCGCTGGCGGTTAGGGCTCGGGGATCTCCACGACGACGTTGGTGGACTTGACGCTCGCGACCACCAGGACGCCGGGATCGAGGCCGAGGTCGTCGGCGGCCTCCCGGCTCATGAGCGACACCACCCGGAACGGCCCGGCCTGGATCTCCACCTGCGCCATGACCTGGTCGCGGACGACCCGCGTGACCAGGCCGGTGAACCGGTTGCGGGCCGATTCCGCCACGACGCGCTCGGTGCGCGCCTGGGGGAGCGATCCGGCCAGCTCCCGGGCGAACTCGGCGAGCGCGGCGCCCTCGACCACCCGCCGTCCGGAGGCGTCCGTCCCGGACTCCAGGCGGCCGGAGTCGATCCACCGCCGGACGGTGTCGTCGCTGACGCCGAGGAGCTCGGCGGCCTGCCTGATCCGGAACGAGGGCACCGCCCGATCGTAGGGCAGGACCGGACCGCCGCCCCGGCCGACGGAGGTCCGGTCGACGCAGGTCCGGTCGACGCAGGTCCGGTCGACGACGGTCCGACCCGGGGCACCGGGCCCGTCAGACGGAGAGCGTCCCGGTCAGGGAGGCGAGGTAGTCCCTGAGCTGCGCCATCTCGGTCGACGAGAGCGTGAGGAAGGTCGCGCCGACCTCCTGCGCCGGGGTACCGACCTGCCGGACGACGGTCCCGCGGAGGGTCGCGGTGTACGAGGGCGACGTCACCTCCAGGACCAGCTCGTCGCCCGTGTCGGGCAGCGGGCCGTCCAGGTGCAGCCGGGCCCCGGTCTCGCTGAGGTCGACGATCTCGCAGTCCTCCCGGCGGCCGGCCCACGACGCGACCGCGGTCACGCCGACCGCCACCCGGCGGGCCTGGCGGCGTTCGAGGCGCTCGGTGAGCTGCGACATCGCCCCGATGCGGGTGATCGCCTCCTGCACGCACTGGTCGAGCCGTTCGACGGACTCACGCTGGCGGGCGGCCACCTCCGAGACGCGGCCGGTGGCGTCGCTCATGGTGCCGACGCCCTGGGACATCTCCTGGATCGTGGCGGCCATGGCCGAGGCGTCGGTCTCCAGCGCGCTGACGGTGGCGCTGATCTCACCCGTGGACCGGCCGGTCTCGGCGGCCAGTTCCTTGACCTCGTTGGCGACGACGCTGAAGCCGCGGCCGGCGTCACCGGCCCGGGCCGCCTCGATCGTCGCGTTGAGGGCCAGCAGGTTGGTCTGCTCCGCGACCCCGGCGATGAGCTGGGCGATGCCGGCGACGCGGCGCAGGCTGCCGGTGACCGCCTCGACGACCGTGTCGGCGGACCCGGCCCGGTCGACGACGGCGCGCGTCATCGCGTCGGCGTCGCCCACCCGCTTGTCGATCTCGGCGGACGCCGAGCGGACCGCCTCGGCCTGCTCCAGCACGTCCTTCAGCTCGGCGATGACGGCGGTGCTCGTCTCGTTGATGATGACCTGCGCCCGCTCGCGGACCTCCCGCTCGGCCGACTCCTGGCGCTGGAAGTTGAGGGCGGTCTGCCGTTCGCGGTCCGCCTGCTGGGCGGCGAGGTCGTCCTGCTGGCGGCTGATCGTGGCGAGCGTCCGGTCGAGGGCGGCGCCGAGCCGGCCGAGGTCGGAGGAGTCGGTCGTCCCGACGCGCGCGACGACGTCGCCGCTCGCCACCACGTCGGTGATGCGGCGCAGCAGGAGGACCGGGCGGCGGATGAGCAGCAGCGCCGCCAGCGCCGACAGCACCAGCCCGACCAGGACGACGGTGAGGATCAGCGCCCGTCCGGTCGTGTACGCCTGCTGGGCGGCCTTCTGCCGCTCCTGGGCACCCGCGCTCTCCAGGTCGAAGAGCCGGTCGAGCGGTCCGGCCATCGCCCCGTCCGCCGAGGACGTCGTGCCGATGAGACCGACCTTGGCCTTCGCGCTGTCGCCGGCCAGGAGCGGGGCCACGACGTCGGTGTTGCGCGCGTTGCGCCAGTCCTCGAGTTTCGCGGCGAACTCCAGGGCGAGCCTGCCCTCGGCGTCGGAGCGGCTGCCGTGCTCGCGGAGGTACGCGGCGAGGTCGGCGTCCATCTGGTCGTCGGTCTCCCGCAGCGCCGTCGTCGCGGTGACGACGTCGGAGGCGGTGAAGAGGTCGCGCAGATTGACGCGCATGTCCCCCTCCATGTCTCGCAGGTCGGCCAGCTGGATCATGGTGCGCACGGACTGCTGGTTGATCTGGGCGACCTTGTCGTTGACGCTGGACAGTGCCACCGTCCCGATCGCCGCGCCCGTCAGCGCGGGGACCGCTCCCAGTGCCACCACCGCGAAGACCCGGGTCCGCAGGGACCAGCCGAGGCCACGCCCCGGGCGACCGTTCCGCCCACCGGTCGAACCGACCATCCGTCCCACCGCTCTCCGTCGTACCCGTCCCCGGCCCCGGCCATGGGCGGGCGGTCTCCGCCCTGGGAGTCTGTGTCGGCGGCGTCCCGTCCGGCCTGAAGCGGTGGGCGGAAGGCCCCGTCCGGGTGGCGGGCACTCCACCGCTCGGCGGAGACTGCGGGGGTGCCCCTCGACGACTCGCCCGCCGCTCCCGCCCGGGACCCGCACCCGGCGGAGGTCCCCGCCGACGCCCCGGCCGAGGACCGGGTCCCGCGCCCGGTGCTCCTGACCGTGGACGACGACCCGTCGGTCTCCCGTGCCGTGGCCCGTGACCTGCGCCGCCGCTACGGCGAGCGCTGCCGGGTGATGCGCGCGGAGTCGGGCGCGTCGGCGGTGGAGGCGCTGAAGGAACTGCGCCGCCGCGGCGAGCAGGTCGCCGTCCTGCTGGCCGACTACCGGATGCCGCACATGAACGGCATCGAGTTCCTGGAGCAGGCGATGGACCTGTTCCCGCACGCCCGCCGCGCCCTGCTCACCGCCTACGCCGACACCGAGGCGGCCATCCAGGCGATCAACGTGGTGGACGTCGACCACTACCTGCTCAAGCCCTGGTCACCCCCGGAGGAGAAGCTCTACCCGGTGATCGACACGCTCATCGAGCTGTGGCGCGCCACCGGTCTGACGCCCGTGCCCGAGACGAAGGTGGTCGGCTTCCGCTGGTCGCGGCCCTCGTTCGAGGTGCGCGACTTCCTGGCGCGCAACGCCGTCCCGTACAAGTGGTACGCCGCCGACGACCCGGAGGGGGAGCGGCTGCTCGCCGCCTGCGACGCGACGGCGGAGGACGTCCCCGTCGTCGTCCCCGCCGACGGGACGGTGCTCAAGGCTCCCGACATGAGCCGGCTCGCCGCGAGCGTGGGCCTGAGCACCGTGCCCGCCGGCGACTTCTACGACGTCCTGATCATCGGGGGCGGGCCGGCCGGGCTCGGGTCCGCCGTCTACGGGGCCTCCGAGGGGCTGCGCACGGTGCTCGTGGAGCGGCGGGCCACGGGCGGCCAGGCGGGGCAGAGCTCCCGGATCGAGAACTACCTGGGCTTCCCCGACGGCGTCTCCGGCGGACAACTCACCGAGCGGGCCCGGCGGCAGGCGACCAAGTTCGGCGCCGAGATCCTCACCGCCCGCAGCGCGGTCGCGCTGGAGGTCGACGGGCCCCGGCGGGTCGTCCGGTTCGAGGACGGCGGGTCGATCGCGGCGCACACCGTGGTCCTGGCCACCGGGGTCTCCTACCGGGAGCTGGACGCCGAGGGCGCGTCGGGCCTCACCGGGCGCGGGGTCTACTACGGGTCGGCGGCCACCGAGGCGGCGTCGTGCGCCGGCCGGCACGTGGTCGTCGTCGGGGGCGCGAACTCGGCCGGGCAGGCCGCGGTGTTCCTCGCCGCGCACGCCGACCGGGTGAGCCTCGTCGTCCGCGGGCCCGACCTGGAACGGTCCATGTCGCAGTACCTCATCGCCCAGGTGCGGGCGACGGCGAACCTGGACGTGCGCACGTGCAGCCGTGTCGTCCGCTGTGAGGGCGACGGCCACCTGGAGCGGGTGGCGATCGTCGACGACGCCGACGGCGGCGAGGACGTCGTCGAGGCCGAGCACCTGTTCGTCTTCATCGGTGCGCGGCCGCCGACGGCGTGGCTGCCCGAGGAGATCCGCCGGGACGCCGCCGGGTTCGTCCTCACCGGCACCGACCTGCTGCGGGGCGAGCGGGTGCCGGGCTGGGGCCTGCCGCGCGAGCCGTACCTGCTGGAGTCGAGCGTGCCCGGCGTCTTCGCGGCGGGCGACGTCCGATCCCAGTCCGTGAAGCGCGTCGCCTCCGCGGTGGGCGAGGGCGCGCTCGTGGTGACCCTGGTCCACCGCTACCTCGAGGGGCGATGACGATGACGGACGCCGTGGACGCCGAGCCGGAGCGGCTCGGCCCGGGCGAGGTGCGCGGGCTGTTCCTGTTCGAGGCGCTGGACGACGAGCAGGTCGCCTGGGTCGTCGCGCACGGCCGGGTGCAGCGCTACCGGGCCGGCGAGCCGGTGTTCCGGCAGGGGGAGCCGGCGTCCTGCTTCTTCGTGCTGCTCGAGGGCACCCTGGTGATGCGCCGCCGGGTCGAGGGCAGCGACCTGGAGATCAACCGCACCGACCACCACGGCGTCTACGCGGGGGCCACCCAGGCCTTCCTGCGCACCGAGAACCCCGAGCCGTACAACGGCTCGATGGAGGCCGTGACCGACGCGCGGTTCCTGGTGTTCGAGGCGGGCGAGTTCGCCGACGCGTTCCGGTCCTGGTTCCCGATGGCCGTGCACCTGCTCGAGGGCCTGTTCACCGGCATCCGGGCGAGCGGGGAACTCGTCGCCCAGCGGGAGCGGCTGGCCTCCCTGGGCCGGCTGTCCGCGGGCCTGACCCACGAGCTGAACAACCCGGCGGCGGCGGCCGTCCGGGCCACCGCGACGCTGCGCGAGCGGGTCGCGGCGATGCGCCACAAGCTCGCCGGTCTGGCGAGCGGCAAGGTGGACGGCGAGACCCTGAACCGGCTCACCGCCCTGCAGGAGGACGCCGTCGAGCGGCTCGCCAAGGCCCCGGTGCTGGGCCCGATCGAGGCCGGCGACGCCGAGGACGCGCTCGCGGACTGGATGGACGAGCGCGGCGTCCGGGCCGGGTGGGAGCTCGCCCCGACGCTCGCGCAGGCCGGGCTCGCGCCGTCCTGGCTCGACCGGGTGGCGACCGCCGTGGCCCCCGAGCACCTGGAGAACGGCCTGCGCTGGGTGACCTATGCGCTGGAGACCGAGCTGCTCCTGAACGAGATCGAGGACGCCACCCAGCGGATCTCGGCGCTCGTGGCGGCGGCCAAGCAGTACTCCCAGATGGACCGGGCCGCCCACCAGGACATCGACGTGCACGAGGGCCTGAAGTCGACCCTCACCATGCTCTCGTCGAAGCTGCGCGGCCTGGACGTCGTGAAGGACTTCGACCGCTCGCTGCCCCGCGTCCCCGCCTACCCCGGGGAGCTGAACCAGGTGTGGACGAACCTCCTGGACAACGCGGTCTCGGCGATGCGCGGCCCCGACGGCACCGGCACGGGGACGCTCACCCTGCGGACGGCGCTCGACGGCGACTGCGTGCTCGTCGAGATCGGGGACACCGGGCCGGGCATCCCCGCCGACCTGCTCGGGAAGATCTTCGAGCCGTTCTTCACGACCAAGCCGGTGGGGGAGGGCACCGGTCTGGGCCTGGACATCTCCTACCGGATCGTGACCCAGCGCCACCACGGCGACCTGCGCGTGCACTCTCGGCCGGGCGACACCCGCTTCCAGGTGCTGCTCCCCCTGGAGGAACCCCTCGCCTGACCTGTACGGCGGTGGCGGTCCACGGACTTCAGAAGTAGTGGGACGTGCGGCAGTTCGCGGCCGAGTTCGTGGAGATGGCCGAGGCGTGCGGTTCGGCCGGCACCCTGGCGCCGCTGGCCCAGTTGCTGACCGAATGGCAGCA
>Ga0302321_100004625_pt1 | contig 11947 bp, 7 predicted proteins | sample Fen_T0_1_FD_202505 | JGI IMG/M metagenome (GOLD analysis project Ga0302321, IMG submission 202505) | Peat permafrost microbial communities from Stordalen Mire near Abisko, Sweden - Fen_T0_1 | ecosystem: Environmental > Terrestrial > Soil > Wetlands > Permafrost | place: Sweden: Abisko...
ACGCGGGCCGTGAGCGTGCGTGAGGATTCGGGTCAATTGATCGCTGGCCTCACTTCCGGTGAGCAAATTCGACTCGATTCGAGCGGAGACGCGCAAGTCGAGCAGGCGCCACGGGCAACCCCCGTGAAGCTGCGGCCAGACTCGCTGTGGCCGTTGAAGGAGCTGCCGCTCGAGCGCGCGCTTTCGTTCGGCGTGCCGATCGGCCAGGAATTCGCGGGCGTGGCCGTGGCGGGCAGTGTTGCGACCGTGAACTTGCGGACCGGTGAGCTGGTGCAGGTCACGCGGGCATTGGTGCCGAGCGAGCTATCGTGCCGAACTTTGGACGTGAACGGGGCGCTCTTGCTCGCGTGCCACTCGACAAGCAACGGCAGCGTGGTGCTCTCGGATACGTTCGGCGAGCAGCCAGTGACAGTAGCCAAGTTCGCAGCCGATGTAGCGCTGGATTTTGCCGACGGCGTGCTGGTCGCGTCCGCGCGCTGTGACGGGCTGGTTCGTCCGGGCGCGGTCTGCGTGCGCAGTGTGGACGGGCGCTTTCACGATTTCGACGTGAGCGCTCAGCTGGCGAAGCTCGAGTTGGCTTTTTCGCAGTCGAAGCCGGGCGGCAAGCCCGGCCTCAGCGCGCCCTCGGTCGTGCGTTGGGTGCCCAAGGTGGGCGGCGGCGCGCTGGCGGTGATCGGCGGTTCGTCGCCCGGCTTGCTCGACGCGCAGAGCGGCAGTTTCGTGGCCCTTTCGCCGGAGGTGCCGAGCGTCGTGATCGAATCCAGACGCAGCCCCGAGCGCTGGTTGGGGCTCGACTGGATCGCACTCGAGGATGGCAGCATGCGCGGCTGGCTCCGGAACAGCGGGGTTGCGATCGCGCGCGACGGGCGGCTCGAGCCCAGCGTGTACGAGTTCAGCCACTTGTCTGGGGCGGGTGCACACGCGCTTGGCGTAGATAGTGGGCGGCGCGTATTTCAGTCCTCGGACTGGGGGCGCAGTTGGGTGGAAACACTCGCGCCTCCGGGGTCCGGGTCTGCTGGCGAGCTGAAGCTGATTCCGCGCTGTTCGCCGGTAGGCTGCCTGATCGGTCCCTGGCTGCGCGTCGGCTGGGAGGCAGAAGTTCCCGGAGCACTCGTGCGCACTCAAAGCGTTGCACCCGCGCCGCCCGGCGTCGCGCGTGTTGCGCTGCCACTCCTCCGCTGCAAACAGCTCAGCGCACCGGTAGTTACCGAGCAGAACCTCGCCGCTGCTGACTCGGATTCCAATTTGCGCTTCGGGACCAGCCAACCCTTGGTTCGCGAGCAGGACTACGTGGCTGCGTTTTCGTGGGCCATCACGCATCCGGTCAACGGCATGGGCTACCCGCTCGGTATCCGGGCTTCGCTCGCGATGAGCTTGCCGGCGGCCGCGGCGCCGGATCCGCCGCCCGCGAATTGGTCCGGGTATTTGTCGCTCGCGCGGATCTCCTTTGTCTCCGCATTCGAGCCGAGCGGGCGGATCCAATCAGCGTCTATCAGCTGGCGCGCGCTAAACGATGCGGCGCGTGCGGGGGGGCTGGAACCTCCGTCGTTCCAGGCAGAACGAGTCGACGGCTCGATATCGCTGCCGGTCTTGGGGCAGAGCGCCGGCGAGGCCGATGGTTTGATATTGGACGATCAGGATCTGCCGCTCTGGGTTCAGCGCTCAGGTGCAGTCGAGGCCCTGGCAGGGAGCTCCATGCCAGGCGTGTCCAAGTGGATCAGTGCCGTGCGGAGCGGGCCGAACAAGATCGCATTGCTCGGTGCAGATTTGTCTGGGTTACTCGATGTGTTCGAATTCAGCTCGGGTCACGCTCGGCGCTTGTTTCAAATGCCTGGCTTGGGAGGCGAACTCTATCCTCGAAATCCGGATGCACTCGCGCTGGGCGCGCAGGGCGAGCTGGCCATCCTACGCACGCCTTCCGGGCGTGACCCGGCAAGCAGCGCGGACCCAGCGCTCTTGTTTCACGAGGACGGCAGCGTCGGCTTGCTCGCGCCGTGGTCGCGGCTGTTTTCGGCGGATTCACCCGAATGTAAACCAGCAACGAGCGATTTCCGCGTGCTGCTCCAAACTAGTCGCGCCTGGTTGCGGCTGATCGACGCAACCCAGCCCGTAACCAGCGAAGCGCTCGAAGCGGGCATGTTCGCAATCCTGCGAGGGAACAGCGAGCGACTGTGTCTGGAAGCCGTGGAACTTGCGGACGGGCCTGCGGACCGAGCGGGCTCGAACGAAGAAACTTGGCTCAGCGCGCGCTTCGTTGGTCGCGGCAAGGGGGCAGCCCGCCTGGGCTTTGCCCCGGGCTTCGAGTTTCGCCAACCCCTCAGCTGTAGCTTGTCCGACGGGCGCTAGCGTGGCATAGCGCAGCATGGCGGCGCGTGGTCTTTGGCTCGGTTCCCTGCTCTTCGCAGGGGTATTCGTGGCCTGCGTCACCAACCACGACGCGCTGGAGAAGAAGCCGACCGGTCATGCTGGCAGCAGCGCCGGTGGCACTGCTGGCCATGCTGGCGCGTCCGGCCATCTCGGTGGTTCCGGTGGTGAAGCCGCCAACGCCGGCGGCCATGCGGACGACGAACCGCCAGGCGAGAGCGTGCTCACGATCGTCAATGGAGTGGTCGACGCGCCCGGCGTCGCGCTGTGCTTGGCTACCGTCGACGCCGACGGCAACGTGACGCCCATCGGCTCACCGCTTTCGGACGTGCCGCTCGAATACGGTGCGAGTTTGGTGCTGCGCGAAGTAAAAGGGGTGGATTTCGCGATCGACGGCCTCGAGCCGATCGTGATCGCGGGCGATTTGGCTCTGATCGGAGGGCTTGACTGTGAAGCCGCCATCGAGCGTGCTCGTTCGGAAGAGGCGCAGAGCGTCGGCGCGGGCAGCGATTTCGACGCGGCTGGCGCCGCGGGTGTTGGCGGCGGGATCAACATTCCCGCGGGCAATGGCGGCAGTGCCGGCGAGGGCGGCGCTAGCGTTGCCGAGGGCGGCGGCGGTGCCGGTGAGGGCGGCGCAAGCGCCGGTGCCTCCAGTGCTCCGCCTGCTGTGCGCTCCGCGCTGCGAGTGCGCGGTTTGCCTGCGATTGCAGCGGGAACGTTGAACGCGGGCCGTAGCCTCGTGTTCGTCGCCAACGGTTGCATGGGCGGCGCCACGTACAGCGGGAAAGCTGCCGAGGAATATTGCGGCGCAGGATACACCGCGCGCGCGCCCACGGTATCGGCGATCTTGGTCAGCCTTTCCCGCCAAGGCTCGCCCGACCATGTCGCCCTGCAAGCGGTGCACGCTTCACTCGCAAACGCGCAAATGGAACTACGTTCTCGACCGCCGTTCCCGTCGATGGCAGCGGGGCTCAGCATCGCCAGTGTGCAGCTGGGGCAAGTCGCGCCGCGTCCCGCGTCGGTCCAAAATACGCTGTTCGATCTCGGCAGCGCCCGCCAATTCTATCTCTCGGTCGAGTCTCAGGGGAACTCGCTCTTCAGTCAGACCTGGGCCAGCGTGCTGGCGCAGGGTGGACTTTCAGAACTGAAGAACGGCTACGGTTACGCACTGATATTGAATGGCCCGCGCGCAGATCTGAAGGCCGTGCCGAACTTGTGGAATGCCGCCACGCTGACCGCGGTCGCCGTGGATCCCGAATAATCCGCTGCGCGGCAAGGGCTCAGTGGTAGAGCGAAACTTCGGCCAACTTCCCGCGCGCATCGTTGATGTGCGGGCTGTTCGGAAAGCGACGAATGAACGCGCGCAGCGTGTTCTTCGCGTCGTTCCAGGCTTGAATGGCCAGCTCCGCTTCCGCCAACTGCAGCGTGGCTTCGTCCATCACTTCCTTGTCTGCCGAGGCCTCCGAGAGCTGCATCAAAATCGGAATGGCGTCGCGATGCAGGCCGAGTGCGATCAGCGCCCGCGACAGTTGGTAGTTGGCTTGCGGGCTGTGCGCCGCGTCGCTCTTGTACTTCAGTGACTCACGGAACGCTTGTTGTGCTTCATGCCAGCGACCCATCCGAATATGATCGACGCCACTCTGATAGGCGATCAACGACAATTCGTTCTTGGCGCGCTCCACCGCTGAGTCGAACACCGCACGCTCGGTGGGCGAGATGTCGAGCTTGATCACGTCCGGGTAAGCGGCGATCAGCTCCTGTCTTTTGCTCTGCACGATCAGCTGGTAAAACTCGCTGGCTTGGCGGCTGGCGCGCTTTTGGATTTCTTGCCGCTCTTGCTCGACCTTGATGTCCTTTTGGATCGCCTCCAGCTGGTCGCGCGTTTCCTTGTTTTCTCCGCGCACGGTCTCCAGGCGGATGTCCCAAGTCAGCTTGACGAACACCAGCAAGATCGCGATCGTGACCACGTACGCGGTCGCGCTGTTGATCACGACCTTGCGCTCCGCGCCTTGCTGCCGCTTGGAGATGCTCTTCAGATCCGCGGCCAGCGCGTTGACCAGATTGTTGGTCTTGATCGTGAGCGCCCGGCTCTCCACGATCTCGCGTTTGATCTCTTCGAGCTCGTATTCGTTCATCGCGCCGGCTCTTCAGTATCGCTCTGGGGCGGGCCGAGCAAGCGCCGACCTCGACAGGCCAGGTCCCAGAACCCCTCCTGTCGCCCGCCCACGGATACGCTTCGCAATCGTGCGTTGCGCCTGCTCGAGGGATCTTACATCCGTCGGGTGTCGCGAAGCGCGTCAGGGACGCCTCGTCGCCGCGCCTTGGCAAGCTGCGCGTCTCCTAGCCGGACTCGTCAGGGGGTTCTAGCACTGGCTCTGGCGCCAAGCTGCCGGAAGCGCAGCCAAAAAGCGCCTGCAAGGTCCCCAAAAGCCGATTCTAGCTTGAACGGCAGCCGATCCCTGGCTAGAGCGTGGCGGGCTCAGTGGCCGAGTTGGTCGCGAGCTCCGTGCCCAGGCCACCCGTCAGACGGCGCCCCGGCCAATTCTCGAGGAAAGTATGGACACTAGCGACATCCGCAAGGGCCTGAAGTTCATGATGGACGGGAACCCGTACGTCGTCACCGATTTCCAGTTCGTGAAGCCGGGGAAGGGCCAAGCCTTCACGCGCACGAAGATGCGAAACATGCTGAACGGCGGCACTATCGAACGCAACATCCGCTCGGGCGAAAAGCTCGAGCCGGCCGACGTCGAAGACCGCACCTTGCAGTTCATTTACCCCGAGGGCGATGCCTACGTGTTCATGAACGGACAAACGGGCGATCAGGTCACAGTTCAGGCTGAGGTCGTCGGTGAGGACGCCGGCTTCTTGATCGACGGCATCGACGTCGTGATCACGATCTACAACGGGAACCCGGTGGCGATTGCGCTGCCGCCGCACGTGATCGTGCAGATCACCGAGACCGAGCCGGGCGTCAAGGGTGACACCGCGACCAACGTCACGAAAGCCGCCAAGATCTCGACCGGTGCGCCAGTGAACGTGCCTTTGTTCATCAACGAGGGTGATTGGGTTCGTGTGGACACGCGCACCCGCTCCTATATCGAGCGTACGAAGGCGCCCTCCAAGGCTCCCTGAGTCCCGTCCGAGCGCGAGCACCGCTACTTGTGGGTTGTGGTGCTCGGACTCGGCGAACTCGTTAGGCGGCGCTCGAAGACGATCACGCGTCCGGCATCGATGCAGGCGACCGCGCGCGCGTCGTTGGCGACCACGCAGTCGGTGAAGCGCAACGCGTCGGCATGCTCGGCGAGCTTGGCCGTTTGCCAAAGTTCCTTGCGCTCGCCGATCAAGAGCAGCCCGAGCGCGCTTGGAACGACGAGCCAACGACCATCGGGGGAGCGGGGCGTCCCCAGCTGCGGCAGTCCTGCCAGTTGCGGCTGTCCTGCGGCCGATTTCTTGCCGGGTGCCGCGACGGTGACGCGCGCGCCAGCGACCAGTGCGTCGAGGCCGTTGTCGTCGAAGCTGAGCGGCGTAATTGCGACGTTTGGACCGGTGCCATGCCCGGCGCAGCTTGCCGGGCGGGCCGCGAGCAGGCGCGTCGTCAGCGGCGGCAGCAGCGGGTGCGTGGCGTCGCTTTCATTGACCAAGAGCTCCGAACGGTCACAAGCGTGGACCGCGCCGAGTACGTGCTGGCCATTCGCGGAGCCGAGCTCGAGCGGCCAACTGGGCGCCCCGCTGTCCGCCGCAAGCGCAACTTCCGCGCTGTGATCGCCGGAAAGACGTGTCACCCCGGCTGCACCTTGGATCAGCAGTGCCGCGTCGGACTCGAACCAGAGCGGGCTATAGTGGGGCAGGCCAGGCGCCAGCGGCTGAGCGCGAGCGACGAAGGGCGGGCCTGCTTCGAATTTGCTCACCGCGCGGAGCAGCTCACGCTCCAAATTCTTGCGCTGCGCGCTCGACAGCTTGCCGAAGTACCAGCCGTCCCTGCGTAGCACGGCGAAGGCGCCCAGCAGATCGCCGCCTGCCAGCGAGGCGATCGCGTCGCTCATCATCAATGAGTCGAGCACGGGGCCCAAGCCAGCGCAGCGAAACGGCACGCCGTCTTCGTCGAACAAGCGCGGCACGCCACTTTCGGCGCACAGACTGGACAGCAAACGCAGGCTAGTCGCGATGCGTTCACCAGCGGTGCCGCCGCGTTTGCCGCGCGCCTGAAGCGCGATCTTGCCAGCGAGGCGCATCAGCGAGCCCCCGGGCTCACTCGCCGAGCGCGAGGCGCCAGCGGCACGATCCAGCCAAACCAGCTCGGCTGCTGCTGGTTCACTCGCACCCAGGTTGCCGAGGCTCACGGTCAGCCGCACGTCGTCTCGGCCGTCGTGGTCTTGATCCGAGGAATCTACAGAAAAATTCAGGGTTTCGTCGGCGGCCGCGCTGGCGGCGCGCAAAGTAAGCAGCAGCGGGTGCTCGACGCTCGGCGAGACGACGAGCAAAGCGCGCGAAGGGGCGCGTGCGATCAACGGCGTGTTGCAGCTGGCCGTGACATCGAGCGTGGCGCTACGAGACCCAGTCTGGGTCAGGGTGCTGGTCAGCGAGCAGTCAGCCGAGCTCGGCACGAAGCCGGGCAGTGCAGTGATGCTTCGGGCGGGCGCGCCGTTCGGGAAATACCAGAGCTCTCCCGGTGCAGCATCCTTCTCCATGGGCGCGGGCACGAGCCAGGCAAGCGCTTCGGGCTTCTGATCACCGTCGAAGTCGGTCGCCAATACCTGCGCGAAGCGGCGTCCGGCCGGCGCGCTCAGATTCAGGTCCGACCCTTGCCATTTCTCGGGTGCGCCAGGCACGAGTTCGGCCTTGCGTGCGGCGAAGCCAGCCGAGGGTGGAGGGGACGCGAGCACCGGGACGGCCTGTGGCGAGGGCTCCACCCTGGGCAGTGACGAAGCGACTCCAAACGGCGTGTAGGGCTTGTTCGAGCCACAGCCGTCGCAGCCGGAAAGCGCCCACGAAAGTCCCCACAGTGCTCCGGAAATCACCCCTCGTCCAATGCTAAGTGTTTGATTGTGCGAAGCTTTTGGCTCAGGTCGGGGTGGCACTTCAGCGAGCTTTGTACGTCGCGCGCTGCTTGGCCAAAAATGCCGTGAGCCCGTGCTGCGCGTCTTCGCTGGCGAACAGCGCCCCGAAGGCCGTCGCCTCGAGCTCACAGGCGGTTGCCAGATCGGCGTTGAAGCCGCGGTTGAGCGCGCGCTTGGCAGCAGCCACCGCCAGCGGCGCTTGTCCGGCAATCCGCTGTGCGTGTTGCTCGGCCCCAGCCATCAGCTCTGCGGCGGGCAGTACTCGGTTGACCAGACCGATGCGAAGCGCCTCGGCGGCGTCGATTGGCTCGCCCGCGTAGATGAGCTCACGTGCGCGGCCCAGGCCGACGCGGCGCGATAGCCGTTGCGTCCCACCGAAGCCCGGCAATAATCCGAGGTTGGTTTCGGGTTGTCCGAACTTGGCGTGCTCAGCGGCGAAGATGTAGTCCGCGCACAGTGCGAGTTCGCAACCACCGCCGAGCGCGAAGCCGTTGACCGCGGCGATGATCGGGAACGACACTTCTTCCATCAGGCGCCCGAGCCGGTGCCCGGCCGCGCTGAAAGCATAGCCCCGAGCCGCACTCGAGCCTGCCATCTCAGCGATATCCGCCCCAGCAACGAAGGCCTTTTCGCCCACGCCGGTCAAAATGGCCGCACGCACGCGCAACTCTGGCGGCACGCATTCCAGCGCCTGAAAGGCCTGCGTCAGCTCTGACAATACTTGTGCGTTCAGTGCGTTCAGCTTGCTCGGACGATTGATGGTCAGGGTTGCCACCAGGTCCTTCTCACTGAGTAAGAGTGTCTGGTACATTTCCGTGCCTTTCGAGCTCATGACGCCGGGCTGACCTTCGCGCCCTGCTCATCGTAGACGTAGAAGCCGCGTTTGGTCTTGCGTCCCAGGTAGCCTGCAGCCACCAGGTTCTTCAGCAATATCGACGGTCGGTACTTGGGGTCGCCGAAGTCTTGTTCCAACACGCGAGCGATCGCCAGCACCGTATCGAGTCCGATCAGATCTGCCAGCTCCAGTGGGCCGAGCGGGTGATTGAGCCCCAAGCGCGCACCTTGGTCGATGTCCTCGACGCTGCCGGTGCCTTCGTCGAGCGCGAAACAGGCCTCGTTGAGGAACGGGATCAGCATCCGATTGACCAGAAATCCCGGGCGATCCTGACTCACGATCACGGTCTTGTGCAGCGCCTCGGCCAAGGCCCGCACGCTGGCCAGCGTCTCGTCACTGGTTTCCAGCCCGCGCACTAGCTCGACCAGCTTCATGACCGGTACGGGATTCATGAAGTGCATCCCGACCACGCGCTCTGCACGCTTGGTCCGTCCGGCCAAGAGAGTGATCGAGATACTCGAAGTGTTCGAGGCCAAAATGGCGTTCGGTTTCGTCAAAGCATCGGCTTGCTCGAACAGCGCCAATTTGAGTGCGCGGTTTTCGGTTGCGGCTTCGATCACCAAGTCCGCCTGTGGGTAGGCCCGCTCGACCGTGGTGGCCTCGATACGCGCGCTCGCCAGCTCCAAATCGGCGGCTGTGAGCTTGCCCTTGACCTGCAGGCGGCCGAGCTGCTTGTCGATGCCACTTTTCGCGCCCTTCGCGCGCTCGAGCACGACATCTGCGAGTAGCACCCGGTAACCCCGTTGCGCGCAAACCTGCGCGATGCCTGCGCCCATCTGCCCCGCACCCACGACGGCGATCACGCCAATATCGGAAAGCAGCATGCCCGGATGTTTGCCCAACGCACGGTGCACGTCGAGCTCCATCCCGCGCGAAAAGTGCTAGCGTGCCTACTTTCGATGATTTCTCGGGCACGGTCACTGGCTTCTGCCGCGGCGCTCGTACTGCTCGCTCAGATGCTCGAGGGCTGCGCGTTTTCGCAGCCCAATCCCAAAAACCAGGCCCGCATGCTGGTGCAAAAAGGCCGTCCGGCGGAGGCTGCCCAGGCGCTGGAGGTGTATCTCCAAAAGCACCCCGACGCGGTCGCGGAGCGCCGCCTGTTGATCCGCGTGCACGCCAGCATGGGGCAAATGGGGCACGCGCAGGAACAAGCCCAGGCGCTGGCCCAGGTGCTCGGCCCAGGGAGTCCCGTGCCGTGGGTCGAGCTCGGCTACGCGCTGGAGCTCAGCCATCGCTACGACGAGGCGCTCGAACAGTACGACCACGCCGCAGAAGTCGCGCCGCGCGATCCGCTGGGGCCATTGACCGCCGGGCTGCGCGCGGCGCGTTGGGGTGAGCCCGAGCTGGCCGAGCCACGGCTTGTGGAAGCCCTACGCCGTGACACGCTCAACAGCGAGGCTTGGCATACTTTGGGTCTGACGCGCGCGCGCCTCGGTAACCTCGATGGCGCCGCCACCGCCTACCAATCCGGACTTCGGGCCGACCCGCGCGCAGTCGAGAACCACGTGGGCTTGGCGACGATCGCACTGCTACGCGGGGACGCCTCGGCCGCGCTCGGCGAATATGACGCGATCGTTTCGGCTCGTCCCAACTTTGCGGACGCCCAGCTCGGCCGATCTTGGGCGCTGATGAAGCTCGGTCGGCTGGACGACGCGCAGCGCGCGCTCGATCGCGCGCAAGAACTGGGTGCGGTTGGCGGCCCTCTCGGCGCGCAACGCCGAGCACTCGCGGCGCTACGCGCCATGCACTGAAAGGTGCGCAACGAACGCCCGGAGTGCCTAGGGCAGCGGACGGTACGCGGGCGAGCCCGAGCCAGGCCGGACCAGCGAGCAACCGCGAAAACGCGAGAGAAAACGCGAGAGAAGCCAATTGAAATCGAGGCCTTGCAAGGCTTGTAAGGACCGGTCCTGCAGCGTACTGTCGAGCCCCCGCTCTTCGCCGAAACCGCGGTGATCGAGTGGGCAATGAACGGGTGAGGAATGGACTCCCAGACGATCCGCACGGCGCTCGGCACTCTCCAGGCGATACCAGATTCGAACGAGGCGTGGACGGCACTTCGGGATGCCGCAAAAGCGAGTGGCGGCGACCTGTCGACCGATGAGCTGCTGCGACTTCTCGACGCTGCGCGCGACAAGCATGAAAGCCGCGGTGAGTGGGCCGCGGTCGCGGGCATTCTCGACGTCGCGTCGCAGGTCGCTGAAAACACGCCTCGTGAGGCGGAGGCACTGAGCGCACAAGCCAAGGTGCTGGGCGGAGAGATGTTCGACGACGACGGTGCCGGCGTTTGTTACCTGCGGTTGCTCGAGATCGACCCCGGCAATTCCGTAGCTCTGGCGGCCATCGCCGAGAGCGAGAACAAGCGCCAGCGCTTTTCGGAGTTGGCAGCGACCTACGCCACCGAGGCAGAACAAGCGTCGGACGACGTCTACAAGAGCTCGATGTTGATGCGCGCCGCCGAGATGGAAGTGCGCTACGGCGGGCAGAGCATGAGTCTCGAGACGGCGGTCGAGCGCCTCGAACAAGCCGTGCGGCTGGATGCCAGCAACGAACGCGCGGGGCGCCTACTCGAGCACATTTACCGTACCAGCAGCCGTTGGGAAGAGTTGGCTCGCGTCTTGGAGCGCTTGGCCGATCGCAGCGAGAAACCGGCTTCGCGCGTGGCCGCGGGCGTGCGTTTGGCGCGCCTGTACGCGCAGCACCTGTCCGACAACGAACGCGCCGCGCGTGCCTACGATCGCGTGCTCAGGGTCGACGTCTCGCAAGCCGAGGCCAAGGGCTTTCTGTCCGAGTTTTACGGCAACGACGAGCGCTGGGCGGATCTGGTGCTGCTCTACGAACGCGAGCTCAAAATCAAAGACACGAACGACTCCGAGCGCTTGGGCGACATGCTGCAGATTGCGATGCTGCACTGGCGCAAATTGAGTCGGCCTCAAGATGCCGAGCCCTGGTTCGAGCGCATCCGCAAGGTCGAGCCGAACAACGAGGGCATGCTCAACTTCTACCGCGAGTATTACGGCTCGCTGCAAGACGATACGCGCTTGATCGATGTCTTGCAGGGCGCTCAGCGTTCGGTGCCGGACGGCTCCGCCGATCGCAAAAAGCTTGCTTCGGAGATCGCCAAGCTTGCTGAAGGCACGGCCAACGCCCAAAAGGCGATCGAGCAGTACAAGAGCATCTTGCGTCAAGATCCGGATAGCTCGGAAGCGCGCGATTCGCTCAAGCGGCTGTACAAGCAGACGCAAGGCTACAATGCGTTGGTCGAGCTCTTGCGCCAACAGCTGGAACGAACCCCGGTCGAGCAATATCAAGACCGTCTGGCGATCTTGCGCGAGGTCGCGACCGTGTATCGGCAATACGTGCGCAGCGATACCGCGCTGCTCTCGGTGCTGAACCAGATCGTGCAACTCGACGACAAGCTCGACGAGCACGATGCCGATGAAATGCGCGAACTGGTCGGCTTGTACGACAAGCTCGGCCGTCATCGCGACCTGATCACGCATCAGCTGAAGCTGGCCGAGATCACTCCGGATATCGAAGAGAAGAAAGAGCTGTACCGCGCTGCGGCGCGTCGCTGGCTGGAGCAATTTTCCAACGCGCAGAACGCGACCGAAGCGTATGCCGCGCTGCTCAA
>Ga0302321_100004627_pt1 | contig 11944 bp, 10 predicted proteins | sample Fen_T0_1_FD_202505 | JGI IMG/M metagenome (GOLD analysis project Ga0302321, IMG submission 202505) | Peat permafrost microbial communities from Stordalen Mire near Abisko, Sweden - Fen_T0_1 | ecosystem: Environmental > Terrestrial > Soil > Wetlands > Permafrost | place: Sweden: Abisko...
TGTTCGCGATGATGGGTCGGTTCACCGGCGGCGTCGACTTCGTCGAGCCGGCGGCCCTCGATGCTCGCCGCCGGATCGTCGCGTTCTTCGGGCGCCACCTCGGCGACGGCGCCGGCCGGGTGAGCGCGTCGACCGCCCCGCCTATGGCTGGGCCCGCTCAACCCGGGTCTTGATGCCGAGCAGCTGCTTGCGGACCATCGCGAAGACGCCGAACCCCATGACCGGGAGGGTGTACCTCGTCCAGGGCTGATCGCCACCGCGGAAGTTGACCCGGAACCGTTCGATCAGGCGGGTCCGGTCGCCACCGAGTGGCTCCACGATGAAGGCCCAGCTGGCGGCGAACTCGGTCGGCTGGGTGGCACTCATGAGGGCGCCCGCGGCCTGGAGGTTGGCGGGTGTCGGTCCCGCGGTGCTCGCACGCGCCGTCTCCGCCTGTGAGACCACGAGGTCCGTGTCGAGGTACAGGACCAGGAAGCGCTCAGGCTCGATGGCCTTCACCTCGAACCCGCCGCCCGGGTGCGTCGGCACGATGTCACCGACCGCGAGCGGCCCGACGTCGGAGATGATGCCATCAGCGCTCCGGCCCTTCATGTCGATGGCGTCGTAGCTGTACCAGCCAGCCCGCCCGAAGCCCATCTGGACCAGCCACGGCCAGACCGCCGCGGGCGGCGCGTCGATCGTGATCGCGCGAGTCTCGCTGGTCGGAGCATCCGGGACGACGTCATCGCCCGGCAGCACCCTCCCCGCCTCGGCTGGATCAACACCCCACCGGTGCCACCACGGTCGGACGGCAAGCCAGAAGGCCGCCCCGCCGAGCGTCGCGCTGGCGGCGACCAGCGCCGCGATCCATCTGGCCTGTCGCATGGCGGTCACGTCCCTTCTCATGTTTGCGGAGGATCATCGCACCCGAGACCACCGCCGTCGCCATGTCGGCTCGTCGGCCGACGCGAGGCGGGGGGTGACGAGGGCGCGCGCGTTCGCGACCCGCCGCTGATCGCCCCCCGGAGGCTCCGACACTGCCGCTCACCAGATCCCGGGCACGAGTCGATGGGGAACGTGGCGGGCGTACTCGTGGTGCCCGGGCAGGCCGGACAGCAGCATCCGGTCCTCGAACCACGTCCGCGCCACCATCAGCGCCCCGGCGGCCAGGGCGGGGATCAATGCCCAAACCGAGCCGAGCGGGAAGGGCGACCCAAGTGACTGAAGGACTGCCCCAGCGTACCCCGGATGGCGAACGAACCGATACGGCCCATCCTGGCAGACGGTTTGGCCGCGCTCGGGCTGTACGCGGGCGACGGTCGAGAAGTACGCGTTCGCGATCATCGCCCACCCGAACATGGCCAGGCCGGACGCGAACACGACCGTGCCAGCCACATGCCAGGCGACGTCGACCGGTCCCGTCCACCCGAAGCGCACATCGAGGCCGGCGACGAGCGGCAGGAGGACGAACTGGGCGAGGCTCCAGAGCCCGCCGAGGGCCTTGTCCCAGGCGGGCATCTCGCCTGGCCTGCCGCGCTCGGCGACGAGCTCCGCGTTCCGGCGGAGGAACCACCCGTTCACGAGCGTGCTCGCGAGGTAGATCCCGAGGTACGCCCATCCCCAGATCCAGTCGAGCCGTCCGGCAGCGCCGAAGAGGACCACCCCGATGACGAAGAACATCACCGCGATCTGGCCGACCCGCGCCGCGACGCCGCGGGCGACGTCCCGGCGGGACTGCCCATGGGGAACGCGTTCGACGGTCATCTCCGGCAGCCTGCCGTTCCCGGCCGGGTATCTCAAGTGCCGGTGCGCCCTGCCAGGCGTTGTGCCGCTCGGAATGATCGATCCGTCTCGAACGTTCTGCCATGGGAGCGACGTCGGGGAACGTCGCGGCGGCTACTGCACCGGTAGGACGGCGGGCTGGTCCCCCACCACGCCGACCACGATCGGACCGGAGGCGGGCAGCCCGACGACGATCCGCGGCGTCACCCACTGGTCCAGGAACCCCTCCGGCGAGCTGCCATCGGTCGGCAGGCGGCGGTCGAGCCATGCGCCCAGTGCAGGGTCGAATGTGACGGCATACCCGGAGCGGGCGAGCCTGGCCGCCAGCGGGTCGAGCAGCTCCCGCGAGATCCACGACGCGCGGGCTGTAGCCGAGGCGCCCGACGTGGTCCCCGTGACGACGTCGCACACCCCGACCAGGGCCGGGCCGAGCCGCACCGCCAGGAGGGCAGGGGCCGGCGCGTCACCGTGAAGGTCCACCGCGGGCGCGGTCAGCAGCAGGAGCGCGGCACCGAGCGGGACCCGGCGTCCCATCGCGTCCGTGAAGAAACCCGCGGCGAGCGCGGCCGCGACTGTGTCCCGGATCGTGGCGGCACACACGTCGATTCCCCGGAGGAGGACGACCGCCCACGGAGACCGCCGCAGCTCGTGGAGCGGGAGCGGGCGCTCCGAGCCGATCAACCCGGGCGCCGACCCGAGCAGGGAGCTGATCGACGAGTCGTCGGTCATCCCGGACAGGTCGATGTCGATGACGGCCGTTTCGCGGCCGAAGACCAGCCTGGCCAGGGTCGAGGCCAGCTGCTCGCTGCTCGCGGACGCCCCGTCGCACAGCAGCACGACGGCATCCGGTCGCTCCCGCCGTGCGTCCAGGCCACGAAGCGAGACGCCGAGGCGGCCGACGAGCGCGTCAGCCGCCGGAGCGTCGAGCAGCGCGCTATCTCGGATCTCGGTCGCGAGCGCGGCGAGCGACGCGGCTGGGTCGAGGGGCATGCCGATCATCGCCGCGACGGCCTCCCGTGCGGTGGCGACATCGACGATCGTGCGTCCGTGACTCACGGCGAACGCGACCGACTGCTCGATGACGTCCACGCCCTTGTCCGGGAACGAGCGGTTGGGCAGGAACTGGTCGGCCAGCGCGACCAGCTCGGCGAGGGCGTCGTCGGTGACCGCGACGCCGCGCAGCCGCGCGAGGCCGTCGCGGACCGAGACCAGGACGGCGTGGACCGCGGCCGCATCCATCGGCTCCACCGGGATCTCGGTAAAGCGGCGCGCGAGCGCGGTCTCGGACTCGAGGTCCGCCTGGTACTCCTCCGCCGTCGTCGCACCGATGCAGGCGATCTCGCCACGGGCGAGCGCCGGCTTCAGCGACTCGGCCAGGCCGCGGACGCTCGGAGAGGCAAGAAGGTGGATCTCGTCGAAGAAGACGACGACCGACGGATGGCGGACCTCGACGAGGAGGTCGCCAAGGAGCGGCGGATCGGCGGCGATCCCCGCTGCGAGCGACAGGAGCGGCACATCGAGGATCCGGATGTCGCGGAGCGCGTCGGGCACCGATCCGGTGGAGATCCGCTGCGCAAGCCCCTCGACGATCGCGGTCTTGCCAGACCCGGCGGGACCGAGGAGGAGCGGGTTTCGCTTGGTGCGCCGCAGCAGGACCTCGACCACGGCGTCGAGCTCCCGTTCGCGCCCGACCACCGGCCCGAGCTTGCCGTCGCGCGCAAGCGCGACGAGATCGCGCCCGAACTTCGCGAGTGTCGGGGTGGAGGTCGCCCGACTGGCCCAGATGTCCGTCGTCGCCACCGCGTCATCCCTGCCCACGACCGTGCGTCCGGCCACGACCGCCGCGGCGATTGCCTGCTCGAGCAGGTCGATGGCCTTGTCGGGAAAGCGTCCGTTCGCGATCGACCGGTCGGCAAAGTCAAGCAGGACGTCGAGGGCGTCATCGCTCGCGGTGACCCCGCGGCTCCTTGCCAGCGCGTCGCGGATGCTGGCGAGGATCGGCCGCGAGGCAGCCTTGTCCAGCTCCGCCACCTCGACGGTGGTGAACCGCCGGGCGAGCGCCTCGTCGAGCTCGATCGTGTTCCGGTACTCCTCCGGCGTCGTGGCCCCGATGACGGCGATGTCGCCCCGCGCGAGTGCCGGCTTCAGGACCTGGTCGGCACCCATGCCCCCCTCGGTGCGGCCTGCGCCGGCCAGGAGATGGATCTCGTCGAGGAACAGGATGATCCCCGGATGGCTCGCCTCGGCCACGAGCTGCGCCACCCGTTCTTCCAGCTGCCCGCGGTACTGGGTGCCCGCGGTCAGCGACGCCAGTGGCACCTCGATGATCCGGACCTCGAGCAGGGGTGCAGGGACGCGTCCCGCGACGACCCGTTGCGCGAGGCCCTCGACGATGGCCGTCTTGCCGACGCCGGCAGGCCCGAGCAGGACCGGGTTGCGCTTCGAGCTCCGGACCAGGATCTCGATCATCCATGCGGTCTCGGCCTCTCGCCCGATGACGGGCCGCAGTGTGCCCTCGGCGGCCAGCTTCGTCAGGTCGCGCCCGATCTTGTCGAGCAGGGGTGTCGGGGGCGGGCCCGGCGTCACGGGCGAGCCTGGCGACGGTGGCACGGCCGACCCGGCCAGGGGCGCGACCGGGGCGGGTGATGCGGCCACCGACGCCGCTGCGGTCCTGCGTGACGCCTCGGCCAGCTGATCGATGCCCTTCTGCAGCCACGAGAACGCGAGGTCGAGGCCGGGCGCCTGGTGGTCCTCCGCCATCAATGGACCCGCTCGCGCTCGGAGACCGTCTCCTCGGCGGGCACCGCTGCTTTCGGCGCATCGGGCACGACGGCCGACACCGTCGCCGAGGCGGACGTCGCCAACGTGGCTGCAGCTTCCCCCGCATCGAGCCTGAGGGAGCTGACCCCGAACTTCTCGGCGAGGAACCGGCCGTTCGCAAGGAGCTTGTCGGAATCGTGTCGGGCGATGTCGTCGGCGACGTCCGCCAGGCGTCGGTCCATGAGGTCCAGCTGCTCGAGCAGCACGTCGTGGGGCGTCCGGCCGTCGGCAATTGCCCGGCGCTCGGCCATCGCGCGCGGCATGCGCAGGTACGTGGAGAACGCGTCGGGCAGGTACGCGAGCGCGGTCTCCCGGATGAGGTAAACGTTCGGGTCCGCACCGTTGCCCGGCGCGCCTTCGATGGTCAGCGTCGCCAGGATGGACGCGCGGATGCTGACGACCTTCGCGTACAGGTCGTCGGCGACCTTGCCCCTCAGGGCTCGGATCAGGCGGTCCAGCCCGTCGCGGACCTCGGCCGTGTCCTGAGCGGCCCCGATCGAGATCTCGAGCCCTCGCTCGGCCGGGACGAGCAGGACCCCGATGAAGTACAGCGCCACCGTGATCGGCAGCCACGCGATGCCGCCAATGAGCCCGACGAAGTGCAGCGCGAGGCCGCCGAGCGCGAGGAGCGACCCCACGATGTTGCGCCGCGAGTAGAGGAACGCCTCCACGCGTCGCACCTTACTGGTAGCCCCGGATCTGCTTGAAGATCGTCTGCAGCGAGGTCGTCTCCGCGTTGAAGACCGCGCCGCCCGTCTGGGTCGCGATGGAGCCCATCGCGTCGGCGCTGCCCTCGCCGAACAGGACGGTGTAGGTGTGGACGGCCTTGACCGGATCTGGCAGCGCCGCGTAGTCCGAGCCGAACTGCTCAGGCGAGACGCCCGAGTTGTTGTCGCCGTCGGTCATCAGCACGATGGAGTAGAGGCGATTCGGGTCCGCTGTCTCCGCCTTCCCCACCACCCCGTATGCGGCCTCGAGCCCGGAGTAGATCGCCGTGCTGTCGTAGGTCTGGAGGCCGTTCACGTAGTCCCGGATGGCGGTCATGTCGGGCCCGTTGGGCGCCGTGTCATCGATCGTGAACTCGCGCGTGTCGAGCACGTCCGTCGAGAAGGTGATGATCGTCACCTGCTCGCGAGCGCGGAACCGGGAGAACCTGCCCGTGAGGCTCTGGTCGGTCCCCGTCAGGGCGTTCATCGCGGTCTTGAGCTGGCTCAGCCGGTCGCCGCTCATGGAGCCCGACAGGTCCAGGACGAAGATCGCCGAGGCCGGCTTGCGCACCTCGTCGAGGTAGGCCGTGATCAGCGCGTCGATCGTATCGAGCTTGGCCGGGAATGGGAGCTCGATGAGCGTCTGCGTGGAGAACCGCGGATCGAGCGGGACTCCGGGGATGGCCGGCCGCCGGAGCGTGTCGGTCATGATCCGCTTCTGGACGTCCGGCGTGCGGAGGTAGGTCGTCACCTTGTCCCACGCGTCGCGCTTGGCCGCGTTCAGGAGCATGAACGGGTAGTCCGCGGTGACGATGCCTTCCTTCGGGTAGATCAGCTCCAGCGGCTCCCGGAGCTTGCCACCGGCATTGAGGCTCATCAGGATCGACTCGTAGTTCACGATCCCGTCCACGGTGTCCTGGTCCCGGACGTAGGAGTCCGCCAGGAACCCGGAGCTGCCGGCCGTCAGCGCCTGCCCCTTGAAGAACGCCCGCAGCGCGGTCTTGTCGATGGTGCCGGTGTCGATCGAATCCGAGCTGCCCGACAGCGCGGATGCGACGCCGATGAGGGCAACGAGGCCGCTGTTGGAGGCCGCCGGGTTCGTCATCGCGAACTTGAACGAGCCGTCCGCGGACTTCGCCTCGATGTCCTTCCAGGTGACGTCCGGGTTGTTGGTCCACCCGAACCGGTCCGCCACGCTCTTCTTCACGCCGATGACGACGGGACTGAGCATGATCTGCTTCTGGGCCACGACGCGGCTGCCGGCCCCCGGCAGGAGGGAGAGGTAGTTCCCGCTGCTGAACCACGCTGCGTCCGTGGCGGCGCCGCCGCTGATCGCCTCGGCGCCTTCGAGCGTGCCCGAGTACGACAGCTCGAGCGAGACGCCGGTGGCCGCCTTGATGTCAGGGAGGAGGGGGACGAGGTCCTTCACCTCGGACCCGGCCAGGACCGTCAGCGTATTCGGGTCGTTGACGTTGGGCGAGGTGTCGGAGTTGCCACACGCCCCGAGCAGTCCCGTCGCGAGCACCGCGACGAGGACGAGGCGGGCCCCGGACCGGACCCCGGTGATCATCCCTGGTCGAGGCCCGGCAGGTCGAGCCCGCTGCCGCGTGCCTCGCCCGCGCGCACCCGGTCGAGGTACGCCTGGGACTTCGCCACCTCGGTCGTCAGGGCGGTCACGGTCTTCTGCATCGTGTCGAGGGCCGCCACCTTGAAGGTGTCGATCTCGTCCATCGTCGCGTAGATGTTGGTGAACGCCGACTGGAGCTTCGCCAGGTCCACCGTCGCGGACGCCGCCTGCTCGTTGATCGCGCCGGACTGCTGATGGAGCAGCTCGGACGTGGACTCGATCAGGTTGGAGGTCGTGGTGTTGAGAGCGGTGATCTGGTCCAGCACGAGCTTCTGGTCGGAAAGGGCCTGGGCGACGATGACGGCGGTGCGCAACGCAGAGACGGTGGTGGTGGTCGCACGCTGGACTCCCTTGATCAGCTCCAGGTTGTTGCGCCGGATGACGTCCAGCGCGAGGTAGCCCTGCACGCTCACCGCCAGCTGGGTCAGGAGGTCCTGGTTCTTCTGACGAACATAGAACAGCATGTCCTCCTTGAGGACCTTGGCTCTCTCGGGGTCCGTGGACTCGATCGCGGCGATCCGCTGAGACAGCGCCGTGTCGAGACTCTGTGCGAGGTAGCTGTACTGGCGCAGGCGGCCCATCACCGCCCACAGGTTCACCTTCTCCTGCTCGATCGAGGAGTTGTCGCGCTGGAGCTCGTCCTGCCCGTGGTAGAGAGCGGTGATGATCGCGTCGATCTGGCTCTGGCTGGACCGGTACTTGTCGAAATAGTCCTGCAACCGGTCGCCCGTCCCGAACGGGATGAGCCCGAGGAGCTTCCGGGGACTGAAGAGGTCGCCCTGCTTGGCCGGGTCGAGGTCGTCGACCTGGCGGCGAAGCTGGAGCAGCGACCTTCCGACCGTGGATGTCTCCGTCAGCCCGCCGTTCTGCATCGCCGCGAGCGGCTTGTCGAGCAGCCGGTTCGAGACCGCGGCCGAGGCCCGGATGTCATCGTCGCCGAGCTTGCCGATGTCGCGCACCCTGTCGGCGAACGCCTGGCTGTGCGTGTCCAAGCCGGACACCGCGTCCAGATAGCCCGCCACCATGGCGTCAAGCTTGGCCTGGTCCGCCGCGCTGATCGGCACGGCGCCCTCCGCCTGGACCGGGGCGACCGCGACGACGGGTGCCGGTGCCTCCAGGACCAGCGTCGTGGTGGCGGCAGCCGGCACGACCCGGGCGGGCGAGACCTGCTGAGGCGCGGCCGAGGCGGCGGTGGCGGGCGAGGCGGCGGGGAGCTCGAGGGACGGTTCGGTCATGGTGGGGTTCCCTGGCTGGCTCAGTTCGATGGGCTGGGTGTGGCGGTGGGCGACGACGAAGGGCCGGCGCCCGAGTAGTCGGCCTCGATCGTGGCGATCATCGCCTCGAGGGTCTCGTAGGTTGGCGGGTCGATCACGTTGATCAGGTCGGCGGGGACAGAGAGGCCGTGGTCCGCGACGAACTTCGTGAACGCCGTCGTGTCCGTCGTCCGAAACCCGTACTGCGTCGCGAGCGATCGCATCTCCGGGTCGTTGGTCAGGAAGTCGCCGAGCCGGATGCCGTCGGGCGTCAGTCCGACGAACGTGTGTTTGGAGAAGATGGTCGGGTCGGGGTACATGAGCACCATCTGCGGGGTGATGCTGCCGTCGCCAGCGGCGGCCCGCTGGATGAACTGACTCTCGTAGATCATGACCATGGGGCTCTTGCCCATCCCCTGGACCAGGTAGTCATCGAACGGCTCCTCGGAGCTGCTGGCGACGAAGCCCTGGCGCAGGAAGAGGGGCGCGAGCCCGTCCATGAGCGGAGCGACCGAAGAGCCGTTCTGGACGATGTTGTTCCCGTTCGCCACGTATGACGTCAACGCCAGATACATCGCCGCCGAGTTGGACTTCCGGACATCGGTCGAGGTGACCAGGATGCTCTTGTTGACGGGGTAGGCCGTGTTGCCCGGGAGGTCCTTCCAGCGTGTGTTCGCGCCCACGAGCTTCATGTAGGCCGCGACATCAAGGGTCGTAGCGCCCCCGGCCGCATGGACCACGCCGGCCTTGGTCAGGAGGTCAACGATCGGCTTCCAGGTCGCGATCGCCATTGGTGTGTAGAACGGCACGAACGCCTTGGAGCCCGGGTGATCGAGGCGGATCTTCTCGGCCGCCGGCACGCCGGCCGGGAAGGCGAAGTCCTGACTCGAGAGGTCGGAACCGGCGATCTGGCGCGAGCCTGCCGTGGACACCGAGACCACGAACCCGCCGCGCTTCAGCGCCGCAACGACTCGCGCATCCTTGAAGAACGGGTCCTTCTCGGAGCCGATCAGGCCCCGGACGGAGACTGCCGCCGGGCCGAGGGCGTCCTTGGCAGAGTTGAGGATCCCATACCCGACACCGACGATCAGCAGGATCGCCAGGGCGAGGGCCGCGAGACGCCGGGGGTTCCGGTTCACGGGCAGTTGGGAAGAGCCAGCAGCATCGCGGTCGATACCTCGCAGGGGGATGCACCGCCCGATCGGCGGCCCCGCCCAGACCGGAACACCAGCCCCTGGGCCGCAACGATCATGACCAAGTCTCCCAGTGTCGGGACACGTTCATAGCAGACGAAGGTGAACCACATGTTAACGGGAGCGTGCCGTCAAGTCCGAACGGGGTAGTCGCGGCCGTCGATACCAGGGTGGAGCCCCTTCGCCCGCAGAACACCGGATGCTGCCGTGCCGCCAACCCCGGACCTGCATGACTGAACCCAGCAGGCCAACCGCCCAGTGGTCACCGCGCCGTCGGTCGGTGAGACTCGAGACGTCACCGGCTACGAACGTCGGGACTTCCTGATTGTGACGTTCCTTCGTGCGGCGCCGACGACTGGAGCCACCCGTCAGGACGAGATGGCCTGGGAGAACCGGTATGCCTCGAACATGCACGCCAGCACGAGGATGACGAGGGCGACCGCGACGCCGACGTTGCGCTGCCTGATCGAGCCGCGGTCGGTCACCGGCGGCACGCGCTCCGCCTTCGACCCGACGACCTGCCAGCGGACGATGGAGACCGTCGATGCGGCGGCGAGCGCATAGGCGGCGATCTCGTACAGGCCGGAGGACCCGAAGACCTCCAGGCTCGGCGGCACCTTGCCGCCCAGTGAGACGGCGAACGAGTTCGTCCCGATCGTCACCCCGAAGACCGCCGTGATGACGGCGAGCGAGCTGTAGCCGAGCGGCCAGCCGCCCTGCCGGATGAGGTTTGGGGCGATGATCGCGCACGCCACAACGGCGAGATTGATGACGAGCAGCCTGGCGGCCTCGAGGGCGACGCTCCCGCCGACCAGGTCGCGGCCCGCGAGGATCGCCGCCCCGGTCCGCCCCGCGAGGAGGCCCTCCGGAAGCAGCAGGTAGCCCATCGTCCACGCCGCGATCAGGACGGCGGCGTCCGCGACGAGCAGCGCCGGGAACCGGACGAGGAGGTCGTCGTGCAGCAGGTAGCGTGCAGGCCGGCCACGCCGACCCGCGGGGAGACCGCGTTCGCGACCGAGGCTATGTGACGAGGACAACGACGTTCCCCAGCTTCTGGCCGCTCTCGGCGTACCGGTGGGCCTCGGCCATCTGCTCGAGGGGATAGCGTCGGTCGATCACCGGTCTCAGGCTGCCGGCTTCGACGAGGCCGCGCAGGTGGGCGAGGTCCTCGCTCGTCGGCCCGGACGACGCGAACGACACCCGCCTCCGGCTCCCCCTTGCCGCCCACCTAGCGCGCAGGATCTGGGTGAGGCCCGGGTTGGCCATCAGGAGCCAACCGCCGTCGGTCAGCAGCCGCACCATGCGGCCGGACGCCGTGCCGCGGACCACGTCGAAGATGACGTCGTAGGTGTCATGGCCGGCGGTGACGTCCTCCAGGCCGTGGTCAATGGTGCGGTCGGCGCCGAGCGCGCGCAGCATCTCCAGCTTCGGCGCACTGTCCACCGCCGTTACGTGCGCCCCGAGCGCCTTGGCGAGCTGCACCGCGAACGTGCCGAAGCTGCCGCCCGCCCCGTTCACTAGGACCTGCTGTCCGCTCTGGACGTTCGCCTTCCGCAGGAACCCCAGGGCCTCGCCGCCCCCGTAGGGGATGGCCGCGGCCTCCTCGTAACCCAGGCCGGCGGGCATCGTCGCGATCGCCCCGGTCTTGGGGCGCTCGCGCAGGCAGAGGTACTCTGCGTAGGCACCCAGGCCGATGCCCGTGGCGGCGAAGACCCGGTCACCTTCCCTGAGCGAGCGGACGTTCCTGCCCACCGACTCGACGTCGCCGGCGAGCTCCTGCCCGAGCACGGGCTGCCTCGGCTTGCGGATGCCGAAGGCCAGCCGGATGGGCGCCCAGATCCAGAGCGGGAAGTCGAATCGCCGCAGCTCGCAGTCGGCCGCGCTGACGGTCGTGGCGCGGATGCGGACCAGCACCTCGTCCTCCCTCGGCACCGGCTTCGGCACGTCCCTGAGCTGCAGGACCTCCGGCGGCCCGTAGCCCGTGCAGACGGCGGCCCTCACGGCCGCGTCTCGGCGGCCGTGAGACCCGCGTCCCGCCCGTCTCCCGCCGGGCCCGCCCCGGTGTCGACGACCTTGACGCCCACGACCAGGAGCCACAGCCCCAGCCCGACCTCCGCGACGAAGCTCACCGCGAGCCCGGGGTAGGCGATCGCGCGGTAGTCCGGCAGGAGCAGGGCCTGGAGGAACCAGACCAGGACGCCGACTCCGTCGAGCACGAGGAGGACGCCGAGGAGCCGGGGGATGGATCCGGACCGGTAGACGAGATAGCCGAGCGGGAACAACCACGCGCCGAAGAAGAGCTGGGCCGTGACGAAGCCCGTCCTAGACGCTGATGAACAGGTAGGCCAGCCCCTCCATAGGTACAGGCCGCCGGTGATCCTGGCCACCTTGTGCTGCGCCATGTGGACTTCACTCGTCTTCATGCCGTGTTGCCCTTCCTGCCGGTGATCGCGGCCGTGACAGCGACCGACGCAAGTGTTCGAGCCGGCCAGCGACCGCGCGTCGAGTCGCCCCCACTTCTCGCGCCGATCATGCTGCAGCCGCCTCGGTCGCCGTCGAGGCCATCAGCGGCGCGGACGGGCT
>Ga0302321_100004628_pt1 | contig 11944 bp, 20 predicted proteins | sample Fen_T0_1_FD_202505 | JGI IMG/M metagenome (GOLD analysis project Ga0302321, IMG submission 202505) | Peat permafrost microbial communities from Stordalen Mire near Abisko, Sweden - Fen_T0_1 | ecosystem: Environmental > Terrestrial > Soil > Wetlands > Permafrost | place: Sweden: Abisko...
TGCAGCATTAGGGGTCATGTTCAACCCCATATTGCCGCTGCTGTCGATACTTGCGCGCGAAGTCATCACGCCCGCGCTGCTTGTCGTGAAAAACACTAGCCGCCCAGGCACAACTGTAGTGCTCACGGCCGCGTCCACTTCCATGGTAATTTGGGCGCCAGCAATCAAACCTGTGCCGTCTGCTCCGTAACCTTGTATGGTGCCCAGCACGTCGTTTGTCGTCACGGCCGTGAATGTATTGACCGCCGTGCCGCGTGACTTTGCCAACGCAATTCGGGGAGCGCTGGCATCGGCGCTGTTGCGTGTGAAGAGGGCGCTGGCGCTGGCGTCAAGTGTCTCTACTTGGATCTTGGGGGTCAGCCCGGCAATAGGAGTGCGCGCAGCGAACGGACCCCCCGTGAGCAGGTTGCCGCTGCTGTCGATCGTAGTGCGGAGCTGCGGAGTAGCGCTGGCTGCGTTCGGGCTTGTGTAGAACTCAAGGCGTCCAGGCTGCTGGCCAGTGGCTGGTGTACCATCGACCTTAGTGACGATGCGTGCGGCCTCTTGAAAAACTGCGCCATCAGTGCCCGCCCAAGACAGATAGCCCAGCGTGTCACCGCTGGCCGTGATCGTGTAGTCTGTCTCGGTCACACCACGGGACCGAGCGAAGCCAATAAAGTTCGACGCAGCCTGCGTAGTCCCGCCGAACCGGCTGGTGAGGATGCCGCTGGCTGCAGTCGAGTTGACCTGCACCCCAGGGGTCAACGCGCCGCCGAAGATCACTGGCGCTTGCGCCACAGTGCCGGTGTGGATCAGTGGCCCCGTATCCTGCAGCGTCATCCGCGTGACCAGAGCAGCCCCGGTGGGCGGCGTGGTCTGGAACTCGATCTTGCCGGGGTTGACCGTGCTTGTCCAGGCCGCAGTAGCCGTGCCCTTGATCGCGGCCCCCATGCCGCGGACGTTCACACTGTTGTCGCCGCCGAAAGTGATCGCACCCAAGCTGTCCGTGGCGGCCATCGCAGTGAAGGTCGCCGCGGCAATTTGCGCTGGAGTGCTGCGCGTGCCGATCAGGTAAATCTCGCTCGCTCGCGGCGTGGTCGTGCCCACCTGGAAGGACAGGAGCTGCAGTGATCCGTTCAAGTTCTCGGCGTCTCCACTGCCCGATATTTGCATGACCGGGGCTTTGGGGCCAGTCTGCGTGGGCACATAGGTAGCGGAGCCAGATCGCTGGAAGTTGGCAGCGCCCACGACCAAGAGCTTGTCCGCACCTGAAGTCGTGGCGGCGAGCGCAGCGGCACCCACCTGCAAACCGCCTGTGCTATCGATCACTGCACGGACGCTCGTGCCGCTGCGGAAGTTGATCGTGTTGGCAAACGCTGATGTGGTCGTGCCACCCACAAGGATGTTCATCCCCGTGCTCGTGTCCGTCCCCCCGCAGACGGCTGTGTAGCCCACGACGTCTGCGCGTGCGATGGTAGTACTGCCGCCCCGGGACAGCGCGATGTTGCCTTCGAGCAGTGTGTCACCCAAGACTCGGAGCTTTTCAGTGCCGGACATCGTCGTGGTGGCGATGGCGGCAGCCTGAAAGCTCGTGACTGATTCAAGATACTTCATCCTGTGCTCCTGTGTGGATGTCCTCCCTGTGCTGCTCGATCAGCCGATGATGTTCACGCGCAGCGCGTTTGAGGCTGGTGCAGTGGCGAAGTTGAAGGTCATCACGGTGGTGCTGGTCTTCACGATGTCGCAGCTCACCACGGCCAAGCTGCTTACTTCCGTGACCTGCGCGATGGCGAATTGATTGCCCAGGCTGTGCGTCACGGCGATGCTTGTGGACGTGCCGTCACCAATGAGTTGCGAGAACTTGAGCGGCACAGTGGTCGTGTCCACTGCCACGCTCGTGCTCACGCTGATGCCCGTGCCAGCGACCACTGCGAAGACATTGCCTGTGAGCGACAAGCCATTGCCGTTCGTGTAGGCAGAGCCCCCGCCGAATGCAGCCCAGGTGAGTGCTGTGGTGCCCAGCGTGATCGCACCCGTGTTCGTGAGCACCCAACGCGTGCCTGCGTTGGTCGTGCCGAACTGTGCGAGCACCACGGAGCCGATTACTTCCGCGGCCGTATCACTGTCCGTGGCACGTGTCGGTGCACCCGATGCATTGACCGTGTAGATCCCGTTTTCAGCACCTGCTGCCTGATTCTTGATCAGGATACGGTCGCCTGTGGTCAGCGTGATGGCGTCCACAGTCTGACCGTTGGCGAAGCTCGTGGCAAGCGTGCCCGCTGCAGTGGTCGCAACGCGCACCTCATCCTTCCAGCTCAGGCCCGCCACTTGATCCTGAAGCTGCTGCAGGTTCACGGCATCAGTGGACGCAGTGCCTGCGGCGAGGCCCGTGATGCGCTGGCTGCCGAATGCGACCGCAGCCGTGGGCGCTGCGAATTGGTCGAGGCGCAGTGCAGTGGCTGCCGTGGTGAAGTCGCTGATGGTGGCAGCGAGCTGCGTCCCCGTGTGGTTCGCACGTGCGAGCGGGTCGATGGCAGTCGAATTGTTCTGCCACATCATCTTGTTGGTGGACGTGTCGTACCACCATTGCCCCGCCAGAGGCGTGCTGGGCGCACCCGCGGACTGATGAGCACGGGGCTGGATCAGTTGGTTCTGGTTGAGGTCTAGGTTGGAAAGGTGCTTCATTGCGGAGTCCTCAGTTGATGTATGCGGTGCCCGAGAAGGCGGAGGAGAAGGTGATCTGGAGCGTGTTGATGGTGAGGTAGCGGACTTCGCCCATCACCATGTCGTTGGAGGCGTCAATCACCGTGACGGACGGGAACTTGGCAAGGTTGTGTGTGACAGCCCACACGCTCGCCGCAGTGATCTGGCTGTGTGTGTAGTGGAGGTCCCCGGTCCCCTGGATCGCACCGCCCGCGGGCCCTGCAGGGCCTTGGCCGACGGACAGCGTGGTGACTTGTGGGGGCGGCGGTGTGATGACTGTGGTGAAGTCAGTCATGTCAGTGCACGCACACGGCGTCCCCGTAGTAGAGCGGGATCACACGTGCGAGCGTGTCCACTAGCTCAAGGAACCAAAAATGTAGCGCGGCGGGGTCAAGCTCATCCGTGCCCGAGCTGAGCGTGCCCGTGTTCGCCGCCGTGATGCCGAATGCATAGGTGCCAGTCGTGTTGTAAGCGCTCGTGACATCCAGCGCCACTTCGGTCGTGCTTGCCGTGCTGCTCGATTGCACGAAGCCCCTGATGGTGCACCCCGTGAGGTCGACCAGTGTGCCGTCGGGGTTCTTCATGACAGCGGTGAAGGGCCCGCACGTCGCCCCCTTGCGGATCATCAGGTCGAGGCGTGTGCCCCGGCTCCCGATGCTCAGTGCGTCGTTGCAGCTCATGTGGTGGGCCCCTTCCTGCGTGCCTTGGCCGCATCGATGTTGTGCTGGCGCTCCGTGTACCACCACGCAAGCTCACCGCTGTTCATCGGCGTCCACTTGGGGGCGTAGGGGTCGTAGGTCGTGGTGCTGGAGATGAGTAGCACGGAGCAGAGCACAGCTAGGACAGGGATGAGGGACAGCACGCCCAAGAACATGAGCGTGAGGCCTGCTATTTTGACGAAGCTCATGCTGCAGCCCTCCCGAAAGTGGCACCCTTGGGGTCGTAGATCAGGATGAGGCGCACCAGTGCGAGCGCACGTGCACCGCGTGGGGTTCGAGGGCTGAGGATGTCGGGGGACTTGGATCGCCCAGTGACCTCCTCATCCAGCAACCGCGCCAAGCGCTGGGTGGAGGTGAATTCACACAATCGTGGCAGCCCTGTGAAGACCACGCACATGATCGTGTAGTTGGCAAGCACGTCCACCACGACCCACAGTGCCACTAGGGGGCCTGCGACGGTGTACATGAGGAAGGGTGGGATCTTGCCGCGCAGCCATGCGCTGTACGTGCTCAGTGCGCACGTGATGAGCGCGAAGCCCATCATCAGGTAGCACTGCGTCTGCAGCATGTGCAGGATGGTATCGGGGAGGGCGGTCGTGATGAGCGACACAAGATACTCCATGGTGCATTCTCCTTCGTGAGTGTGTGCCAACAAGGCGGGGAATCGAGCGATGTAGCCGGGGTGCGCTGCACGCTGGTGGGGTAGCTAGGGTGTGATCGTATCGTGCCCCCTAGCCCGCGAGCTTCGCCCACTGCGCATAAGCACCCCGGCGCTGGATGTAGCCATCGAGCCCATACCGGATTGCGTCCATCGCGTGGTTGTGCTTGTCGATGATGAGCGGCAGGACTTCCTTCGTGTCCCGGTCCACCTTGAAGCGGTAGCGGCGGAACTCGCTCAGTGTGTGCGTGCAGCGTGGGTGCACGTAGATATGGTCGAAGCCTCGGACGTGCGTGATGCCATCTTGGACGCAGCCTTCCCACTTCTCCGCGCCCGCGCAGCTCACGCCGTGGCGGTTGAGGTGGCTGATGGTTTCGGGGCGGCTGTTGTCCCCCTTCACTGTCCACGACTCGAGGTGCGGCAGGCAAGCGCGTAGATAGTCTGCCATGTCGTCCAGCTCGATCCCTGTGGCGTATGCTTCGTGGCTGATGTAGAGGTCTCGGCCGATCACGAACATTTCCAGGCCAGCGAGTGGATCTTGGCTGAATCCGAAGTCCAGGCCAAAGTGCAGTCGCGGTGCTTGCTTCCACAGATCATCGGCAAACGCCAGCTCTGTATAGCGGCCGCTGTAGATCACGCTGCTGTCTATCTTCAGCGGCATGCCTAGCCAGATATGCTCGTAGAGCGCGTAGTTGAGCTGCTTGTCTGCCTCCATCTCCTCGCGCATCACGTCGGGGAAGTAGAAGTTCTGGTCGTGGTTGATCTTGTGCACGATCGCGTTGGGGCGCGTGTGCATCACGAATCGATTGTGGACAGGCTGCTCTTCATCGATCAGGTTGTAATCGATCCATATCTCCGACTGCGGCTTCCGGATCGTGGGCAGCAAGGACTGGAAGCTGGGATCACTTACAGACTGTGCTTCCGCCACCCAACAGTAATCGATGCCTTCCGTCGAGCGGATGCCTTGCTCGTTCCGCCACAGTCCCTTGAATAGGAACTCGGCACCTGCAGTGCTGCGGATGCCATCGCGTGTGACGTGGAAGTGTTTCTCGCGGCGCAAGCGCTTGATCGTATCCGTCAGCGTCTTGTAGCTGGAGTCCTTGATCGTGGTCTGGTGCTCACGTGTGCAGAGCACGCGGATGGGCGATAAGCTTGCCATCCTAATGAGTGCTTCCGCAATCCCCATCGTTCTGCCGCCTGCACGGCCACCCCAGTAGACTTTGTATCGCGCTTTCTTGTGCAGCAAGTCATAGAGCGGATGCCTCGGGTCCATCACCAGCGAAGTAGTCGCAGAGTTCTGGAGATAGGCGTTTTCTTCCGCTTGCTCCCTGGCTAACTTCTCCCGCTTCGCTTTCTCCTGCAAGGCCCAAAGTAAGACCTGCTGCGGCGGCAGCGTCCGCAATGATTGAGTCAAGTTCGTCATCACTAGCGCTCCCTATCGTCTTTCCAACAATCTCAACTGACTGCAGCTTCGGTGCAAAGTAAGGTGCTACCGCCTTTGCCGCGTCGATGCGTACATCCAGCGTGGGTGCCTCATACACGACCTTCAGCTCACCTGATAGCGGATCAAGCACCTTGTGGTCGATCAGGTCACCGCGAGATACCCGGAGTAAAAACTCATGCGGCATCTCACCTGTTTCTAGTGCTCTCTTCCTTGCCTCGATGGCGAGTCTGGTGCCTTTGCCCATGCGGGACGGCAGTGCACCGCTTGCGTTCCAGTTCATGTTAAGCCTACGTTGGTGGTGGATTTTGGGGGTTGATCATCTAGCTCTAACAATGCAGATGCCCCAGCACTGCAGTTACGCGGTGTGGGGCGTGGATGCGGCTACTTCCTTACAGCGCCTCTTCTGGCCTTATCTACATTTGATCACCTCCTAACGCTGTGCACAATATTTGCCTGTGTGGCGGGTGTTGTGCGGGGACCTAGTCTTCTGTCTTGCTTGAGTGCGAGCGATGCGGTCAGAGTGCGTCGATGAGTGCGCGGATGGCACCTAGTGCTTCCGTCATCTTCACTTCCAGATCAAGGCGCAGCTTGCCGAGTTCTTGCTGGTGCTGCTCGGTGTGTATCTTGGGCTTCACTGCGGGTAGGGGCGGCAGTTCAACGCGCGCGGCGTGGATGAGCTGCAGCAAGTCATTCCAGCGCACTGATTGGTAGGTGCGCGTGTCGCCGCTACTCTTGATCCACGTGACGCCCGCGGCCATCGACCACTCATGCAGGAATGCTGCAGCTTTGCCAGCGTCCTGTGTGCCTTCGCTCGTGCGTGGGGCTGCGCTGGTTGGCGGCAGGACGGTGTAGGCATCGCGGAGGCTAGCCATGATGGTGCCTGTGTTGGGTGTGTGCTGCGTGTTCATTGGGGTTCCTCGGTTTGGGTGGGTGGGATCACTTCGTCGGCGAAGCGCTCGCAGGCGGCCCCGGCGGCGAAGCTGCGATCAAGTGCAGCCGCAAGCGTTCCCGCAGCGCTGTCAATCCAGCCGAGCACGTCGACGCACAGATCGGCGGCAGTGGGTCTTGCCGGGCTTGAATCGGCAGGTGTGGGATCGCAGGTGGTGGGATCACTGCGGGAGGCGGTGCGGGCGGTGTCGAGCAGGCTGTTGTGAGAATCAACAGCGATGCGCTCGTCAGTAGCAGCGTGATCACGTGCGAGTTGTGCGACATGGGATACCTCCTGGGCCATTGCGGTGGTGCGATGCTCTTCGGCGCGGCGCGCTTCGGATTCGGTGAGGGCAGTTTGTGCATACTGGCCGCGCAGGGCGGTCATTTCCACGTCTGCCGCGGCTGCAGCGGTGTGGTGACCGTGTGCCCACGCTGCCGCGAGTGCAGCGGCTGCAGTGAGTGCGAGCGCAAGCAGTCTGTAGGGTGTGGGAATGATCACAGTTCCCTCGCCGCGGTGCGAAGGTCACTGGCGATCCTGCCTGCCCAACCGTCCCCGAACTTGGGCCACGTGCTGAGCTTGCGCATGAAGTCGAGGCGCTCGGCAATGTAAAGCATCGTGACCGCAGCGGGATCCATCTTGGCGAACTTGCCCTGGCTCACCGGTCCCCAGTGGCCGTCGTCTGCAGCGCCGATGGACGACTGCAGCTTGCGGATGGCCGTCCCCATGCCGCTATTGACTGCGAAGTCGAAGGCCTGGAAGCGGATGTCGTCAGGCACCCCGGTCAGTGGCATCCAGAAGTCCCTCAGGTAGAGTTGTTTGGCTTGGTCGAGCGTCAGGTTTGCGATATCCTCCTGTGGGTAGGTGCGTTTGCTGATGCCGAACTTGGTCTCGCCGCCTAAGTCATCAGGGTCGTTCACATACTTGCCCTCGTTGCCGATGAGCAGGGTAAATGCTGTATTGAAGTCCATGTCTAGCTCCTGTTACAAGTGATGCGCGGATGTTCCAGCACACAGCTAGTTATACAGCTGCTGATGGGTAGTTGCGAGTGCGTAAGTGCCCGAACTGATTGACCTCGAACTTGGTTGGGCTCGGCGGGTACGGCACCCAGACGAACTGTGCCTCGCGCGCGGCTTGCTCTTTGGCTCGTGTGGCCGGGTCTTTGCTGGTGGGGGCGGTGGTGCTCATGGTCAAGCCTTGATGGGCTGTGCGTAGCCCTTAACGCCCGCTTCCCAAGCATCAAAGCCCCGGCAGCGGTTGGTGGTTGGGTTGTTCTCGTGGAATATTCTGTCGACTCCCACGATCTGATGGCAGCAAGGCTCCATGCCAAGCTGTAGCGCTTCCATAGCGTCAGCGTCATACCCAATCGCTGCCCCAACCCGGAATGGGCACGCGCTGCAGGGCTGTGTAAGCATGTGGTGTCCTCAGTATGTGGAGCGCGGAGCTTTGCTGTTGAATCGCACCCCTGGCTGCGTGTGCTCCAGATCGGCTCGTGCCTTACTGAGGCGTGCCTCATGCGCCGCTACAAGGCGCTTGTGCTCGATCACCACGTCCGCGTGCAGCTTCGCTAGGACTGTGCGCTGGTAGGTGGTGTTTGCGTCCCATACGGACGGTAAGATGATGACTGAGCACGCTCCGATGAGCTGCGGACGACTCTCCCAGATGCCCCACTCAAAAGATAGGCCCACGGCGTGGCTGCCGTCAGGGAGTGCGTGGTTCAGCTGGAACACGATGCGGCCGTTAGGCAGCCCATCAGTCTTGAGGAAGTCTTGGATCATGTGCATGTTCATGGGGTTCCTCATTAGTGTTCTACCGCACAGATGTCGAGCTGGGATCTGTGCAATATGCGGGCTCCTTCAACCAGGAGATCATCATGGACGGTAATTCTCTGACCAGCATCCCCGCGGGCGCCACAGGCGTCTTCACGCAGGAGCGCACCTACGACCAGCACCACGCGGGCTGGACTGCCAATGACACGGCCAACTACTTCCGCGGCAACGCCGCATCGCTCGACACGATGCTGAACCAGGACGCGCTGCTGTCTGCAACCATCGACCGCCAGGGCAGCGGCAACCGTGACGCCATCGACCGGACGTCCATCTCCAACCGTGATGCCATCGAGCGCAACGCAGTGGCGACGCGCGAGGCGGTGGACACGAATGGCCGAGCTGCCGAGCTGTCCACCGAAAAGCTCGGGGCTGCGGTGGGTGTGCAAGTGCAGACCGTGGCGGGTGCTTTGGGTGTGGCACTGCAGGCCGGGTTCGCAGCCAACTCGCTGAACACGGACAAGGCGGGGCAGCAGATCCAGAACATGCTGCTGCAGCTGTTCAATGCCAGTTCGGTGCAGGCGCAGACGAATGCGGCCGCTGCGCTGCAGAACGCGACGGAAAACGCGGCTGCCAGTGCGCTGGCTTCGGCGGTGACCACTGCAGCGGTGCAGGCGTCCGTCGCCAAATGCTGCTGCGAAGGTCTCGCGGCTACGATGGCTGAAGGCACCCGCACCCGCGAGCGCATGGACGACATCGAGCGTGCAGGTGCACTTCGCCGCGAGACGGAGCTGGCCGGCAAGGTCCAGCTCCTCACGCTGCAGCTGTCGCAGCGTGGCAGTCATGGTGACTGATGAGTGCATGGCGGCGCACGGGTAGGTGAGCCGCTACCACCGGGCTGACCAGTACACCGATATAGGTGTGATGGTCAGCCCATTTACATTCACTGCGACGACAGCCCCCAAAGCTGTAGCAGTGGCATCCCGGTACGAGGCTACGTGCCCTGTCCTGTGTGCGTCCACAAGCTCCTTGCCCACCGCAGCGGCTGCGGCCAGCGCCATGGATACTTTGGGGCTATCCGTGATCGTGAGTGCAGTGCCAGCAATGAGTGCACCGGCGATCACGTGCTTGCCTTTGTCGGCCCCCGTCCAGCTGTCCGCAGCGTGCGCTGGCGTGCTCACGAAAAAGCTGGACACCGCCAGCGCTGCGGCAATAATCGCCAGCTCCAGTGCGAATCGCACTGCCTTGTACTTGATGCGTTGCAGTCGTGTGCTCACGATACACCTCAGCAGGAGTAGGGGGTTGCGATAACCGTTGCGATCAACGCATCGGCGATTGCGATTGCGTCCAGCGCCAGCTCGGTGCGATTGTTAACGTTGTAGGCTGGTGTGGACGCAAGCGCTGCCGCGACCTGCGTGACGATGTCGAGGCGCTTGATGCCGTCGACGGGGCAGCGGGGCTGGACAGATATTGCGGTGTTCGCGTCCAGTGTGCTGGGTGTAGTGATCTTCATGGTGAGTGCTGCTTTCAATGCCTTGTTGGGGCTGTTACGGGGATCAGTGGTGGGTCGCTTTGCGTGCTTGCACGCTGGCGATGATGGTGTCACGAAGCTCAGGCCACAGTGACGCCGGCACGCGGAATTCACGGCCGTTGTAGCCGATGTGGTCAGGGGGGATGCCGAAGAGCTGCGGGGCACCGTCAGGGAAGACACGCACTACTGCACCTGTCGTGGCGTGGTAGCACTGTAACGCGTGCCTTAGCGGGATCCCTGTGAGGAGTGGAAGTGAGGTGTGAGTCATGCGCTGGCTCTGGTGTGGTGCTGCTGATGACTATACGGATTGCGCTCGGGTGTCGTTCGAGCAAGTGGCTATACACGTCGAAGCGGTGATGTGCCACAGTGTCAAACTTCAGTGTGCGCCCGGGCAGCGTGAGCTGCACCGCGAAGATGTATCGGGTCTGCATCACTGCTCCTTGCCGAACCAAGCACGCCACGCCGCCACGCCGCCCGCGGCCAACATGATCACGACCACGACAGTAGCCAGGTACTTGTGAAACGCAGCGACCAGCATCATGCAGACCGCAGTGCCAATAAGACGACGCATGTGATTCTCCAGAAAAAAGCCCCGACACCAAGCAAGCATCGGGGCACATCAGTAACGACAACCTTGCACGTGCAACCCCAGCAACACGCCGCCCATGGCGAGGCAAAGTAGCCTAGCGCGGTGTGCTGATGTGCACATGCGCGCGTGTGCAGCTTAGCTCGGATCAGCGAGCTGTGGGAAAAGTACTGCTTCCAGATTGGGTGCCTTGTAGAATCGGCCCTTGATCCACTTGCCCGAAGCGTCGGTGTCAATCCAGCCCGTCTCCGGGTTCCGCTTGCTCAGGTTCGAGTCGAACACTTCCTGGTAGCACAGCTCGCCGTCGATGCCTGCAGACAGCTCGCCGCCGGCCGTGACCACGTGCAGGTCAGTGAATGCGTCCGCCACCGCGACGATGTGTGCGCGCTGTACGTCATCGTGCTCCTTGGGTGTCCAGCAGAAGTCAGGGTACACGGCGTGCAAGTGAGCAAGGTCGGCGCGCACCTTGCCCGCGAAGCTCTCCAGCACGGGTGCCATGGACGCGATACGTGCGCCCACGTCGTCGAGCGCGCTCCCCGCCAGCCCATCAGCAGGCAGGGAACCGCCCAGGGCGTTGGATATGCAGCCAGCGAGTGCGTCCAGCAGCTCACCTGCCTCCTCCACGATGAGTGCCGCGTAGAGGATCGTAGTGGCATTGACGCCCATGGACGTGGGGAGCGGCTGCCGTGCGAGTTGCACAAGGAATGCTTGCTTGGCCCAGGGGGTTTGGAGGTGGGAGGTGGCGGTCACAGTTTGCTCCAGTCTTTGACGTTAATTGAGGCGGTGGCACTGCACTTGGCAGTTTCTTCGATGACAACATTTACAAGCTGTGCGGCGGTGTCGGTCAGCATCGCCGGGCCGATGATGAACAGCAAGTGCGCGGCCATGTTCTCGGCTGTGGGATTGAACGGTACCACGACCACGCTGGGGTCGAGGCGCGTGAGCGTTGGCGCCCACGGGTCATCACGGAAGACGAGGAAGCGGTGATCCCACTGCTGCTCGATCCACATGCACAGACGCTCCTTGATCACCGAGAAGTCGAGCACGCGGCCAACCATGTCAACCTGGACGCTGCGCTCGGGAAGTGCGACAGTGAAGTGCACCCGGTAATTGTGGCCGTGCATGTGAGCACACTTGCTTTCATGGCCGAAGACACGGTGACCCGTGCTGATGTCGTGGTATCGCGTGGCCGTGATGACTCGCTGGAGTGTAACGGTGTAGGGGGACGGTGCGAGCGCAGGAGCCGGCACCATGTTGAGGGGGAAGGACATATCAGGATCCTCGAAGTGGTGTTACAGATATACAGCGATCACGTGCCGCGTCGAAGCTCTTGTTGTACTGCGCGCATTCCAGCATGCGCTCGGCTTCGTAGTCGGAGTGACCCATGACGCCCAGGGCCAGTATCAGGAAGGTGGCAAACGCGAGCGTGAGCAGGCGTTCACGGGTGCGGTGGTGGGGTAGCATGGTCAGTACTGTTTAGGGGCTGCTGCGGGATCGTCGCGGCGCTGCAGACTGGACGACATGATGCGATGCTGACGCGCATCCTCCAGCAGCATGTGCGCGACGCGGTCTGCGTCTGCGCGCAGGGTCGAGCGCTTCAGTGTGTCGAGCTGTTCTGGTGTGATCGCAG
>Ga0302321_100004629_pt1 | contig 11942 bp, 12 predicted proteins | sample Fen_T0_1_FD_202505 | JGI IMG/M metagenome (GOLD analysis project Ga0302321, IMG submission 202505) | Peat permafrost microbial communities from Stordalen Mire near Abisko, Sweden - Fen_T0_1 | ecosystem: Environmental > Terrestrial > Soil > Wetlands > Permafrost | place: Sweden: Abisko...
GATCTCTTCACACGCCCCAGACATGCGAAACTGCGCGACGCGCGACAACAATCCGGACCCCCCACCATGACCGCCCTTCCTCGCGAAATCTTCAAGGCCTACGACATCCGCGGCGTCGTCGGCCGCACACTGACGCCCGAGATCGTCCACGCCGTCGGCCACGCGCTGGGTTCGCTCGCGCGCGAGCGAGGCAGCGATACGTTCGCCATCGGCCGCGACGGTCGGCTGTCGGGCCCGGCGCTCCTGTCCGCCTTGTCCGACGGCATCCGCGCCGCTGGCGTCGACGTGGTCGACATCGGCATGGTGGCCACGCCGATGACGTACTTCGCGGCGCATTACCTGGGCACCGGTTCCGCCGTCATGGTCACGGGTAGCCACAATCCGCCCGACTACAATGGTCTCAAGATGGTCGTCGCCGGCGACACGCTTTCCGGCGACGACATCCAGGCGCTGCGTGCGCGCATCGAAAGCGGCGCGCTGCTGGACGGACAAGGCGGCTACCGTACCGTGGACATTGGCCCGGCCTACCTCGACCGCATCGTGGGCGATGTGAAGCTAGCGCGGCCGCTGAAGATCGCCGTGGACTGCGGCAACGGCGTCGCGGGCGCCTTCGCGCCGACGTTGTACACGCGCATGGGCTGCACCGTCGTGCCACTCTTCTGCGACGTGGACGGTCATTTTCCCAACCACCATCCGGACCCCTCGCAGCCCGACAATCTGCGCGACCTGATCGCGCGGCTGGGCAGCGGTGACTGTGACCTGGGACTGGCCTTCGACGGCGACGGCGACCGCCTGGGCGTGGTCACGCGCGAAGGCCACGTCATCTACCCGGATCGCCAGCTGATGCTGTTCGCTGCCGACCTGCTCGAACGCAATCCGGGCGCGACGGTCATCTACGACGTCAAGTCGACGCGCAACCTAAAGCCGTGGATCACCCGGCACGGCGGTGTGCCGTTGCTGTGGAAGACCGGCCACTCGCTGATCAAGGGCAAGATGAAGGAGGTCCACGCGGCGCTCGCCGGCGAAATGAGCGGCCACACGTTCTTCGGCGAACGTTGGTACGGCTTCGACGACGGCCTATACGCGGGCGCGCGGCTGCTGGAAATCCTGTCGCGCCACGCCAATCCGTCGGCGGTGCTCGATGCATTGCCCGACGCGCTGTCCACGCCGGAGCTCAACGTGCCGTGCGCAGAAGGCGAGCCGCATGCGCTGATTGCCAGAATGGCCGCGACGGAGACGTTCCCGGGTTCGAACGAGGTGATCCGCATCGACGGGCTGCGCGTCGAGTATGAAGACGGCTTCGGCCTGGCGCGCGCGTCGAACACCACGCCCGTCATCGTACTGCGCTTCGAGGCCGACAATGCGGCGGCGCTAGCAAGAATCCAGGACGAATTCCGCCACGTTCTGGAACGCGCCAAGCCCGGCGTCACCTTGCCCTTCTGAACATGCCCGCCCAGCTTTCCCTGGCCGACGTCGAAGCCGCCCGCGAACGAATCGCTGGCGGCATCTACGTCTCTCCCTGCGTCGAGTCGATCCCGTTGTCGCAGCTGACCGGCGCGCACGTCTTCTGCAAGCTCGACTATCTGCAGCGCACGGGCAGCTTCAAGGAACGCGGCGCGCGCAATGCGCTGCTGCTGCTGAACGACGAGCAACGCAAGCGCGGCGTCATCGCGGCCTCTGCCGGCAACCACGCGCAGGGCGTGGCCTATCACGGCAGCCTCCTGGGTATTCCCGTCACCGTCGTGATGCCGCAGTTCGCGGCGCTGATCAAGGTCACCAATTGCCGGCACCTTGGCGCCAACGTCATCCTGCACGGCGCGGACCTGGGCGAATCGCGCGTGCTGGCGGAGGAGATCGCCAAGGAGAAAGGCCTCACGTTCATCCATCCGTTCGACAATGCGAGCGTGATGGCCGGCCAAGGCACGATGGCGCTCGAAATCCTCGAACAGACGCCCGACGTGGACGCGGTCGTCGTGCCGGTGGGCGGTGGCGGATTGCTGGCCGGCATCGGCACCGTGTTCAAGGCGCTGCGTCCGAAGGCCAGGGTCGTCGGGGTCGAGCCCGACCATGCGGCGTGCCTCACGGCCGCGCGGGCCGCCGGGCGTCCGGTGCCCGTCACGCTGTCGCCCACGCTGGCGGACGGCCTCGCCGTACCGCTGCTGGGCAAGCTGCCCTTCGCCGTACTCGCGCAAGTCGTGGACCAGGTGGTGACGGTCGACGAGGCGCACATCGCGCTCGCGATCCTGCGCCTCATCGAACTGGAGAAGAGCGTCGTCGAGGGCGGCGGCGCCGCGCCGCTCGCGGCGTTCCTCGCGGGGAAACTCGACAATATGAAGGGCAAAAGGGTGGTGTTGACGCTGTGCGGCGGCAACATCGACCTCACGATGCTGGGCCGCGTCATCGAGGTGGGGCTGGTGGCCGACGGCCGCGTGTCGCGCTTCACCGTATCGATCAGCGACCGGCCCGGAGGACTGGCGCGACTCGCGGAATTGATCGCGTCGACCGGTGCGTCGATCCAGGAAATCGTCCACGATCGCGCGTTCTCGGGACCTGACCTGACCGCCGTGCGCGTCGTCTGCGTGGTCGAGACCACGGGCCATGCGCATGTTCGGGAATTGCACGCCGCGCTGGCCGCGGCAGGCATGCAGGTGGACGTCTAGTAGCGGATGCCGGCGCGCCGGTAGATAAATCCCAAGAGCCACGCGGGACCGACCAGCAGGAACTTCACATCCTCGAAGAAGGATGGCTTGCGGCCCTCGACCCGATGGCCGATGAACTGCCCGATCCACGCCAGCACGAAGACGACCGCAGCCACGGCAAGCAAGTTGGCCCCAAGCCGCGTCAGCGCATAGACCATCACCGCAAGCACCACGAGCATTCCCAATGCAATAGACGGCGAAAGCCAGGCGTAGAAGGCAAGCGCCAGGGCGATCCCGATGCACGCGGCCATCGGGGACCACGCCCACAAGGCGGCAACTACGCTCCACGTGATGAGCGGCACGCAAATCCAGTGGATGGCCTTGTTGGCCGGATTGCGGTGCGATTCGCCGTAGCGCGCGAACAGGTCGTCGATCTTGCGCACGACTTCTCCTGGAGGGACTCCGGCGATCCTCGCATGCCCGACGCGCGGCGTCCAGAACCGCAGGTGCCGCGATATAATTAAATTACAAGAAGATTCGTCCCCATTGGAGGTCACATGATTCGTCTGCTGCGTATCGTCTCGCCGTTCGTCGTCGGACTCATACTTGTCGCACCGGCGCTCGCCGCCGACCAGTTCATCAACGTGCTCACCGGCGGCACCAGCGGCGTCTACTACCCGCTCGGCGTTGCGCTAGCCAACGACATCGGCAAGGCGCTGCCCGGCGTCAAGACGTCGGTCCAGGCGACCAAGGCCTCGGTCGAAAACCTGAACCTGCTGCAGGCGGGGCGAGGCGAAGTCGCGTTCACGTTGGGTGACTCGCTGTCCGATGCCTGGAAGGGGAACGAGGACGCCGGTTTCAAGACGCCGCTCAAGAAATTGCGCGGCATCGCGGCCATCTATCCCAACTACATCCAGATCGTCGCCCGCGCCGACTCGGGCATCAAGACGCTGGCCGACTTGAAGGGCAAGAAGATATCGGTCGGCGCACCGAAGTCGGGCACCGAGCTCAACGCACGGGCGATCTTCGCCGCCGCCGGGCTGTCGTACAAAGACTTTTCCAAGGTCGAGTACCTGCCGTTCGGGGAGAGCGTCGAGCTCATGAAGAACCGCCAGCTCGACGTCACGCTGCAGTCGGCGGGCCTGGGCGTATCCGCGCTGCGCGATCTCGCGACGTCCGTCGACATCACCGTGGTCCCGATTCCCGCCGACATCGTCAAGAAGACTAACGACCCCGCCTACCTGGTCGCGACCATCCCCGCCAACACGTATCGCGGCCAGACGGCGGACGTGACCACCGCGGCCGTGCAGAACTACCTCGTGACCTACGACGGCGTGAGCACCGACACCGTCTACGGCATCACCAAGGCGTTGTGGACCGGGCTCGACCAGCTGGTGGCAGCGCACTCGGCCGCCAAGGCGATCGACCCGAAGCACGCGCTCGACGGCATGCCGGTTCCGCTGCATCCCGGCGCCGAAAAATACTACAAGGAAGCCGGACTCCTGAAATGACCGGGCCTGCGGTCCCGGAGGCCTCGGCCCAGGCAGCCGAGGCCGCGTTCGACGAGACCGGCGTCAAGCGCGAGCTGTCCGGGCTCGCATGGAAAGTGGTGGCCGGCATCGCGCTGGCCTTTTCCACCTACCAGCTGATCGTCGCGGCATTCAGCCCGCTGTCGAGCCTGCCCACGCGCTCGCTGCACGTCGGGTTCCTGCTGGTCCTGTCGTTCCTGATCTACCCCATCGGCAAACGCGCCGATCGGCAGCACATCGCGTGGTTCGATGCCCTGTTGGCAGCACTCGCCGCCACGCTGGCGATGTATCACCTCGTGTTCGAGGCGCAGCTGGTGCAGCGCTCGGGCGACCCCACGATCATCGACTTGGCGGTGGGAACCATTGTGATCGTGCTGCTGTTCGAGGCCGCGCGGCGCGTACTCGGCATAGCGTTGCCGATAGTCTGCGGCACGTTCCTGGCGTACGGGCTGTTCGGCCAGTACCTGCCCTCGGCCATCGCGCACCGCGGCTACGGGTTCGACCAGATCGTCGGCCAGCTGTTCCTGGGCACCGAAGGCATCTACGGCATCCCGACGCTCGTGTCGGCGACGTACATCTTCCTGTTCATCCTCTTCGGGTCGTTTCTCGAGCACGCGGGCATGATCAGTCTCTTCAACAACATCGCGCTGGGCTTCGTCGGCCACGCGCGCGGCGGACCCGCCAAGGTGGCCGTCATCTCGTCGGGGATGATGGGGATGATCTCCGGGTCGGGAGTCGCCAACGTGCTGACGGTGGGCCAGTTCACGATCCCGCTGATGAAGCGCTTCGGCTACACGTCCGTGTTCGCCGGCGCCGTCGAAGCCACCGCCAGCATGGGCGGCCAGATCATGCCGCCGGTCATGGGCGCCGTCGCGTTCATTATGGCCGAGACGCTGAACGTTCCCTACGTGACGATCGTCAAGGCGGCCATCATTCCCGCCATCCTGTACTACCTCACCGCGTTCGCGATGGTGCATCTCGAAGCCGGCCGCAAGGGCCTGCACGGCATTCCCAAGGCCGACTGCCCCAATCCCTGGCAGGCGATCCGGACCAAGTGGTACCTGATGCTGCCGCTCGCCGTGCTGGTGTTCATGCTGTTCGATGGCTTCACGCCGATGTTCTCGGGCATCGTCGGCTTGGCGATGACCGCCGTTCTGATACTGGGCGCGGGCATCGCCGGCGGATTCGGCTCGACGCTGTTCCGCGTCGTGTTCTGGGTCGCGCTGGGCGTCGCGTCGGCGAGCTTCTTCAAGTACGGCGTGTGGCCGATCATCGCGATGATCGCGCTGCTCGTCGCCGTGAACTTCGTGGTGAAGGGCGGCCGCGAGACACTGGCGATCATGCGCGGCAGCCTGATCGACGGCGCGAAGCAGGCCATCGCCGTCGGCATCGCCTGCGCGATCGTCGGTGTCATCATCGGCGTACTGACGCTGACCGGCGCCGCGTCCAATTTCGCGGGCTTCGTGCTCGAGGTCGGGTCGCGCAGCCTGCTCCTGTCGCTGCTGTTGACGATGGTCGTCTGCCTGATCCTCGGCATGGGCATCCCGACCATTCCGAACTACATCATCACCAGCGCCATCGCCGCGCCGGCACTGCTCAAGCTCGGCGTGCCGCTGATCGTCTCGCACATGTTCGTGTTCTATTTCGGGATCATGGCCGACCTGACGCCGCCCGTCGCGCTGGCGGCCTTCGCAGCGGCATCGATCGCCAAGGCGTCGCCGATGAAGATCGGCTGGAAGGCGACGCACATCGCCATCGCCGGCTTCGTGATTCCATTCATGGCCGTCTACGACCCGGCGCTGATGCTGCAAGGCGGCACGTGGCTCGACACGGCCTACATCGTGCTCAAGGCGATCGTCGCGATCGTGCTGTGGGGCGCGGCGTCCATCGGTTACCTGCGCGGCACACTCATCTGGCCCGAGCGCATCCTGGCGACCGTTGCCGCATTCCTGCTCGTCGTCGCCGTGCCGTGGACCGACGAGGCGGGCTTCGCGCTCGGCGCGGCGGTGGTGGCGTGGCACTGGTATCGCGCGCGCACGTGAACTCCCTCGGTTGAATGCAATCTGCCTGATCGTTGCCGGCGTGGTGCGCGCCACGCTGGCGGGCCCGGAATTCACGCTGGCCTGGACCCATTCCGTCGAGAAAACACAGTGGGAGGAGACCTATCGGATCGACGGCAACCGGCTGATGCTCGTCACCGCGCGCGTTGAAGGCAGCGGCGCGGGCATGGAGCCGCCGCCCGGCGCACAACTACGCGATGGCCGATGGACATGGCAGCCGCAGTCGGCGCATCCCGAACTGCGTCTTACCCGCTCGACTTTCACGCGGGATTACACGCTCTGCGCAAATGGCCGATGCGCGGACCTGGGCGAGCGGATCGGCGCAACGGCCGAAGGCGAAGTCGTGACGGTGCGCGTCTGTGAGGCGGGCGGCATAGCTGGCAAGTAAGTGGGCAATTCAGTTGCCATCTCAGCCGGCGGCGAGCAGGTCCGGCGGCAACGGCGGCCGCCGCTCGAGCGCGCTCACCCGCACCGGGAAGTCGCCCTGCTTGCGATCGAGGAAGTAATTGCGCAGTGTCCTGGTGATGGTCCGAAACGCCAGCGACTCCCAGGGAACGTCGGCTTCGTCGACGAGCTTCACTTCCAGGCTCTCGCTGCCCGGACCGAAGTCGAGGTCGAGCAGGCGCGCGCGGAACATCATGTAGACTTGATTGATCTGCGGCAGGCTGATGACGGTGTAGAGATCCAGCGGTTCGACGCGCGCGTGCGCCTCTTCCTCCGTTTCGCGCAGCGCGCCCGCGACGATGGTTTCGCCGTTTTCGAGGAACCCGGCCGGTAGGGTCCACAATCCGTAGCGAGGTTCGATGGCGCGCTTGCACAGCAGCACCTGGCCCTCCCACTCGGGCAGGCAGCCGACGACGATCTTGGGGTTCTGGTAGTGGATCGTGCCGCAGCCGGCGCAGACGAAGCGCGGCAGGTTGTCGCCGTCGGGAACTCGCAGCGCGACGCTCGACGACCCGCAGTGGCTGCAGAAATTCATCACGACCAGAGCCTCCGGCAAAGCGATCCGGCTGGCAGGAGCGCGCATAATCGCTGCGTTCCCCACTCGCCTAACGTCTCCGAACATGAGCCTACGATCATTGCTTCCTGACGCGGTCGACAACTACGTGCGCAACGTCACCACCTGCGAGACGCCTTTGCAGAAACGCCTGCGCGAAGAAACGTCGAGGCTTCCCGGCGCCGGCATGCAGATCGGCGCGGACCAGGGTGCCTTCCTCGCGTTGCTGGTGCAGCTGACCGGTGCTAAGCGCGCACTCGAAATCGGCACGTTTACCGGGTACAGCGCACTCGCCGTCGCAAAGGCGCTGCCCGCGGACGGCACGCTGACCTGCTGCGACGTCAGCGACGAATGGACGCAGGTTGCGCGCCGATACTGGCACGAAGCCGGCGTAGCCGGGCGCATCGACTTGCGCCTGGCCCCAGCCGCCGAAACGCTGCGCGATCTGCTGCTGGAATCCGGTCCGGGCAGCTTCGACTTTGCGTTCATCGACGCCGACAAGGCCGGCTACGACCGCTACTACGAAGCTACCCTCGTACTGTTGCGGCCGGGCGGCCTCGTGGCCATCGACAACATGCTGTGGAGCGGTGCCGTCGCGGACCCTTCCGTGACCGACCCCGACACCGCAGCGCTGCGCGCTCTGAACCTCAAGGTGCGAGACGATTCCCGCGTGACGAGCTGCCTCGTGTCCATGGGCGACGGCGTCCTGCTCGCGCGGAAGAACTGAGATCATTCGCGGATGAAGTTGGCGCGGTAATACTTGAGCTCCTCGATCGACTCGTAGACGTCGGCGAGCGCCTCGTGCCTGCCTTCCTTCGGGATGCCCTTCATCAGCTCGGGCTTCCAGCGTCGGCACAGTTCCTTCAACGTCGACACGTCGAGGTTGCGGTAGTGGAACCAGTTCTCGAGCTCGGGCATCCAGCGCGCGAGGAAGCGGCGATCCTGGCAGATGGAGTTGCCACACATCGGCGAAATCCTGGCCGGCACGTGCTCGCGCAGAAAAGCGAGCGCAGTCTCCTGTACGCCGGCGTCGGTCAGCGACGATGCCTTCACCTTCTCGATCAACCCGGACTTGCCGTGCGTGCCCTTGTTCCACGAGTCCATGCCATCGAGGATCGCATCGTCCTGGTGCACGACCCAGACCGGCGCCTCGGCGACGACGTCGAGATTTCCATCGGTCACCACCAGCGCGACCTCGATGATGCGGTCGGCGTCCGGATTGAGTCCGGTCATCTCCATGTCGATCCAGATGAGATGGTTGGCGTCCTGGGGCATGGCGATCGGGCTCGAATTGAATTGGCGTAAAATGCGCGTTTGATTCGAAAGTGTGCGATCGAAACACAAACACGCGATCCATTCTCGCACAAAGCGTCGGCGCGAACGCGCAGCGCGCATCGACGCATAGACCTGGAGCGGCAACGTGACCCCGATAAGCTTTACCGCGCTCTTCCTGGCCGCCCTCGCCGCCGCGCTGGCGGTCCGCCTCTGGCTATCCCGGCGCCAGGTCGCGCATGTGCTTGCGCACCGCGATGCCGTGCCGGCGGCCTTTGCCTCGCGCATCGGCCTCGCCGCGCACCAGAAGGCGGCCGATTATACGGTTGCGAAGCAGCAGCTCGCTACACTCAACACGCTTGTCGACGCCGCGATGCTGCTGCTGATGACGTTCGGCGGCGGCCTCGGGCTTATCATCGGCTGGACGGCGGCGGTTGCCGTCCCGCAACTCTGGCAGGACGTGTTGCTTTTCGCCGTAACCGGATTTTTCTACGGTCTTGTCAGCCTGCCCTTTTCGTGGTGGCAGACCTTTCGCATCGAGGAGCGCTTCGGGTTCAACCGGATGACGTTCCGCCTCTGGCTGACCGACATGGCGAAGGGACTGGCCGTGGCCATCGTGCTCGGCCTGCCGCTGCTGGTGCTCGTGCTGTGGCTGATGCGCACGGCCGGCGCGCTGTGGTGGCTGTGGGCGTGGGGTGCGTGGATGGCGTTCCAGCTGCTGGTCCTGGTGCTCTATCCCACGCTGATCGCACCGCTCTTCAACAAGTTCACGCCGCTGGCCGAAGGGCCGGCGCGCGAACGCATCGAGGCGCTGCTGGTGCGCTGCGGCTTTGCCCGTGCCGGATTGTTCGTGATGGACGGCTCGAAGCGCTCCGGCCATGGCAACGCCTACTTCACCGGTTTCGGCCGCGCCAAGCGGATCGTGTTCTTCGACACGCTGCTCACGCGCCTCGTCCCCGACGAGATCGAAGCGGTGCTCGCCCACGAGCTCGGACATTACAAGCTGAAGCACGTGGCCAAACGTGTGGCGTGGTCGGCCGCTCTGTCGCTCCTCGTGCTCGTCCTGCTCGCGTGGCTCGCGCGCGAACCGTGGTTCTATGCCGGACTGGGTATTCCCGACGCGCTGCTCAAGGTCAGCATGGCGCGGCCGGGCGTGGCGCTGGAACTTTTCCTGCTGGCGTTGCCCGTGTTCACGTTCGCGCTGGAGCCGCTGAGCGCACTGTATTCGCGCAAGCACGAATTCGAGGCGGATGTCTATGCGACACGCAACGCCGATGCGACGGCGCTGACGCAGGCGCTGGTCAAGCTCTACGAGGACAATGCCGCGACGCTGACGCCCGACCCGCTGCATTCGGCGTTCTACGATTCGCACCCGCCCGCGGCCATCCGGATCGCGCGCATCGAATCGCTCATCCGCGGCGCGCCTGCGCTGCAAGCCGCATGAAGCCCGCGCGCGACGTGCCCGACACGCGGCTGCTGGCGCTGGCGTCGATGCATTGCCGGGACGGTGCGCCCGGCCTGGGCGCCGACGAACGCGATGCGCACGTGGCTTCGCTGCCGGGCTGGGCCTACACGGACGGGCGGATCGAGAAGGTCTTCCTGTTCGCCAACTACCACGAGACGATCGACTTCGTGAATGCGCTCGCCTGGATTGCGCACCACGAGGATCACCATCCCGACCTGCAGGTTCACTACAACCGCTGCCTGGTCGCCTTCTCGACGCACAGCGCCGGCGGCGTCACGCTGAACGACGTCATCTGCGCGGCCCAGGCGGAACGACTGTTCGCTTGACGCAGACACGCGGACTCGCGCCCGCGGGCGCCACCCTGCAGGGCCTCGTCGTGGCCACCTATCGCCGGCACTATGCGGTGACGCTGGCGGGCGGCGAAACGCTGGAATGCGTGATGAAGGGGCGCTCGCTGCAGATCGCATGCGGCGACCGCGTCGACATCGTGCGCATGGCCGGCGGCGGTTCGATCGAGGCGATCGCGCCGCGCGGAAGCCTCCTCTATCGCTCCGACGCGTCCCGCGAAAAACTGATCGCCGCCAATGTGACGCAGATCGTCGGCGTCGTGGCGCCGGGGATCGGGCTCGACGAGGAACTGATCAACCGGTGGATGATCGCGGCCGAATCGCAGCGCTGTCGCTTCGTGCTCGCCGCCAACAAGTCGGACCTGCCGGACTATGCGGCGCTGAAGGCGCGCCTGGCGCCATTCGCGGCGCTCGGCTATGAAGTCGTCGAGTTGTCCGCGGTCCACGACGTTGCGCCGCTCGCTCGCTGGCTTGCGGGAAACCATTCGGTACTGGTGGGCCAATCGGGCATGGGCAAGTCGACGATCGTGAACTCGCTGATACCCGGGGCCGCGATCCGGGTGACCGAGGTTTCGGCGGCGCTTGCGACCGGGCGCCACACGACGACCGCGACGACGCTGTACCCGTTGCCTTCGCTGGGCGCGGACACCTGGATTGTCGACTCGCCGGGAATGAAGGCATTCGGGCTGGCCCACCTCGATCCGGGTTCCATCGCGGAGGCGTTCGTGGAACTGCGGCCGCTGCTCGGGCATTGCCGCTTTCGCGATTGTCGGCACGACGCCGAGCCCGGGTGCGTCATCCAGGCGGCCGTGGACAGCGGCAAGGTCGCGCCCCATCGCGTCGCGCTGCTCCACAGCATGATCCGCGACGCACGCGCGATCCGCGACCCGGCGCGCTAGTTCGCGCGGAACCCGGTGCCCTCAGGGCACGAGGTTGGCGACGGTGACCAGCAGGATCACCAGCAGCCACAGCAGCAGGGCTCGCCAGACGAGCCCCACCGCGGACGGCAGGAAATCCGGCCCGGCGGGCTCGCCGGTGCCCAATTCGGGACGCACGTCCGGCTCGCCGACCAGCACGGGTAACGGTCCACCCAGCTGCGTACCGAGTGCGCCGCCGCCGCTCGACAGCAGGACGCCGATCGGCAGTCCGCCGTCCTCCCGCGACCACAGATGCGCCTGCGTGCGCCAGCAGGCCACGGCGTCTTCGAAATCACCGACGATCGCGAAGGAAAGCGCGGTCAGGCGAACCGGAATCCAGTCGAGCCCTGCGAGCAGCGTTCGCGCCGGACGCCCGAACTCGTCGCGCGCTTGCGTGAGCGGCGTGGGCTCGACATCGGGCGCTGCCGGGCCCCATTCCTCCGCCAGCAGCGCCGCAGCCCGATAGACCACGGCGCCCGCGGGTCCCGGCAGGATCACGAACCAGAAGATCACCGCGAAGACCTGGCGATAGGCATCGACGAGTCCGCGCTCGATCGCCAGCCGCGCGACGTCGTCGCTCGACAGTTCGCTGACCCCGCCGCCGCGCCACGACGCAAGCGCACGCCGCGCCAGCGCCAGGTCGTTCGCCTTGAACGCGTTGACGATGGCGGACACCGCGTGGCTGAAGCGGCGAAACCCCATCATGAAGTAGAGGA
>Ga0302321_100004630_pt1 | contig 11942 bp, 9 predicted proteins | sample Fen_T0_1_FD_202505 | JGI IMG/M metagenome (GOLD analysis project Ga0302321, IMG submission 202505) | Peat permafrost microbial communities from Stordalen Mire near Abisko, Sweden - Fen_T0_1 | ecosystem: Environmental > Terrestrial > Soil > Wetlands > Permafrost | place: Sweden: Abisko...
CGAAGAGGTCACTGGTTCGATCCCAGTATCGCCCACCCACAAACCCGCAGGTCAGAGCCTATGTCGACCTTGCCTCCAAGATCAAGAAAACAAGCCCGGGTGGCTGTCTGGTGCCGCAAGACGCCTGTTGAATACTCCAACACACCCCCACCCACAGACGGATACGCGGGCACACGCCGCCCCCGATGGCTAGCGTCGACGTCGGCACCCTCGAGCGCAGTACCCCCCAAGCGCTCGGGGGTGCTTGCCGCGTCAGGTCGCGCATCGCCGGTCGTTCGTTTCGCCGATGCCCACGCGGGGCCGTCCGGTGCTGGCTAGCCTCACCTGCGACACCCCCGAGCGACCATCCCCCTGGCGGCTCGGGGGTGCCGTCGTCGCAGTGCTGGGAACCCACAGGCTCGTGACAGCCCATTCCCAGGGACGGGACCTAACTTGGGGTCTCAGCACCCCTGGAGACGATCCCCCCGTCCGCTCCGGGGGTGCTGCCACGTACGGCGAATGGGCGTCGACGTCAGCCGTAGCGAGCCTTGCGCATCTCCTGCTCGATGTCGGCTTCGGTGATCGGCCTTCTCACGAAGACCTCCCAACCATGGAGAACCAGTCCGACACCCCAGCCGGCGATCACCCAAGCCGGCCAGAAGTACCCACCGCCGGTCATGGCCCACACGCCGACGAGGAAGGCGTTGATGACGACGTAGGCAATGAGGTTCGCCCCGAAGTCTCGCCGGGCTTGGAGTCGTTTTCGGGCCTGCTCGTAAGCCAGCCCACGGTCCACGGTCTGCGACTGCTCGTGCTCCTTCTGCGTGTCAGGAGTCATCACAACCTCCCTGCGGCACTCGACCCACCGCGCTGGGGGTCGGTCACCGCCTACTCCAGGGTCCCTCTCACGGAGGCGGTCGCACAGGGCACAAGGCCCCGAGCCTGCGACCACGCGGTGTCCGGATCGGAGCCGATCCCAGCGCGACTGTTACGGCCCCTCCCGCCCCCCTGCTGGGTCGGCCGCCGCGTCTTCGGCGTGGTAGTGAGCCTCGAGAACGGTCTCCTGGTCCTTCTTCGGGAAGAAGAACCACACGATCACCGCGCCGAGCAGCACCGCGATCAGCCCGGCGGTGTAGGCCCAGGCGTCGCCTTGCAGGAACGAGGTCCTGGCGGCGGACAGGATCTGGTCGGCGTACTGCGGGTACTGCTGGGCCACGGCCTCGGCGCTGTCGAACGACTTGGTCAGCTCCGACTGGGTGGCTGCGGAGACGTTCGACGAGTCCGACGACGCTGCGATGGCGGCACCGAACGCCGCTGCGTATCCGGCGGTGAGCAGCGCGCCGAAGATCGAGGTCATCAGGGCACCACCGAAGTCGCGCTGCAGGTCGGCAGTGCCCGACGCCATGCCCATCCGGGTGGGTGGTACCGAACCGGTCAGTGAGTGCGCAGCCGGGGTCTGCGCGAACCCGACGCCGATCCCGACGAACGCGTAGGCGAGGCCCACCTGCCAGTAGGGGGACCCGGCGCCCCAGAGCAGGAGCATGGTCAGGAACCCCAGGAACACGAACAGGTACCCGGCCAGCAAGGTGATGCGTGACCCGACCGTCCCCACCAGCTTCGCCGAGCGCGGCGCGACGACGACCATCATCACCGCCGCCGGCAAGATGGCGGCGCCGGCCTGGACGGTGCTGTACCCCAGCACGTTCTGCAGGAACTGCTGGCCGATGAACATGGCCCCCATCAGTGAGCCGAACACGATGATCCCCGCGACCGCAGCCACCCAGAACGTGGTGCGCGCGGCGACGTGCAGGTCGTACAGCGGATTGGCCGCGCGGCGCTGTCGCAGGACGAAGGCGATCAACACGGCCGTGGCCAGCACGACCAGGCCCAGCACGAGGGTGCCGGCGTCGGGGACGACGGCCAGGTTGATCGCCAGGATCAACGCCCCGACCATCACCACCGACAGGACCCCGCCGAGGTTGTCGAGCGGTTTCGTCGTCTCGCTCACGTGGGCCGGCACGAAGAACCAGGCCATGAGGAAGGCGGCCAGGGCGATGGGGACCGTGACCAGGAACACCGATCCCCACCAGAAGTAGTCCAGCAGGATTCCCGAGAGCAGAGGCCCCAGGGAGGCGATCGAGGCGCCGATCGCGGACCAGAGCGCGATCGAGCGGGTGCGGGCCGGGCCACCCCACAGGGCGGCGATCAGGGCGAGCGTCGTCGGGTAGCACAGCCCACCGGTGACGCCACCCAGCACGCGGGCGACGACCAGCACCTGGGGGTTCGGCGCGTACGCCGCGAGGAAGGCGATCGGGATCGACCCGGCGGTTCCGATGAGCAGCATGAGCTTGCGGCCGTAGCGGTCACCCACCGCGCCCAGGTAGAGCACCGACGCCGCCAGGCCCAGGCTGTACCCGACGGCGATCAGGTTCAGCTCGGCCTGGGAGGCGTCGAAGGCCTGCCCGATCGTCGGGAGGGCGACGTTGGCCACGGCCAGGTTCAGGTTCGCGACCGCGGCGGCCAGGATCAGGGCGGCCAGGACCATCCCCGCCCGGGCCGGTCCGTTCGAGGTCTGAGCCGGGGCCGGGGCGTCGTCCCTTGTGGCCACTACGTCCTCCTGCGAAACGATCAGCCTGGTCAACCTATCCGCCACCGATCGGTGCCGATCCTGCGCGGCCTGTCAGGATGACGGGTCCGACGAGCGCTGCTTCCGGTGGGAGACACGAATGGGTTCAGGTCGGCGTGCGGTGGTCGTGGGCGCGGGAATCATCGGTTGCGCCGTCGGTCTGGAGCTGGCCCGGCACGACTGGTCGGTCACCGTGGTCGACCGCGGGACGACGCCGGGCAACGGATCGACGAGTGCGTCCTCGGCCATGGTCCGGTTCAACTACGACCACTTCGCCGAGGCGGCGATCGCCTGGGAGGCCGCGCCGCGCTGGGTCGAGTGGCAGCGGTACCTGGGGGTCGTCGACCCGGCGGGCATGGCCGAGTTCGTCCGCACGGGCCTGCTCGTCCTCGACGGGCACCTGATGAACCGGCCGTTGGTGCTGCAGCACATGCGGACCCTGGGCGTTCCCTACGAGGAGCTGGACGCCGCCCAGATTCGCGAACGCTTTCCGGCGATCGACCCCGCTCGGCTCGGTCCGTCGTGCCGGGTGGAGGACGAGCACTTCTGGGTGGAGCCGACCGGTGAGATCGGCGGGTTCGTCCAGGCGGACTCGGGCTTTGTGCTCGACGCGACGCTCGCGGCCCACAACCTGGCGTACGCCGCGGAACAGGCGGGAGCCATGTTCCACTGGAGGGGCCAGGTCGTGGCAGTCGACGCAGACGAACAGCGGGTGCGCGGCGTCACGCTCGCCGACGGCGCGACGCTGCCGGCGGACGTGGTCGTGAACGCGGCGGGTCCGTGGTCGGTGGCGTTGAACACCATGGCCGGGGTGCTCGGCGACTTCACCTCGTCGACCCGAGCCGTCGAGCAAGAGGTGATCTCGGTTCCCGCTCCACCGGGGTTCGGGCTCGACGACGGAGGGACCGGGGTGCACGACTCCGACTTCGCGACGTACTTCCGCCCACACCCCGGGGGCACCGTGATCGCCGGCAGCTTCGAGCCACCCTGCGATCCGCTGGTGTTCGTCGCCGACGCCGACGATGTTGCCGACCGCGTGACCAGCCAGACGTGGGAGGTGCAGAGCCTGCGCCTGGCGCGCCGGCTTCCCGGACTCCAGGTGCCCGGCAGCAAGTCCGGGGTCGTGAGCGCCTACGACGTGACCGACGACTGGATACCGACGTACGACCGCACGAATCTCAGCGGCTACTACGTGGCGATCGGGACGAGCGGTCACCAGTTCAAGGCGGCGCCGTTCGTCGGCGAGGTCATGGCCACGCTGATCGACGCCGTCGAGTCCGGTCACGACCACGACGTCGACCCGCTGACCGTGCACGGGTCGTGGAACGACGTCGACGTGGACCTGGCCCAGTTCTCCCGCCTGCGCCCGGTGGTGCCGCACGAGGGCATGCGGTGACCCGGCAGTAGGGTCGGAACCGAACCGGGAGTCCGTGGCCGAGGAGTCGACATGACCGATCAGGACGCGGCGTCCCGCGCGATCGACAAGCAGCAGGCGCTGGCCGAGTTCGGCCGATACGTCAACCCCCAAAAGGTTCGCGTCCTGCGCACCGCCGGACTCGACATCGTCGAGGGCCGACGGTCCGGGGCGTGGGTGTGGGACGTCGACGGCACGCGGTACCTGGACTGCTTCACGTCGGCCGGATCGTTCAACGTGGGCCGCAGACATCCGCGCGTCGTCGCCGCCGCGAAAGCCGCGCTCGACGAGCTCGACCACGGGAACTTCCTGCTCGCCTCGGCGCAGAAGGCCGAGCTGGCCCATCGTCTGGCCGACCTCGCTCCGGGTGACCTGACCTGCACGACGTTCGGCACCGGCGGCGGCGAGGCCGTCGACTTCGCGCTCAAGGTGGCCAGGGGCTCGACCGGCCGTCCGCGCATCGTCTCGACGGTCAACGGCTATCACGGCCACACGGGTTTCGCGCTCTCAGCCGGCGGTCGCGACACGTTCCGCGAGCCGTTCGAGCCGCTGATGCCCGAGTTCGCGTTCGTACCGTTCGGCGATGCCGACGCCCTCCGCGACGCCGTGGACGAGCGGACCGCCGGGGTGATCCTGGAACCGATCCAGGGCGAGGGGGGCATCGTCGTCCCGCCCGAGGGGTACCTGGCAGCGGCCCGGCAGACCTGTGATGCGACCGGCGCCCTGCTCATCCTCGACGAGATCCAGACCGGGTTCGGGCGGACCGGTCGGTGGTTCGCCAGCGAGCACGAGGGAGTCGTCCCCGACGTCATGACGGTGGCGAAGTCGTTGGGCGGCTCGCTCGCCGCGATCTCCGCGACCATCTACACCGAGGACGTCCGCGAGTTCCTGATCCCCCACCCGTTCATCCACCTGTCCACGTTCGGCGGGTCCGACCTGGCCTGTGCCATCGCGTTGGCCACGATCGACGTGATCGCCGACGAGGGGCTCGTCGAGAACGCCGCGCGGATGGGCGCGCGGTTGCACGACGGCCTGTCGGCCGTGGCCGCCGAGTACTCCGACGTGATCGCGCAGACGCGGGGCCGAGGGCTGATGGCCGGTCTGAAGTACCGCGAGGACTCCTTCGGGCCCCGGATGTCGTACCACCTCAGCCGACACGGTGTCCTCGCCTTCTACAGCGGCAACGAGCCGTCCGTCATGCGGTTGATGCCGTCGCTGGTCGTCACCGCCGACGACGTCGACTACCTGCTCGGCGCACTCGAGGCCGCCGTGAAGGATGCGCGCTCGGGGGCCGGGCCGGACGACGCTCCGACCACCCGCCAGCGACGCCGTCCGCAGCGTGCCGCTGCGACGCCCTGAACCGTCCCGCAGCCCGGGAACCCTACCGACGAGGCAGAGACGAGAGGGCCGGCATGGCCACCTGGGACGAGATCGCCGAGGCGCTCGACGACTACACCGTCACCTGCAACGGCAACGAGCGGCTGCGGAAGATGCAGCGCGACTGGACCCGACAGCTCCACTTCGTGTGCAGCGATACGGGTGACACGTTCTCCATGGACGTGCGATCGGGCGAGATCGTGGCCACACCGCCGGGGCACGTCGGGGTGCCTGACATCGTCGTCACGGCCGACTCCGAGACGTTCTGCGACATGTTCTGGGGCGACCTGAACCCCATGCCCAAGTACCTGCGTGGCGAGATCCAGGTGCGCGGGTCGCAGGAAGACGTCATGCGTCTGGACGCCATCAGCTACGTGATCTGGCCCGACGCGTGAGCGATCCGTCCGCCGCATCGCCGCCAGCCCTGCGGCGCGCCGTCGGCACGGTGACGGCCACCGCCACGTCGGCCGGTCTCGCCTTCGCGGCGATCAACTTCCTCGGCATCGTGTCGGTGGCCACGTACGCCGCCGGGGCCAGTGCCTGGCTGGCGATCCTGGTCGGGCTGGGGATCGCGCTGGTCGTCGCGGCCGTGTTCAGCGAGCTGAACGGGCTGTTCCCGACGGCCGCCGGTGTGCGGCTGTACGTCGGGCGGGCGTTCGGCAACCGCTTCGCCCTGACGGCGACGTTCACCTACATGACCACAGTGGTGCTCGTCATCGCTGCGGACGCATTCCTGATCGGCGCCGCCATCCAGCACGTGCTGCACGAGCGCTCGAGCCTGGCCTACCTGTGGATCCTCGCCCTGCTCGCCGTCGCCACCGCGGCGAACCTGCGCGGGATCACCCTCGCCGGGCGCGTGCAGAGCGTCGTCACCTACACCGTCCTGGCCTCGACGGTGCTGTTGTCCGTGATCGCCTTGACCCGCCCCGGGCTGCGAATGGAGACGCCGTTCGCGCTGTTCGGCGACGGCGTCATGAGCGGGTTCCAAGCGATCGCCTTCGCGTTGTTCCTGTTCGCCGCGTTCGAGTGGGTCACCACCACTGCCGAGGAGGCCCGGCAGCCGTCGGTGATCACCCGGGCCTTGTTCGTCGCACCCGTGCTCATCTGGCTTGCCGCCACCGGGTTCGCGCTCGGCCTGGCTCATCTGGTGCCGAAGGGCCTGGCCGACAGCAGCGCCTACCCGCAGCTCCTGCTCGGGCAGGCCGCGCTGGGCCGGCTCGGCGAGGTCTGGATGCTCGCCGTCACGGTGCTCACCGCCGTCAACACCTTCAACGGCGGGTTCCTCGTGGCGTCGCGATTCCTCTACGCGGCGGCCCGCGAGGGCAATCTCCCGCGGGACTTCGCCCGGCTCAACCTGCGGGCGGTTCCCTGGCTGGCGGTAGTCACCTTGGCCGTTGCGTCGGCGGTCGTGGCGGGGGTGGTGTTCGCGTCGGGTCAGTGGCTGCTGCTGGTCGCGGTGGGTGCCGCGCTCGAAGCCGCGATGTTCGCCATCGGCTCGGCCGCGCTGCTGCGTCTGCGGCGCCACGACGCCAGGCCGCGGCCGTTCCGGATGTCAGCGGCTCCGGTGCTGGCCGGCGGTGGCGTCGTCCTGTTCACCGGCCTCGCCCTCGCGTCGGGGTTCTCCGACCCCAACGACCCGAGCACGTTCTCACCGGTCCCGGCACTGGTCGTCGCGACCCTGGCGGTGCTCTCCTACTGCTACGTGCGGTTCGTGCTGCCCCGCATGCACCGGGCGGCGGCGGCGCGGGCCGTGGCCGCCCGCGCGGCCGGCACCCGCACCCGTCGGCGCCCCCCTCGCGCAGCGACCACGGCCGAACCGACCTCGGACGAGCCCGCGTCCTGAGCGGCGGGCCGGTCGGTCGCCCGGGCTGGGGTCACATAGCCTTCCAGGACCTGCCTGGAGGTGTTCTGGATGTCGCTCCACCGAGTGCGTGCCCGAAGCGGTGTGCTGGCCGTCGTGGTGGCGGGCCTGGCCCTGCTGCTCGGCTCGGCCGGGCTCACCACGGCCGACGCTGCGGCCGTGCATCGTCCTGGCTCCGGGCCAGCGGCGTTGTCGCGGCCGTCGGTCGACCACGTGGCCCTGAGCTGGGTGCAACGAGCCAGCGGCTTCGTGCAGCCGGTGCAGATGACGCCGGCCCTCGACGGGGTGGCCCGGCTGTTCGTCGTGGAGCGGCGCGGAACGATCCGCGTGGTCCACGACGGCGTCATCCGTCGGGGGACGTACCTCGACATCCGCGGGCGGGTGAACTCCAGTGGGGACGAGCAGGGGCTGCTGTCCGTGGTGTTCGACCCCGCGTTCAAGACCCACCCCAGGCTCTGGGTGGCCTACACCCGTGGCGACGGAGCCCTGGTGGTGGCCGTGCTGCGCGCTGCCGGCCCAAGGGCCGGTCACGTCCGGGCGAGCACGGCCCGCACGGTGCTCGTCGTGCCGCACCCCTTGTACTCGAACCACAACGGGGGCCTGCTGCGGTTCGGCCCGGACGGCATGCTCTACATCGGCACCGGCGACGGCGGGTACGGCGGCGACCCGTTCGGTGCCGCCGAGAACCTGCGCGACCTCCGCGGCAAGATCCTGCGGATCGACGCCCGTCATCACTGTGGTTCGCACCGCTACTGCATTCCGGCCAGCAACCCGTTCGCCGGACGCAAGCCCGGACGCGGCGAGATCTGGCTGTACGGACTGCGCAACCCGTGGCGGTGGTCGTTCGACCCGGCGACCCGTGCCCTGTGGATCGGTGACGTGGGCCAGGACCACATCGAGGAGATCGACCGGGTGCCCGCGCATCCGGGCCGGCGGAACCTCGGGTGGTCGTGCTGGGAGGGACGCAGCCACTACAACACGGGACGCTGCCGGTCGGGCGCCAGGTACGTGTTCCCCGTGGCGCAGGTCGTGCACCCCAACGGCGAGGCGATCATCGGTGGCTACGTCTACCGGGGCAAGGCGTACGCGTCCTTGATGGCGGGCACCTACGTCTTCGCCGACGAGGTGACCGACCACGTCTGGGTCTACCGGAAGGGACAGGGCAAGCGGTTGCAGGCGAAGGACATCCCCGGCGGCCCCACGTCCTTCGCCCTCGACGAGCACAACGAGATCTGGGCGGTCTCCCTGGACGGCCGGCTCTGGTCGATGCGCGCCAGGGCCAGGTGAGGAACGGCCGTCGGTAGCATCGACACACCGTTAGCCGACTGATCGGGAGTCCACCGTGTCCGAGTTGCGCATCACCGTCGACGGCGACGTGCGTCCGGTGGGCCCGGGGACCACGGCTGCGGACCTGTTCGCCGACGACCGCTCGGTGGTCGTTGCCCGGATCAACGGCGAGGTGCGTGACCTCGCCACGGTGCTCACTTCCGGCGACTCCGTCGAGCCGGTCACGATCGACTCACCCGACGGGCTCGCGGTGCTGCGGCACTCGACCGCCCACGTCCTTGCCCAAGCCGTCCAGGAAGTGTTTCCGGACGCGCGCTTGGGCATCGGTCCGCCGATCAAGGACGGGTTCTACTACGACTTCGACGTCGCGACACCGTTCACCCCTGACGACGTCGCCGAGCTCGACAAGCACATGCAGCGGATCATCAAGTCCGGACAATGGTTCGAGCGGAGGGTGGTCACCGACGAACAGGCGCGCACCGAGCTGTCCGACGAGCCGTACAAGCTCGAGCTGATCGGGATCAAAGGGGTCGCGGGCGACGACGTCATGGAGGTCGGCGGCAGCGAGCTCACGATCTACGACAACGTGGACCCGAAGACGGGGGACGTCGCGTGGAAGGACCTGTGTCGCGGTCCGCATCTGCCCAGCACGCGACTCATCCCCGCGTTCCGGCTCATGCGGACGGCCGCCGCGTACTGGCGGGGGAGTGAGAAGAACCCACAGCTGCAACGCATCTACGGGACGGCGTGGCCCACCCGCGACGACCTCAAGGCGTACCTGAGGTTCCTGGAGGAGGCCGAGAAGCGCGACCACCGCAGGCTCGGCGTCGACCTCGACCTGTTCAGCTTCCCCGAGGAGATCGGCTCGGGCTTGGCGGTCTTCCATCCCAAAGGCGGCGTCGTCCGGCGGGTCATGGAGGACTACTCGCGCCGCCGTCACGAGGCCGGCGGTTACGAGTTCGTCTACAGCCCGCACATCACCAAGGCGGCCTTGTTCGAGCAGTCCGGTCACCTTCAGTGGTACGCCGACGGCATGTACCCGCCCATGCAGCTCGACGCCGAGATCGACGGTGACGGCACCGTGCGGCGTCCCGGTCAGGACTACTACCTCAAACCCATGAACTGCCCGTTCCACAACCTGATCTTCAAGGCGCGGGGTCGCTCGTACCGCGAGCTGCCCCTGAGGTTGTTCGAGTTCGGCAGCGTGTACCGGTACGAGAAGTCCGGCGTGGTGCACGGTCTCACCCGTGTCCGCGGAATGACGCAGGACGACGCCCACATCTACTGCACCAAGGAGCAGATGGCCGGAGAGCTCGACAGCCTGCTGACGTTCGTGCTGGCCCTGCTGCGCGACTACGGGCTCGAGGACTTCTACCTCGAGCTGTCCACGCGCGACCCGGAGAAGTCGATCGGCAGCGACGAGGACTGGGAGGAGGCGACCGAGGCTCTGCGCCAGGCGGCTCTGAAGCAAGACCTCGAGCTCGTCCCCGACCCGGGGGGCGCAGCCTTCTACGGCCCCAAGATCTCGGTGCAGGCGCGCGACGCCATCGGCCGCACCTGGCAGATGTCCACGATCCAGGTGGACTACAACCAGCCCAACCGGTTCGAGCTCGAGTACCAGGGCGCCGACGGTGAACGTCATCGTCCGGTGATGATCCACCGCGCCCTTTTCGGATCGATCGAGCGCTTCTTCGCGGTGCTTCTGGAGCACTACGCCGGTGCGTTCCCGGCCTGGCTGGCACCGGTGCAGGTGGTCGGCATCCCGATCACCGACGCGCACGTCGACTACCTCGTCGACGTCGCGGCCCGGCTACGTGCCGAAGGCATCCGGGTCGACGTGGACACGTCGGACGACCGGATGCAGAAGAAGATCCGCACGGCGCAACGGCAGAAGGTGCCCTACATGCTCCTGGCCGGCGACGACGACGTGGCCGCCGACGCGGTCTCGTTCCGGTACCGCGACGGCACGCAGAAGAACACCGTCCCGGTCGACGAGGCCGTGGCCGAGATCGTGCGTGCGGTACGCGAGCGGCAGCCCGGATGACCGACCTGCCGCAGGAGCAGGACGGCGTGGGTGTCGCGGACGGCTTCCAGCGGATGTGGACGCCGCATCGACTCGCCTACATCAAGGGCGAGAACAAGCCGCCGGACGGCGGTGACGACGGGTGCCCGTTCTGCCGGATTCCGGGGTTGACCGACGACGAGGGTCTGATCGTGGCGCGCGGGCATCTCGTGTACGTCGTGCTCAACCTCTACCCGTACAACCCGGGCCACCTGATGGTGTGCCCGTACCGTCACGTGGCGCTGTACCCGGACCTCGACGCCGACGAGGTCGCCGAGCTCGGGGCCTTCACCCAGCGGGCGATGGAGACGCTGCGCGTCGCCTCGGGCGCCCACGGCTTCAACATCGGCATGAACCAGGGATCGATCGCCGGTGCGGGGATCGCCGAGCACCTGCACCAGCACGTCGTGCCGCGATGGGGCGGGGACACCAACTTCATGCCGGTCGTGGGATCGGTGAAGGTGCTCCCGCAGCTCCTCGGCGACACCCGCGACCTGCTGTCCCGCACCTGGACCGACCTCGTCGGCTGACCGGTGTTGATCGCGAGACCCGGGTGTTTGATCTCGAAGACTCAGTGTTGATCTCGGAGAAGACGCGGGCTGGGAGTGATCAACTCGCACATGAAGTCCAAGATCAACTGGATTCGGCGGCGAGCTTGGCGGCGAGCTGGTGGGGCATCGGCTCGTGGTGGGAGTACGAGCGGGTGAACGTCCCGGTCCCGTGCGACAGCGAGCGCAGGTCGATCGCGTAGCGGGTGATCTCGACCTGCGGCACCTGGGCGCGCACGAGGGTGCGTCCGGTGCCCACCGGTTCGGTGCCCACCACGTGGCCCCGTCGGCTGGACAGGTCGCCCATGACGGCGCCCACGTACTCGTCGTCCACCAGCACACCCACCTCGTCCACCGGCTCGAGCATCTGCACCTGCGTGCCCTTGGCCGCCTCCTTCAACGCCAGCGCGCCGGCGGTCTGGAAGGCCATGTCGGAGGAGTCCACCGAGTGCGACTTGCCGTCGACCAGGGTCACCCGCACGTCCACCACGGGGTAGCCCGCGGCCACGCCTCGCTCCATCTGCGCGCGGATCCCCTTCTCGACGCTGCTGATGAACTGTCGCGGTACCGACCCACCGACCACCTTGTCCACGAACTCGAAACCGGATCCGCCCGGCAACGGTTCCACTTCGATGTCGCAGACCGCGAACTGACCATGGCCGCCGGACTGCTTCACGTGTCGTCCGTGCCCCTTGCTCGGACCGGCGAACGTCTCGCGCAGCGACACCTTCATCGGCACCGCGTCGACGGCGACGCCGTACCGGTTGGCCAGGCGTTCGAGCAGCACG
>Ga0302321_100004632_pt1 | contig 11939 bp, 8 predicted proteins | sample Fen_T0_1_FD_202505 | JGI IMG/M metagenome (GOLD analysis project Ga0302321, IMG submission 202505) | Peat permafrost microbial communities from Stordalen Mire near Abisko, Sweden - Fen_T0_1 | ecosystem: Environmental > Terrestrial > Soil > Wetlands > Permafrost | place: Sweden: Abisko...
GCCACTTTACGGGCACGACCCGAAATACGTCGCGCCCTACGCCTACGATCTCCCGGCGGCGCGCGCCTTGCTCGACAAGTTCGGCTACAGGGACCGCGACGGCGACGGTTACCGCGAGCAGCCCGACGGGAAGCCGCTGACGCTGGTGCTCGCGTCGACGACGGACAACGCGGCGCGGACCAGCGATGAATTGTGGAAGCGCAACATGGACGCGCTGGGACTGAGGATCACGTTCCTCAAGAACAAGTGGCCCGAACTGAATAAAATGTCCGAAGCGGGCCAGCTGATGATGTGGGGACTGGGATGGTCGAGCACCACCCCGGACGGCATCGACAACTACATCTATTTCGTCAGCACGAACATCGGCACATCGAACGACGCGCGGATGCGCCTGCCCGAATTCGACGCGCTGTACGAGAAGGCCCGCGACATGCCCCACAGCCCGCAACGGACCGCGCTCTTCGACCGGATGAACGACCTGATCTACGGCTACGCGCCGTGGATCTTCACCGACTATCCGTACCAGAACATGCTGGTGCAATCCTGGGTCAAGGGTTACAAGCTCAACACGTTCGCACAGCAGCAGTGGCGCTACCTGGACGTCGGGCCGCGACCCTGATTCAGGTTGGCGGCGGCAGTGGCTGCGCCCGACCTTCCGAGAAATCCCATCCCCGGCCCGGCGCCGCCGCCAGCAGCGCCTTCGTATAGTCGTTCTGCGGGTGCGCGAAAACCTCGCGTACCGTTCCGCATTCGACGACGCGGCCTTTCGACATCACCGCGATGCGATCGCAGACCTGCGCGGCGACCCGCAGGTCGTGGGTGATGAAGAGCATGGCGAGGTTGAGCCGCTGCCGGATCTCGTCCAGCAGTGCTAGAACCTGCGCCTGGACCGAGACGTCGAGCGCGGAGACCGCCTCGTCGGCGATCAGCACGGCGGGCTCCATCGCCAGCGCGCGGGCGATGCAGATGCGCTGCCGCTGGCCTCCGGAAAACTGGTGCGGAAACCGGTCCAGCGACTTGGGATCCAGCCTGACCAGCTCCATCAGGTTGCGCGCGCGCACCAACGCGTCGCCCGCCGATGCACCGTAGTTCATCGGCCCCTCGACGATGGCCTGGCCGACTGTGCGGCGCGGATTGAGCGAACGGTAGGGATCCTGGAAGACGATCTGCACGCGTCGCCGCAGTGCGTGCAGCTGCGCCCGCGAAATCGACGCGAAGTCCGTGTCGCCAATCACGATGTGCCCGCGCGTGGGCTCGATCAGACGCGCGATGCAGCGCGCGACGGTCGACTTGCCGGAGCCGGATTCACCGACGACCCCGAGCGTCTCGCCCTGCCGTATCGAAAGCGTCACGTCCTCCGCGGCGGGGACCGCGTGGCGCGAGCGTCCGAACCAGCCGCCTGCCGCATACGCCTTTGTCATGTTGGTCGTCGCCAGCACGACGGGCGTCGTCACCACGTCGCGGTGACGCGGCACCAGGCTCGGCACCGACGCGATCAGCATCCGCGTGTAGTCGTGCCTTGGCGCGGCGAGCAACTCTGCGGTTCGCCCGACCTCCACGAGTTCACCGCCGCGCAGCACCGCAACGCGGTCGGCGATCTCAGCCACGACGCCGAAGTCGTGCGTGATGAACAGCACGCCGGTGCCGTGTGCGCGCTGCAGTTCGCGGATAAGAACCAGGATCTGCGCCTGCGTGGTCACGTCGAGCGCCGTCGTCGGCTCGTCGGCGATCAGCAACGCCGGCTCCAGCACCAGCGCCATCGCGATCATGATGCGCTGCCGCTGGCCGCCGGAAAGCTGGTGCGGGTACGAGGCGAGCATCCGCTCGGGTTCCGGCAGATGCACGGCGCGAACGATGTCGAGGACTTTTTCGCGGCGTGCGCGGAGGCCGAGGTCGGTGTGCGTCGCGAGCACCTCGTCGATCTGGTCGCCGCAGCGCATGACCGGGTTCAGCGCGGTCATCGGCTCCTGGAAAATCATCGACATGCGCGTGCAGCGCAACTCGCGCAACCGCGACGGGTCGGCGGTCAGCAGGTTCTCCCCGGTGAGGCGAATGTCGCCGCCGGTGGCCGCGAGCCCTTTCGGCAGAAGTCCCATGATCGCGTGCGCGATCACGCTCTTGCCCGACCCCGACTCGCCGACGAGGCAGACGATCTCGCCGCGTTCGACGTCCAGACTTACGTTCTCAACCGCGTGGACGCGATCGGCGCCGTGCGGGAGCGTCACGGTGAGATTGCGGATGTCGAGCACCGGAGTACTCACAGAGCCTTCCTCATCCGCGGATCGAGCGTATCGCGCAAGCCGTCGCCCAGCATGTTCACCGCGAGCACGGTCAACGCGAGAAATATGCCCGGATAGAGGATGTTGTGCGGGAAGACGCGGAACAGCGTGCGACCTTCCGCCATGATGTTCCCCCACGTCGGCGTCTCCGGCGGGATGCCCACGCCCAGGAACGACAGGATCGCCTCGATCAGGATCGCGGACGCGGCGATGTAGGTGGCCTGCACGATCAGCGGCGCGACGGTGTTGGGCAGCACGTGCCGGACCAGCAGCAGCGGCGTGCGCGTTCCCACCGCAATGGCCGCCTCCACGTAGGGCTCCTCGCGGATCGACAGCACGACGGAGCGCACCAGCCGTACGACACGCGGGATCTCGGGAATGACGATCGCGACGATCACGGCGACGAGGCCCGCCTTCGACAGCGACACGACCGCTATCGCGAGCAGGATTGCCGGAATGGCCATCAGGCCGTCCATGACGCGCATGACGATGGCGTCGAGCCAACGGATGTAGCCGCCAACCAGGCCGATGACGAGGCCGATGGAGATGCTGATCACCGCGACGGCCGCACCGACGAGCAGCGATGCGCGCGCGCCGTAGACGACCCGGCTGTACACGTCGCGGCCCAGCGAATCGGTGCCCATCCAATGCGTGACCGTGGCCTTCGTGCCGTCGTCGCGGCGCACGATCTCCGTCGTACCCGGCGTCTTGTTCCTGTATACGGGATTGATCTGCGCCGGATCGATCGACGTCAGCAGCGGCGCGGCCAGGCCGAGGAGCAGGATCAGCGCGAGGATGGCCGCGCCGATGGCGATCGTTGGATTCCTCGCCAGCCGCCGCGACAGGCCCGCGTGCGGCACGGGCGGCTGCCCGGGCGGGACTCTCAATTCCGGCGCGTCGACGGTGGCGCTCAATACCGGATCCGCGGATCGAGGACCGTGTAGAGCAGGTCGACGACCAGGTTGACCAGAACGTACACGAACGAGAACAACAGGATCACCGCCTGGATCGTCGGGTAGTCGCGCGCGAGGACCGCGTCCACCGTGAGCCGGCCCAGACCCGGGATGCTGAACACGCTTTCGGTGACGACGACGCCGCCGATCAGCAGCGCGATGCCGATGCCGATGACCGTGACGATCGGCACCGCCGCGTTGCGCAGCGCATGCCGCATCAGCACGACGACGTCGGTCAGCCCCTTGGCTCGCGCGGTGCGTATGTAGTCCTCGCCCAGCACCTCCAGCACGCTGGTGCGCGTGATGCGCGCGATCAGCGCAATGTAGATCACCGACAGCGTGACACTTGGCAGCACGAGTCGCTTAAGGCAGCCCCAAAGGCCTTCTGCCAATGGCTGGTAGCCCTGCACGGGCAGCCAGGCCAGCTCGATCGCGAACACGTAAATCAACACGTAGCCGATGACGAACACCGGCACCGAGAATCCCAGCACCGCGAAGCCCATCACGAGCCGGTCTATCCACGTGCCCTGCCGGTATGCGGCGAGCACGCCCAGCGGCACGGCGACGAGTATGGAAAGCGTCATCGTCGTCAGCGCGAGCATCAGCGTGGGTTCGACGCGATCGGCGACCAGCTCGGCGACCTGCTTCTTGAAAAAGAACGATTCGCCGAAGTCGCCGGTAGCCATGCGGCCGATCCACGCGAAGAACTGCGCGAGGAGCGGCTGGTCGAGGCCCAGCTTCGCGCGAATGTCGGCGACGTCCTGCGTCGTGGCCGACGCGCCGGCCAGGATCGCCGCCGGGTCGCCGGGTGTCAGCCGCAGCATGGCGAACACGAGCACGGCGACGACCGCCATGACGGGAATCGTCGCGAGCAGCCGCTTGCCGATGTAGGCGAGCATCAGCGGCGGCCGGTGCGGGGCGCCGGAAAGATCGCTACTTGCCCGACTTACTGATGTTCCAGAACACCGACGCCGGCGCCACGACGACGCCGTCAATGTTCTTGCGCGCGGCGCCAGGCTGGTACCATTGCCCCAGGTGAACGTGCGTCGGATACTGCGTCCAGCGCACCTGCACCGCTTCGGCGATCGCCTTCTGCTTCGCCGGGTCCGTCTCGCGCGCGAAGTCGTCGCGCAGCTTCTCCATCTCCTCGTCGCACGGCCAGCCGAACGGCGCCTTGTCGCAACTCGAGTTGAGGAATGCCGTCGATACCGGGTTGAGGATATCCGCCGACACCCACGATGTCAGCATTGCGTGCCAGCCACCCGCGGAAGGCGGATCCTTCTTCACGCGGCGCGCGACGACGCTCTGCCAGTCCATGTCCTGCATGTCGACCTTGAAGCCGCCTTTTTCCAGCAGCTGCTTGGCCACGGGCGCGAGATTGGTCAGCACCTGCAGGTCCGTCGAATGCAGCAGCACGATCGGCGTGCCGTCGTAGCCGGCCTCCTTCAGGAGCGCCTGCGACTTCGCGAAATTCGACTCGATCAACCCGTCCATGCCCTTGTCCGACGCGAGCGGCGTGCCGCACACGAACAGCGCCTTGCAGGTCTTGTAGTACTGCTTGTCGCCGATCACCGCCTGCAGGAAGTCCTCCTGGTTCAGCGCCATCACGACCGCCTGCCGCACCTTGACGTTGTCGAAGGGCTTGGCCGTCGTGTTGAAACGGAATGCGTACTGGTTGCCGAGTGGGTTCCAGTCGACCAGCTTGATGTTGGAATCCTTGCGCAATATCGGCAGCAGGTCATGCGACGGCTGCTCGATAAAGTCGATTTCGCCGGCGATCAGTGCGTTCACCGCCGTCTGCTGGTCGGCCATCTGCTTCCACTCGACGCGGTCGACCTTTACGACCTTGCCGCCCGCCAGGCCGGAAACGGGTTCCGCACGCGGCTTGTACTTGTCGAACTTCACGTAGACGGACTTGTCGCCGGGCTTCCATTCATCCTTCCTGAATACGAAAGGCCCCGAACCGGTGTAGTCGGTGATCTGGTCGTTGGGAGAGGTCGCCGCGACGCGCTTGGGCATCATGAACGGCACATTGGACGACGGCTTGCCCAGGCCCGTGAGCACGAGGCCCGTCGGCGCATTCAGCACGATCCGGAACGTCTTCGCGTCGACGACGGCCAAGTCCTTGACGAACGACATCAGCTTCTGGCCCGTCGCGTCTTTGGCACCCCAGCGCCGGATCGACGCGACGCAGTCTTCGGCGGTGACGGGCGCGCCATCGTGCCAGAGCAGACCTTCGCGAAGCGTCATCGTCCAGGTGAGCTTGTCGGCCGAGAGCTCGTATTTGTCGATCATCTGCGGCTTGATCTGGCCATTGGCGTCGGTCGCGAACAGCGTGTCATAGATCATGTACCCGTGATCGCGCGTGATGTACGCCGACGTCCAGATCGGGTCGACGATCTTCAGGTCCGAATGCTTGACGACGCGCAGCGTGGTCTGGGCCAGCGCGGCGGGCACCGTCATGCCGGCGGCGGCAACGGCGAACGCGATGACGACCAGGGTGCGGATACGGTACGGCATGGACTTCTCCTGAGGAAAAACTGTGACGCGCGCCGCTCAATGCTTGCGCGAACCCGCACGATAGTCGCACGGCGGTTTGCCGGCAATAGGCACGCGCTTGACCGCGCTCAGTTGACTGCGCTCAGTGCCGCGGATCGATGGGTGTGATGCGCGGGACGCGTGCCTCGATGGCCTCGGCGGCGGCGAGGCAGAGATCCTCGCGAAAGCGCGGCCCGACGATCTGCACACCGACGGGTAATCCGTTGGCCACGCCCGTGGGCACTGCCATCGCGGGCAGCCCAAGGACCGGTATCGCCATCATCGTCGACGATTGGCGCCAGACTTCCATCGTCCGCGCCGCGCTCTCGACATCGAATCCCTGCGCGTACGCCTGCTCGGTGCACACCGGCGCCAGCACGAGTGGCGTATGTGCGAGGAACGCGTACCAGTCGCGAATCAGGCGCGTCCGGTTGGCGAGTGCGTTCAGGTGGGCATCGCCGCCGCGGTCGGGAACGTTCTCCGCCATCAGACGCATCGCGATGCGCACGCCTTCGTCGCCGTCGCGTTCGAAATCGGCCTGCATGAAACGGCGAAACTCGGGAATGAACATCTCGAACCAGTGCTGGAACGCCAGCGTGAACCCCGGCGTCTTCGTGTCCACGATCTCGTAGCCGGCGTCCGCCAGCGCCTTCGCGGCTTGCGCGAGGGCCGCTGCGACCGCTGTCGACGGCGCTGCACCTCCCAAGTCGACGGCGTCCGCGACGACCGCGACGCGGATCGGCGCCTTCCATGCCGGACCTTCGAGCGGCACCGGAACCCACCACGGGTCGCGGTCGTCGTGTGCAGCCATCGCCTCGAATCCCAGCCGCACGTCGCGGACGGATCGCGCCAGCGGACCCTGCACGGACATCAACTGCGCCGAGATGACGCGCTCGGCTTTGCCCGACGGGTTGTACGCGGGGACGCGCCCGAACGAAGGCCGCAATCCGGCGAGCCCGGTGCAGTACGCGGGATAGCGCACGGACCCGGCGATGTCGTTGCCGTGCGCGAGCGGCGTGATGCCCGCCGCCACCGACGACGACGCGCCGCCGCTCGAGCCACCGGGCGTGATCGTGCGCGACCATGGACTGTACGTGCGTCCGCGATAGTCGTTGACCGTGTCAAGACGGAAGCTGAACGACGGCGTATTGGTGCGCCCGATGATGATCGCGCCGGCCTTCTTCCAGTTCGCGACGACCGGGCTGTCGGCCGTGGCGATGACGTCCTTGTACGCCGCGACGCCGTTGACCGTTGCGCAGCCTTCCTGGTCGACGTTCTCCTTGATCGTGACCGGGACGCCATGCAGCGGACCCAGCCTCATTTGCGTATTCCGGCCGACCGCGGCATCGGCGCGATCCGCCGCGGCCAGCGCCTCCACGGACAGATCGCAGGTCACCGCGTTCAACCGCGGGTTGACGGCGCGCATCCTCTCGACGCAGGCATGCACAGCCTCGCGCGACGATATCGAGCGCGCGCGGATGCCCTCCGCAAGCGCCACGGCATCCCACTTCCAGAGTTCGTCGCTCATCGCTCGCTCATTGGCCACTTATCGGGCGCTCATTTGTCACTTCAGGCGATAACGGATAACCTCGCCCGCTGCAAAGCACTACGGAGAGAGCATGGCCGTCATTGCCGTCGGGGGATTCCAGCACGAGACCAACACCTTTGCACCGTCGAAGGCTGATTATGCCGCGTTCGAGGACGGTGGGGGCTGGCCGGAGATCACCTACGGCGACGCGATCGCGCTGCGGCTTTCCGGCGCCAACATACCGGCGACGGGCGCGCTGGACGCGCTGCACGCCGCCGGACATCGCACCGTCGGCCTGGTGTGGGGCGCGGCATCGCCATCCGCGCACGTCACGCGCGATGCCTATGAGCGCATCGTCGGCGACATGCTCGAGCGGCTACGTGACGCCGGTCCGCTCGACGGCGTCTATCTCGACCTGCATGGCGCGATGGTCACCGAACATCTCGACGACGGCGAAGGCGACCTGCTGGCGCGCGTGCGCAAGGTCGTCGGGCCCAAGGTCCCCGTCGTCGCCAGCCTGGACCTCCACGCCAACATGACGCAGGCGATGATCGAGCACTCGGACGGGCTCAATGCATACACCACCTATCCGCACATCGACATGGCGGCCACCGGTGCGCGCGCCGCGCTGCTGCTGGACCGGACGCTCAAGGCCGGAAAGCCGATGGCAAAGGCGATGCGTCCGCTCGATTTCCTGACCGGCCTGCCATCGCAATGCACGTTCATCGAGCCCGGCAAGAGCCTGTATGAATTGCTGGCGCGTCTCGAGCGCGAGCACGACGCGATCCTCTCCTTCACGCCGGGCTTTCCAATGGCGGATTTCCCCGAGTGCCAGATGGCCGTATTCGGCTACGGCCCCGACGCGCGCAAAGTGAATGCCGCCGTCGATGCGCTCGCCAACGCCGTGCGCGATGCGGAGCCCGACTTCGCCATGGAACTGTTCGAGCCCGACGCCGCCGTCGCGCGCGCAATGCAGCGTGGCGAGCCCGGCGCGCCGGTGGTGATGGCCGACACGCAGGACAATCCGGGGGCTGGCGGCAACGGCGACACCACGGGCCTGCTCGCCGCCATGCTGAAACGTGATCCGCGCGACGCGGTGCTGGGTCTGCTGATCGATCCTGAGTCGGCGCGACAGGCCCATGCGATCGGCATCGGGCGCGCGGCCGAGTTTCGCTTGGGCGAGATCTCCGGCGTCGCCGGGCACGTCCCATTGGCCGGCGAGTTCACTGTCGAAGCATTGAGCGATGGCAAATTCACGTGCACCGGACCGATGTTCAAGGGTTTCCGGATGGACCTGCGGCACATGGCGGTCCTGCGGCGCGGCAACGTGCGCGTGGTGCTGGCATCGAAGAAGTGCCAGGCGGCGGACCAGCAGATGTTCCGGCATCTGGGGATCGATCCGAAGCAGCAGCAGATGCTCGGCCTGAAGAGTTCCGTGCATTTTCGCGCCGACTTCCAGCCGATCGCGAAGGAGGTCCTGGTCGTCGTCGCGCCCGGACCGGCCAAGGCTGATCCAACGATGTTCCACTGGACGCGGCTGCGCCCGGGACTGCGCCTGAAGCCCGGCGGACCGGCGTTCAAGCCGTAGCGGAAGCCGAACTCCATGCCGCGCCGCTACGTCGCTGCGCTGATCAAGCACGAGACGAACACGTTCTCGCCGCTGCCGACGACGCTGTCGTCCTTCGGCCACGGCAACGGCCCCGTGTCCGGCGCCGCGGCGCGCGCGCGCTTTGAGAACACCAACACGCCGATCGCCGCCTACCTGGACATCGCGCGCCGCGAAGGCGCCGAGGTCGCGATACCGGTCGCCGCCGAAGCGTGGCCCTCGGGCAGGGCGTCGCGCGCGACGTTCGAGGCGCTGGTGCAGCCACTCGAAGCCGCGGTGCGCACAGGTTGCGACGCGGTGATGCTGGACCTGCACGGTGCGATGGTGATCGACGATTGCGACGACGCCGAAGGCGAGATCGTCACGCGGATACGCCGCATTGCGCCGCGCGTGCCCATCGCCGTGACGCTCGACTACCACACCAATCTCTCCGGCGACCTGGTCGAGAACGCGACCGTGATCACCGGCTACAAGACATACCCGCACGTCGACATGTATGAAGCGGGCATGCGGGCCGCCGGCATCCTGGTCGGCGCGCTGGACCGACAGATCGAGCCGGTGATGGCGTGGGGCTGGAAGCCGCTGCTGGCGTCGATCATGCGTCATGCGCCGGAGGACGGCCCGTCCGGCGACATCCTGGCCTTCGCACGCAGGATGGAGGCCGACGGCAACGTCCTCGCCGCCACGCTTCTGCCTTCGTTTCCGCACGCCGATACGCCGTACACCGGCGTATCGGCCATCGTCGTCGGCGATGCGCGCCACGGCGGCCGCGAGCACGCACGCATGGTCTGCGACCACATGCTCGCGATGGCCTGGGAGCGCCGTGCTGAATACGTGTTCCACGCACCCCCGTTGCGCGAATCGGTGGCCGCAGCGAAGGCATTCGGAATTGCCAACCCCGGCGCGCCGGTGCTGCTGATCGACCACTGCGACAACTGCGGCTCCGGCGGCACGCAGGACGTGATGGCGGTCGTGGCGGAGATTCTCGAGCAGCAGCTCGACGACGTCGCCATCGCGCCGATCCGCGATCCGCAGGCCGTCGCATTGATGATCGACGCCGGCGCGGGGCAAAAGGTCCGCCTTGCACTGGGCGGCCACACCGACATGCCTTCGATCGGCCTCAAGGGAAAGCCGCTGGAACTCGAAGGGCACGTGCTGGCGATCACCGACGGCGAATTCGTCGTCACCGGCCCCATGTACACCGGCGTTCGGATGCACATGGGGCGCACGGCCGTGCTCGAGGTCACGCGCGGCAGCGCGCGGGCGCAGATCGTCGTCACCGAGCGCCCGCACGAGCCCTTCGACCTCGGCGTGTTCACGCACGCAGGCATCGACCCACGCATGAAGCGCTACGTGATGCTCAAGTCGCGCATCCACTACCGCGCAGGATTCAAGGGGATCGCCTCCCACATCATCGAATGCGCCGGTGCTGGCGTGACCAATGCCGACCTCACCGTTTATCCGTACTGCAAGCTGAGGCGGCCGATCTGCCCGCTGGACGTGATATAAGCTTCCGCGACGATCCGGACCCTGGAACCTCGATGCCCCCAACCGCGCCACGCGAATACAGTCTGTTGATCGACGTCGGCAACACATTCCTAAAGTGGGGATTGTTCCGCACCAATGCCGATGGCGGCGCGCGCGAGAACCGCGTCGAGTCCGGTCACGCGCTGCACGACGAGATCATGGCGCTGCCGGCGCAATTCGGGAAGCTCCCGACTCCGGGCAAAATCGTCATTTCCAACGTTGCAGGGACTCGCATACGCTCGTCGGTGATTCGCATCCTCGAAGTGTGGGCGGATGCTCCGACACCATACTGGCTCGTCCCGCAGCACGTGCAATGCGGCGTCACCAATAGCTACCGCAATCCGGCGCAGCTCGGCAGCGACCGCTGGGGTGCGCTGATCGGCGCCCGCCACCTGCTGGGACGCCGTGCGGCGATGGTCGTCGTGTGCGGCACCGCGACGACGATCGACTTCCTGTCCACGGACGGCGTGTTCAAGGGCGGAATGATCATGCCCGGCCTGGGGTTGATGCTGCGCTCGCTGCATGAAGGTACCGCCGCCCTGCCCGACCAGGACGGCGAATTTTCCCCGTATCCGACGCAGACCGTCGACGCCATCGCCAGCGGCTGCCAGCATGCGCAGGCCGGCACGATCGAGCGCCTGTATGCGATGGAGCAACGCGGCACGCCGGACGTCGTGTGCCTGCTCTCCGGCGGCGCCGCGGGCGCCGTCGCGCCGCGCCTGTCCATTCCCTTCCAGCTGCACGACAACCTCGTGCTCGAGGGGTTGTACCGCGTGAGCCAGGACCTGCCCGGATAATGCGCGTCACACGTCGTTGACCGTGCTCTTCGACGCAAGACGCCACGAGCCGCTCGCAGGCGCGCCCTGGGACGAAGGTTTGGCGCGCAGCTGGATCGCGCGCTACGCCGACGACGCGGAAGCTGCGTTTTCGCCCGAGTGCCTGTGGCCGACGCATCCGCGGGACGCGGGGAAGGACATCGCCGACGTTCCGTGCCCGATGCTGTATTTCGGCGCAGCGGGCGTCATCTGGACGCTCGATCGTCTCGCGCGCGCCGGCGCCATCGCGGCAATTGCCGACTACGCGCCGGTCGTCTCGGACCTGGTGGCGCGAAACACCATTCTGACCAAGCCGTGGGGGCACGGCATCGACGGCCTGCTGATGGGCAACTCGGGCATCCGGTTGTTGCACTATCGCCAAGCCGTCGATCGCGGCGATTTACAGGCCGCCACCGAGATTGCCAATGCGCTTGCGAAGGGAATTGCGGCCAACGCGAAGCACCCGTCGCTCGAATTGCTGTGGGGTGCGCCCGCGACGATGCACGCGGCGCTGACCATGCACGAGTGGACCGGCGAAGCGCGCTGGGCGGAATTGTTCCGCGCCGATGCCGACGACCTGTGGCGCGCGTTCCTGCCCGCCGAAGGTTTGCGCTACCGCCTCTGGACGCAGGATCTCTGGGGACGGAAGCAGAAGATGACCGGCGCCGGCCACGGCTTCGCCGGCAACGCGAG
>Ga0302321_100004633_pt1 | contig 11939 bp, 14 predicted proteins | sample Fen_T0_1_FD_202505 | JGI IMG/M metagenome (GOLD analysis project Ga0302321, IMG submission 202505) | Peat permafrost microbial communities from Stordalen Mire near Abisko, Sweden - Fen_T0_1 | ecosystem: Environmental > Terrestrial > Soil > Wetlands > Permafrost | place: Sweden: Abisko...
TCAAGGAACATTCCTGGCAGTTTCCGCAGGGCGGCATCAAGTACGGAGAGACGCCCGAGCAGGCGATGTTCCGCGAGCTTTTTGAAGAGACGGGCCTGAAAGAGGAGCACGTGCGAGTCATCGGGCGCACGCGCGAATGGTTGCGCTATGACGTGCCGCGCGAGTGGATCAAACGCGACATCCGCGGGCACTATCGCGGCCAGAAGCAGATATGGTTTCTGCTGCGTCTGGTCGGGCGTGACTGCGACGTGCGCCTGCGCGCCTCCGACCATCCGGAGTTCGATGCCTGGCGCTGGCACGACTATTGGGTGCCGCTGGACGCGGTGATCGAGTTCAAGCGCGAGGTCTACAGCCAGGCGCTCAACGAGTTGTCGCGCCTGCTGTTCAGCCGCAAGCTCGACAACACGCGCTACCTGCGCCAGCGCATCCGCTACGACCGTGAAGACGGCACGCCGGGGCGCGAAGGCACTTGCGTCGAATACGAAGCCACGCAGATCCTGGCCTGTGAGGAAAACCCGCATCAGGAAGACCCGCAGGCCCAAGAAGACGAACCGGCGCGGTCCGGACTTTGCGACCCCCCCGACATCGCGCCGAAATAAAGCCCGCCTATCGTGCCGATTGGCAGAAACGATTGGTGTTGTCCTGCCGAATGGTTAGAATTTGCCCATTCAGTCCTCAGCCGTCCCTTCCGGCCGGGTGAGGGTTGAGCGCGTCAGAGTGGGTTCCGCACCGGAGCCGTCGCCCTTGCCGCAATCGTAGCGTTATCGTTGCGTAATCGTTATAACCACATGTACTGGAGAGATGTCATGGGACTCAAAGGCTCGAAAACCGAAGAGAATCTGAAAGCCGCATTCGCGGGCGAATCGCAGGCCAACCGCCGTTATCTCTATTTCGCAAACAAGGCCGACATTGAAGGCCAGAACGACCTGGCTGCCCTGTTCCGTTCCACCGCAGAAGGTGAAACCGGCCACGCGCATGGTCACCTGGAGTACCTGGAAGCGGTGGGCGACCCCGCCACCGGCCTGCCGATCGGCGCTTCGCGCGACAACCTGAAGTCGGCCGTTGCCGGCGAAACCCACGAGTACACCGACATGTACCCGGGCATGGCCAAGAGCGCCCGCGAAGAAGGCTTCTCCGAAATCGCCGACTGGTTCGAGACCCTGGCCAAGGCCGAGCGCTCGCACGCCAACCGTTTCCAGAAGGCTTTGGACGGTCTGGTCGACTAAGTCCGAAGCTGCTTCGGGTCTGGTCGCTAGGGAGGGGCAGCCCTCCAAGGCAGCCCGGGCCGGTGGTCCGGGACTGCGTATTGGGGGTGCGGCGGCAGCGTTGGCACCCCCATTTCTTTTGTTGCCCGCCCTCCTGCGGTGGCTAGGCGCCACCTGTTGTTGCATCCTGTTTTGCTGCATCCCGTTCTATTGTTGTGCCCGTGTATATGCACCCCATACGTAAGCCATTCACCCGCCGGAACCCATAAGCCATGTCGAATCGCGAAGGCAACCTGGACGCCCCCACCCGGCATCCCCTGGACTGGAAAAATCCCGAGTTCTACGAGGACGAGTCCCTGTTCAAGGAGATGGAGCGGGTGTTCGACATCTGCCATGGCTGCCGCCGCTGCGTCAGCCTGTGTGGCTCCTTCCCCACCCTGTTCGACCTGGTCGACGAGAGCTCGACCCTGGAAGTTGATGGCGTTGCCAAGCAGGACTACTGGAAGGTGGTCGACCAGTGCTACCTGTGCGATGTCTGCTACATGACCAAGTGTCCCTACGTGCCGCCGCATCCCTGGAACCTAGACTTTCCGCACCTGATGCTGCGCGCCAAGGCGGTCAAGCACAAGAAGGGCCTGAACGGCATGCGCGACACGCTGCTCTCGTCCACCGACACCCTGGGCATGTTCGCCGGCATTCCCATCGTCACGCAGACGGTGAACGCGGTGAACCACACCAAGCTGGCGCGCGAAGCGATGGAAATGGTGCTCGGTGTGGACGAGACCGCATGGGTGCCGGAATACGCGGCGAAAAAATTTCGCTCCGGACCGCACAAGAGCGCCGACATCCCGGTGCGCAATGGCGAGCGCACCCCCGGCAAAGTGGCGATTTTCTCCACCTGCTACATCAACTACAACGAGCCTGGCATCGGTCAGGACCTGATCAAGGTGCTCGAGCACAACGGCATACCCTGGACCCTGGCGGAAAAGGAAGCCTGCTGCGGCATGCCCAAGCTGGAACTGGGCGATCTGGAAGCCGTCGAGAAGCTCAAGAACAAGAACATCCCGGCGCTGGTCAAGCTGGCGCGCGAGGGTTATGCGATCCTTACGCCGATTCCTTCCTGCACCCTGATGTTCAAGCAGGAACTGCCGCTGATGTTCCCGGACGATGCCGACGTCAAGGCGGTACAGGACGCGATGTTCGACCCCTTCGAGTACTTCATCCTGCGCAACCGGGACGGGCTGCTCAAGACAGACTTCAAGCAGGGCCTGGGCCAGGTCTCGTACCATATTCCCTGCCACTCGCGGGTGCAGAACGTCGGCAAGAAGACCGCCGAGACCCTGCAGTTGATCCCCGGCACCAAGGTCACCACCGTGGAGCGTTGCTCAGGCCACTCCGGCACCTGGGGGGTGAAAAAGGAGTTCCACGCCACCGCGATGAAAATCGGCCGGCCAGTGTTCAAGGCGATGGCCGATGCCAAGCCCGACTACATTAGCTCCGATTGCCAGCTGGCGGGCCACCACATCGAGCAGGGGATGGCGGAAGCGGCAGCCGAAGCCGGCGTCAACGCAAATGAGGCGCCGAAAATGGAGCACCCGCTGTCGCTATTGCGTATCGCCTATGGGCTACAGTGAGGGGCCGCAGTGAGGGGCCGCAGTGAGGGGCTGCAATGAGGCGCTGCGCTCGGGGCCTTCAGGGGCCGTCGTGATATTGGTTTTTTTGTATTGTTCAAGTTTTGGAGTCACCCATGCCTGCCATCACCCGTGAAAGCCTCATGACCCTGGAGGCGTATTCGAAAAAGCGCAACCAGTTTCGCGCCGAGGTCATGGCGCACAAGAAGCACCGCACCGTCGGCGTCGGCGAGCACGTCACCCTGATTTTCGAGGACGAGCTGACCATGCGCTACCAGGTGCAGGAAATGCTGCGCATCGAAAAAATCTTCGAGGAAGAAGGTATAGAGGACGAACTGCATGCCTACAATCCCCTCATTCCAGACGGCTCGAATTTCAAGGCGACCATGATGATCGAGTACGCCACGCCGACCGAGCGCGCCCGCGCGCTGGCCAAGCTCAAGGGTATCGAGGACCGCATGTTCGTCGAAGTCGAAGGCCAGGCGCGCGTCTATGCGATCGCCGACGAGGACCTCCAGCGCAGCAACGACGAGAAGACTTCCGCAGTGCACTTTCTGCGCTTCGAACTCTCCGCGCCCATGAAGCATGCGCTCAAGAGCGGCGCGCAGCTGAAGATAGGCTGCGACCATCCAGAGTACCTGGCCCAGCTCAATGAGATCGAGCCCGAAACCCTCGCCTCGCTGGTCAAGGACTTGAGCTAGGGACGCGCTGAAAAAGCCGCGAAAACCGCGAGTAGCGACGCAGGCTTCTCTCGCGAATCGGAGGTTGTTAAGGGGGCGTAGCCCCCTTAGTCAGTTTTCCCCTAGCCGTCTGCTGAAATTCATTCGAGGCTGCGAGGCAGGCGCAATTGATGCACGACAACCGCGTGGCAAGAGCTTCAGAAATCGGGGAGCAAATTGCCGGCCCTGAGTCTGCGAAGGGTCATGCCCCTTTTCAGCCGGCTGCCACGGTGAGCGGGCGGGGGCGGGCCGCGGGCGTAAAATGAAGTCCCGTTTCCTCAAGCCCGCGTGGTGCCTGCGCACCGGGGCATTTCGGCTCCCCATGCATATGCGTTCAGCTACCCCCGCGCGCCGTCTGACCGGCGCCTTACTATTGCTCTGCTGCCTGGGCGCGCATGCGCAGGTGCCGGTGCCGCACTATGAGGAAGAGGAAAAGCCCGATACGACGGTTGCGCTGCCGCCGGCCCCAAAGCTGGCCGACCTGCAGCGTTTTCCGACCAGTTGGACCGACAACCAGATATTCATCGATACCGCCAGCCTGGTGTTCGGCGACGACGACACATTGAGCTATACCCTGGTGGTGCGCGGCGCGGGCGGCGCCAACAATGTGACCTTCGAGAGCCTGCGCTGCCGCAGCGGCGAGCGCCGCGTGCTTGCCTACGGCCGCAATGACGGCACCTGGTCGCGGGCGCGCTCCAGCAACTGGATGCGGATCGTCGACCAGGGCATCAACCGCTATTACTACGAGTTCTGGATCGACACCTTCTGCAGCGGCAAGACCCTGGAGCCCAAACGTACCCTGCTCGACAACGTCCGCAAGGGCGGGCGCGAGCGCATCATGTCGATCCCTGATTGAGATCCGGTCGGGTGGCCACGCGCATTGTCTCGGGTCGACGAAGCAAGCCCGCTTGTTTCAACCGACCCTCAGGGCGCGGCGCAGGCCCCGGCGCGATGCGCGCTGATCAGTTCCTGGCGGGTCGTCGGCGGCGTGCCCGCGACTATCGTGATGCGGCCCTCGATGGCTTCGGCCTGCAGGGTGTAGCGCCCGCTGGCGACCAGCGCGGCTGACGGGCAATCGAATTGCCACACCAGGACGCCGCCTTCGGCATGCAGGGTGGGCGGGTTGCAGGCGGCGCCATTGCTCAGGCGCGGCAGCAACAGCTTGACGTCCTCCAGCGTACCGCTGGCAAGGCAGAGCTGGTAGCCGGCCGCGGCCTGGCCTTCCTGGCCGCTGCGTACGTTCCAGGCGCCGGGTTGCACAAGGATCGCCTGGCTGGCAGCTTGCGCGGGCTGCCCTTGCGCCGCCTCTGCTGCCTGGGTTGGCTCGCCGGCCGGCCGCGATTGCTGGGCAGATGCTGCAGGCATGGCGGCTGGCCCGCACAAGAGGATCGCGAGTAACAAGGTGCGGGGCATGGGGATCGTTTCGGAAGGGGTAAAGACGGATTTTACCCGCCTCTATCGAATACAATCCCCGCATGATTCTGTCTGCCGTGCCGACGCTTGCGATCAAATTCCTGTTCTGGGCGCTGGCACTGGCCGTATTCATGCGCTATCTGGCCCTGGCCTGGCAACCGACGCCGGCGCATGCGCGCCAAGCCGGCGCGGCCCTGCTGCTTGGTGCCGTCGTCGGCTCCAAACTGCTGTTTGCCCTCAATTACCCTGCAGTTGCGCTAGGCGCGCTGAGCGGCGATGCGCGCGCCTTGCTGACCCTGGCCGGCTCGGGCTCGGCGCCCGGCGCCGTGCTCGGCGCGGCCCTGGCGCTGCGCTGGGCCCGGCGCGCGGACCAGGCACGCTTCGATCTCGACGTGCTGGTGGTGCCTGCCGCCGTCGCCCTGGCGGTCCTGGCTTGCGGCGCCTCGATCTGGGCCCTGAGCGAGCCCGGCTTCGGGGCCGCCACCAGCCTGCCCTGGGGAATGGATTTCGGCGACGGCGTCGAGCGCCATCCGGTGATGCTCTACGAGGCCGGGTTCCTGGCAGTGGCCGCCTGGGCGCACTCGCGCCTGACCGACCGGATCTTCCTGCCCGGCGAGCGCGCCATGCTGTTCATCGCCGGCTACTGCGGGTTGCGCGTGCTTACCGACTACATGCGCCCGCCCTTCGGCCCACCCCTGCTTGCCGAGATGATGCACCCGAATGCCTGGGTCTTCGGTTACCTGATGACCGCCGAACAGTGGCTGTGCCTGCTGGCAGTGCTGGTCCTGGTCCCGGCCTGGCTGGCGGTGACCCGGCGCCTGCTCGGCGCCGCGCTACGCGGCTGAACACGAGGGGCGCCGCTGTGCTGTGCTGCGCGGCCGAGCCCGCGCGTGCTGCGCAATCAGTCCTGCAAGCCCTTGCTTTTCAGGTAGTGGCGCTGCGCCTTGGCGCGGTTGCCGCAGGCGCCCATGTCGCACCAGCGCCGCGTGCCGCTCTTGCTTGCGTCGATGAACAGCCACTGGCACTTGGGGTTGGCGCACTGGCGGATCCGGCGTTGCGCGCCGCGGGTGATCAGGTCGGCCGCGGACCAGAGCACCGGGGCGAGCAGGGCAGGCACGCCGGGTTTCAAGGCCGTGCCACGCCACGCATAGCCTGACCCCGCAGGCACCAGTGCCTGGCGCGGTGGTGCGTGCCCGAGCGACTCGTTGAGGAGATCCAGATCCGCCTCCGGCACCGGATTGCCGGCGGCTATCGCGCTCAAGGCCCGGAACAACGCTTCGCGCAAGACCAGGGCTGCCTCGAACAAGCGCGTCGCCTTGGCCGGCTGCTGCTGCGCCCAGGCGCCGATCCCGTGCAGCTCGGTGGCCGGATAGCCCGAATTGTCCACAATCCATTGCAGCCAGTCGGCGCAATTGCCCAAGGTCTCGGTTTGCACCGGGCTGCCGCGCCAATAGCGGGTGTTGACAAAGCGCAGCGCCAGGTCATCGGGCGGTGCACTGATCAGATAGGGGGCGGGTTGCGAAACGCCTGCGGGAGCCATGGGCGCCATTTTAACCGCCAAGGTGGTTGACAAGCCGGCTTGTCATGGATAGGATATAACCATATAACCGGGTATATAGTTATATGTTTTCATCAACCGCTTTTTCAAGCGGTCTTAAAAACCGCAGGCCAAGCCCGCGCGCGCCTGCCGGAGCGGCGCAGCCGGCCGATCCGTGCAAGCGGCGCGCGGTTACACATCAACAAGGAGAGTTCCATGTTCGATCACGTGTCCATCGGGGTCCGCGACATCGCGCGAACCAAGCGCTTCTACGACGCGGCGCTCGTGCCGCTGGGTTACCGGTGCCTGAGCCAGAGCGAGGGTTCGTTGGGTTATGGGCAGGGGGCCGTTGGCCTGTGGATCAGCGTCGCGGAGCATCCGGTGCCGCCCGACACCGGCTCCGGACTGCATTTCTGTTTCGTGGCGCCCGACGCGGGTAGCGTCGATGCGTTTCACGCGGGCGCACTGGCGGCCGGCGGCCAGGACAACGGGCGCCCCGGCATCCGCAAGGATTACGGTTCCGGCTACTACGCAGCCTTCGTGGTCGACCCGGACGGGTATCGCATCGAAGCGCACTTCGAGCAGCCGGCCTGAAGGCGGAAGCATGATCTCACCTGCCAACTCTTTCGCCGCCGCCCTGGTCGCACCCGGCCCGGCACCTGAACGCGGCGCCGCGATGGACCTGTACGCCTGGCTGATCGGCGCCTGGGAGTTCGACCTGGTCGAATTCCTGCCGGACGGCAAGGAGCGCCGCCGGCCCGGCGAGTGGCATTTCGCCTGGGTACTCGAGGGCCGCGCGATCCAGGACGTGTGGATGGTCCCGCCGCGCGGCGCGGCCCGCGCTGGCGACGCTGCAACGCAGGCCAACTACTACGGCAGCACCCTGCGCACCTATGATCCGCGCATCGAGGCCTGGCGCATCCAGTGGACCGATCCGGTGGCGCAGATCTACCTCTCCATGATCGGCCGCAAGGAGGGCACGGCCATCGTGCAACTGGGCAAGGCGTCGGACGGCACCCTGGTGCGCTGGAGCTTCCACGACATCAGCGCGCGATCGTTCGTGTGGCGCAGCGAACTGTCTGCCGATGCCGGAGCCACTTGGCGTCTCAATGTGCAGTTCGCGGCGCGGCGCTTGCCGTCACCGTGACGTGGTGCGCCCGGCCCGGGTAAAGTAGCAGGCATGGACTATGTCTTGTTCGACACCGCGATTGGCGCCTGCGGCCTGGGCTGGACCGAACGCGGTCTGGCGCGCATGCAGTTGCCCGGCGCCGACCGGGGTGCGACCGAGAGGCGCTTCGCGCTGGTCCCGGGCAACCGCGTAGCGCCCCTGGTGCCGCCGCCGGTCGCGGCCGTGGTGCAGGGATTGCAGTGGTATATCGCCGGCCAATGCCAGGATTTTTCCGCTGCAGACATCGACCTGAACGGCGTGGAGCCCGCGCATCGCCGGGTATATGAAGTCGCGCGCAGCATCCCGTGGGGCAGCACCTTGAGCTACGGCGAGCTGGCCGCCCGTGCCGGCATGCCGGGGGCCGCGCGCGTAGTGGGCGTGGCCCTGTCGCGCAACCCGCTGGCGATCATCATCCCATGCCACCGTGTCGTCGGCAGCGGCGACAAGCTGGGCGGTTTTTCCGCCTTCGGCGGCGCCGACACCAAGCGCCGCCTGCTCGAACTGGAAGGCGCGCGGCCCGGCGCGGCGCCGGGGCAGGGAGCGTTGTTCTAGGCAAGCGGCACGGGCGGCCTGATCGACGTGAGCGCCATGCTTGGCGGGGTTGGGCCGGATATTCTTGGCCGCTCCGCGGGCACGCGCCCCGCGCCTCGCCAGCGCACTCAGCTCAGCTGCAGCACCATGTTGTCGCGGTGCACCAACTCGGCCTCGTCAACGAAGCCGAGGATGCCTTCGATATCGCCGGAGGGGCGGCGCATGATCAGGCGCGCCTCGGTGGAGGAGTAGTTCACCAGTCCACGCGCGATCTCGGCGCCTTCGGGGGCGCGAATCGCCACCACTTCGCCGCGCTCGAATTCGCCGGAAACGGCGGTCACCCCGATCGGCAGCAGGCTCTTGCCGTCGCGCAGCAGCGCGCGCGCGGCGCCCGCGTCCAGGGTCAGCGAGCCGCGCACCTGCAGGTGGTCGGAGAGCCAGGCCTTGCGCGCGTTGATCCGCGGCATCTCGGCGGTCAGTTCGGTGCCGATCGCCTCGCCGGCGGCCAGGCGCACCAGCACCTCGGGCTCGCGGCCGGAGGCGATCACCGTATGCGCACCGCTTTTCGCGGCGCGCTTGGCGGCCAGTATCTTGGTCAGCATGCCGCCCTTGCCGAGTCCCCCACCGGTGCTGCCGGCCATCTTCTCGATCGCCTCGTCGCCGGCAATGCCCTGGCGCACCAGGGTGGCGGCCGGGTCCTTGCGCGGATCGGCGGTGAACAGGCCCTGCTGATCGGTAAGGATCACCAGGGCGTCGGCCTCGATCAGGTTGGCCACCAGTGAGCCCAGGGTGTCGTTGTCGCCGAACTTGATCTCGTCGGTGACCACCGTATCGTTCTCGTTGATCACCGGCACCACACCCAGTTGCAGCAGGGTGGTGAGGGTGGAGCGCGCATTCAGGTAGCGCTTGCGGTCGGCCAGGTCGTCATGGGTGAGCAGCACCTGCGCGGTTTCCAGGCCGTGGACCCGGAAACAGCTCTCGTAGACCTGCGCCAGGCCCATCTGGCCCACCGCGGCGGCGGCCTGCAGTTCGCGGATCGCCTTCGGACGTTTGCTCCAGCCCAGGCGCTGCATGCCCTCGGCGATTGCTCCGCTGGACACCAGCACCACTTCCTTGCCCTGCTTGCGCAGGGTCGCGATCTGCCCGGCCCACAGGGCGATCGCGGCCCTGTCCAGCCCCTTGCCGTCGTTGGTGACCAGCGAGGAGCCGACCTTGACGACGATGCGCTTGGCGCCAGCAATGATCGAAGCCATGGCGTGCTTTAGTCCTTGGGGCGGACCGATTCAAGGTAGTCGCCGATCGCGCGGCACAGGTCGCGGCAGCCGTCGCCCTTGATCGCCGAGACGGTGAACACCGGGCCCTTCCAGCGCAGGCGCTTGACCACGTCGGCGATGCGCGCGGCGCGCTCGGCCGGGTCGGGGATCAGGTCCGCCTTGTTGAGCACCAGCCAGCGCGGCTTGGCGTACAGCTTGGGATCGTACTTTTTCAGCTCGCCGGCAATCGCCTTGACTTCCTTGACCGGGTCGATGGACTCGTCGAACGGCGCCATGTCGACCAGATGCAGCAACAGGTTGGTGCGCTGCAGGTGCTTGAGAAACTGGATCCCCAGGCCCGCGCCTTCGGCGGCACCCTCGATCAGCCCCGGCACGTCGGCGATCACGAAGTCCACCGTGTCGGTGGCGCGCACCACGCCCAGGTTGGGGTGCAGGGTGGTGAAAGGGTAGTCGGCGACCTTGGGCCGCGCGTTCGAGACCGCGCGGATGAAGGTCGATTTGCCGGCGTTCGGCATGCCCAGCAGGCCCACGTCGGCCAGCACCTTCAACTCCAGCTTGAGTTCCTTCTCCTCGCCTTCCTCGCCCAGGGTGTACTGGCGCGGCGCGCGGTTGGTGCTCGATTTGAAGTGGATGTTGCCCAGGCCGCCCTGGCCGCCTTTGGCCAGGACCACGGTCTGGCCGTCGACCGCCAGGTCGACCACGGTCTCGCCGGTTTCGGCGTCCGAGACCACGGTGCCCACCGGCATGCGCAGGATGATGTCGTCCGCGCCCTTGCCGTACTGGTCGGCGCCGCGCCCCGGCTCGCCGTTTTTCGCCTTGTGGGTGTGCGCGTAGCGGAAGTCGATCAGGGTGTTGATGTTGCGGTCGGCCACCGCGATGATACTGCCGCCGCGCCCGCCGTCGCCGCCGTCCGGCCCGCCTTCGGGCACGAACTTTTCGCGGCGAAACGAAGCCATGCCCCGCCCGCCGTCGCCGCCGCGGATGTGAATAGTGGCTTCGTCAATGAATTTCATGGTTGCTCTATGCTCGACCGCGCGAGCGGGAGGCCTTTGCGTGACTTTTTCATCTTGAATCGACTGGCTTCGCCAGCGATTCAAGAGATTATTCAATCGGGAAAATGCGGAGCTTTCTTTTAAAAGAAAGCTCCGCATTTTCCCGCCCAAAAAAAAACCCAACCGGCAAACACCGATTGGGCTTTGCAGCTTAAGCCCTGAGGCTTATGCCGGGACTACGCTGACGGTACGACGCTGCAGCTTGCCCTTGACCGAAAACTGCACCTTGCCCTCGGCAACCGCGAACAGGGTGTGGTCCTTGCCCATGCCGACGTTGTCGCCGGCGTGGAACTCGGTGCCGCGCTGACGCACGATGATGTTGCCCGGGCTCACGGCTTCGCCGCCGTAAACCTTGACGCCGAGTCGTTTCGATTCCGAATCGCGGCCGTTACGCGTGGAGCCGCCGCCTTTTTTGTGTGCCATGGCTGATTACTCCTTACGCGTTGATCGCCGAGATCTCGATCTCGGTGTAGTTTTGACGATGGCCCTGGTGCTTCTGATAATGCTTGCGGCGACGCATCTTGAAGATCCGCACTTTTTCACCGCGGCCGTGGGAAATCACCTTTGCCAATACCTTGGCACCAGCTACCAGGGGAGCGCCGACCTGCACCGACTCGCCGCTACCCACCATCAACACCTGATCGAGAACAATTTCTTGACCGATGTCTGCAGGTATCTGTTCTACCTTTAATTTTTCGCCGGCTGCGACGCGATACTGCTTGCCGCCGGTTTTTATGACCGCATACATGGTTGAATCCTTCAAAAATCCCGCGCCGGGGGCACGGTTGGAAACCGGCCTACGCCTCGGGAACGTGAGAAAATGCAATACTCGTCCTGCAACCGTAATTGCGGAGAGCCGATGATAATAACTGAAAACCGTATAGAAGTCAATGGTTTGCGTGCCAGAAGAGATTGCACCCCGGGCCGCCCCGATTGCGCCGCAACAATCGTTTGATTTTGCCGCCCGGGTCCAATAAACTCGGCAGGCTTTGCCCACTTCTCTTTGATTTTCGAGGCTTTTCTTGGAATTTTCCGATTTGCGCGCGCCCATAGCCGCCGACATGGCGGCGGTGGATTCGGTGATCCGCGCCCGCCTGGTCTCCGAAGTGGCGCTGATCGGCCAAGTGGCGGAGTACATCATCGGCAGCGGCGGCAAGCGTTTGCGCCCCGCCATCCTGCTGCTCTCGGCCGGCGCCCTGGGCCATGCGGGACCGGCCGCCCACGAACTGGCGGCGGTGGTCGAGATGATCCACACCGCCACCCTGCTGCACGACGATGTGGTCGACGAGTCCGACCTGCGGCGCGGCCGCAAGACCGCCAATGCGATGTTTGGCAACGCCGCCAGCGTGCTGGTCGGCGATTTTTTGTACTCGCGCTCCTTCCAGATGATGGTCGGGGTCGGCAACATG
>Ga0302321_100004634_pt1 | contig 11939 bp, 5 predicted proteins | sample Fen_T0_1_FD_202505 | JGI IMG/M metagenome (GOLD analysis project Ga0302321, IMG submission 202505) | Peat permafrost microbial communities from Stordalen Mire near Abisko, Sweden - Fen_T0_1 | ecosystem: Environmental > Terrestrial > Soil > Wetlands > Permafrost | place: Sweden: Abisko...
GTTCAAAAAAACTATCGTCTGCACTTATCTTGTCCTTGTCTATCCCTAATACTTCGCCCCAGATCGCTGCTAATTGCCTTTCGGTTTCCGTTCGAGGCGAGATATATGTTTTGCTTATACTATATTCGGGCTTGGGTAGAGCTTTACGGTTGATTTTGCCACTGGTGGTGGTGGAAAATTCTTTTAGCCACAAATAATAAGCTGGTACCATGTAATGCGGAAGATGCTGCTTTAAATGTTCCCTTATTACGCTTTCGCTCAGTTCTACATTTGAGGTGTAGTAAACGCATAGATACTTTTCTGATCCTATGTCCTCTCTTGCAATTACAACACTTTCTTTTATCCCTTCTATCTTGCTTAGGCAACTTTCTATTTCCCCAAGTTCTATCCGGAACCCTCGTATCTTTACCTGAAAGTCGATTCTTCCTAAATATTCTATATTACCATCGGGTAACCACCGCGCTAAATCGCCCGTACGATATAATTTATTTTTTGTAAAAGGGACTGTTATGAACCTTTCGCTTGTCAGTGTTTGGTTATTTGAATATCCCCTTGCAACCCCATTTCCGCCTATACATAATTCCCCTGCGATACCTATTGGAAGGATATTTTTTTGTTTGTCAATGATATAAAGTTGCATATTGTCCAAAGGTTTCCCTATCGGTACTGCGTTTTTTCCCTTCCATCCTGACAGAGCATATCCACTTGCATACACGGTGGCTTCTGTGGGTCCATATAAATTTTCTATTATTATATTGCCTTGGTAAGGTTGGAACTTATTGAGCAAATCCCCACTTAATGCCTCTCCTGCCAGAAATAAATACCGCAGGGTAACCAGCTTTTCCTTGTTGCCTGTATCTAGTCCATCGGTAAATAAATTAAACATTGAAGGCACAAAATTGAGGTGGGTTACTTGGAATTTTGCTATCGCTTCAAGGATACTTTCTGTGTCTTTTTCCTGGTCCCGTTCTAAGATAGCAAGCGCTCCTCCTCCTACAAACCATCCAAACAATTCGGCTACTGATACATCAAATACATAGGAGGTTTTGAACAGGTAAACGTCTTTGCTTTTGAAAGGGTATCTCCGCTGTAAGGTATATACTATGTTGTTTAACGAATGGTGTTCGACTTCTACTCCTTTGGGTACTCCTGTTGACCCAGAGGTGTAAATTATGTAAGCTAAATCATCCGGACTATTTGCATTGGCATTTGTATAGATTTGCCCGGTGTCCTCAATATTTCTAAGATTAATGGTTGTTACAAAATCAATCCCGGGATCTTCTCCATTATATAACAATAGCTGAGTCCCACTATCTTGAAGTATATATTTCATGCGTTCCTTCGGGCAATCAAAATCAATTGGTAAATAAGCGGCTCCCGTTTTTAATATCGCAAATAGGGCTGCTACTGTTTCTACTGAACGAACTGTTTTGATTGCTATTACCGCATTTTTCTTGATGCTCTGTTGTTCTATAGCCAGCGCAATACTATTTACTTTTCTTGAAAACTCAAGGTAGGTAAGATTTCCTTTTTCATTAAGTATTGCTCTTGATCCGGGCGTTAATTTAACCTGTTCATCGAACAGGCACATAATTGCTTGGTTTGTAGAATATTTTTGTTCAGTATCGTTAAACTCATTAAGCACCTGATCTTTTTCATCTTTACTTAAATAGTCAAATGCATTTATTGGGGTTTGGGGGTTGTTTACCAAGATCTTTGCCATGTTTTGAAAATGGCCCTCTACTCGATGGATCTTATCTTTCCCGTATAAATCGCTATTGTATTCTATGCTTACCCGTATGGTACCATCCAGTTCTTCAAAGTTGAAGGTGAAATCGAACTTGCTGATCTTATGCTCGAGTTTGTAGGGGGTGATTCTTAATCCTTCCAACTTTGGCATTTCTTTGGTGGCATTTCCCGTATTTTGCAATACTACCATTACATCGAACAATGGGTTACGGCTTAAATCCCGTTCTACCTTAAGTTCTTCTACCAGGTAATCAAAAGTGTATAGCCCATGTTCAAAGGCCCCAAGGGTGGTCTCTTTGACTTTGCCTACCATCGCGCTAAAAGTATCGGTTTCCTCGAAACGACTCCGCAAGGCTAATGTGTTGACATAAAAGCCTACCTGGTTCTCCAACTCAATATGGTCCCTTCCTGCAAGTGCCGTTCCAATTATGATATCGCTCTGGCCGGTATACCTGTACAACAAGGTATTGACCAAGGACAACAGGGTCATAAACAGTGTACTTTCATTTTGCTTTGTAAATGCTTGCAGTTCCCCGGTCAGTTCAGGGCTGAGTTCAAAACTTATCTGGTTCCCCCGGAAGGTCTGATTCTTGGGACGGAGATGATCCGTAGGAAGGTCCAATACCGGTATTTCGTCTTTAAACTGATTCAGCCAATATTCTTTGTGCTTTGCTATTTCATCACTTTCTATCAGTGTATTGTGCCAAAAAGCAAAATCCCTGTATTGTACCTGAAGTGGCATTAATGGATTTGCTTGTTGACGGGAATAAGCATGATAGAGTTGTACTATTTCTTTTACCATTACTTCCATCGACCAGCCATCGCTTATGATGTGGTGCATGCTCAACAGCAATATATGTTTCTGTGCTGATATTTTGACTACAGTGACACGCAACAACGGGGCCTTTTCTAAATTGAACGGAACGTTGGCTTTTATATTTAATGTCTTTTTGAGGTCCTCTTCGATATCATTGCTGTTGCCTAGATCGATATTTTCTATTAGGAATGAGACCTCTTGCATCGATAGTACTTTTTGACGCGGGAGCCCGTTTACTTCCTTAAAGACTGTCCGAAGGTTTTCGTGACGATCAATAAGGCTCTCGAAAATCTTTTGGAAGATAGACTCCTGGTATGCGCCTTCCAATTCTACTGCTGATGATATATGATAGGCCACGGAAGCCTCGCTTATCTGGCTTAACACCCATAACCGCTCTTGAGAACGCGATAAAGCATAGTGTTCCTGTTTGGGGACTTTGGCGATGGATCGGTGTATTTGCTGTACTTTTGTTTCTATTTTTTTTGCCTGCTGGGATAGGGTAAATAGGCTAAACAGTTCTTTTAGCTCCAGCCTCCGATTGAAGGTCTTGTGTATCCTGTGGATTAGTTGGATAGCTTTTAAACTGTGACCTCCCAGTTCAAAAAAACTATCGTCTGCACTTATCTTGTCCTTGTCTATCCCTAATACTTCGCCCCAGATCGCTGCTAATTGCCTTTCGGTTTCCGTTCGAGGCGAGATATATGTTTTGCTTATACTATATTCCAAGTTCAATAGAGCATTTCTATCGACCTTACCATGCATGGAATAAGGGAATTTTTCGACCCACACAAAAAATGAAGGTATAAAACCCTGAGGAATTTGCGTTAGCAAATACTTTATAATGTCTTGTTTTTCAATTGATTCATTTGCAGTATAATAGGCAATTAAACGTTGCTCTCCATTGTTATGGCGCTTGGGCAACACCAATGCTTCCCTTATTACACCCCCGCCCTTAAAAGAAAGAAGATAATTCTCAATCTCTCCGGTTTCGATCCTAATACCATTAAGTTTTATTTGAGAGTCTTTCCTACCAATCCATTCGACTCTTCCATCAATTAATTTTCTTCCAAAATCTCCTGTAAAATAGCACCTTTTGCCTTCCACGTTTTTAAAAACCCTATGATTTAACTCCATATCATTTAAATATGTCGTAGTTAAATAATCACTTTGAACTACAATTTCTCCGGGCTCAAGAATATCCTTCTCGTTCAGTTCTTCGCTAAGAATATGTAATTCCGTCCTGTCAAGAGGAAAACCAACAGGCATAGTACCCCGTTCAACAATATCGCTATGTTTGAATACATTTAAAGTTGACAAAGTTGATTCGGTAGATCCTAAACTCACTACAAACAAAGACTTAGTTTGAGTAACTTTTTTAAACAAATCAAAGTCGTGTACCCTCACGGCTTCTCCTGTCATCTTTACAAGGCGTAACCCTTTTGCAATAGCTTTAGAATATAGCCATTCTTCGGCTTGTGTTCTAAAAAAACCCGGAACAGAATGCCATATACTGATGCTATTCTGTTTTAACCAAAGAAGAATATCCATATTGTCCGATTCTTTTATAGAAAGCGGGCAATAGGTAGCGCCATTTAATAGGGCTCCATAAAAATCATTATTAAATGAATCGTATGTAATAGGAGAAAATCCTGTCAAACTATCAGTCGGATCAATATTCAAATATGATGAATATTGGGAAATAAAATGCAATAGATTTTTGTGATTCTGAATCACTCCTTTGGGTTTTCCGGTGCTACCTGATGTAAACATTAGGTAGGCTTCAAAGGTAGGTTCTATATTTATATCAAGGGCTTTTGAATTAGCAGACAAATTAGATAATTTGCTTATATTTATAACAATAATAGTATCAGAAAAATCTTTAAAAAATGGTATCGTTATGTCGTCAACTAAAATAACAGAAACACCTGCTTCTTTTATTAACATTTTTATCCTCGAAACAGGGTAAGCTGTATCTATTGGTACGTAACTCTTTCCTGCTTTTAAAACCCCAATTACTGAATTGGGCATATTAAAATTATGAGAAACACCAATACCTATACGCTGTGAAGCTGTTGTTTCAAGTAATGTGTTGGCGATTTTATTTGTAATTAAATCTAGCTGCTTGTATGTAACGGCTGTTTCTTTAAACCTAATTGCTATATTATCCTGATATTTTGTAACCTGTTCATTAAAAGTACCAATGATGGTCCTGCTCTCGTTATACCAACCTGCATCATTAGCAGGACTTCTTTTATACGTTGACGTTGAATATTGAATATCCTTGATATTTTGTTCAGGATTACTACAAACAAGTTCAATAATATATTGATATTTCTTTATAAATGATTTGATTGTGTCTTCTTTGAAAATAGATTTTCGATAATCTAACCGAATCATCAATTTTTCATCAGATATCCCGATATAACAATTCAAGTCAAAATTAATGTCAAGGCCAAATCCATTTTGAAATGCATCAAAGGCCTCTTCAACCAGTATATCGTCAAAAAATGTAAGCCCGTTAAAAGATATATTACTTATTGGGAAACTTTCAGTATTAGTATTAATCCCTAAATCATTTATCAATTTACCAAAGGGGTATGCTTTATGACGCAATGCCTGCATCAAACTACCTTTAGTACTCTTAATCAGGTCAATTACTTTCATTTCAGGATTAACTTCATTGCGAAGCATAACTGTATTTAGAAAAAGTCCCTGAGTATCTGATGTCTCTTTACTCCTGTTTATTACCGGGCTGCCTATGATGATATCATTTTCTCCAGATAACCGATGAATGAGTATATTAAAACATGCGAACAGAACATTATAAATACTGCTATTTTGTGACTTAGCTAGGGCTTCTATTCTTTGTCGGACCTGAGTATCAAAAATGATCTTCTGACTTAAACTTTTCCTATCTTTCGAATTGTATGTATAATCGTATGGTAATGATAACCCTGTTAGATCACCAGAAAGTTTATTGATCCAATAGTCCTTATGTTTTAAACCCTCTTCAAAACTTAAAAATTTATTTTCGTCTTGAATTAATCTTTGATATTTTTTTACCTCTTCATAGGTTTTATCATTATCAGGAAAACCAGATATAAGGCTCCTGATTTCTTTAGCAAGTTGGAACAACGATGTTCCATCGGTAACAAGATGGTGAAACACCATCAATACATAAGTTTTGCTTTCAGTACCTGATATTATAGCAAATCGGTAAAGTGGTCCTTGAGAAATATCGAATGTTTTTTGGACAAAAGCTTTTATTTGATCATTGTATCCGGTATCCTTTTCATCAATGTTTTCGATATTTATTTCTGTTTTTAACGATTGGATTGTTTGAAATGGAGTGCCATCATTGTCATTAATAACAGCCCTGAGAATCTCATATTTTAATAAAACAAACCGAATAGCATTTAAAATAACACTTTCATCATTTTTATCTACTTTGAATAATACAGGTACATTATATGCATTACTTTTAGGGTCTATTTTCTGATGTATCCAGATAGATTTTTGGGAATATGATAAAGGAAAAGTGCTTACTTCTAAATTCATATTAATTAACTTGAATTTATTCCTTAGCGCAAGGATAAATTTGAAAATTTTTTACAGATAGAAAATTGAAATATCTCAACCAGTATTGATTTTACAGTTGAAAAAGGAAATTATAAGAAAGCTCTAAAGCCTTACAAAAGCGAGCTTACAAAGAAGTTCATGAATAACTATCAAAAGATATTTTAATAATCTAAATAATGTATTGATAATATATTAGTTGCAAACATAAAAAAGTTTACTGTTTTTATTAGTAATTTTTATCACCTTGCTTCTAATATCTTTTATAGAATATCGATCTAATATTATATCTGCAATGATCTGTGCTAATTGTTCAATATCAGAATCACTATAGTTGAGTCTTGTAATTTCAGCGGTACCCAAACGAAATCCAATATCGAGACCAAACGGTAAATCAATTAAGTTTAACGAGATACCAACCTCTTGTAATAATTTAAATTTTGATAAGGCTATATCTTTGTTTTTTAACGGTATCCAAACTTGGTGCGTATCCGTATATCCCCTTTCCTTGAAAGGTATATCAATACCGTTTTCTTCAAGACAGCGGGCTAAAAGTTTTGCATTTTTAACAACACAACTCGCATATTCTCTGCCATATATTTTCATTTCTTCAAGAGCAGCTGCCAAAGCTGCGATATGGTGTAAATGTATATTAGACGCTAAAATTGGATGTAAGGATTTTTCAATATCACAATAGATTTCCATCGGACCATTGAAAATCAGCAATCCTTTTTGTGGACCAAAAAGACTTTTATGCGTACTTCCATGAATACAATCAGCACCATATTGCAGAGGGTTTTTTAAAGCACCACCTGCAATCAATCCAAAAGTATGAGACACATCATAAAATATTTTGATTTTGTCGTCAATTTCAGATCGGATTCGTTCTACATCGAAGGGAAATAATGTTTGACTTGCATCTAACATTATTATCTTTGGTTTATTTTTATGAATTACTTCTTTTAATCGATTTAGATCGATTTCAATATTTGTTTCATCAACAGGAATGGATACGACATTTACCCCTATTTTTTTTGATATTTCTCGAAATGCCCAGTGCCCTCCTTGGTTTTCTGCGATACCCAAAACACAATCACCCTGTTTTACTGTTCCCAATAAAATACCAGCTACACATTGATTACCAGAAAGTGCAGATAAACTTGAATTATTTCCTCCAAAAACATCACTAACTAACTGCTTTGTTAGTTCAATTAATTCTTTAAATAAAGATTGCTCGGGGTAATCCCAAGTGGCACAACCATCTTCTGCTGGGGCAACATAATACCTATGCGCGATATCAGAAATTAAAAAATCTCGACAAAAGTCTGAACATCTATTCTCGCTGGCAACTAATGGTATTATGTTCTTCCTTTTTTCTTCATATTTTTTAACAATACTTGATATATTTTTCATAAGAATCTATTTATTATAGTATGAGTATATTTTTACTAGAAGAGATATTATAATATGAGTATATTTTTACTAGAAGAGATATTATAGTAATGTTAATTTTTGCTTACCAATACTTTCACCTTATGCTTGTTTTTCTTTATTATGTCTAAAGTAACAATCAAAAATATATTTTACGTTTTTTTCATTTAACATTGTAAAGTGATCACCGGGCACATCAAACACCTTCAGCTTACCTCTACAACACTTATCCCAAGGTAAATAGTCAAGAACAGAATTTTCAGCTTTAAAAAAAATGAATGCTGAAGTTATTATATTTTTAGGGTGATAATATAAGGCAGAATTTATTAAGGATCTAATTTGTGATAACGTTTTTATTTTATTAACTAATGATAAATTATGGAAATTGGGAATCATTTTAATCAATAATTCAAGTTTTTCATCACAAAGAATTTCATTTATGCTTAATAAACCTGTTTTTATTAATTTTAAGATATTTTGCCATAATTGTTTTGAATTTTCGATATGTTTATCTAATTTATTGTTATCTAAATATTTTGATATTAATAGGGTTTCACTTTCTAAAGTAAAAATATCATCTTGAGGGTATTTAAGTGCTGGGGTATCAAAAACTATTAATTTAACTTCATTAGCTATCAATAATTCTAATTGCCGAACTACTTCATAAGCGTATACTCCTCCATTACTCCACCCCAAAATGTAGATTTCATTTCCACCATTCTGAACTAATTGAATTTCATCAACTATTTTTTTACAATAATCTTCAAGATTTAATAACTTAGGATTCAGTGCCTTTTTGTTATAACTTCTTATACCAATACAATTATATTTTGACTTTAATAAGTTCCTTAATGAAGAGAATATATTAATTTCACCTGTTACATCGTGAATAAAAAATACATTTGGTAATGATTTTTTATATTCATCTAAAAAAATTACAAAACTATCTTTCCCTTCTTTATAATTTTTCTTATCAGACTTATTAATAACCAAAGCAGCGATTTCTCGAATTGTAGGATGATCTATTACATCTGTAATCATTAAAGATATACTAAATGTTTTATTAATTGCAGAAGTAAATATTAAAGTATTAATTGAATCACAACCAATTACGAAAATATTATCATCTAATTCAATGGTATTTTTTTTTAATACTTTCATACATAAGTTCTGCACTTTCACTTCAACCTTATTCATCTTATATTTTTTCATTTATAATAACCAGATAAACAAAACCTGCTGCGATTGATGATCACATAAGCCTTGTCTAAATTATAAAGCTAAATTTAACCTCTTAGTGTATTCGACTCCCTAAATATTCATTCTGGTATTCCAACCTTATTATCCAGAAGTGTTTTATACGTTTTCCCAAACTTCATAAAACACTCCAGCATGTTATTATAATTGTTGAAATCGACAATACATAGTACTTGATCATTTATTGTTAAATTTTCTGAAAAGAATTTATTAATAATTTCAGTAGATGATTTTGGTTGCTCTGAAAAAAAACTTGTCCCTAAACTAGCATGCCCGTCTTTTAAAATGCCTTTTTCAGGTATTAATTTGGCTTGAGGTGTAACGATTTTAGCTAATTGATCGGCTAATTGGGATAATTTATTGGCACCATTATTTGCAGAAATTATTGGATAAAAATCAACTTGGTTATTTACTTTAAACGACCCAAATAATTTATAGGCAGCTGGATTATAAGTTTTTGTAAACATAATGTAGGGATATTTCGAATCCATCTTTAATAAATTAATAAAATGGAAGCCTAGCATCTCACTTGCAACAATTCCTCCATTTAACTTAAGTGAAAGCCAAAAATTTTTTAATAGCAAAATATCTTTATTCCATACTTTGTACCATTTTGAACTGAAAATGCCAACAACCTCGCTTGAATGCAAGTCAATTACAATTTGTAAATGATCCAAATCCTCAAAAAAATGTGGTTGATGCAAAAAGTAACCCCTCACATCCATGCCTGACAAATTAATAGCAAGATCATTTATTATTTTTTCTTTTGGAATATATAACAATACGTCTTCCCAATATCCAAAATGATAAATATAATTAGGAGTTCTATAAATAATTATATTATTCGCCCATTTAATCATCAGTCATCTATTTATTATTTATTATTTATTGTTACTTCAAATTTTCCATTACTTTTTATTTTTTTTCAAGAAGCATTGATAAATAAGTCCCAGAATAACCAAAACCAACAGTCAATATTTGATTATTCATATTTCCTTCGTATTTTTCTAAACAATCATGCAAATTCACGAGAAAATCTAATTGGTCAAGATGTCCATATTTGCCTAAATTTTCATCAAATATGTGCTCTTTTTTAAAACCATTCGCGCACAAACATTGCTCTGCCAACATAGGATTGGCATTTTGAATGATTACTTTATTTATATTATTAGAATTAACCCCTCTTCGTTTGACTAGTTCATTAATACAATTATATAGATAATTACAATGAGGTATTGTATTAATTGTCCGTTCACCTTCTCTTTTGTTTATCAACCCGCTACAAACAATTGCATGATCAAGTATTTCTATACCATTCTCACTTTCATTTCTAATTAGGATAATCCCAGCTCCATCACCGTTTATTGAATAGGAACTTAGTATGCGATTTTGAATATCAGGCTTTCGGGTTGCACTAATAATTAGTACATTCCTTATTGCTTTATTGGAAGTCTGAAAATATTTTGAATATAACCAAGCTAATTCAATATTGATACATTGATTTCCCGATATTTTAATTGGATGAGCGCGCAACATCTTATATTTCTTTTGAATAAGATGCCCTATGTCTGGGTTTGTCCAACTGTTATCATCCTGAGCTATAATAATTAAATTTATCTCCTCTGGAGTAAATACCTTATTGTCCAAGGCCTTATCAATCAAATTAAAAACCATCTCATCAATTGATTTTTCTTTTTCAATACGAATACTATCTATTTTCAGTATGTTTTGGACGTAATTTTTATATTTCTTCTTATTATCAAACGGAGCGGGTAATTCTTCTGATGATATCTGCTGCAAAAGTTCATTAATAAATAATTCTCCCTCAGGAACGTAATAATCTATGTAAGTTATAATGCTCATTATTTTTTTAGTTTTAAAATAATCTTTTGATTTATTATTTTAAATTGAGATAAAAATAAATTTACTTTTAAATATTCTAAATGTTCATTTATTTCCATAAATAAAATTCACTCAATTAATGCGGTCAATTAATATTTTTTTAAATATCAGTTTTGCTTATTTGGTTTAGTCTAAATTTAGTATTCTTTTAGCGTTATTATACATTACATTTTCAAAAGCATTTTTCTCTGCTCCTACTTCTTCAAATAATTTATTTATCAAATCCACATGTGTTTTTAATGGTGTCATTATATTAAACAAAGGCCAATCCGAACCAAATAGTACTTTTTCACAATATTCTTTTGAAAAAATATATTTCATTGCGTTTATCATATCATTATCTACTTTAGAAAATTTAGATTGAAATCCGGAAATATCGAAAAAAACATTTGGCAATTTTATTAATTTTTGAAGTGCAACATCTCCTAAAATATAACCTGTATGTGCAAGAATGAAATTAATATTATTATGCTTTTTAGTGGTTTCATATATTAAATTTGAATTAGAAAACTCATTTCGCATATTTTTTTGTGAAGGACCAAAATGGATTAGAACTGGTAAATTATATTGTTTGCAAATTTCGTAATAAGGCTCAAAAATATGATCATTAGGTGCATATCCCAATGGAGGATATAACTTCAGCCCTTTAAACCCATATTTTTCAACGCCTTTTTTGAATAAATCTAATCCTAACTTGCCGCGTCTTGGATCTACTCCACTGAATACTAAAAATCTATCTGAATACTTTGTTAAAATATAATGATGCATTTGATGAATTGCGGATATTTCGTATTCTGGTTCTTCAATGCCAATTCCACAATCAATAATTTGTAAAACAGTTTTAGATATATTTGCGTGATCCATCTGTTTGATTATTTGTTTACAGTATCTATCATTAAAAAAAAGCTGTAATAAAACCGATAGATCGGATCTCTTTAAGTTTGCATTCTCATTTTCAAACATATTCAAGATAAATGATTCTGGATATATTTTATTATATGAAAGGTGAGCATGTATATCTATAATCATTTTTAAATTTAAATCGTTAAACACACCAATTTCAAGCGCCTAAATGAGTCGAATGTCCAAATGAATGGCCTTCTGGTAAGAATAGATTTTCGTCTAAAATATGTTCATTTTCAATATCATAAACATACAACATACTATCGCCACCCAGGATAATATACTTGCTATCATTAGACACCTT
>Ga0302321_100004635_pt1 | contig 11939 bp, 10 predicted proteins | sample Fen_T0_1_FD_202505 | JGI IMG/M metagenome (GOLD analysis project Ga0302321, IMG submission 202505) | Peat permafrost microbial communities from Stordalen Mire near Abisko, Sweden - Fen_T0_1 | ecosystem: Environmental > Terrestrial > Soil > Wetlands > Permafrost | place: Sweden: Abisko...
TGAGGCCTCTTTTACGCAATTCTGCTCGTAAAAGTGGTCGCAAACGCAAAAAACCGCGTGGTTTGACAACATTATCGCCCCGAAACACTCAAAAAGCTTCAAGACAACAATAAAAGGACAAAAACTATCGAGTATACGGTAATTCAAGTGAAGAGATGGATAAAAAATCAAAAAAACTACACAAGTACCTTGGCCTTGGTTGACTTTTTGGATAAAGCTATCTCTACAGAATTAATAATTTGACAATTGGGATATAATAGATAAATCCTAGCACGTATTGCCACCCATACACCCCACCACGAGAGAGGACAAATAATGAGCACACCTGCCAGTAAGACCAGAGATTATTCGCTCTGGGTAACCGCCGCTGCCGGAGGTTTGCGCGCAGCCTTCGGCCTGGTCTGGGCCATCGATGCCTATTTCAAGTGGCAGCCCGATTTCTTTAACAATTACCTGAGTTACGTCACAGACATTGTCAATGGCCAGCCACAATGGCTGCTGCCATGGTTCAATGCCTGGGTCAGCATCATCCAGCTCAATCCGGCTTTCTTTGCCCTGATGACCTGCCTGATCGAAAGTGCCATCGCGATTGGGTTGCTGTTTGGCCTGGGACGTAAGTGGATTTACATCCTGGGCGCGGTGTTTGCAACCCTGATCTGGTCGATCCCCGAAGGCTTCGGTGGCCCCTACGCTCCCGGCGCCACCGACGTCGGTGGCGGGTTGATCTACGTCTTCATGTTTGGCACCCTGATTCTGCTCGATTACGTCCTGGGGCTCTCCCCCTACAGCGTGGATTTTTACATTGGAAGGCGCTTCCCGCTCTGGCGCCGGCTCGTCGAATGGGCTCCCCAAGACGTTTTGCAGAAAGAACCGCGCTACCTGCCCTGGAGAATCCAGATCGTGATCATCGCCGCCATGGTGATCATCCTGGCAGTCGTCCTGACCATCCTGACCAGCGAACTGAACTCGGCGCCGCCCGCCGCCAGCAGCATCCAGCACCTGGTGGCGCTGCTGCGTATCTAGGCGAAAGATCATTTCTTAAACTAAAATACCCATCCATCTGGATGGGTATTTTTGATCGTTGGTAGGGGCGGTTCTCCCTGCGGGGACGATGCGCGAACCGCCCTGTTCTTTCTCTTTATTTCTCCGGACTCTCGCTTCCGTTGGTATCCGGCAGGTGCGCCGGGGTCTCCTTGCCCAACTCGAGCGAGCGCTGGTAGGCCGCCCAGATGGCCCGCGAGATAGCGGTGCGGAAGCCGGCCTTCTCGAGGTAATACATGGCCTGGGCTGTGGTGCCGCCCGGCGAGGTGACCTGGTTGCGCAGAGCGGCTACGTGGGCCTCGCCCTTCTGGTTGGCGCTCTCGTAATAGGCCACTGAACCCTTGAGCGTCTCGATCACGAGCTGCTCGGAAACCCGCCGTGAGAAGCCCATGTGCACCCCGGCATCGATCATGGCTTCCATGAACAGGAAGACGTAGGCCGGGCCGGTACCCGAGAGGGCCGTGGCCATGTCCAGGTAGCTCTCATCGTCCACCGGCACTTCGGAGCCAAACGCGCCCAGGATGCTGCGCGCCATGTCCTTCTGCGCCTCGCTCACTGCCGGGGACGGGTACCAGACGGTGATGCCCTGGCCAACCTGTGCCGGGGTGTTGGGCATCGAACGCACCACCGCCGGGTGAGCCAGGCCCTTGCTGATCTTGGAAATGGTCGCCCCGGCTACAATCGAGAGCACCAGTGCCTTGGCCGGGACGGCGCTCTTCAGCCCTTTGAGCACATCGGCCAGGCGCTGCGGCTTGACTGAGAGCACCACCACGTCGGCGTGTTCGACAGCCTTCTGGTTGTCGGTGAACGGGCAGACGCCGTACTTTTGGTGCAATTCCTCAACCCGCTCGGCGCGCGCGTCCGAGATTTGCAGGTTTTCGGGGCGGGCAATCCCCTGCCGGATCAATCCGGAGAGCATGGCCTCGCCCATGACGCCGGAGCCAACAAAAGCGATCTTCTTATCGAGCATCCTTCTCCTCCGTTTATGGTTATTTTCCCGTGAAGTACTGCAGCGCCATACGCAGGCGTTCTTCCACGTCTTCGGGCGCATCCTTGCCCAGCGACTGCAGGGCCGTCTGCCCCTCGACGACCGAATAACCCAGGCTGGTCAGGGCTGCCAGCACTTCCGAATCGACGTCGGACATGGCTGCCACGGCCTGCAGGGCGCCGCTGGGCTTGAGACGGTCGTGCAGATAGAGCATAATCTTCTGGGCGGTTTTCTTGCCCACGCCCGGCACGCGCGCAAACAACTCGGCCTCGTCGTTGAAGATGGCCCGTTGCACGCTATCCACGCTCAGGGTGGATAGCACCGAGAGAGCCACCTTCGGGCCGACCCCGTCCACGCCCAGCAGGGTGTTGAACAAGGCCCGGTCCGCGGCACTCTCGAAGCCGTACAACGACAGCTCCGTCTCGCGCACTACCAGGTGCGTATACAGCAGCACGATCTCGCCAGGCTTGAACTTGTCGCGGAGTGGGGCAGGAGCAAAGACGCGCAGCCCCACGCCGCCTATTTCCACCACCAAGGCGTTGTCTTCGATCTGGGTTATCTCACCACGCACAGTTGCAATCATACATACCGCCTTGTGCTCAAATGACAGATGGCAATCGCCAGGGCATCGGCCGCGTCATCGGGCTTGGGGATATCCGCCAGGCCGAGCTGAATGCGCACCATTTCCTGCACCTGGCGCTTATCGGCAGAGCCATAACCAGTCACGGCCTGCTTGACCTCGTTGGGTGTGTACTCTGCCACGTCCAGGCCAGCCTCGGCCAAGGCCAACAGCAGCACGCCGCGCGCCTGTCCCACGGCAATGGCCGTGCTGACATTCTTCTGGAAGAACAGCTTCTCCACCGCGCTGACATCCGGGCGGTATTGCACCAGGATTTCGTTCAGACGATGAAAAAGCAGGGACAGGCGCTCGGCTGCCGGCGTATCCTTGGGTGTAAGGATGACGCCAAACTCCACGGCCTGCAAGCCGCCGTCGTCCTGCAGTCTGACCAGGCCGTAACCGGTAGTGGCCGTCCCGGGGTCGAGACCCAATGCAAGCATTTTACTCCTTACGCCTGGGTTACTAACGCTGTTTAATCTGCAAGATGCTCAGAAACAGGCTGTTGAGCACGATTTGAAAACCGGCGGCAAACAGGACCACACCGGGAATGACCAGGCGCATGGAGACGGCTGTGTTCAGCGCCCCGAATGACAGGCTCTCCCAGTATTTCAATGCCGCCAGAGAGATAGCCAAGCCGGCCGCAATGAACACCAGCCCCGCGATCACCCCTCTTTCTAGGCTGACCGCGTTCACGATCCAATCGACCTGTTTGTCAGGCGGCAGGAAACCCTCCGTGACACCGTAGACTGTGGTCAGTAGGGCAAAGAAGATCGCCTGCATCCCCACCAGGATTAACAACGAGGCATAAAGCAGGGTATCGACGTCCAATTCCACAGACCCGAACCTGCGTGGTCCTGGCAGCAGGACCAGGTAGCCCAGCAGGGCAAAAGCCACCAGCGTAATTCCCGGATACAGGAATAGCCACTTCGGGCTGTACAGCAGCAGAAAGCGCAGATGCCGCCAACCGTCGGACCAGGTGCGCAGGTGCGGACGCCGGCTGCGGCCGTCGGGATAGAGCATGGTCGGCACCTCCGCGACCTTCAGGTGGTACAGCGCCGCCTTGACGACCATCTCGCTGGCAAATTCCATTCCGGTGGTGCGCAGGTTAAGGTCCAATAGGGCCTGGCGGCGAAAGCCGCGCAGCCCGCAGTGGAAATCGCCAATCGGACTGCCGAAGAACAACCGGCCGATGAAGCTCAAGACTGGGTTGCCCAGGTAACGATGCAGGAAGGGCATGGCCCCCGGGCGGATGCCCCCTTGAAAACGGTTTCCCATTACCAGGTCGAAGCCCTGACGCAGTCTCTCCAGGAACGGCTCCAGCGCGGTGAAGTCGTAACTGTCGTCCGCGTCGCCCATGATGACATATTTCCCCAAGGCTGCGGCGATGCCGCCCATCAGGGCAGCGCCGTACCCACGGGCATCCACCTTAACCAGGCGGGCACCCGCCCGGATGGCGATATCCTGTGAGCCATCCGTGCTGCCGTTATCGGCAACGAGTATTTCACCGGTTACTTGATGTGTATCCAGAAAAGCCCTGGCCTTGAGAATACAGGCCTCGAGCGTCTCCGATTCGTTGAGACAGGGCATGACGATGGACAGTTCATAGAGTTGAGATTCAGGCTGCATAACAATTTCCCGGCTCCACCGGCGCTATTTTCCAACGCGCTGATAGAGCGCCATGTCGCCGATGTCGAGCAGCTGGACGAATGCGCTGGTCTGCAGGTTATCGGTATTGCCCGCGCGGCTTTTCTTGACGATGTAGAAGATCCTGCCGTCGGTTTGGCCGGCCTTGGCCGTCGGCTGCGGCATCTTATAGTACCAGAAATAATAAGCTATGGACCAGTTCGCCGTGCTGGTGATCCGCACGGCATCGTTGGGCTTGAAGATGGGCTTGAGATACTGGACGGCGATGGGCGCTTCGGGAAAGCCGCTTGTATCGGGGTAGCCGGTGATAACATTACGCGCCATCAGGTTCACCGCGTAGGCCAGCCCCAACAAAATCACCGCGGCGTTCAGCCAGGCCTGCCCCCGCCCCGGAATACGCTCCAGGATTGCATTTAGCCCAAAATCGACGACGAGCATCATGAACGGGATAATAAAACACCAAGTGCGCGCATAGGGGATCTGGCGCTGGATCACCATCGGCACGGCCGCGCCGAACAACACCAGCGGCAGTAGCAGCAGCACAGCCCAATTGTGTGTGCGGGCTGAACGGTAGATAGCTGCCAGGAACAACAGGCCGGCCAACACCAATACCACGAGCGGAATATCCCTGAAGAGCTGCCCGACCGAACTCTGGGTCTGCGGCCAGACGTTGGCCATGAAGACGCTCCAGGTCTGCGGCTTGACGAACTTGTTGGCAACGATCGGTCCGATCCCATTCGAAGCCAGGATCACGGGGGTGTAGAACACGAAGGTAAAGACCCCACAAAAAATCCCATAGGGCATCAGAAATTCGAAGAAAATTGTCTTCAGCGGGACTTTATTGATAAGGAGCAGGGCCAACATCCACAGGCAGATACCTGCCAGCGGGACGACCATCACCGGAATGGTGAACATCCCCAGCGACGAGAGCAGCGCCAGCGCGACGGCTCGCTTTCGGCTGGGCCGCTGGACAAAACGCAGGCCGAACAGGGCAATCGTCAGCGTAAGCAGGGTGATGACCGCATAGCCGCGAGCATTCGTCGAGAACAGGATCAGATAGGGGAAGACTGCCGTCCCCAGCGCGGCGAAGATACCGACATTCTTGCCAGGGTCCAGCGCACGTGCAAAGATAAAGACCAGCAGGATGGTAGCGATCCCGGCCAGGAAGGCCGGGAAGCGAATGGCCGGCGGGCTGCCCCCAAAGATCAAAGTCGAAACCTTGATCAGGATGTTGCTCAAAACGTGATCGTTGATCTCGGTGTAATTGAAGAGTGAGGACAGGCCATTATTGACGTAAGTGAGGAACGTAAAGGACTCGTCGCCGCGCATGGGCTGTGACAGGAAATACCCACGAACGCAGGTCCCGATGCCCAACGCCAGCACGGCCCAGACGGCAGCGAAGCCCAGTTGCCCAGTGTAGTCTGCAAAGCTCTCCCAAACGCCTTTCGACCCGGCAGACGCATCATTGATCGCCGCTCCGGCCTGCTGCCATAACCCAGAGAAGCTGAGAGAGACGATGGCACTATAAACTGCGAGCAGCAGGAACAACGCCGCAAACCCAACCAAGACGAAGGAAATGGCGTCCCCAAAGGTTGCCCAGGTAGTTGACCGATGAATGAAGTTAAGCACTCCCAACAGAACAGGCCTGCGGCTAAACCCCAGCACCGCAAGGCCTGAAATGAACGACACAATACAGAGATCGGTCGGACGGCGGAACTTCATCACATACTCCAAACCAGCGAAATAAACTCAACACGGTCACAAACTGCGCCATCCTGCTCAACGTAGTACCCGCAGGTTAAACCCAGCGCAACTTGTGACCGTGCGATTATACCCTTACGGGCAAAAGATATACTCCAATAGCTGACCGGCGAGGGTCTTTGCGATTACTCGGCTTCTAGAGCAGCCATGGCTGCATCCGAGATCTTCAAGTTGTGGTAGACACCTTGCACGTCGTCCATTTCCTCGATGGCCTCGACCACCCTCAAAACCTGCAGGGTCTGATCGACGTCTAGTTCGAGGTCCTGCTTGGCGATCAAACGCAGGCCGGCTTCTTCAGGGATGACCTTGGCAGCCTGCAGCGCATCAATGACCGTCTTGAAGGCCTCCACCGGGCCGATGATCTCGACGTTCTCCCCATCCTCCTGCACATCATCCGCGCCGGCTTCGATAGCCAGCTCGAAAGCCTTCTCGTAGGAAAGCTGGCTGGCCGGGAAGGAGAAGTACGACTTGCGCTCGAACTGCCAACCCACTGCGCCCGCTTCGGCCATGTTCCCGCCGTTCTTGCTGAAAGCGTGGCGCATGTCGGCCACGGTCCGGTTGCGGTTGTCGGTGACGCAATCGACCATGACTGCCGAGCCGTGCGGCCCGTAGCCTTCGAGAGTGAATTCTTCGAACGCGGAAGCATCCTTGTCTTCACCTGCGCCACGGCGGATGGCGCGCTCGATGCTATCTTTGGGCATGTTGCTTGCCCGCGCTTTTTCCACGGACAGTGCCAAACGGAAGTTGCTTCCGGGGTCACCGCCGCCGCTACGCGCTGCCATCACAATTTCACGTGCAATACGCGTGAATACCTGCCCGCGCTTGGCATCTGCCGCGCCCTTTTTGCGGCGGATTGTTGCCCAGTGGCTATGTCCAGACATAAGTCGTTCTCCTTATAAAAAAACCACAATTGTGGGGTTTTATTTCCTGCATAGAAAGTAATACCCGAGTAATCGCAAATGCGCTTGTGTGACCGCGGGCATTATAGCAGCAAAATAGCCTGTCAATTATACCACGATGATTTTTTAGGCAAAGAGCCCGACCGCCAGCACGCGTGGGCCAACATGCACCACGATTGCGGGCGGCAGCAAATAGACGGGGATGTGTTCCGTGTGCAGGCGCGAACACAGCGTGGTGCGCAGAGCCTGGGCTTCCTGCTCGGCGTCGATGTGCATGACGCATACCTGTGTATCCGGTATGTCCCTGGCCTGCTCACATACAATTTCGACCAGACGATCCAGAGCGCGTTTCTTGGTGCGCTCTTGCTCGCAACTCTCAACTTGTCCTTCCCGGATCTGCAAAATCGGTTTGACCTGCAGTAGCTCACCCAAAAGGGCTCGCGCCCCCCCAATGCGCCCGCCCTTTTGCAGGTACTCCAGCGTATCCAGCACAAAATACGTGTGGGAGCGCGGGATCATATCGTTCAACAACTCGACGACCTGGTCGGCCGAAGCGCCCTGAGCAGCCAGCCGGTGTGCCATCAGCGTCAGGGTCCCCAGGGAGCCGGCGATGGTCCGGGTATCGACGATCCGGACGTCCACTTGCGGAAAATCCTTGGCAGCCGTTTCAGCCGAGCGGACGGTGCCGCTCATCCTGGCCGAAGGCGCGACGACGATGACGGATTCGCCCGCGCGTGCCGCCGCGTCGAAGATCGGCCCATACATGGCCGGGACCGGGGCGGCGGTCTTCGGCAGGGTCGAGGAGGCCTTGAGCTTTTGCAGGAACAACGCGGTGTCTAATTCGGTGTCGTCACGGTAGGATTGTTCGCCGAACGTGACGATCTGTGGGACGAAGGCAATGCCCAGTTCTGCCAGTAACGGAAGCGGCAAGCCGCAGGTGGTATCGGTAACGATTCGTGTCATCAGCCTCGGTACTCCGGGAAAATAGTATCAGTAGTAATTTTATAACATGTTCCGGTGGGAAAGAACAGGCACATAAGATTTTATATTAACGTGAATATTGCATAATCTCCAGACAACCAAGAAAAGATCTTCTTCACCACCCCTTTGAGCACGGAGGTTGGAGTTTATTGATCCGTTATTCACGTTAGGTTAGCGCACAGCCTTGATCTGTTTTACAAAGACGGTGCCAAAGAAGAAATACACCACCGCCAACAAGAAGATGACAGCATACCCCAGGTTGGGGAGGTTGTTGGCCGCGCCCACGCGCTGGAAATTATCGAGCAGGAACCCGGCAATCGGCGTGGCGATCACCTGCGGCAGCACCATGGCGATGTGCCAGACGCCCATGTCCTTGGCATAATCGTCCACCGATGGCAGCACGTCCGAGACCAGCGCCCAGTCCACACTCTCGTAGGCGCCATACCCCAGGCCAAAAACGACGCCCATAATCACAGCCAGTGTAAACGAATGGGTAACGACGAACACCAGGCACACCACCCCCATCAACGCGCCTGAAAGATAAACCAGCAGTTTGCGCCCGTATCGATCCGAAAGGATGCCGGCCAGCAGTGTGGTGATAATAGCGCCCAACAGCAGCGCCGGCAGGAAGAAACCTACAGCCGACTCGGCGGTCGTGGCCACCTGACCCAGACCGGGCAGAACATACGGCGCACCGATCACGTCGCCCATGTAATACTGGATGAATTCCTGTACGGTGAAGATGCCCATCGTCACTAGCAGGCGTGTCAGCAGCACCCATGTAAAGTCGGCGTGTTTAAAGGGCTCGTACAGCCCGGTCAGGAATTCGCGCATGTTGAAAGGACGGATTTCATAGGGAGCGCTGCCCTCGTCCACGCCAAAGACCGTCACGACCGCGCCCAGCAGTACGGCCACGATCATGATGTAGTAGACGCTGGCCACCCCGAGCGGGTCGATCAGGAAGCCCATCACCCCCCCGGCGAAGGTGCCCAGCATGGTCATCAACCCCAGCCAGCCCGAAGCCGAACCGCGCTGTTCCTTCGGCACCAGGTCGGGGATCAGGGCGCTGTACGGCGCGGTGGCGATGTTGTTGAAGAATTCCCAGCAGGCAAAAGCAATGCTCCAGCCGAACAGCGATTCGGGGTGCCCCGGCTGGATCAGGAACGCCAGCCCCAACAAGCTGCCGGCTGTGCCCAGCGAGCCGATCACGATCCACGGTTTACGCCGCCCCCCAGGCAGGCGGATGCGGTCCGACAGGGCCCCAAAAATGGGCGCGGCCAGCAAGGAGATGAACGCCCCCGCCCCAAGCGCCAGCCCAAGCATGCTACCCTTGTTGGCGTCGCCAACAGCGGACTTGATCTGGCTGGGCATGGTGATGACCAGCACGGCCGCCCACATCAGGTTGGTCGAGAACCAGTAGAAACTCAGCAGGATCTGCCGAAACGTGGACATGGCAGGGCGCGGATTGGTTTCAGGAACGCTCATGGCCTGCTCCTTATTACATCGTTAGGTTGGATGATGAATGAGGACTTGCTCAATAAGTCTAGTACAGAAAACAGCACACGTCAAACCGCGTGTAGTAAAGGGGGATAGCTTCGTTTTCAGGGCAAGACCCAAGAAGCCCACCGCCGAGACACAGAGAGCGCGGAGAAAGCCGAACAGTGCTTTCGTAAATTATCCAGAAAAGCTTAAAAACAGACACGAATTTACAGGAAGAAATGCCATCAAGGTTTTTCGATCCATCCTTGAGTGTGCGATGCGTATCGAGAGTGCCATCGAATAGCGACTCGAGCAGAAAGAGATGAAATACGCCCCGACTCAAGATGTGCCTGTAATAGATAGGCCAGGGTCTTCCCATGTTGCCCCATGATATGTCCAAGGTGAATCGCAATATGCTGCACTGGTCCTATACTCGTCATCCGTTCATCCTGTACTGATCCTGTACTGATCCTGTACTAATCCTGTACTGGTCCTGTACTGGAGCTATACTATAGGTTCGAGTATCCCCCACGGGAGGAGCAAGAGAGATTGCAGTCAATAGATAATCGATAATCGATATTCGACCATTCCCGGTGATAAAATCCTAATCGTAAAGAATAGTAATAAGCCAATTCTTTCGATGGGAGGAAAATGATGAATATCCATTTTGGTCGCCAACTGGCTATCTACTTCGCAGCGTCTTTTCTGGTTTTGGCATTCGTGGGATGCGCGAACGCCAGGCCAGCCAGCCAACCCGCGCCACCAACCAGACCCGAACCGCTGCCAACGCAGCCAGCGACCCTGACCCCCTCGCCAACGCAATCACGAACGCCGATAACCATCCCCGACACCCCTGCTGACACATCCGACCAAGCCGAAACGATAGAGCCGACCCACGCGGCGATCATGACCCGTCGGGCGCCCACTTACCAGGCATACAACACGTCACTTCCGCTTACCCTGGAAGCACAATCCACGTTGCGAGTGCAGTTTCCCGGAGTGTGTGAGCATACAAACCGGGCCTGGTTGTCTCCCGATGGCAATTGGTTAACCAACGATTGTGTTGATGAGTTCCGGGTGTTGAGCAGGGATGGCCACAAACAAATCATCCTTCCCCATGCGAAACTTTCCACTCCCGATACCCCAATTGAATATGTTTACGCGCTTTATTGGTCGAAGGACAGCCAATATCTATATTTCTCGACAGGGTTTTGTTGCGCAGAAGAGGCATCGGCCTACGGCTCGTTTGGCCCCCTTTACCGTCTCGAGCTCCAATCGTCTGCCAGGATAACCATGACGGATGGATATTTTAATTACTACGACTTTTCACCCACCGGTCGCCATTTGCTCCACATCCCCAAGTACCAGGCCGGGGCGGGCAAGCCGGTCAGGTTCCACCTGATCGACCTGAAATCCGGCGCGGAACAATGGTTCTCCCTGCCCGGCTTCGAACAGGCCACGGTGGATGCGTGGAGCCAGGATGGAAAGCGTTTTGCGATGACCGCCCAAATTGGTAATACCTACGAGGATAACGAGCAGTTCGCGGAATTCGTGGTATCGCTGGACGATTTGTCCATCACCCAGATTATTCCGCTGTCCGACCCTGACGCCTTTGAGGTCCGCTGGTTCGACTGGGCCGACGCCAACATTACCAGCGTGGAGGTCTGCCCGGCGCCCGGCGCGCCGTGCGAGAAGCAGGGATTTTACGATCCGAAGTAATATCAAGCCCTCCCGGATGGCGGCATCCGGGAGGGCAGCATTAGTGCAGCGTACATCCCAGGTGCTGATCCAGATCACGAACCACCGTACGCAGTTGTGCGGAAGCCGGTTGGTTTGGGACGATCGCGCCCCACAGGTTGCAGAGCCGCTTATCGAGATGGCTGTCGATCTTGTGAGCACCGAACGTCAACTGGTAAGCAGCGTCCAGTTTTCCGCCATACGCGGCGCCCTCGATGAACGGGAACCATTCCTGCTGATCGACGGGGGCAAAACCTTGCTGCTTCGCCTGGTCGCCCAGCCGGTTTATCTCGGCCCAATCCTTATTCTGCCGGGCCAACTCAGCCTTTTCGTAATAAAAACACCATTGATGGGCAGGCTCCTTGCCAAAGATATCTTCCGGAGGCTGCCAACCCGGGGTGGTGCTTTGCGGTTGTATTCGATCCAGGTTGGAAAGCTGGAGCGGCGTGCGGATCGAACCCGGCAAACGCTCATTGTCGGAGTCATTCTTGGAAAGCACCCACAAACAGCGATATTCTTCGGGTTGGTAGAAAATAGCCAGGCTATTGGTGCTTTGGCCTTCAAAGGAATAATTCCTCAGCCCATCTTTCAATACAGATGCCGAGCCTGGCGCTGCGGATAAAGCCGGCATGCGAACAACGCTAAAGAACCACAAAGGCACTTTTAGAGAGTTCTGGGTTTGGGGATAAATCAAGTCGATCGCCATGGACGTCGAATACAGCCCCATATACGAGAAAATCTCGCCGTCCGAAATGATCGCGGTATCCGGCCGGATGGAGGGCGCCCGCCA
>Ga0302321_100004636_pt1 | contig 11937 bp, 7 predicted proteins | sample Fen_T0_1_FD_202505 | JGI IMG/M metagenome (GOLD analysis project Ga0302321, IMG submission 202505) | Peat permafrost microbial communities from Stordalen Mire near Abisko, Sweden - Fen_T0_1 | ecosystem: Environmental > Terrestrial > Soil > Wetlands > Permafrost | place: Sweden: Abisko...
GTACCTATCCACCCTCATTCGGGAACACTTTAAGACACAATTCTCGGAACAAAAAAAAGCGCAGGTTCCCCCCGATATTTTGGCCCATTTTATGGTCAGTTCTTTCATGGCCTTGCTGACCTGGTGGCTTGACCACGATCTGCCTTACCCTGCCGAGCGCATGAATGAGATGTTCCGGAAACTGACCCAACCGGGTATTGAGAATATTCTGCAATAGCTTGAAAAACAAACAATAACACCCTATCCGAAAAATATCCGTGTCCCTCTTGTTGGATAGGACAATGTGAGACAAAAGTGAATTACGTACAGGCATTTATTGAATTTTCGGATAGGGTGTAAGGAAAAATCATGCATACTCACACTCATACCCCGCAACTCCCGCCTAGACGGAAGGCCGTCTGATCCGCTGGCGTGTGTAAGCAGCCAGGGATATACAAATACAGCGAAATTCGAATATCGAATCATCCAATATCGCCCGTAACTGCAACCTGGTGCTGCGTACATGGTGCTGCGTACGAGGCAGCTCATCCTTTCGGTGCGGGCTTATCACCGGATATTGAAGCTGGCGCGCACGATGCACAGCACCGTGTTGCGGATTTGGCAGAAGCTAAAGGTAAAGAGAGCTGTCTTCATGAGAAAAAATATCCTCGCACAAAGTATTTCAGGGTTTATATCGCTGCTATTAATTGGCGGTTGCTCATCAATTCCCCAAACGGTGGGTTTTCCCAGCGCCATTCCAGAGCGCACGATATTACCAACGTTGACCATCACCCCGGCCATAACGCCAACACTGACGATTACCCCAACGATAACGCCAACTTTGACGGCACTACCAACTCTGGTTGAGGCAACTCCGGTCAATACAATGACAACACAAGAACGAAAAAATTTCTTAACACAATTTCTGTCCGATAGCGGCAATTGTCATCTGCCCTGCTGGTGGGATATAACTCCCGGGCAATCGTGGGGAGTTGCTGAAAAAGTAATTCACCAAGTGGGTGGCAATTTTGCAGCAGTATTTCCTGGCCACGATCCTGAAACCACAGTTTATGGCACTTACATCATAGACGGAATCCCTACAAACGATATAACCATTGAAGAAAAAGGCAGCCTGGTTTATGCATGGCATATAAACAGTACAAATTCCCAAGACCCGGCAATCGTTCATCGTATTTGGAAGAACTATTTGGCCCCCAAAATAGTGACAGCGTATGGAATGCCCGACAGGATTTTGCTATGGGTTGTTCCGTCCCCCGACTTTCTCAGATATGGTGTTTATTCTGAATGGTTGTTTTATGATGAACTTGGATTTTCCATTCGGTATGACGGCAGGATCCCCAAGTATTTTTCAGGGGCATCATTTTTTCGCATTTGTCCCAGTGACCAGCTTTTGGAAATTGGCCTGAACATGCAAGCGCCGGATAACAACCTGTCGTTGGACCGGTTTGATAAAATCCTTGAGGATATCAGATTGGGTACTGATACGGGAAAACTTAGAGTGGTACATTCTCTTCAAGACGCGACAGGCTTGGATGATACGGAAATTTATAATACTTTTACTCAAAATAAAGATGCTTGCTTTGCCATACCATCAGATATTTGGTCACCGGACAAATAGATGCTGATAGGAGCTTGATTTCAGATAGTGCCAAGACATATATTTATGACACGCTGCTAACGGCGACAGCCAAAAGCCCTGTACCTGCGCTCCATCTACCGTAACCAAATATCAGAAGCGCATCTCCGGCCCGTTACTTGACCGAATCGACATCCATATTGAAGTGCCGCGCGTCGACTACGAGAAGCTCAGCAGTGACCGGGTTGGCGAGACCAGCCCATCGATCCGCCGGCGTGTGCAAACCGCCAGGGATATACAAACGCGGCGATATTCGGGTGCTCGAATACCGAAGCATCCAATATTGCCTGTAACGCCAACCTGTGCATCGCGGAAATTCGCAAGTTCTGCAAGCTCGACGAAACGGGGGACAACCTGATCCGCGCCGCGACATGGTGCTGTGCACATGGTGCTATGCACATGGTGCTATGCATGAGGCAGTTCAACCTTTCGGCGCGTGCCTATTTCCGGGTACTCAAGCTGGCGCGCACCCTCGCAGGTTTAGCGGGTGGCCCATACGATAAACATCGCAAAAGACTCGCTTCATCCCCCTTGATAGCTCGCAGCCAATAAAGTACACTTTTGAGATACGTCTGCCAGATGGCGAGTGCCTTGGAGAAACTATGAAAAAGGATATTGTCGTCGTTCTCGCAATTTTTATCATCGCCACAGGAGTCTACCAACTGTCTGCCATCATCACTCGGCATATCACCAGCCCTGACTCTGCTTACTTCGATCAATTGGCAGATTCGTTTCTGCATGGACAGGTATTTCTCGCGGCGCCCAAAACCAACTATGATCTCACCCTGTTTAACGGAAAATGGTATCTTCCCTTCCTGCCTCTGCCTGCCCTTTTACTTTTGCCTTGGGTGGCTATGGCTGGGTTGGAAAATATCAACACCGTTTTCTTCGGTTGTGTGATTGGTGGTGTCAATGTAAGCTTGGTGTTTCTCCTGTTGCAATCCCTGTCGCAACGAGGATGGAGCAAGGCATCCACCAACAGCAATCTGGGGTTGACATTGTTGTTCAGCCTGGGAACCGTTCACTGGTATATGACCATTCAAGGTTCAGTCTGGTTCCTGGCACAAATCTGTACCATCACGTTTATGTTGCTTTCACTGTTGCTGGCGACGAAGTTTGACAGCCCAGTGACCTCCGGGCTGGCTCTGGGGATTGCGATGCTTGGCAGACCGACGGTGGTGCTGATGTACCCAATCTTACTGGCAATCCATCTCCAATCTGGCAAGGAGCAGACTGGAAATTCGTTAAAAATAATTGTGCGCTGGAGCGTTCTTTCTTTTCTCCCTATTGTGGCCTGCAGTGCCCTGATCCTTTGGTATAACCAACTACGATTTCAAAACCCGCTTTATTTCGGCTATCTTACCGAGAACATCAGTTCGGGGCTAAAGCAAGATCTGGCTGCTTATGGACAATTCAATTTCCATTATTTCCTGCATAACGTATGGTCAATGCTACTGGCCGGTCCAACCTGGGATGCCACACGCGGCATGATCTTGCCATCCTTCGATGGAATGAGCGTCTTCCTGACGACACCAGCACTGCTTCTTCTTGGCCGCAGTTGGAAAAAGACACCCCTTTCAATGGGCGCCTGGCTTTCAGTTATCTTGTTACTGATCCCCTTGCTTCTCTATTACAACACGGGCTGGTGGCAGTTTGGTTACCGCTTTAGCCTTGATGTAATTCCGGTAATTATGATTTTATTCGCGCTTGCCGTAAATGAACGCCTGGATTGGATATTTTGGACGTTGATTGGAATCGGCATTCTGATAAATGCCTGGGGTGCATGGTGGTTTCTAAACCCGCTATATCTCTAGGTGAATGGAACACTAATAAGCTTACATTACATAAGCAGGCTGGTCCGCTGCGTTCTCGTCAGTGATATGCGATGACAACCGCGCAAGGTGAGTAATTATTTGCTTCTTATGTGCTATTCTATAGTTACATGAGCTTTACACTTAGCGGCAGGCACAAAAATGCCTAGACCAAAAGCCAATCTGAATAACCGGCCTGAAGGCGCCTCCCGGCGCAGCAGGCCAACTTTTGGGTTTATCGTCAATTGGGGCTTTACCAACCCTTATACCAGCCCGATGTGGTGGGGGGCAGTGGATGCGGCGGAAGCCCTGGACGTCAATCTAATCGGTTTCGACATCAATACCTATGCTTCACGGCCCAATCGCTCGATCTATTCGTTGATCAGGTCCCCCCGCCTGGATGGATTGGCGCTGGTGGAACCCGGCTTTCCCCAGCCCGCGTGGGAGACATTCGGCTCGATCCCGGTCGTCAATATTGGGCATTCCGGGGATGATTTCGTCACCTCGATCCTTGTGGATAATTACGGCGGCATGCGCGCGGTTGTGCGTCACCTGATCGAATTTCACGCTTGCCGCAAACTGGCCTTCATCAAAGGCCCCGCCAACAACCCCGACGCGCACGCTCGCTATCGCGCCTACGTGGATGAACTCGTGGGACACGGCCTGGCCCCGGACCCCGAGCTCTGCTACCAACCCTTCGATTGGTCGCCTCCAGGTGGGCAAAGCGCCGTGCGCGCCTTCCTGGACGAGCGCAAGCTCTCCTTCGATGCCTTGATTGCCGCCAACGACAATATGGCCCTGTCGGCCATCCAGGAACTCCAGGCGCGCGGGCTGCACGTGCCTTATGACGTGGCCGTGTGCGGCTTCGACGACAGCGTCGAGTCGCCAACCAGCATGCCACCCTTGACCACGGTTCACCAACCGCTCCGCGAAATGGGCCGCCTGGCGCTCGAAGCGCTGAGCGCCCACATCAACGGCAGGAGTGTTCCTCCACAATTCGTCTTGCCCGTTTCGCTGATCGAAAGGCGCTCGTGCGGCTGCTCGTCTGAGTCGATTCTGCGCGTCAATGAAAGTTCACAGCTGCAAAGCATCGGCGACGTTCCCGCCGTTCCCGTGAAAAAGGCCGGCGCCAGGGCACTGCTCGGCGGAAGCCGGCGCAAGGTCTTGCTGGACGAGATGAAACGGGCGCTGTCGCCGGGAGAAGCAGCCTTATCGGTTGAGCTCGAGGGCTGGCTGGATGCGCTCATCACCGATCTCGAAAAAGGTGACAGCGGCGAAGCCTTCCTGAAAGCCATCGACTTGGCCTCACGCCAGCTGATCGAGCGCCAGCTGCCTGTTACCGAACTACAAAACGTCCTTTCGGCCTTGCGCCGTGAAGGCTGCCGGGCCATGGCCGGCCAGCCTGGCCTGCTGGCTCTGGCCGAGAATATCTGGCACCGCGGACGCGTGTTCCTGGACGAACTCGTGCTCCAGCAGCAAAAACAGAACATCGTCCGGCTGAATAACCAGATGGCCGTGGTGCGCTCGCTCAGCCAGGCCATGGCAGTCACGTTCCACCTGGATAATTTGCTGGATATATTGATCGATGGCTTGAAACAATTGGGGGTCACCGGTTGCTATCTTTCCCTGTTGGATGGCACGGACGTGCCCGCGCAGCAAGCCCAATTGGTACTGGCATTTGCCGGGAACCAGCGCTTACAGATCAATCGAGCGCAAGATAAAAAGGCCTACCCAATCGTGCAGTTATTGCCCGAGAAATATTGGGGCGAAGCACGCCGCATCTTTTTGCTCGAAGCCCTGGAGTTCGAACAGGAAGAGATCGGCTACGTGCTTTTCGAAGCGGGGCCGCACGACGGCGGGATTTACGAGGCGGTGCGCAGCCAGCTGGGTAGTTCCGTAAAAGGCGCCCTGCTGTTCGATGAGCGCGACCAGCTGTTGGAAAAGACCAGAGAGCTCTACCAACAGGCTACTGAGGGCCAGCGCCTGGCAGAAGAAGCCAACCGCCTGAAAAGCCGCTTCCTCTCCATGGTCAGCCATGAGCTGCGCACCCCCCTGAACGTCATCAGCGGCCTGAGCGAATTGACACTTTGGGACGTCAATAAAGAAAAACCCGTCAACCGCAAGAACCTCGAGCGCCTGCACGTGACGGCCCAACACCTCGACGGGCTGATCCGTGACGTGCTGGACCTCGCGCGGGACGAGATGGGCGAACTCAAACTGGCTTGTGAGCCGTTGGACGTTGCGAAGACCCTCGATGTGGTTGTAATGGTCGGGGAACAAATGGCCCGCGAAAAGGGTCTGGGCTGGAAAGCCCAAATATCCCCGGGCCTGCCGCTCGTGTTTGGCGACCGCACGCGCCTGCGGCAGGTGGTCCTGAATTTGATCAACAACTCGGTTAAGTTCACCAATCAGGGCAGCGTATCCCTGGAAGTGACCCCCGCTCAAGACTCGCTCACCATCTCGGTCACAGACACCGGCCTGGGCATACCTCCAGCGGAACAGGAACTCATCTTCGATGAATTCCGCCAATCCGACCAGGTTGCAGCGCGCGGCTTTGGCGGCCTGGGCCTGGGGCTGGCAATCTGTAAGCGCTTGGTGACCCTGCACGGGGGCGAAATTTCCGTCTACTCTTCCGGGGTGGAGGGCCAGGGCGCAATCTTTTCGTTCACACTCCCCACCATGCACGCAGCTTCGCTGGATGGGAAACCCACCGTTGCCGTCTGGATCCTGACCCCCCAGCCCGAAAAGGCCGGGCCGCTCAAGCAGTATCTTGCCGAACAGGGCTTCAAGGCCGAAATCCTGTTCTGGGACGAAAAAGATGCCTGGCTGGCCGCCGTCACGCAGTCCCACCCCGAAGCCATCGTCCTGGATATTCACCATTCCTCCGAACGCGGTTGGGACGTAATGCGCATCCTCAAAGCCCAGCCCGCGACCAGCGAGACGACCGTGCTCTTCTATCTGCTGGATGCCGACCAGAACAATGGCGCAATGCTGGAACTGGATTACCTGTCCAAGCCCATCGGCGCGCCAGAGTTGGCCCAGGCCCTGTGGCGCATCGGCTGGGCCGAAAACAATCCGGCCTCGCCGCCTTCCAATACGAAAACCATCCTCATCGTCGACGACGATCCGGGGGTGCTCGATATGCACGCCCAAATCGTGCGCGGCCAATTCCCCCAGGCCCAGATTTTACTGGCCGCCAATGGCAAAGAGGCCCTGCTCCTGCTCCAAACCAGCAAACCCGACCTGGTCCTGCTGGACCTGATCATGCCTGAACTGGATGGTTTTTCCGTGCTGGAAGCAATGCAAAAGATGGATGTCGCCTCCAATATCCCCGTGATTGTCTTGAGCGCCCGCACGCTGTCCGATGAAGAAATCTCCCGCCTCAGTCGGGGCGTCGTGGCGATCCTGCGCAAGGGCATGTTTTCCGCATCGGAAACACTCGAACACATCAAAGATGCCTTGGCCCACCGCCAAAAGCTGAACAGCGAAGGCCAGCGGCTGACGCGCAAGGCCATGACTTTTATTCACGAGCATTTTGGCGAGCCGATCGGCCGTGATGACATCGCTTATTATGTGGGCGTCAGCGAGGGCTACCTTTCGCGTTCGTTTATGCTGGAGACCGGCTTGTCATTGATCCGCTACCTGACCCGCTACCGCATCCAGCAGGCCAAACAGTTGTTAGCCACCACCGATAAAGCCATCACGAAAATCGCCATGGACGTGGGCTTCTCAGACAGCAATTACTTCAGCCGGGTCTTCCACCAGGAAGTGGGGGTTTCACCTGTTGCTTACCGGCAAGGCAACCACAACCCAACTCAGTCACTGTAGTGCTAATCCACGGCACAATTCTCCATGCGCATGTTGAGCCATTTCCCTATACTCCATATAGATCTTGTGATCCATCCCACGCCAGGCGATGCTTACATTTGGAAATGGACCAGCACTCATGCCGACAACCGCTCGCGTCTTCCGCACGGCCAAAGATTCTTCTGACCGTCTGACAGAAAAAGACCCCCTGACGTTTCACAACCAAATCACCGATTCGCATTCCATCCGCGTGGATACCAGGGAATGCTTTCAAACCATCGAAGGTTTCGGCGGTGCTTTTACTGAAGCAGCCGCAAGTATCTATTACAAGATGAACCCCGAAATAAGGGCGGAAATCCTTGGAGCATACTTCGACCCTCGCGCCGGTCACGGCTACAGCCTCTGTCGCACCCACATCAACAGTTGTGATTTCTCGCTCAACAATTACGCCTATACCGAAGTTCCCGGCGATGTGGAGCTGAAACACTTTTCCATGGAGCGCGACCGCCGGCAGCTGATCCCGATGATCAAGGAAGCCGCCGGCCTCGCCGACGCCCCGCTCAAGCTTTTGGCCTCGCCCTGGAGCCCTCCCGCGTGGATGAAGACCAACGGCCAGATGAACCACGGCGGCAAGCTCAAACCCGAGTACCGCCAGGCCTGGGCAAATTACTTCGTCCGCTACGTGACGGAATGCGAACGCGAAGGGCTGGCCATCTGGGGCTTGACCGTACAAAATGAACCCTTGGCAACCCAGGTGTGGGATTCGTGCATCTACACCGCCGAAGAAGAGCGCGATTTTGTGCGCGACTACCTCGGCCCTGCCCTCGAACAATCCGGGTTATCGGAGCGCGTCAAGCTGCTGATCTGGGATCACAACCGCGACCTGCTCTACGAACGTGCCAAAGTAGTCTACGACGACCCGCTGGCCGCCCGTTACGTATGGGGCGCAGCCTTTCACTGGTACATGGGCGATCACTTCGAAAACGTGCGCCTGACCCACGAGGCCTACCCCGATAAACACCTGCTGTTTTCTGAAGGCACCCAGGAAGGCGGCCCCCACCTGGATGAGTGGTGGGTCGGAGAACGCTACGGCCACTCCATGATCCAGGATCTGAACAACTGGACGACCGCCTGGATCGATTGGAATATGCTCCTCGACCAGCGTGGGGGCCCCAATCACGGCGGCAACTATTGCAGCGCGCCCCTGATGGCCGACTACACCAAGGGCACCCTGTATTACCACAATTCCTATTATTACATCGGCCAGGTAACCCGCTTCGTCCGCCCCGGAGCACAGCGCATTATCAGCGCCTCCACCCTCGACGAACTGGAAACGAGCGCTTTCATCAACCCGGATGGCCGGATCGCGGTCGTTGTACTGAACCGCAGCGATAAGTCATTCCCCTTCGCGCTCAAATACAACGATCAGGCTGCTGAAGCCGAAGCTCCGGCGCATTCCATCAACACTTTTTGCTTCCAGTCGTGATCCGCTTGTTTCGTCCGATGCTTACGAATGGCTCCCTCATCTTATACAGTTTCGCCGCCCGCCGCCCTGCTGTCGCCACCAAGCCCTGTTTATTTCGCTACCGAGAGATGGTCGAAGGACAGTCGAAGGACGGTCGAAGGATGGTCGAAGGATGACTGAAGCCCAACCGAAGCGCCCCTGGAGCACCGCCATCGCAGGCTGCTGCACCTCGCCCCGGCCCGGTGTGCAGGATGAAGTTATTCAGATACGCCTCATGGTCCAACGATCCTTTTTGAGCCACGACCCCGCTTCAAAGGAGGTGATTCAATACCCCGTCAGTAGAATGTTGATTTTGATCGAAACACATCCTTTCTCAAAAAACTAGCAAGAGGAGAATATTCACCATGAAAAAGACCGTTTATGTTCTGACAGCATTGGTTATGGCTGCTTCGATGCTGTTGGCCGCATGCGGTGGTGCTACGACCGCTCCAACCGCCGCGCCTGTCGCGACAGATGCCGTTGCCCAACCCGCCACCGACACCCCGGCCCCCGCTGCCCCCGCCGCTACCGAAGCGCCGACAGCCGTACCCAGCCCCACCATCCCCGCCCCCGTTCTGACCGGCGGCGAAGGCTGCGACCCCGCCGCCACTCAGGTGACCTGGTTCGTCGGCCTCGGCTCCGGTACCCACCCTGAAGACATCGTCCTGGAAAAAGCCTGGGTGGAGAAATACAACAAATCGCAGAAAGCAGCCTGCGTCATTTTGAACGTCGTAGCCAATACCGGCTCGAACTCCTATGACGCCCTGCGCGCCATGGTCGCTGGCGGAAACGCCCCCGACATTGTTGGCCCGGTGGGCAAGGCCGGCCGCGCCAGCTTCCAGGGCGGATGGGCCGATATCAAGCCCTTGGCCGACAAGGCCGGCTTCGACCTGAGCAAGTACGATCCCGCGCTGCTCGAGTTCACCAAGGACGAAGGCGTGCTGGTGGGCGTCCCGTTTGCCCTGTTCCCGTCCTTCATTTACTACAACAAGAAGCTGTTCGACGAAGCCAAGCTGCCCTACCCGCCCCACAAGGTCGGCGAAATGTACAACGGCAAGCCGTGGGATCTCGCGAACTTCCAGGACCTGGCCATGAAGTTGACGGTGGACAAGAGCGGTAACGATGCCACCAATGCCAGCTTCGACCCGAAGAGCGTCACCCAGTTCGGTTACTTCGAACAATGGACGGATGCCCGCGGTGTCGCTGCCTTGTTCGGCGGCGCCATGCCCTACGACCCGGCGAACCCCAAAGAAGCCATCATCCCGGCCAGCTATGCTGCCGCCTGGAAATGGTATTATGAAGGTATCTGGAAATACCACTTCATGCCCAATGCCGATTACCAGAACAGCGACCAGTTCAACAAGGGCAACCTGTTCGCCTCCGGCAACGTAGCCATGTCTCACGTCCACACCTGGTACCTGGGCAGCTTCGACCTGTCCAAGATGAGCTGGGACATCGCCATCATGCCGAGCGTCAATGGCAAGATCACGGCCAAGCTCCACGGCGATACCTTCGCAATTATGAAGGATAGCAAACGCCAGGATGTGGCCTTCAAGGTCATGAGCGCGATGGTGGTCGATCCGGACCTGTACGCCATCTACGGTGGTATGCCCGCCGTCCTGGCCGACCGCCCGGCCTTCTTCGCCGCCTACGACACCAAGGCTGCTCCCAATAAGATCGACTGGAAGGTAGCCGAGGCAATGGCCAATTACCCCGACGTCCCCAACCACGAAGCCTGGCTGCCCAACCTCGCCAAGGCCAATCCTCTCCTGGGCGCCTTCCGCACCCTGATGGATCAGACCCCCGACTTGAACATTGACGACGCCATTGCCAAGCTCAAGGCTGATCTCACTGCCGCATACCAGGCTGCACCCTAATCTTCAACCAGTAATTTAGATCGTGCAAGTTTCCAGGTGCCGCCTGCACAGGCGGCACCTGGTAGAACCCAAGAGGAGTTGCCATGCCTGCCGTCACCCACACCAGCCTCGCGCCCGAACGCGCTCGCCCTCGCGTTACTGCCAACACCCGCCGTCAATGGATCACGGGCTTTTTGTTCCTGTTACCCTGGATCATCGGATTTTTTGGTTTCCAGCTTTTGCCGATCGCCTTTACGTTTTTCTTGACTTTCACCGATTATTCGGCCACATCGGAGTTCAAATGGGGGAACTTCCATTTTGTTGGCCTGGATAACTACCTGCATCTATTTAAAGACCCCCTGGCGCTGCCATCGATGGGCATAACGGCCAAATTTGCGCTGATCGGCATCCCGCTCGGCCTGATCGTCCCGCTGCTCCTGGCAGTGCTGGTCAACAACCGCCGCCTGATGGCCTCCAGCATCTTCCGCACGCTCTTTTACCTGCCATCCGTCATTCCGGTCGTGGCCGGGACGATCATCTTCGGCGGCGTCATGAACGCCCAATCCGGCTGGCTGAACCTGATCCTCAAGACCTTCGGCGTAACCGAACCGCCGCGCTGGTTTACCGATCCCGCCTGGGCCGGGTTTGCGCTCAACCTGCTCGCCATTTGGGCAGTAGGCAATGCCATGATCATTCTGCTGGCTGGTTTGCAGGGGGTGCCGACCGAACTTTATGAGGCCGCTACCGTGGATGGCGCCGGCCCGATCAGGCGCTTTTTCTCCATTACCCTGCCAATGATTTCGCCGGTCATCTTTTATAACCTGACCATAGGCGTCATCCTGTCATTCCAGTTCTTTGTCCCGGCCCTGCTGATCGGCGGCGTGAACGGCGATCCGCAGGGATCCCTGCTGTTCTTCCCGATGGTTTTCTACCGTGAAGCATTCGTCCTTAACCACATGGGCTACGCCTCGGTGCTGGCGATGATCATTTTCCTGGTAACGCTGGCCGCCACCGGGCTGCTATTCTACTTCGGCCAGCGGCTGGTGTATTACGCCAGCGGCGACGTCTCTTAGACAGAAGGATCTCCGACATGGCAAATACACCCATTCTCGGCGGCTCGCCCGCCAAACATGCTGAGGGGCCCTCCTGGTATTTTGCGCGCGGAGTGCTTGCCAGGTTCGGCGTGACCGGCCTGGGGCTGCTGGCGCTGTCGATCTTTTTGCTACCGCTGGCCTACGTACTCGCCACTTCGTTCAAACTCGATGCGCAGATGACGACCCCCGGCGCGCCGTTGTGGCCGGCTGCGGCATCGACGTACACCTT
>Ga0302321_100004638_pt1 | contig 11936 bp, 10 predicted proteins | sample Fen_T0_1_FD_202505 | JGI IMG/M metagenome (GOLD analysis project Ga0302321, IMG submission 202505) | Peat permafrost microbial communities from Stordalen Mire near Abisko, Sweden - Fen_T0_1 | ecosystem: Environmental > Terrestrial > Soil > Wetlands > Permafrost | place: Sweden: Abisko...
AATATAGGAACCTTCAGCTTTCAACATGGCCGGGAAAACTATACAGTGGAAAACAATTTTATCCTTACCAATAAAGTGCAATAATCTGGTTTCAGGATCTTTCCACCATTTTTTCCAAGAGTCAGGAAATAATTCTTTAGTGTTTGAAATGTAGCCAATAGGTGCATCAAACCACACATAAAGCACTTTTCCTTCAGCACCCGGAACTGGAACCGGAATTCCCCAATCCAAATCGCGACTTACAGCACGTGGCTGCAAACCCATATCGAGCCAGCTTTTGCACTGTCCGTACACATTCGGTTTCCATTCTTTATGATCTTCCAATATCCATTGACGCAACCAAGCTTCGTGTTGGTCGAGCGGAAGATACCAGTGTTTTGTTTCACGCATTACAGGAGCAGAGCCACTTATAGCAGATTTTGGATTGATCAAATCAGTTGGGCTCAGCGAAGTTCCACAAGCCTCACATTGGTCACCATACGCATTTTCGTTGCCACAATGTGGACATTTTCCTGTAATATAACGATCGGCAAGAAACTGTTGTGCTGCTTCGTCAAAGTATTGTTCGCTCGTTTTTTCAACAAAACCACCTTTTTCTTCGATAGTTTTAAAAATCTCCGAAGCAAGTTCTTTGTGCGTTTGGGAAGTAGTACGCGAGTAAATATCAAAAGTAATTCCAAAATCTTCGAACGACTTTTTGATAATACCGTGGTAACGATCAACAATATCCTGAGGTGTCACACCTTCTTTTTTTGCTTTAATAGTGATAGGTACACCGTGTTCGTCCGATCCGCCGACAAATAGCACTTCCTCACCTTTCAGGCGAAGGTAGCGCACATAAATATCTGCAGGAATATAAACTCCGGCTAAATGACCGATATGCACAGGTCCATTGGCATAAGGCAAAGCCGAGGTTACGGTGGTACGTTTAAATTGCTTCATATCTTGTAATTGATGATTTCTTTTTGGGAGTGCAAAGATACAGACAAATAATGAATTTTTGAATATTTGATTTTCTCTTTTTATTACTCAGTATGTTATCTAAACTACAAGAACATTGACAAATAAATCTGAACAATAGATATCACTTATCTAAAACCTATATTTTTATCGGTGAATGCACGATTCAAATCCAGCATAACAGTGCTTTTCACCTCATCGGCAGCGCCAATGGTACTCCAAAAACGCACAGTAAGCGTACAACTTCTAAGTGTTACCTTGGTATATAAAATGACCGGTTTTCTGCGAGCAACAACATTTGGAACATCCTTAATTGTATTGTTGATTATTTCATTAATAACATTAGCATCAAGCTCTTTTCCAAACACCGAAAACTCTATATTCACCCGTTTCTGATCATTTGTAAAAGTCCAGTTTACAATATTTTGGGACAAAATATTGCCATTGGGGATAATAACATCGGCACCTTCAGAAGTACTTAGAGTACTGGTTCGCAAACCAATTTCCTTCACCTTCCCAGCCTGTCCGTTTATCTCTATTTCGTCACCAATTTGAAGCGATCCATCAAAAATAAGTATAATACCGGAAACAAAGTTGTTGACAATGCTTTGCAAACCCATACCAATACCCACGCCCAATGCACCGAGCAAGAATGTAAGTTTGTCAATCGGTAACCCAGAGGCAGCAATTGCCAACAAATAGCCTCCAATCAGCACCAACAAACGGGTAATAAGCAATCGAGAATGTTGCGCTTTAGTCGCTGAATTTATGTCATCAGATTCCAATCCGGTTTCGCCAAACAAAAAGCTTATTAAACGCTGCAACATGTGTGCAAACCAAATTATTGCAATAAACAGCAATACACTGGTCAACCGAAAAGAAATACTACCAATAGTTCGTGTTTGTGTCAAAGCATCTACTACCAGAATGCTCAAACTATGATAAATATTCAGATTTGAAGCTAACATTATCACCCATAAAACACCTGCAATAATTAAAAGTGGAACTTTTAATTTACTGGTAATTATGGAAATATCGAAAGGTTTCTCGATTCCTTTTTTTAGTCGAGTAACTGCTAATTGCAATAAAACAACTTCAAGAATAGCATCTATGAATACGGCAAGAATGATTGCCTGAGTCAATGCAAAAACGCCTGCAATGCCGAAAAACCAGGAAAGGGAGATACGACCAAAAACATTTGTAATAACCGCCAATACAGTAAGAATGATCCCAACATAAGCAGCTATTTTTAGCCATTTAGCATATGGTAATTTCTTATCTACATTCAGAATAAACTTAGCTATAACGCAAATAATCGCAACATAAATCCCAATCACCCATAGTCTTGTTAAAAATATGGGTTCCAGCAGCAAATAGGTAAAAATGTTCAGTCCAAACAACACTACCAACGAGAGCCACAAATAGCGATGCTGATATCCGGAATTTCTGAAAAACAGAACAGAAGTAACTAGCAGCAAAAAACTGTATTCTATAGCAATGTATGATGTTGGAGCGTATGCATCTAACAATGGCATTAAACTAAATATAATTATCAGCAAAGTCAATACTGGCATGCTGTTCATGTATTTCAACTGGAGAAAAGCATATTTATCAGGCATTTGCTTAATTGTTTTCAACAATTTCCGCTTCAGGAACAACCAAAGGAAAAGTAAAATTCCCAATATAGAAACCAGGGCTCTCTGACCCGCCGTTTGATTAAAATAATAGCTAATAGCCTTACGTTCGCTGCCCAAAACTGCACGCGAACTTTTTGACGAATCTGTCTTTAAAGAGTCAGCTTGCCACAAATAATTAATTTCTTGACTAAAAACTTGTTGATCGGCCTTATCTAGTCGACTATTAATCATGCTCAACGTATTGGTCAAATCAATAGAGCTTTCGGCAGCTTTAATCTTGAGCTGGTTCAAACTATCCATATTGGCTCGTGTTGTGCTATCGGTCCTCGACCATTTCCGTTCTAAACGAGCAAGTTTGCTATCAAATGCATTGCGAAGCAGACTATCAGCGTATATTTTCTTGAAAATTGAATCCGTTAATACCTTTTTAATTCTGATTTTTGAATGTGAAACCCGCTTATACATCCCATTAAGACCAGAAATAATGCGGTCATTTTCATCGTCAAGCTCCGACACAAAGCTCTGATATAGATACAGATTCTTGACATTTAGGGTAGAGCGCCGGTCTTTAAAGTTTAGTCTGATTGTGCTGATATTACTTGAAATTTCGTCAATACGTCGTTTCGTTTGCACCAACTCCTGACCAAGTTTAATGCTGTCCCGAATATCATTTAAATTATCGTTCACCCGATCGATACTCATCAAATAATCGCTTTTTGAAAGAGTATCGGTTACCTGAATAAACTTTTTGTGCTTACTGTGCTTTTTGGCCAACAATTCGGACTTTATCTTTGTACTATCTACACCAGAAGCCTGACTTAAAGCTACAGTAGCCTGATCGTTAGTAGCTTGACCAATAATTTGAGCTGCAATAAAGAAAACACAAATGAAAAACAAAATTCGTTTCATACAATAATTTTTATAATAGCACACTACTGTATCTATTTAATATACAGCAATATTATTGTTTAATTTTTATCAGTCAAAATTACTTATTTTTTTATAACACTGCTCATTTAAACATAAAACTTTTAGCAAGAGCGCCAGAAACGTTACAGTAGGTCTTAAATTGGAACAAAGTGGATATTTTCAGCAGACAGAATTAGTTTCACCTGCTTTTTCTATCTTTGTATCCTTAACCAATAAAATCAGTCATGCCCCGCAGCAAAGCCATTCTAAAAGAACAACTAGCGCATCTTTCTAAAAAGGAGTTGGCCGAAATGGTGCTTAAACTTGCAGGTAAACGCTATAATTACGAGTTTTTATTGGTAAATTTTCTTGACAAAGATGGGGGTGAGCAAACCCTTTTTGAAGAAGCTATAGAAGATATTGAGGTACTTTGCCAGAAGGAATATAAAGGAAGCACAGAACTAAAACAGCTTGTAAAAAAATTAAATGCCTGTGTAAAGCGGATCAATGAATTTACCATTGAGACAAAAAGCAAAAAATTGGAAGCCGATTTGGTGCTTTTTGTATTAAAACTGCAATTTAAAAACCCGACACTAGTTTTTGGTGCCAGAGTTTCGGGTTACGACTACAAAGTTGGCCTGCTTCTGAAAAGGCTTATTAAACTTGTTACAAAGAAACTTCACCCCGATTATCAGGTCGATTATCAGGAAGAAATAAATGAAATGCTCACCAAACTACATAAGACTTCGAACAGAATTAACACCATCAAAGAATTGCCTTTGGCGATTGAATGATATAATTAATTTCATTATTTTTGTGTGCCATTAATAGAATTTAATTCGTCAACAAATAAATACTCATACATGAAGAAACATTTTTTCTCGCTCGTACTTCTCACATTTTTCACAATGCTTACAGCTCAAAATAAGCTGACCCTAAAATCACCCGATGGGACACTTTGCATTCAAGCATCGCTGAACAACGAAGGTAAATTACAATACGAACTGAAAAAGAACAATAAAGCCGTGATATTGCCATCACAAATGGGATTGACTGGCGATGTTGACTTTAGTTCCAGATTGAAAATTAAATCAATTGGAAAAATCAGCAAACTGACTGAAACATACAGCACTCCTGCCGAAAAACGCGCAAACCGCACTTATACTGCCAATTGCAATAGTTTAACAGTGACAAATGCCAATAAAAAAACACTGACTATTGAGTTCAAAGCCACCAACGAAGGTGTAGCTTTCCGCTATTTACAAAGTAGCACAAGTCCAATTGCCGTAAAAACGGAAAAAACCTCTTTCAAATTCGAGGCAAGCACTAAAGCATGGATGCATCCTTATGCCAAAGTTAAAGACGGTTGGTGCCAAACTCAACCAAGTTACGAAGAACAATACGAATATGAAGTGCCCGTTGGCACTCCTTCAACATTGGGAGTTGGCTGGACTTTTCCAGCATTATTTAAAACTACAAATAGCTGGGTGTTAATTACCGAAGCGGGGTTGACTCCGGATTATGTCGGAACTCATTTATCTCATCTTTCTCCAAATGGGGAGTATTCTATTGACTTTCCGCAAAAAGGCGAAACTGTAAAAGCCACCGACTCTGAATATCCTGTTTCGGCAAATATCACTTCGCCTTGGCGAGTAATTGTGGTTGGCTCACTGGCCACAGTAGTTGAGTCGCAACTGGTTTCTGACCTTGCAAAACCTGCCGAAAAAACAGTGGATTACAGTTGGGTAAAAACCGGTATTGCTTCGTGGAGCTGGGGAGTATTGCACGACGAATCGGTAAATTACGAAACGTCAAAACAATTTATTGGCTACGCTTCGGACATGAAATGGGACTATTGCCTTATCGACGCAGACTGGGATAGACGTATTGGTTACGATAAAATCAAGGAATTGGCCGACTATGCAAAAACAAAAAATGTGGGTTTAATTCTCTGGTATAATTCTTCAGGCGATTGGAATACAACCAAATATTCGCCCAAAGGTGCTTTGGTAGAACGCGAAGCACGTCGTGCGGAATTCAAACGTATTCATGAAATGGGAATAGCCGGAGTAAAAGTAGATTTTTGGCCGGGCGATGGACAATCGGCTATACAATATTACTACGACATGATGAAAGATGCAGCCGACTTTCATTTAATTGTAAATTTTCATGGAACAACAGTTCCTCGTGGTTGGTCGCGCACTTTCCCAAACCTGGTCTCAATGGAGTCGATCCGTGGGTTTGAATTTACCACTTTCGATCAAAAAGATACCGACAAAGCTCCTCGTCACCTGACTATGATGCCCTATGCACGTAACGTGGTTGGCCCAATGGACTTTACACCGGTTTGTTTTGGCGAAATAGTTGGCAAAAAACGCCGCACAAGCAACGGTTTTGAAATAGCTTTAACAGTGATACTTCAATCGGGCGTTAGCCATTATGTGGAAATTCCGGAAAGTATGGCCAAACAGCCGGATTATGTAAAAACCTATATGCAAATGCTGCCACGCCATTGGGACAATGTAAAACTGATAGATGGTTTTCCTGGGAAATACGTAGTTATGGCACGAAAAAGCGGTGGAAAATGGTATTTGGCAGGAATCAATTCGCAAAAAGAGGCTCAAAAACTGACACTTGATTTGTCTTCATTGAAAATTGGCACAAAATCCATAACGCTGATAACTGATGGTGAAACCAACCGCAACTTTATTCAACAACAGGCAACAATCAACAACAACAAACTAGAAGTTACCATCAAACCAAACGGTGGATTTACGGTAGTTTTGTAACTTGTTTTGTCAAACATATCTCAAAAACGCGCATTAATATGGAGTAAATCCATTTAATGCGCGTTTTAGTTACACACAAAGCTTTAAATAACAGCACTTTAAAATTAATTATAAAAATATTTTCAATATTATTTTGTCAATAAAAATATTGTTCGTTTCTTTGTGACATAGAAACATAGGTCACTAAACTATTATGCCATGATCAACATTAAAAATCTTTCGTTTTATTACAAAAAAAAGTCGCCACTCTTCAACGATTTTTCGCTGGAGTTAGAAAGTGGACGCATTGTGGGACTACTCGGAAAAAACGGTGCAGGAAAATCCACGCTGCTAAATCTGATTGCGGGATTAATTCAACCCAAGCAAGGTGTAATCAATGTAAATGGATTTAGTCCTTTCGACAGGAATCCGAATTACCTGGCAGACATTTACATGGTTCCCGAAGAGTTTTCATTTCCACCCATTAGCATTTCGTGCTATGTGAAAGCCTTCAGTCCTCTTTATCCACAGTTCGATCAACAAAAGCTCAACGACATTTTTGATGAGTTTGAGTTGCAAGCGCCATCGTACCTCAACAAACTCTCACATGGACAGCGTAAGAAATTCTTGATTGCTTTTGCACTTTCTACCAATTGCAAAATGTTGGTTTTCGACGAACCAACTAATGGCCTGGACATTCCGTCCAAAAGCCAGTTTCGTAAAATTCTGGTTAGCTCAGTCACCGATGAACAACTGGTAATTATCTCCACACATCAAGTTAAAGACATCGACACTGTTATTGACAAAGTAGTAGTTATAGATAATGGTTCAATCATTTATCAGGAAAACATTGATGAGATAACTCAGAAATTGTATTTCGATCTGGTGCCATCGTTAATAGGGATAGAAAACCTGCTTTATCACGAGCAATGCCCGATGGGTCAAAAAATTATAGTTTCTGCTTCTGTTGGCAACGAATCAAGCATCGATTTGGAACTCTTATTTAATGCTATTATCAATAAATCCATTTAAACCCAAGTCATTATGAGCTCAAATAATTTTTTCAGTTTCAGCCGGTTTTATCTGCTTTTGCGTAACGACATTCTACTTAACCATAAGAAATATCTGCTAACAATTGTCGGTGCATTTGTCTTAGGCTTTGTTATTATATATATGCAAATGCCTAATTATTCAGAAAGTAACCCAAGTTATAAATGTGACGCTTCAAGGTATGTTACTTTTTTTACGATGTGCCTATTAGGGCTCGGAGCATTCGTTGGCTCAGCCTTTTCCGAGCTTAGCAATAAAGTAAATGTTAGCAACTACCTGCTTGTACCGGCATCAATATTTGAAAAATTTCTAAGTCAGTTTGTCATTCGTGCCATTGCAGGAATAGTATTATTTTTATGTATTTTCTGGGTGGACGCACATTTAGCACGTATAGCTGCCCTAAGTCATTTAAAAAACATCAATGGACAATTAGCAGGACCAGAGAAGTATGCTTTTATTGAAAAATTCCATTACTCTATGTTATTGATTAAAACAACATATCCAGTTATCACTTACTGGAGGTTATTTGAAGGAATTGGGTTAATTATGACTTTCTTTTCTGCAGGTATGTTTTTGTTTTCGGTAAAAATTTTCTTTCGGAAACTGGGTTTGATTAATACAGCAGTTTCACTCGTTGCTGGAATATACTTACTTGTTGTTTTAATGGTGTGCTTTTCTCACCTTTTCTATCCAGAAATTGTCGGATTTAGAACCGCCGATACGAATTACTTATTACCTAATGGTTATAGCAATAACGAAATATTTCAAAATTCTATAGCCTATATAGCACCCCTATTTTTACTGCCACTAGGTTACTTCAAACTTAAAGAAAAACAGCTATGAGCATAGATTTTAAATCGACCAAAGGTATTTTTCAGCAAATAGCAGAAAACCTTTGTCATCAAATACTCGCTGGCACATTACCACCTGGCGAAAGGGTACCTTCAGTGCGCGACCTTGCTATTGAGTTTGAAGTGAACCGCAACACTCTTTTACGCACTTATTCCATTTTGGAAAATGCAGGTATAATCACTAATAAAAGAGGTATAGGCTTTTTTGTTTCAGAAAATGCCATTGAATTGATTCGTGCTACAGAAAAGACCGAGTTCTTCGACAATGAACTTCCTACATTCATTCAAAAGATAAAACTTCTCAAGCTAAACTCAAAAGATTTAAATGACTTACTAATAGCAATTAAAGAAAACGAAAAACAATGAAAACAAGTAATATAATTATCATAGGCTTTGCCATTTTCATTATCAGCGGGCTGCTTTTCTTATTTATAGACGCTAAAAAGCATAAAAAAGAAGTCGAAAAGAATATTGCCTACAAGGAATTCAAACTACCGCAGTTCAAAGTAGTTGTTGGTGAGAAAGGATCAAATTTTCAGATAGATAAATCGGATAGTATGCTGATAAAAATAGAATATTCTAAGAACACAACACTTCCAAAGAAATTGTATGAAGTAATTAATGACACATTGCACATTTATAGTAAGCTTTGGATAACTGTGAAATGTAAAGAGATAAGATCAATAATTGGGAACAAGCCTTTATGGATAGGTATAAATAATTTCGTTCCTGATTCTCTGATGATTAAAATGATAGGTGGTAAATTACATTACAATGTCACTTACAGTAATGAAAATAAGGAGTTTAATCAAAAGATATTCAATTTGGCAATAATTGCTAGTGACAGCGCCCAAATTAAAATTAACAAAGCCAAATTAAATAACTTATCATTAAAGTCAGACAATGCAATGATAATCAATAACTGTTATGTTAAGTCCGTAAACGCTATACTATCCAATAAATCCGAATTTCTGAGCTTAGATAGTATTAGCAATTTAGTAATTGAGAAAGATAGTACTTGTCAAGTTCGCATCAGTAATCATAACGCTTATTGATTGACAAATAACCTAGAAGTGAAATGCAGTAGAGATATCTAGCTTGTTTAAGCACTGGACTATTATTAACCACAAAAAACATCAAGCTCATTTTGAAATTAAATTCAAAATAGTTTGATGTTTTTGTATATTTGCACAATCAATCATTCAAAAAATCTAATCATCAGACTCCTATGTCAAAGCAAGCCCCAATAACTTCTTCGCGCCTACTCGCACTCGATGTTTTGCGGGGCATTACTATCGCAGGCATGATTCTGGTGAATAACCCCGGAAGTTGGGGAAGTATTTACACACCACTTGAACATGCCCAATGGAACGGTCTAACACCAACCGACCTTGTATTTCCATTTTTCATGTTTATCATGGGTGTTTCCATGTATCTATCGTATGCAAAATTTGACTTCAAATTATCTGGTCAGACCTTCGCAAAACTGTTCCGACGATCATTATTGCTATTTCTGATTGGATTATCATTAAACTGGTTTATCGGACATTTACTCTACCAGAAAAGAATCTTTATAAAGCTATAAATTTAATTCAAAAAAAAGAATTATGAACATAGAAGAACTACGCGACTATTGTTTGGCTTTAAACGGAGCTACAGAACATTTTCCATTTGATGAAGTAACGCTGGTGCTAAAAGTACAGGGCAAAATGTTTGGCTTAATACCGCTCGACAATCCGGAAACACAAATAACTCTTAAGTGTGATCCGGAAAAAGCCATAAGCTTACGCGAGGACTATTCTGCCATTGTACCTGCCTGGCATTTCAACAAAAAACATTGGAACACCGTCCTAATAGATCCATCAATATCAAGAGCCTTGCTCTGTGAGCTAATTCAACACTCCTACAGTCTGGTGGTTGCCGGATTACCAAAAAAACTTAAGTTGGAGCTAAATCCGCAACTTTAATCTTCAAATTAATACAATAATTTCCCCGGCAAGGTTCATCTTTATCGGGGAATGTTATTTCTCTTAAAAACCATGTTGTAAAACATACAAAACCCAACTCTACTTTTAAGAGAGATTTCATACATTGCCATTCGATTTTATATCACACAAAATTACCTTATTTTTAAGTATTAATTCTTTAAATTTTAATACATTATGAAAGTATACCAATCGAATGAAATCAAAAACATTTCACTGCTGGGAAGTTCCGGCTCCGGGAAAACCACTCTTGTAGAAGCTATGCTTTTCGAGAGTGGAGTTATAAAACGCAGAGGCACTGTCAATGGACAAAACACTGTTTCTGACTATTTTCCCGTTGAAAAAGAGTATGGCTATTCTGTATTCTCCACCATTATTCAAACAGAATGGCAAGAGAAAAAATTAAATTTCATTGACTGTCCGGGTTCCGACGATTTTATTGGTGGTGTTGTTACCTCACTCAACGTAACCGATACTGCTCTCATCCTTCTCAACACGCAATATGGCGTAGAAGTTGGAACCAACAATCACTTCCGTTACACCGAGAAATTCAACAAACCGGTTATTTTTGTTACCAACCATCTCGATCAGGAAAAAGCCGATTTCGATAAAACATTGGAACAGCTCAAAGAGAATTTTGGCAGTAAAATAGTGCAAATTCAATATCCGGTAACCGTTGGACCACAATTCAACGCAGTTATTGACGTACTGAAAATGAAAATGTATCGTTGGAAACCCGAAGGTGGTGTTCCAGATGTATTAGAAATTCCTGCCGACCAACTTGAAAAGGCTCAGGATTTACACAACGCTTTGGTAGAAGCTGCTGCCGAGCATGATGAAGAGCTGATGGAGAAATTCTTTGATCAGGGATCATTGTCGGAAGAAGAAATGCGCGTTGGTATCCGCAAAGGATTGGTTCACCGCGATATGTTTCCCGTTTTCTGCGTTTGTGCCGGTAAAGACATGTGTGTTCGCCGCTTGATGGAATTTGTTGGAAACGTTTCTCCAAGTGTAAGCCAGACCAAGAAACCACAAACATGCGACGGCATTGAAATTGCTCCGGATACTACTGGCCCAACCAGCATTTATGTGTTTAAAACCAGCGTTGAACCACATATTGGCGAAGTATCGTACTTCAAAGTAATGAGTGGAAAGCTCAAAGAAGGCGACGATTTAGTAAATGTTGATCGTAGTTCAAAAGAACGTATTAGCCAGATTTTTTCAGTTGCAGGACAGATTCGCACTAAAGTAGACGAAATTGTAGCCGGAGACATTGGCGCAACCGTAAAACTAAAAGACACACGCACTGGTAATACCTTAAACATAAAAGGCTGCGAATACGATTTCAAAGAAATTAAATATCCCGATCCAAAATACCGCCGCGCCATTAGAGCAGCGTCGGAAGCAGATGAAGAAAAACTCAGTGAAATACTGACTCGTATGCACGAAGAGGATCCAACCTGGGTGATTGAGCAGTCGAAAGAATTGAAACAGACCATTTTATACGGGCAAGGCGAGTTTCACCTTCGCACACTGAAATGGAGAGTGGAACACAACGACAAAATTGCCATTGAATTCAAAGAACCAAGAATTCCATACCGTGAAACCATTACAAAAAATGCACGCGCCGACTATCGCCATAAAAAACAATCAGGTGGTTCAGGCCAATTTGGTGAAGTTCACATGATTATTGAACCATACTACGATGGTATGCCACTTCCGGACACTTTCCGTTTTGCGGGTCAGGAATACAAAATCAGTAATCGCGATTCTCAA
>Ga0302321_100004640_pt1 | contig 11933 bp, 6 predicted proteins | sample Fen_T0_1_FD_202505 | JGI IMG/M metagenome (GOLD analysis project Ga0302321, IMG submission 202505) | Peat permafrost microbial communities from Stordalen Mire near Abisko, Sweden - Fen_T0_1 | ecosystem: Environmental > Terrestrial > Soil > Wetlands > Permafrost | place: Sweden: Abisko...
TAGAAAATGCCGAACGTTTGCAGTCAGACACGCAGGGGCGCAGCCCCGGAGTTGTCTGTGATGCGCTGGATCGGCTGTCTTCCATTTGCGAAGAGCAAACAGACAAACGATACGCAGGAAAATAGTGCGGCCACGACAAGTGCCATCTTTTCAATACCATTCGCAATATAGAGGTTCTTGTATGCATCGTGAACCGCATTAACACCAGCGGCAGTCGCACTCCAGTCTTTGCCGGCAACGCCACTTTCCGCGCGACTCATACCATCTGCGATTTGCCTTTCCGCACCGGCCACGCCACGGCTGGCCCAGAAAGCCAACGCAATGGCGAGAATCCCAATCATCAAAGCTGCAATAGTTACGGTTTTCATTTTTTCTTCCGCCGATCAGTGTTATTCGCACCTACTGAGTAGGTCTTTGGCCGGAAAGACGAAAGCGAGCGGTGGGAGTTGTAAAAGCATGTCTATTAAAAGGAGATTTGGTTGGGTATGGCTTTTGCAGGGGTAATTTCTCCGGCTAAAGCGTTACTGGGAGGAATGATCATTGCAGGTGGGGTCGTTGGCTGAGCGGAGTCAACTGGGCGTCTTATTAAAGGCTCCGAGAGTTACCCGAGCATGAATTGGAGGTGTTCGCGGAGGGACTCGATGGTGAAGGGTTTTTGCATGAACCCGAGCGTCGCTCGGCCGGGTAATGTGTCGACGAACTCGCGGCGATTATAACCGCTCATGAAGAGCACGCGGATGCCGGGGCGGATTTCGCGGAGCAAATTTAACGTCTCTTCGCCGCTGAGGCGGGGCATGGTCATGTCGAGCAGGACCAGGGAGAAGCCGTCCGGATTGGCGCGGAAAAAGTCGAGGGCTTCGTAGCCGTCGTGCGCGGTTTCCGTGGTCATGCCGGTGGCTTTGAGCATTTTGGTGGCGACGCCGAGTACGTGTTCTTCGTCGTCGACGACGAGGACGTGGCCCGTGCGTTGCTGCGCCGGATGGGCGTTGCCGATTTTGGAAGGTTTCTCGGCGGGCCGGTGGGTGCTGGCGGGGAAGAAGAGGGCGAAGATGGAGCCTTTGCCGATGCCGCTGCGCACGATCAGACCACCGCGATGGCTGCGGATGATGCCGAGTACGGCGGCGAGGCCGAGGCCGCGGCCGGTGAACTTGGTGGTGTAGAACGGTTCGAAGATCTTGGTAATGGATTCGTCGGTCATGCCGCAGCCGGAGTCGCGGACTTCGAGGCGGACGAAGGGCATGCTGGTCTCGGGCGGGGCGAGCGGGGCGCCGTCGAACCAGTCGGCGGCGGGATGAACGAGGTTGGTGGTGATGGCGATCTCGCCGTCGCGTTCGCCGAGCGCTTCGGAGGCGTTGATCACGAGGTTCATGATGATCTGCCGGAGTTGCGTGGGGTCCGAGAGAACGGCGGGCAGGTCGGGTTCGAGTTCAAAGCGCAGCTTGGCGCGTTTGCTGATCGAGGCTTGCAGGAGCGGGAGCGTGGTGGTGACGAGGGCGCCGAGTTCGACGGGTTGGACGACGAAGCGGCCTTTGCCGGCGTAGGCGAGCATCTGCTGGCAGAGCTCGGCGGCGCGTTGGGAGGCGATTTCGATTTGCTTGAGGTTGTTGCGGACGGGCGACTGGGTCGGCAGATCGAGCGAGGCGAGGTTGGCGTTGCCAATGATGCCGGTGAGGAGGTTGTTGAAGTCGTGGGCGATGCCGCCGGCGAGTACGCCGATACTTTCGAGTTTTTGACCTTCGAGGAGGCGGCGTTCGACGAGGAGTTTTTCGGATTCGGCGTCTTTGCGCTGGGTGATGTCGATGGCGAGGCCTTCGATGAAGAGGAGTGCGCCGGTTTCGTCGTGGATGCCCTGGCCGCGTTCGAGGACCCATTTCTCGCGGCCGGCGCGGTCGATGAGGCGGTATTCGACTTCGAAGCTGCGGCGTTTTTTGACGGCGGCTCCCACGGCGGCGCGGACGCGTTGGCGGTCTTCGGGGTGGATGATCTCTTCGAGGGTGATGTGCTTCTCCAGGAAATCGCGGGCGGTGTGGCCGGTGAGTCCGGCGGCGCCGCGGCTGACGTAAACGGGGGTGAGATGGCCGTCGTTGGAGAAGCGGAAGGCCATGCCGGGGAGCTGGCCAAGGAGGCTTTCGAGCTGGCGGCGGCTTTCGCGGACTTCGGCTTCGGCGTGTTTGCGTTCGGTGATGTCGGTGGCGATGGCGCAGACGCCGTGGACGCCGCCGGCGGCATTGATGAGGGGGAATTTGTGAACGACGTTGATGTGGACGCCGTCGTTGAGTTGGAAAGATTCCTCCAATTCAAGCGGTTCGGCTCCGGCCATGACCTGGGCGTCGCTTTTGCGGACGCGGGCGGCGAGTTCGGGGGGAAATAAGTCGAAATCGCTAAAGCCGATGAAGTCTTCCCGGGCGCGGCCGTGGAGTTCGGTGAAGCGGCGGTTGACGGCGAGGTAGCGGCCGTCGACGTCTTTCACGTAGATCGAGCCGGGGCTGTTTTCCATCAGGCCCTGGAGTTGTTGTTCACTGGTGCGGAGAAGGTCTTCGGTTGCTTCGCGCTGGCGGAGGTTTTCCTGAAGGCGGGCCTGGGTTTCCAGCAGGCTTTGGGTGCGGAGGGAGACTTGCGTATCGACGAGTTCGGAGCGCCGGAGGAGTTGGCGCAGAAGGATGGTGAGCAGCAGGGTGATGGTGAGGCCGGCGGTGAGGAGCAGGCGGGGCAGGAGGCTGCGGGCGGCTTCGAAGTCTTCGGGCGTCGGTCGAAAGAGGAGTAACCAGACGCGGTCGCCAACGGTCAGGAAGCGCTCGCGGTACCAGCCGGTGCGGAACTCGGCCTCGGTGGGTGGCAGGACGCTGGGTTCCGTGGTGCCGGCCGCGCGGTGGAGGAGCAGGCGTTGGGAGGCGTCGGTGGCGTTGACGTCGAGCAGCATCCACGCGGCGTTGGTCGGGGCGGTGGCTTGGAGAAGTTCGCTGATCCGGCAAAAGGCGATGGCGTACCCTGCGAGGGTGGGTTTTCCGGCTTGCGTGGTTGTAACGGGCTGGACGATGGCAATCGCTGGATCGGCGTTGCCGGTGGGAGAAGGGTTGAGCAGTCCGCTGGTGGTGAGCAGGCTGGAGTCGTGGGCGCGGGAGAAGGTTTCGCGGAGCGTGTCGAGGGCGGGGGGCTTGCGGTGGTTAGGGCCGGGGGCCTCTTCGGTGTAACGGAGCTGTGGATACCCTGTTTCCGGTTCGGCGGCGGCCCAGACGATGCTCGTGAGTGCGGGCTGGCGTTGCATGGCTGACTGGGCGGCAAGGCGAAAGGCCGTCTGGTCCAGGTCGGGCTGGAGGGTGAGCAGGGTGCCGAGGTCGCGCAGACTTTCGAGGTGGCTGTCGATTTGGTGGGCAACGGACAGGAGGTGGAGGTCGGCTTCTTTGGCGAAGTCGTTGCGAACGCGGGCGGCGTCTTGCGCGGCGGTGATGAGGTAAACGCCGAGGGAGAGACCCAGGCCGAGGAGCACGACGATGGTCGTAATCTGACGACTGCGGAGGAAGGCTGGAAGGTGCATTCGGTTACAGCGAGAGGCTGGTTGCGGGCGCGCTGGAGCGTGGGCGCAAGGGCGGGCGATCTTGGGTGTTAGAGGAAACGGCGTTTTCTCCCATGGTGGGTTCTTAAGCCTGCATGTTGCCTATTGTGCAAACTCGAAAAATACCGAGCACAGAGGACTTGTCATTCCGAGCGTAGCGAGGAATCCCGTGGGACGTAATCGAAGCTTTCGGCGGTCTCTCACTGGATCCTTCACTTCGTTCTGGATGACAATCGATGAAATATCCTGCGGCTCAATCGTGCAGGATGGCATGCCGGACAATCGATTGAAACTGGGCGATGCTAAAAGGTTTGGCGAGGAAGGAGGGTGGCTTGCCGTCGACGGGTGCGGGTGCGTCGGGTTGGTTATACCCGCTCATGAGGACGGCGCGGAGCGTGGGGTCGATCGCGCGGAGTCGGGCGAGGGTTTCTTCGCCGGAGAGGCCGGGCATGGCGAGATCGACGAGCACCAGGGTGATCCGGTTTCGATAGAGTTCGAACAGTTGGATGCCTTGGTCGCCATCGGCGGCGCAGAGTGCGCTGAAGCCGAGGGTTTGCGCCATGCGTTCGGCGACGGTGCGGACGGGTGCTTCGTCATCGATGATGAGGAGGGTGCCTTCGGGGTTCCACGGGGTGTTGGTGGGTTCGAGGGACGCCTCCTTTTTCGATGGGATCTCGGAGGCGGGCAGGTAAAGGGTGAAGGTGCTGCCTTCGCCGGGTTTGCTTTCGACGCGCAAGGCGCCGGTGTGGCTACGCACGATGCCGATGGCGGCGGCGAGTCCGAGGCCGCGACCGGCAAATTTAGTGGTGAAGAAAGGTTCGAAGATGCGGTTGAGGATGGCGGCGCTCATGCCGCAGCCGTTGTCGCGGATTTCAAGGAAAACGTAGGCGGCGGCGGGCTTCTCCGGAGCGTACGGGCAGCCGGCAAAGGTGCTTGCATCGGGATGGATCAAACCGGTGGTGAGGGTGATCAGGCCGTGGTGTTGACCGATGGCTTCGGAGGCGTTGACTACGAGGTTCATCACGATCTGCCGGATCTGGTTGGCATCGGCCATCACGAGAGGCAGGTCGTCGGCGAGTTGGAAACGAAGTTCAACCTGCTTGCTGGCGGAGACGTGGAGCAGGTGGGCGGTCTGGGAGACGATTTGCGAGAGGCTGTGGGGTTTGATCTGGAAGTGGCCCTTGCCGGCGTAGGCGAGCATTTGCTGGCAGAGGCTGGCGGCGCTGCGCGAGGCGGTTTCGATTTCTTCGAAATGAGAGGTAAGCGGTGAATCGAGCGGGATTTCGCAGCGGCCGAGGCTGGCGTGGCCCATGATACCTGTCAGGAGGTTGTTGAAATCGTGGGCGATGCCGCCGGCGAGTACCCCGAGGCTTTCGAGGCGCTGGGTTTCGCCGAGGCGACGTTCGAAGGCCTGGCGTTCTTTTTCCAGCTGTCGTTGGTGGGTGAGTTCGCGTTGGGTCACCCAGATGCGGGCGAGTTGGCCCTCAATCAGAATGCCGATCAGGTTGTGCAGGAAGACGCGCGTTTCGCCACCGGAGTTGGTGTCGGTGGCTTCATGATCGGTGAGGGCGTAGTTGTTGCGAATAAAGGCGCGCAGCACGGCTTCATGGCGCTGCCAGGAGTGCGGGGAGAGGGATGAAAGTTTTTGCCCATGGATGTCGGTGGCTTGCTTATGGCCGTACAGGTGCGCGGTGGGCGGGTTACATTCGGCGATCACGCCAGTGAGCTTGATGCGGTCGATCTGTTCTTCGAGCGGGAGTGAGACCGGGATCGGTTGGGGCAGTTCGAGGCGCCAGATGGCGTCGGTGCTTTGGTTGACGAGGGTGCGGTAGCGTTCTTCGCTGGCTTTAAGGGCTTGTTCGGTCTGGATGCGACGCTGGATGTCGTCCTGAAGTTCGCGTTGGGCTGCGGTCAGCTCGGTGGTGCGTCGGTGCACGAGCGACTCGACGGCGATGGTCTGCCGAAACAGGGCACGCAGGTAAGTGGCGAACAGGCCGGTGATGAGCAGGCCGAGGATGGCGACGACGGAGTGGTTATAGGTGTTCTGGCTGGCTAACCATTCGGGTGCGGGGCGGAACCACATTTCCCAGTTGCGACCGGCGAAGTTGAGTTTGATGCAGTGGTGTTGGGCGGCTGCGATGGTTTGGACGGTGGGGACGGGAGGCTTCTCGGCGCGCAGGCTTGAAGGATAAAAATGCAGCGGGGAAACTTCGTTTTCCTTGATCCGCTCGACGAGGAGAATGTCGACGCCGGTGCGGGGTAATTGCCCGAGAAGATTTTCAAGGAGGGCGGAGGGTTTGAAAACGCCCAGCAAGAAGCCGTGCAGCAGGTGGGTGCGCTCACTTTCCGTGCGTGGAACGCAGTCGAGGTACACGGGCAACGTCATCAAGTAGGAGCCGCTGGTGGCTTCGCTCGTGACGGGGGGGACGCGTCCCAGGGCGAGGAGGTTTCCCTTTTTCGCTGTCTGCTGAAACTCCGGCCAGGCGGAGGTCGTGGTGAGGTCGAGGCCGAGGGCTGGTTGGCCGGCATCGATCGAGGTGGCATAGAAGATCGGGAAACTGTCCGTAGGGGCAGGGCCCGCCGATGGTAGTGGGTTGGTCGGATCGGCCGCAAAGACGGTGAAGTTGGGGTGGCCGTCGGCGCGCGCGTCGGCTATGAGTTTTTCGCGACGGCCATTGGGGGTTTGTGGCGCCCATTGGAGCGATTCCAAACCAGGGTGGTGGGCAAGAAGATCGCTGGCGGCCTGAGTGAATTCGTTGCGGGTCACCTCCTCAGAATAGTGAAACAACTGGCGCAACGTGAGCATGGCCTCCTGCTGGGTTTGCAGGGTGTCTTCCATGAGGTTGGCGATGCTTTCGGTGCGTCGCCTAAACTCATTGTCTATACGTTCTTGTTCGCTGTTTTGGAGCGTGATGTAGGCTACTCCCGAACCTACGATGCCAAGCAAAATGACCAGCCAGGGAAAATACAGGCGGAATCGCCGGGGTTGAACATGGAGGGCGCTCATGCGGGTCGTGGTCGCTGGATTGGCGACTGAGACCGTTAGCAAGAGAAGGCGTTAGGTGCGATGCAATGTTTTAGAATCCAAACGAGTTGCAAAAAGGCGCTCCGGTGAAGGAGCGCCTTGGATTTACGGAATGATTACGCGAGCGTTTCGCCGAATCAGAGCTTATAGGGCAAAGGATAGCGGCTGGTGAGGGCGACGACGCGCTGTTTGGTCGAGGCGAGGGCGGCGGCTTCATCGGGGGTGCCGATGGCTTTGAGTACGGCGTCGATGCAGGAAGCGATTTCTTCCATGTCCTTTTCAACGAGGCCGCGGCTGGTCACGGCGGGCGTGCCGAGGCGGATGCCGGAAGCCTGGAACGGCGAACGCGTTTCAAACGGAACGGTGTTCTTGTTGCAGGTGATGTTGGCGAGATCGAGCGTCTCCTGAGCTTTTTTGGCGGTGAGCTCAGGGAGGTTGGCGCGAAGATCGACGAGGAAGAGATGGTTGTCGGTGCCGCCGGAGACGATCTTGTAGCCGCGCGAGGACATCGCGGTGGCGAGGGCTTTGGAGTTTTTGATGATCTGGGCCGAGTAGGTTTTGAACTCGGGCTTGAGCGCTTCGGCGAAGCACACGGCTTTGGCCGCGATCACATGCATGAGCGGGCCGCCCTGGCCGCCGGGGAACATGGCGGAGTCGAGCGCCTTCGCGTGAATGGCCTTGCAGAGAATCAGGCCGCCGCGCGGGCCGCGGAGGGTCTTGTGGGTGGTTGTGGTGACGAAATCGGCATGCGGCACGGGCGAGGGATGAAGGCCGGCGGCGACGAGGCCGGCGATGTGCGCGATGTCGGCGAAGAGCAGGGCACCGACGGAGCGGGCGATTTCCCCCATGCGGGCGAAGTCGATCGTACGCGAGTAGGCGCTGGCGCCCACAGTGATCATCTTCGGTTTCTCGCGTTGGGCGGTGGCGGCCAGTTCGTCGTAGTCGATCAGGCCGGTGTCTTCGCGGACGCCGTATTGGCAGAATTGATACAACTTGCCGGAGAAGTTCGCCGGATTGCCGTGGGTGAGGTGACCGCCATGGCTGAGGTTCATGCCGAGAACTTTGTCGCCGGGCTGGAGGACCGAGGTGTAAACGGCGAAGTTAGCCTGCGAGCCGGAGTGCGGCTGCACGTTGGCGTGTTCGGCACCGAAGAGGAGTTTGGCGCGCTCGATGGCGAGGACTTCCACCTTGTCGACGAACTCACAACCGCCGTACCAACGCTTGGCCGGGTAACCCTCGGCGTACTTGTTGGTGAGCACGCTGCCTTGAGCCTCCATGACGGCCGGGTAGGTGAAGTTTTCCGACGCGATGAGCTCGATGTGGCTCTGCTGGCGCGAGAACTCGGCGGAGATCGCGGAGTAGATTTCAGGATCGAGGGTCTTGAGCGGTGTGGCGTTGAGTGACATGGTAAAACGTGCGGGTTAAAACGTGAGGCGAAGGCTAAACGGGCCGCGTCGCAATCGAAAAACTATCGGGTTCGTGTCCGGCCCAACCATGTACCCATGGATGCCGGGCTGGGGAATAGTCCTCACGAAAAATCTCCACGACGCGCTTGATTTTATATAATTAGCTTCCTAATTATCAGGCTCCTCACTGATATTTCCCTGCTTCATGGCTCATCTCATTCCAAAGAACCTGCCTCGTTACGAATGCCTGCACGAGGCATCGCAACGTTTTCCCGATCTTGATCCTTCGGCCATGGAGGCATATTTGCATTTGTTGCGGGCGGGCACGGACTGCTTGGCGTTTAGCCACGAATATTTGTCGTCCTATGGCGTTTCAGCAGGCCGGTTTACGGTGCTCATGCTTTTACTTCACGGTCCGGCGTGTGGGCAAAAAGCGGAAGTTGTAACGCCAGCAGAACTCGCCGAGATGGCGGGTTGCACGCGTGCGACGATGACCGGTCTGATCGATACGCTTGAACGCGATAGCTTGGTGAAGCGCGTTCCCGATGCGAAGGACCGCCGTATGATGACGGTCAGCCTAACGGTAAAAGGCACGGCGTTGCTCACCAAAATGTTGCCGGGGCATTTCAAACGGCTCGCGCGGTTGATGTCTTGCCTCTCGGAGGCTGAGCGCAAAACGTTAGTAAGGCTGCTTGGGAAAGTCAGTTCGCAGGCGGAAGCCATTGGCAGCGAAACGCCGGTGGCGGGAAGCCCCGAGTGTTAAGGCTGGGAGATTTAGCTCAGCGCAACTGGCGAAACCGCGAATTACTTTTTAACTCAAGAAACATCTCGTAAATTTATGGCCAAGAAATTGATCACAACCGTCGTAGGACTTGCTCTCGTTATCTGCTTTCTGGGTGGCACCAAGTACACCCAGATCGCTTCAATGATCGCGGCAGGCAAAGCCGCCGTTCAGCCGTCTGACGCGGTTTCCACATCCGTCGCGAAACGCGAGCAGTGGCGCCCGGTGGTCACGGCAGTTGGCAGTGTTGCCGCCGTTCAAGGCGTCACGCTCAGCAATGAAGTCGCCGGCATCGTGAGTCACGTCGCCTTTGAGTCAGGCGCCACGGTTGCCGCTGGCGATGTGTTGGTGGAGCTCGACAGCTCCACCGAGAAGGCCCAGCTCCACGCCGCAGAAGCTTCCGCTGATCTTGCCCGCATTAATCTGGATCGTGCTCGGGATCTGCGCGAAAAGCAGACCATCGCCGCCTCCGAGTTGGATACGGCTGAAGCTCAGGCTAAGCAGGCCAACGCTCAGGTTGAAAACCTTCGTGCCTTTGTAGCCAAAAAAACACTACGCGCGCCCTTCGCGGGCCGCCTCGGCATCCGCCAGATCAATCTCGGCCAGTATCTTGTCGCTGGCACGGCGATCGTGACCTTGCAATCCCTCGATCCGATCTACGTCGATTTCTTCCTCCCACAGCAGAATCTGGCATCGGCCGCCGTCGGTCAGGATGTCACCGTGATCTCGGATGCCGATCCAGCAAATCCCCGCCAAGGTAAAGTCACCGCGATCGCGGCCGAAGTCGAAATCGCGACCCGCAACGTCAAGATCCAGGCGACGCTCGCCAATACCGACGGCATGCTTCGTCCCGGAATGTTCGTTAACGTGAGCATTTACCAGGCTCAGACGCGCGACGTCATCGTTATTCCTGTCACCGCTATTTTGTACGCGTCGTTTGGTAATTCAGTCTACGTCGTCGAAAAGGCGTCCGAGGGCGACGGCTTGATCGCGAAGCAGCATTTTGTGCGTCTCGGCGAAACCCGGGGCGATTTTGTCGAGGTAGTGCAAGGTCTGGCGGTTGACGAACAGGTGGTGACCAGTGGCGCTTTCAAGCTGCGTAATGGTTCCTCCATCAACGTGGATAATACCAAAGCTCCCGCCACCAGTCAGGACCCAAAGCCTGCCAACTCCTGATCGACCGCACCCTCGCCGCGTCAAATAAATGAAAACGGAATCTTCCTCCTTTACGGATATTTTTATCCGTCGCCCGGTTTTGGCCATCGTGGTCAACCTGGTGATCGTCATCGCCGGCCTGCAGGCTTACCGTACGCTCACGGTTCGGCAATATCCGCGCAACGAAAACGCCGTCATCACCGTGTCCACGTTCTACGTTGGCGCCGGTGCAGATCTGGTGCGTGGTTTTATCACGACTCCGGTTGAGCGCGTCGTCGCCTCGGCTGAGGGTATCGATTACATGGAGTCCACCAGCTCGCAGGGTGTCTCTGTGATCAAGGCCCACTTGAAGCTGAATTACGACGGCAACAAAGCGCTCGCCGAAATCAGCACGAAGGTGGATCAGGTGCGCGGCGATTTGCCCGCCGGTTCTGAAGTGCCGATTCTCACGATCGAGACGGCTGACTCGGCGCTCGCGTCGGCCTACCTGCGCTTCAGCTCCGAATCACTCGCGGCGAACCAAGTCACCGATTACCTCGCTCGCGTGGTTCAGCCTCGTTTGTCCGCCGTGGCTGGTGTGCAACGCGCCGACATCCTCGGTGGCCGCACGTTTGCGATGCGCGTCTGGCTTAAGCCTGACCGGATGGCCGCGCTCAACATCAGTCCTGCGCAGGTTCGCGCCGCGCTCTCCTCCAATAACTACTTGTCAGCGGTAGGTCAGACGCGTGGTTCGCTCATTTCAGTCAATCTCACGGCGAATACTGATCTGCGCAGCATCGAAGAATTTAAAAAACTCGTCATTCGCCAGCAGGGTGGGGCGATTGTCCGGCTCTCCGACATTTCGGATGTCGTGCTCGGTGCGGAAAACTATGACGTAGACGTTCGTTTCTCCGGTGAACCCTCGGTGTTTGTCGGCGTCTGGGCTCTGCCTAACGCGAACACGCTCGACGTGATGAAAGGCGTTCGCGCTGAAATGGAAGGCATCCAAAAAGATCTGCCGGTCGGCATGGAAGCCGGCATTGCGTACGATGCGACCCGCTACATCGAAAACGCGATTTCGGAAGTCAAAAGTACGCTGATCGAAACGCTGGGGATCGTCGTGATTGTTATCTTCCTTTTCCTGGGATCATTCCGTTCGGTCTTGGTGCCGATCATCGCGATTCCGGTGTCGTTGATTGGTGCGGTATTTATCATGCAGGTTTTCGGCTTCTCGATCAACTTGCTCACACTGCTCGCGGTTGTGCTGTCGGTCGGGCTCGTGGTCGACGACGCCATCGTCGTCGTCGAAAACGTGGAGCGCCATCTGGCCATGGGGCAGAAACCGATTGAAGCCGCGCTCTCTGCGTCGCGTGAACTGGTTGGCCCGATCATCGCGATGACGATTACGCTTGTTGCGGTGTACGCGCCGATCGCTATCTCTGGCGGTTTGACCGGTGCATTCTTCCGCGAGTTCGCCTTCACGCTCGCTGGAGCCGTTTTGATTTCTGGTGTGGTGGCGCTCACTCTCTCGCCCGTCATGTCGGCCAAGCTGCTGCATTCTGATGAGAGCGAACGAGGTCTGGCTGGAAGGATCACGCACGGGTTCGAATGGCTCAAAGGAAAGTATGCCAAGACGCTCGATCTGACGCTTCGCTCGCGTCCGTTTATTTATACTGCGTGGATTTTCCTGTCGGTGCTTACACTCCCGATGCTCATGTTGTCGCCCAAGGAACTCGCTCCGGCCGAGGATCAGGGGCTGATCCTCGGCATCGTCGATACACCGGCTAATTCCACGATCGACCAGACACTGCAGTATACCAAGCAGATGTTCGGCGTTTATAAAAGCACCCCGGAGTTTGCGTTTAGCTTTCAACTTACGCAGCCGACCTTTGCCATTGGCGGTATGTTGCTAAAACCCTGGGGCGAGCGCAAACGAACCGTTGGCCAGGTGCTTCCATCGGTGCAAATGGGCGTAGCCAAAATCCCTGGCATCCGGGCCAACATGGTCAACCGCCCCGCATTGCCCAGTGGCGG
>Ga0302321_100004642_pt1 | contig 11931 bp, 7 predicted proteins | sample Fen_T0_1_FD_202505 | JGI IMG/M metagenome (GOLD analysis project Ga0302321, IMG submission 202505) | Peat permafrost microbial communities from Stordalen Mire near Abisko, Sweden - Fen_T0_1 | ecosystem: Environmental > Terrestrial > Soil > Wetlands > Permafrost | place: Sweden: Abisko...
CCAGGTCCACCTGGGGACTCCTATGTCACCCTGATGACAGGCGATCTCGGCCGGCTGTCGCAGGATGGTTGTCTCACCCACTTCGGCCGGCGCGACCAGCAGGTAAAAGTGCGCGGCCATCGCATCGAACTGCCGGCCGTTGAAGCCGCGCTTAGCGCGCTCGACACCGTCAAGGAAGCCGCGGCCGTGGTGCAAACAGTTGAAGGTGAAGGCGAAGGAAAGCGTCTGGTGGGCTATGTCGTCGCCGCTAAAGGCAATCGTCCCACCGCCAGCGCGCTGCGGACTGCGCTTGCCCACAGCCTGCCCGACTCCATGATCCCGTCGGTGTTTGTCATGCTCGACCGCTTACCAACGACCCCGACCGGCAAGCTCGACAGGCGTGCCTTGCCGGCACCGGGCAACGTGCGGCCACTGCTCGACGGCGCCTTCGTGCCGGCCCGCACGGCCGCGGAGCAGAAGCTCGCCGCGATCTGGTCGGCGGTGCTCGGGCTGGGCGCGGTCGGCGTGGATGACAACTTCTTCGATCTCGGCGGCGATTCGCTGATGCTCTTGCGCGTGCACGCCCACCTGCACGAGGTGTTTGGCACCGACGTGCCGGATGTGCCGGTCGTCGATCTTTTCACCCATCCGACCATCGCCGCCCTCGCCCGCCACCTGGCGAAGACTGTCAAGCCCAGCCACCCCGCGGTACCCGCTGCACCGCCGCCACACGACCCCGCGCACGACATCGCCATCATCGGCATGGCGGGCATTTTCCCAGGCGCCCGCAATCTCGACGAGTACTGGGCCAATCTTCGCGCTGGTATCGAATCCATTCGCACGCTCAGCGAAACCGAGCTACGCGACGCCGGCGTCTCACCCGCACAGCTCGACGACCCTGATTACGTCAGAACCGTGCCCGAGCAGCCAGAGCTGCGCCGTTTCGATGCCGACTTTTTCGGTCTACCGCCCAGCGAGGCGGCGATTCTCGATCCGCAGCACCGCCTGCTGCTCGAAACCGCCTGGCACGCGCTTGAAGCCGCCGGGTGCGCGCCGGAAAAGTTCCCGGGGCGCATCGGCGTGTTCGTCGGCGCCACGCCCAGCGCCTACTTGCAACAGCACTTGCTACCCCAGCGCGAGCTACTTCCAGCCATGAGCGAGCTTCAGCTACGCTTAGCCTGCGATCCCGAATTCCTCGCTACGCGCATTGCCTACAAGTTCAACCTCAAGGGTCCCGCCATCAGCGTCGGCACGGCCTGTTCGACGTCGCTGGTGGCGGTGCATCTGGCGTGTCGCAGTCTGCGCGACGGCGAGTGTGAAGTCGCACTGGCGGGAGGCGCCTCGGTCGAAAGCCCAGAACCTTGCGGCTACCGCTATCAGGACGGTTGGATCACCTCGCGCGACGGGCATTGCCGGCCATTCGACGAGCGTGCGCAAGGCACCGTCTTTGGCAGCGGCGCTGGCGTTGTTGTACTTAAACGCCTCGCGGATGCGCTGGCCGCTGGCGACGCCATCTCGGCGGTCCTGCGCGGCTCGGCCATCAACAACGACGGCGCGCTCAAGGTCGGGTTCGCCGCCCCCAGCTTGGAAGGCCAGGCCGCTGTCATCGCCGCCGCCCAGCGCGACGCTGGGGTCGCGGCCGAGGCCATCGATTACGTGGAAACGCACGGCACCGGCACCGCGCTGGGTGACCCCATCGAAATCGGCGCGCTTTCCCGCGTGTTTGGCGAAGCGGGCGTGCGGGTTGGCAGCGTGGCCATCGGCTCGGTCAAGGCCAACATTGGACACCTTAGCCGCGCGGCGGGGATTGCCGGCTTGCTCAAGACCGTGCTCGCGCTCGAACACGGCGAGTTGCCGCCCAGCCTGAATTTCGAGCGGCCGAACCGGCAAATCGACTTCGCCCACAGCCCCTTTTTCGTCAACACGGAGCTGCGCCCGTGGAGGCCCTCACCTGATCGCGTCCGTCGCGCAGGCGTGAGTTCGTTCGGTGTGGGCGGCACCAATGCGCATGTGATTGTCGAGGAGGCGCCGCCTGCTGGTCCTTCGGGCAGCGCGAAGCCCTGGCAACTGCTCACCCTATCGGGGCGCACCGAAACGGCGCTGCTCGCGGCGAGCACGGCAGTCTTCGGCGCGATCGAGCGAAGCCCGTCCGTGGAGCTGGCCGATGTGGCGTGGTCGCTGCAAACGGGACGCGCCGACTTCGCATTTCGCCACGCGCTCGTCTGCCGCGACCGCGCCGATGCCTTGGCAAAGCTCGCGCAAGCGACTTCTGACGATCGCGAAGGCACGCGCGACCATCGCCATACTGGCTCTGCTCCGAGTTTGGTTTTCATGTTCCCTGGGCAGGGCGCGCAGTACGTGGGCATGACGTCCGGCCTCTACGACAGCGAGCCGAGCTTCCGCGCGGATGTGGACTTGTGTGCCGAGGTGCTCGCGCCCGAACTCGAACTCGATCTGCGCGAGATCCTCTACCCGCGCGGCGGCGGCGACGGCGGCGAGGGCGGCAACGAAGGCGCCGCTGCCCTGCTTGCGCAGACCCGCATCACCCAGCCGGCGCTCTTTGTGACCGAGTGGGCGCTCGCGCGCTTGCTCATGCGCTGGGGTATCCGTCCCGACGCCATGATCGGGCACAGCATCGGCGAGCACGCGGCCACGTGTCTGGCCGGCGTGATGTCGGTCGAGGCGACGCTTCAACTGATCGCCAGACGAGGCCGCCTGATTCAGGCGCTGCCCCCTGGCCGCATGCTGGTCGTGCATCTGGCGGAAGACGAGGCGCTGGCGTTTTGCGACGAGAAGATTTCCCTCGCCGCAGTCAATGCGCCAAGGCTGTGCGTGCTGGCTGGGCCCGCAGCAGAGATCTCCATGATGGCCGAGCGGCTTGTGGCCCAGGACATCGACCATCACCTTCTGCGCACCTCGCACGCCTTCCACTCGTGGATGATGGATCCCGCGCTGGCGGACTTCACCGCCGAGCTGGCACGTCATGAGCGCGCTGCTCCCCAAATCCCGTACCTTTCCGGCGTCACCGGCACCTGGATCACGCATGCCCAGGCCACGGCGCCCGACACCTGGAGCCGCCTGCTGCGCGGTACCGTACGCTTCTCGGACGGGCTGCGCACGCTCGGGGATTTGCCAAACGCCATCCTGCTCGAAGTTGGCCCCGGCTGCAGTCTTTCAACCCTGGCCCGCCTGCACGCGGAGCTTGCTTCGCATGCCACGCACGCGTCCCTGCGTTCAGCCAGCGAAGCGCGCAGTGATCGCGAGGTGCTCCTCGAAGCGCTGGGCGGCCTGTGGCTGCACGGGGTGAGTATCGATTGGAACGCGGTTCATGGGAAGGCGCCAAGACGGCGCGTGCCGCTTCCCGGCTATCCGTTCGAGCGGCGCGAGCACTGGGTGCCGCGCCCGCAGGCGACGGCCACGGCGCGGATATTGTCTTCCCCGCAACTGGAGCCCACACGCGTCCCGTTTGTTGCCCCCTCGGATCCGCCACGCCTATCCCCCTGGCGTGATCGACTGTCACACGCCACCGCGAGCGACCGTCCCGCCTTGCTGCGCGACTACCTTCGGCAAACCATCAACACCTTGCTCGGCCTCGCCCCATCGCGGACGGTCGAAACGAACCGCCCACTCGCCGATCTTGGACTCGACTCCCTCGCGTCCATCCAGCTGGGCGAGCGGCTCACGCAGGACCTGGGCATCGGCCTGCCAGTCAGAGCCCTGCTCGGCGGCAACCTGGAAACCCTGGCCAGCGCGCTCGCCGGCCGGCTTGCGGCCAAGGAGCCCCATGGCGCCGCTGGCTGACACCGCCCGCGCGCGGATCCTTGCCTCGCTTACGTCCGGCATGGACCGGACCCTGGCCCGCGTGCAGAGCCGCGCGTGGACGGCCGGCGAAGTCCTCGGACTGGCAGAATCGCTGCGCTCAAGGTTTCTGCAGGGCGAAGGTCCCCTTGCTATCGCTTTCTCGCAGCCGGGCTTTGTCCTGGCCGCGCTGCTGGCCGCATGGGGAACGCGTCGGCGTCCGCTGCTCATCGATCCAGGACTCAAGCGCGAGGCCGAAGTGCTGCGGCGGCTCTATCCCGGCATTGTCATCTATGCTGACAGAGATCCAGCCGGCGGTCCGGCCACGGATGGCCGCATCAGCCTCGCCGAAGTTCTCGCCACCAGCACGCCGGCGCTTGCCGTACCCGACTGGCTGACCCTGCCAACAAACGATGAGCCCTTCGCAGCGCTGCTGACCTCGGCCAGCACGGGCGAAAACAAAGTCATCGAGAAGCGCGGCTTCCAGATCTATCGCCAGGCCGAGGCTCTTGTGTCCGCGCTGAACCTTCCGGCGTCGAGTCGCGTCCTGTCTTTCGTCCCGCCCTACCACCTGCTCGGCTTCTTCTACGGCCTGATTCTGCCCCTGGTCCTGGGGGGAGAGACCGTGGTCGCCACCGAGCTGGCCGGCGCGGCCATGGCCGAGCTGCTGGCCAAGTATCACCCCGACCTGGTGGTCGGCACGGCGACCCACTACCGCTTTCTGGTCAGGGCCGCCGCCCGTGAATCGATTGCGCCGGCCGCGACCCTGTACCTTTCTTCTGGGGCGCCCCTCGATCCAGCCGTCGCGGAAACCTTCGCCACCACCTACGGGACCTCCGTGCGCGACTTCTACGGCTCGACCGAACTTGGGGGCGTGGCCTATCGCGCGTGGCCCGAGCCCTATCGGGCCATGCCGGGCGTGCGCTGGCGCCTGGATGCCGAAACCGCGGGCCTGGAAATCATGTCACCCTGGGGCGGCGGGGCGAAGGGCACCTGGCTTGCCACGGACGACGCCGTCGAGCCCGTGGGGGACGACGGCTTTCGCTTGCTCGGCCGTCTCGATCACGTGGTCAAGGTTGGCGGCAAACGCTTCTCCACGGTCGAGGTCGAGCAGGCGCTGCGGACCATGCCTTTCGTCGCCGAGGCCGCCGTCTTTCCCTACCAGCGTTTCGGCGAACCGGCGGTCGCGGCGGTCATTTCTCCCGAGCTAGGTCACACCCTCGACGAGGCCGCCGTGCGGGCCTTTCTCAGCGAGCGCCTGGCCACCTACAAGCTTCCGCGGTCCATCCTGGTGCTTGCCCAAATGCCCCGGGGCTCGCACGACAAGATCGACTATCAGGCGCTGCGCGCACTGGTTGCCCCGCAATAGGTGACATTGACAGTCACCTACAGGCACAGCTGCCGACACAGACCGAGCGAGCCAGCGCAGGCTCCACGTACGCAATAGCCACCCGGACATTGGGCATCGCTCGAACAACTCGGGATTGCGCAGGCCCCATTGCTGCACGAGAAGTAGGAAGGGCATTCAGCACACGTGCGCCCCCGGCAGTGGCCACCGTTTTCGCACGCGCTCGTGGGCGGACAATCGGAGCTTGCTGCGCACGGAACCGAGCACGCCAGCCCATTGGTGCCAATCCAGCCTGTCGGAATGCTGGAATCCTCGCGGCACACACGGTTGGGGCCGCAGTCTGCATCCACAGTGCAGGACCGATCCAAGCTGCAAGTCAAGCCGGCATCGACTTGCGCGGCTGCACGGCAAAACTCGGCCCCGGTGCAATTCGCATCGTCGCTGCAGGTCTGGCCGACGGTACCAGACAGCACCGGACCGCAGCGAAAGGGCTGGTAGGGCCCGACACAAACGAAGCCCGCACCGGAGGCACAGTCGGAATCGGAGCGACACGCTGCCGGCCCCGCGTCTGGAGCACCAGCATCGACGGGTGGCGTGCAGCCCATCAGGGTGCATGCGACCCCGCCGCGCAAGTCGCATGAGCACGAGTTACATCCATCCGTAGCGCGAAACGTTTCGCCGGCCGCATAGCTCTTGCCCCCGTAAGAACAGGTCTTGTCCGAACAGTTGGACAAGCATGCGAATAGCGCGAGAGCCGCGCAGGTACCTGGGGCGAAAACGCCTCGCCGGCCTGCTAAGGTCACCTTGACGGCGCACGACGCACGAGCTTTTGGATCCATACCTTCACTCCCAGCTGGTTGTGCTACTGAACCATCTCGTACAGCAAGAATGGTACCACGATCGCACGGACCGGCGATGTCGAGCCTAGCAGCCCATGGCGCTCGTCGTCGCCTCAGAAAACTGAATCTTCACCACGAATTCTCTCGGATAACACCGGCGAGACCGATGGCGCCGGCAATAAGGGCCATGGGGGAGTGGCGGCGGTCAGAGGCCCGCGTCGGACTTGCCCGGGCAGTATGTTCCCAGCGCCATCCCACCGACTGGGACAGAGCCCATGGTCGCGGAAAGCGGGGTATCCGGGGCTCGTACCGTACAGGTCACGTCCTCGCGAAACGGGCCTGCGAGCAGCCCCTGTACGAACTTCCCCGTGGTGGAATCATAGAGGTAGACGGCCTCGTATGAGATGGCCATCTCGCCGTAGATGCTGGTCGTGAGCACGACCTGGTTGTACCCGCTGGGGTTCTCGCTCATGGTCCACCATTCGTAGTACGGACTGAACCCGCACCATGCCGTTGGCTCCCGGGCCGCGGCCCAAGTAAGGGGAAAGCCGGGATCCTCCTGACCTGACAGGGTCCTTGCGCACGCCAGAGGATCGACCTCTGGTCCACCCACGGCGTCCCTCTTTACCTCAGGCAGGATAATGTGCGTCCCATCAGCTGGGGTGGCCGCAACATCGGGGAGCGCAAGTGCCGCGAGCGCATCGGCCCCGATGGTCGAGGCATCCGCGGCGGCATCGGCCTTTGGCTGGGTCAGCGCTGTCTTTGAGCACGCGGCAACTGACAGCAGCAAGACAAACAGTCGGAAGGGCGCCACCGCTGCACGCATTCGAGAACTATACACCTGGGCAGCGACGATCGAGCAAAACGCCACGCCCACCCAGCAGGGGCCGGGATGGCGGCCACGCGGTGCCGACGCGCAACCTCTCGACGCCCGCACCGACGTTCCACGAACTTGTACCTTTCTTCTAGGTCGCCCCACCTATCGGGCCATGCCGGGTGTGTGCTGGCGCAGCGATGCCGAAACGGCGGGCCTCGAAATCATGTCACCTTGGGGTGTTGGGGCGGAAGGACATCATTGCGCAGGTGGAGTTGACGATTCTGGCTCGAGGGTTTGCGATTACGATGTGGAGGTTTACGATTCCCCAGCCCACAAAAACTGACCGGCGATCACAAGTTTTCGCCCTCGCGGCCCAAAGCACATCGCTATCCGCCGGTACTGTGGGGCGCCGCCTGGTTCGCCGTGGAACTCAGGTGTGCGTGGAAATCGCCAACAAACCGAGGTGTTCGAGAAGTACACCCGGGCGTCGAGCAAATCTAAAACCTGCCTGGCTCGCCTCATGGCGAGAAGAGTTCGGGCAGCTCCTCGGGCGTGAAGTTCCGTGCCGTGGCGAAAAAGAGGTCGATGGTCTCCTGGGGTGTGGCCGGATCGACAACGGCCTGAAAAGAGACCAGCGTGTCGCCGACGGCGATGTTCGTTCCGAGCGAGAGAAGATCCCAATCGGTGCGCCCCTGTTCGTCGGGCGCGCCATGGCGGTGGACCGGAATCTGCAACTCGATCGCGGGCAGCTCCGCCACGGCGAGGTCGCACAGCCAGCCTCCGCTGCCCAGCGGCTGCTCCCGGCCCTTCTCGAGATCGGCCGTGACAGCCTCCGCTCCCCAGGCAAGCACAAGCGCATCGACATCGGCCAAGGCCACACCCTCTCGCTTCAAGGTCCGGATGAATCCGGGCGAAGCACGGCCGCGCAAAGGACAGGTCACGCAGGAGGTGCCCGTGGGGTCGGCAGTGAGGGTGTAGGTTGCGTCGCCCGTGAGCCCGTGGATCTCGAGCCCTGCCGGCGACAGCGGGCAAAACGCCGTGGCATTCAGGCGAAAGTCGCCGCCGTCGAGATGGAAGGTGAAGCCGCCCGTGAAATCGGTATAGCGCACGGCCGAGGCGTCGCCCGACAGCTCGAGCCTGGCCCCGATAACGGGCGCGCCTGACCCGTCGAGGACGTGCCCGCGCACCGTGAACGGCCCGTTGCTTGCGCCGCTGCCCACGCCAGCGCGCTGACCGCAAAGGGGTGTGCACGTCTTGCCGGGTGCATGACAATTCCATGCTGACGGCAGCTCCACGCTGGCGTCGGACGTGGCGCGGGCATCAAGACCAGTTCGGCCAGCGCAAGCCAGCGCCAAGCTCGCCCCAAGAGGCAGGAGGCAGGCTGCGAGCCGTCGGGCTTCCACGCTCACCTGCCCGCGTCCGCGCGCTGGTAGCAGCTCGCTGGATCGAAGCTCGTGCAGCGACCGGCCTGACAGAAGGACGGACTCTTGCACGTGGAAGTCTCGCTGCAAGCCGCGCCCAAGCCGACCTCGGTGACGACCACGCAGACACCTTGAGACACCACGCCAGCGTCGGCATCCCCGACGCAAAGGGCGCCGGGCGCGCACACCTTCTCGCCGTAGTTCGAGTCGTTGCAGGCTTCCCCAGGCGCGGCATAGGGGCGGCATTCGTTGATCACCTCTGGCGATTCGTAGCAGTAGCTGCCCGCCGCACAGACCGTGTATCCGCAGGGCGCGGGATTCCCGCAGGTCGCAATGCGCAGGCCGCTTGACCTGGCGATCCCGCAACTCAGGCCCGGGGCGCACCTGGCCATGGGATTCATGTCCAGGCACTTCTCCCCTTGCTGAGGCAGGGGCGTGCAGGTCCCCGCTGTCTTGTCGCGCGTGGGGGGAACGCAGATCAGATCGCCCTCGCATCCAACAGGCGGATTTCCGGCGCTGTCACAGGCCTGCCCGGCGGCAGCGTGGGTGATGACGATGGGCGCGGCCACGCAGAGCCCAGTTCCTGGGTGACATCGCGCGCCCGAGACGCACCCGCTGCTCGTCGAGCAAGCGCCACCGAGCGGCACCGGCGCGTAACAAGTTCCGCAACTGGGATAGCTCGCGCTGCACCTGGTGGATGCGCATTCACTGGAACTGCTGCATGGATCACCCGCGGCCCCGAGACCGCCGAGGAGACACTGGGTGCTCAGGCCCATGGCGATATCGGTACAGGTGGCCTGCCTGATGATGGGAACACAAGCCGCGACATTCTCGATGGTGCGCAGCGTGTGCGGGTTGAAGTAGTAGTCTGGACAGCGAGCGGCGAATTTCAGGCAATCGGCGGAAGAGCCCTGCTGGCACACACTCCCCCGCTCACATTGCGCCAGAATCGCGTCCCGGCATACCTGCTCGGCGTTCGTCGCCACCGGAAGATCGGTCGCCTGATCCGCCCCCACCCCTGCGTCTCTCGCTGCGCCGCCACCGCCGCCCGTGCCGGCCATCGGCGCGTCCAGCCCTGCGCCACCACCGCTGGCGAAGCTGTCCGTCCGGGAACTGCCACCCGTGGCGCTGCCGCCGCTGCCACCGCTGTCTCCCGAGGCCGCATCCTGCCCAGCCTTGTGGGCCGCGCCTTGCGAACAAGCACCTATCACGAAGAACAGGCCCGCTCCCGCGAGCAAGACAGGGAATGACGTGGTCACAGGACGCAGTCTACACGACAGGCTGGAAACCTAATGACGTCCGTCAGAAGGGTATTGGCCTTGACATATCCCGCAACAGCCTTACCATGCCGCGCATGGCTAAGAAATTGTGGATTGCAGGTCTTGTAAGGATGTTCTTCGTCTTCGCCAGTTTGACGATCGCTTCCTGCGGGGATTCCAAGAACCCGTGGTGCAACGGCAATTGTACCGGCTGCCCAACATCCAGCGGAACCTGCGTGGGTCGGGTAGGCACCCAATGCTGCTACTGTCCCAGCACGGCGTGGTGTAACGAATCCGGCACTACCTGCGAGTGTGAGAGCTATGTCTCGCCAGACATCGCTGGTCCCGTATGCCGCGACGGCGAGCTCTTGTTCTCCGAAGTGCCGCCGGCAAACCGATAGCGGGGACGGCGGGATGAAGGTCCTTTCTTCAATAACCCCCCAGAAATTCCACGGGTAGTTGCCAGCAAGCGAGACTCCGGTCTGCGGCATTGACCGCGCACGCACCGAGGGGAGAGCCCGCGCTGACGGAGGAAAAGGTTCCTGCAGGCGGCGCACCTCCCGGTATGTATCCCCCGCCTGATTCACCCCAGCAGGCAACGGAGCCGTCGGCTCTCACCCCGCACGCACTGGTCGCGCCAGCGCTGATGGATGCAAAGGTGCCTGCAGGTGGCGTGCTTTCGCCAGGATGGAAATCTCCATTTCCACCCCAGCAGGAAACGGTCCCATCGGTTCTGAGTCCACATGCCACGGCATAGCCCACGCTGACAGAGAGGAAACTCCCCGACGGCGGGCTGGCTATTGAGCCGCTGTTCCCCCAGCAGGCTACAGTGCCGTTCGCCCTTACCCCGCACGCGAAGGAATATCCAGCACTGATGGATGTGAAAACGCCCGAGGGCGGTGAGGCTTCGCCGTACGTGTTGTCACCCCAGCACGCGATGGTGCCGGCGGCCTGTATTCCACACGCATAGTTTGCGCCCACGCTGACGGATGCATAGCTGCCCGCAGGCGGTGAGGCTTCGCCGTCGGTGTTGTCACCCCAACATGCGATGGTCCCATCGGTCCTCAGGCCGCACGCGACTGAAACCCCCGCACTGACCGAGGTGAAGGTGCCGGCTGGAGGTGAGGCTTCGCCGCCGGTGTTGTCACCCCAGCACGCAAGCGTGCCATCGCTTCTTACGCCGCATGCGTAGCCCGGAACGGACCATCCATCACCATCACTCACGCTGACGGACAAAAACGCACCAATAGGAATGCTGCTCGCCGATGAGCCCCCGCTGCCTGCGTTGGCTCCCCCCACGCCGCCGCCTCCGCCGTTTCCAGATGCGCCTCCGCTGCTCCCGACGGGTGGGCACGACGTAGTGCAATGACCACCAATGCAGCTAAATGTTTCGTTTTGGCACAGCTGCACGCATGGGCACGGAAAGCTTGTCGGAGCCTGGGTGGGGCAATAAGACGCCCATGCAGCTCGATTGGCGTCGCACCTCTTTTGGCTGAGCCAGGTCATGCCGCAACAGTATTGGGCGGTGCAATCGTTTGAAGTCGTGGGGGCGGTAATCCAGATGCACGACAATAAGCAGTCGGCATCACTTGAGCAGCTGTCTAGGTCGGTGGTTGATGTCGTGCCGCCATCCAAGGCGTGCCCGCCCAGGGGCCTTGAAGAGCAGGCCAAGACCAAGGGGATGAGAAGAGTTAGTCGTTTCATCTTGTGCCTCCTCCCAGCAAAGGGTTCGGAAGTTCATGCAGGCTACTACGACGCGAACTGCTTGGATACCTTCCGGGGCACACCGCCCACAAGAGCCTGTCCAATAGGTGACCCCTCAGGCGCGACTGCCACCACTGCCGTGAAGAAATCAGATCTTTTCACGCGCGGAGGTTTCCATGGAGATTGCTGGGGCGAGCTTGGTTGGCGACAAGAGGGTTTGGCTCGGCACGCTGCTTGGCCTGTGGCTTGTTCAGATGTCCTGCTCCTCGGGCGGCGCCATCGACCAAGGGCCGGCCAGCACCACGACGAACACCTCGACCGCCACAAGTACGTCGTTGATCAAGAAGGACGCGGGAACCGTGCTGTCGTTGCCGGACGCCGCGGCCCAGGTCGATACGCCCGTCTGTGTTCCGCTCGCCTGCGCATCAGGCACTGGACAGTATTGCGGATCCATCGGCGACGGCTGTGGCGGCACCAAGGACTGCGGCGCCTGTCCAGCCGACGAGGTGTGCGGCGCGGGAGGACCCAGCATCTGTGGCGGCGGCGCGAATTGCACGCCCAAGTTCGCTTGCACCTTCCCAGGAGGTTCCTACTGCGGAAAGATCGGCGACGGCTGCAACCACCCTCTTGATTGCAGCAGCACGTGTCCCACCACCGGCTGGTCGTGCGAGAACAGCACCTGCATCGGCCCTGCCTCGGTTTGCACGCCGCTCTCCTGCGACACCGATGGTGGTGGACGCTACTGCGGCAAGATCAGCGATGGCTG
>Ga0302321_100004644_pt1 | contig 11929 bp, 7 predicted proteins | sample Fen_T0_1_FD_202505 | JGI IMG/M metagenome (GOLD analysis project Ga0302321, IMG submission 202505) | Peat permafrost microbial communities from Stordalen Mire near Abisko, Sweden - Fen_T0_1 | ecosystem: Environmental > Terrestrial > Soil > Wetlands > Permafrost | place: Sweden: Abisko...
CGACGATCGGGATCACGACCTCGGGCCCCGCGTTGATCCCGTCGGTCGTGCTCATCGGCGTCATGGACGGGATCTTGCGGACTCGGGACGGGCCCGGCAAGGGCCCGTTGGTCCATGCGCGGCGGCCGCCGGCCCGGTTCCCCCAGGAACCGGCCCGGCGGCCGCATGGCCGGCGGCGGCGCTCCTCCACCCCGCCCCGGCCGTCGACGACGGGTCGGCTACCGATCCAGCCGCGCCGCATCCCGCAGGAACGCCAGGAACGCCGCGGCCTGCTCGGAGCGGGGCAGCGCCCCGGTGAGCTCGTCGGCGGTGGCGGCGACGTCATCCAGCGTGTACCGGTCGCCCCAGCGGCTCTGCCGGAAGACCTCGGCCGCGGCGGCGACCAGGGCGTCCAGCCGGAAGGCCGGGGCCGCGGCCTCGAAGCGGTCGGCGAGATCCCCGACGCGGACGTCGGCGGCGAGCTCGCGGCTCCTGCCGCCATCGGGGTCCGACCAGCGCAGCCGGACCGTGGCGATCCGGTCGGCGGCACGGCCCTCGCCGGTCAGCTTGAGCGCGTACAGCGCGGTGGACGCATGCCCGGCCCCGATGGCGCCGGCGTCGACCGAGTCGTCCGTGAACCGGTTGTCGGCGACGTCACGGTTCTCGTACCCGATGAGCCGGTACGACTCGACGACCGCCGGGTCGAACTCGACCTGGGCCTTCGCGTCCAGGGCGACCGACTGCAGCGTCGAGGTCAGCCGGCTGCCGAACAGCGAGCGGGCGTCGTCGAGCGTGTTGACATAGGCGTAGAAGCCGTCGCCCTTGTCGGCGAGCTGCTCCATCAGCGTGTCGTTGTAGTTGCCCATGCCGAAGCCCACCGTCACCAGCTGCACGCCCAGCGACGCGTCCCATGAGATGTGCCGCAGGATCGACTCGGGGTCCGTGTCGCCCACGTTGGCGACGCCGTCCGAGGCCAGGATGACCCGGTTGATCCCGCCCTCGCGGAGCGTGTCGGCGGCCAGGCGGTAGCCCAGCGTGAGGCCGGCCTCGGCGTTGGTGGAGCCGTCGGTGTGGAGGGCGTCGATGGCCTCGACGATGCGGTCCGCGTCCCGGACCGGGGTCGGCCCGAGGTCCACGCGCGCGTCGGACCCGTAGGTCACGATCGCGACCGTGTCGTCCCGCCCGAGCCCCTCGACGAGCAGCGTGAGCGCGCGCTTGACGAGCCCGAGGCGGTCCTCGCGCTCCATCGAGCCCGAGGTGTCGATGACGAACGTGAGGGCGGCGGGCTTGCGGGCCTCCTCGTCGATGACCCTGGCCTGGATGCCGACCCGCAGCAGGACCTCGTCCCGCGGCAGGAACGGGCTGGGACCGCCGTCCCCGCTGACGGCGAAGGTGTCGTCGCGAGGGGGCGCGTAGCCCTGGTCGAAGGCGTTGACGAACTCCTCGACGCGGACCGACGCCGGGTCCGGGAGCGTGCCGTCGTGGACGTACCGCTGCGCGATGGCATAGGAGGCGGTGTCCACGTCCAGCGCGAAGGTGGACTCGCGGTCCCTGTCGGTCGGGACGAAGGGGTTGACGCCGGGGTCGGTGTAGGTGACGCCGTCGTAGGGGGTCCCGGCGGGCGCTGCGGTCGCGGGTGCCTCGGAGGCCGCGGCCCACGGGTCCGGCGTCCACCGCCGGTGGTCCCCGGGGAGACCCCCGGCGGGGCCGGTTGTCGCGGAGGAACCCCCGCAGGCCGAGATGCCGAGGGCAAGCAGCACGAGGAGCAGCAGCGGCCGTCGCATGGCGCGAACCTCCCGGGGGCGTCCCGGGCAGCCACACCGTCAACGAGGCGGAGGTCTGGGGTCTCCGCGAGGCCCCGTGCCGTCGCCGCCCTGAGGAGGCGCCGGCCGGGCCGGATGGCGGTCACGCCCCGAGGCGACCCGCCGACCCTGATGCTGGTCCTGGTGGCGCGCGAGCGGAACCGGGCGGGCCCGCAGGGACGGTTGCGGGTTGTCCCGCGAGCAGGCATCTTGGGCGCGGCGGGTGCGGGCGGGGCGGCGGCCCGGGCGATCAGAGCTTCGGGAGGACCTGCGCGTCGGTGACCATCGCGGCCCACAGGTCGCCCAGCTCCGCCACCCGGGCCACGACGTTGCGGACGGTCCACCGGTCGGGGGCGAGGTCGGCGTCGTCCAGCTCCGCCCAGCGGATCGGCGCCGAGACGGGTGCGCCGGGGCGCGGACGGACGGCGTAAGGGGCGACGAGCGTCTTGATCGCCGCGTTCTGCGTGTAGTCCAGGCGCGCCTTGCCGCCGCGCTCCTTCTTCGCCCACTCCCAGGAGACGAGGTCGGGCACGGTGGCGCCGATCGCCCGCGACAGCGTCTCGACCCAGGCGCTCGTGTCGGCGTAGGTGTAGCGGCCGCGCTCGACCGGGATCCACGCCTGGACGCCGCGGCTGCCGGTGAGCTTGGGGTAGGCGCGGACGCCGAGGTGGTCGAGCGCGGTTCGGTAGAGGCGGGCGAGGACGAGGGTCTCCGCCCAGGTCGTGCCCGTGCCGGGATCGATGTCGATCAGCGCGTAGGTGGGCGTCCAGGGGTCGGCGCGGGTCGAGGTCCAGGCGTGGATCTCGAACGCCGCCTGGTTGGCCAGCCAGCAGAGGGTCGCGGCCCGGTCCGCCACCAGGTGGTCGTTGGGGGCACGATCCTCGCGCTCCCGGAAGCCGGTCTCGCGCCAGATCGTGAGCCACCGCGGGGCAGTGGAGGGGATGTCCTTCTGCCAGAACCCGGGCGCACCCGCGCCGTTGGGGAAGCGCTGGAGGTTGAGCGGCCGGTCCGCGAGGTGGGGCAGCATCGCCGGGGCGATCCGCGCGAAGTACGCGACGAGGTCGCGCTTGGTGACGGGAGGCTCGTCGACGCCGTCGCGTGGCGGAAACAGTGCCTTGTCGAGGTTGGTCAGCTTGAGGTCCTGCCCCGCGACGTGCCACGTGCCCTCGGCCTTGAGGCGCGCGAGGGCCTCGAGCTCCGCGTCGGAGACGAGCCAGGCGGGGTCGAGGTCACGATCCATGGGGGCCGATGCTACGGGTGCCGGCGTCACGGACGCTAGCGCCGACGCGGCGATCAGCGTCGCCTCCGCGTCGCGTTCCGCCTTCGACGGGTCCACGGCGCGCTCGCGGACCACCTCGCGCGGGTCCCGCCCGGGCTCGAGGCCCTTGTAGGCGGTCTGGCGCACGTGCCCGTCGCGCGACCAGCCGCCGATCTCGGCCCGGATCACGAGCTCCGGCCGGATCCAGCGCACGCCCGCGAGGTCGCCGCCCCAGCGGCCCTTGTAGTCCTGCGGCGGCGCCGGGTCGAAGGGCGGCGCGTCCGTCTCGAGCGCCTCGAGGCGCGTTCGCAGGTCCTTGCGCGTCCGCGCGTCGAACCCCGAGCCCACCTTGCCCGCGAACCGCAGCCGCTCGCCCTCGTACACCCCCACGACGACCGCGCCCAGCTCCTTCGCGGTCCCCTCCCCCGGCGTCCAGCCGCCCACCACCAGCTCCTGCTCCGGGCGGGCCTTGATCTTGAGCCAGGTCGAGGCGCGGCGGCCGGGCTCGTATCGGCTGCGGCGGTGCTTGGCCACGATCCCCTCGAGGTCCTGGGCCTTCGCCGCCTCGAAGAACGCGATGCCCTCGGTCTCGATGGCCGGCGCGACCTGGACGCGCGCCGAGGGCCGGACCACGAGCTCGAGGAGCTTCTTGCGCTGCTCCAGGGGGACGTCGAGCAGCGAGCGGCCGTCGAGGTGGAGGATGTCGAAGGCCTGGAACACCAGCGGGACCGGCCGCCCCGTCCGCCCGGCGCTGATCCGCTCCTGGAGCAGGCCGAAGTCCGGCCGGCCGCGCTCGTCGAGCGCCACCACCTCGCCATCGACGATCGCCTCGCGTGCCTCGATCCAGGTCGGCGGCGTCAACAGGCGCGGGAAGTAGGCCTCGGCGTCGTGCCCGTTGCGGGTGAACAGGCTGACCTTCGCGTCCCGGATGACGGCCTCGACGCGGTACCCGTCCCACTTGACCTCGAACAGCCAGTCCTCGTCGCGGAACGGCTTCGTCGCCAGCGTCGCCTTCATGGGCTCGAGGTAGCGCGGCATGGGCGCCTCGCGGGCGCCCGAGAGGTCGATCTGGGCCGTGGCAGCGGGCATCTCGCTGACCCAGATCGCGGGTGCGTTGGCCTTCACCTCGTCGTTGGTGCGGCCCGACTTGACGCTCTGCGGGTGGTCCTCGGCGTCCCAGCCGTTCTCGGCGTGCTCGTCGCGCTTCTTGATCAGGAGCCACTGCTCCCCCTCGTCATCCTCGAAGGCGCTCCGCGGCGCGGTGCCGGGCCGGCGGCTGGTACGGACGATCGTGAACCGGCCGTTCATCTTCTGGCCGCGGGCACGGAACTTGAGCTCGCCATCCTCGATGGCGCGGGGCGGGTCCGGCGTCTCCGCCTCGGGCTCCCAGGTGCCCCAGTCCCAGACGGTCACGTCGCCCGCGCCGTACTGGCGCGCCGGGATCACGCCCTCGAAGTCGAAGTACTCGAGCGGATGGTCCTCGACGTGGACCGCCATGCGCCGGATGTCCGGGTCCTGCGTGGGACCCTTGGGCACGGCCCACGAGACCAGGACGCCGTCGATCTCGAGGCGCAGGTCGTAGTGGAGGCGCGTGGCCCGGTGCCGCTGGACGACGAACCGCCGCCTGGCCCCGGGCGGTGCTGCGCCCCCGGCGGCGACGTCGCCCGGCGCGGGCTCCGGGGTCTTCGCGAAGTCGCGCTTGCGGCGGTAGTCCTCCAGCGGCATGCGCGGAGTATGCCGGTCATTGCGACGCGCACCCGCGCGGGGTTGCGTCAGGCCAGCGCGCGCAGCGCCTCGACGACCGGGGCGAACGCCCGGACGCTCTCCACCCGGTTCGGGCGCAGCTGGACCTGGACGTGGTCCATGCCCCGGTCGCGGTACCGCCGCAGGCCGGCGGCGATCTCCTCGGGCGTGCCCCGGATCGGGTCGTCCCAGGAGCCGCGCGCCTCGAGGTCGTCGTCGGGGGTCGCCTCCGCGCCGATCTCGACCATGGCCTCGGCGGAGCGGCGGATGGTCGAGGGATCGCGCCCGGCCGCGACGCACGCCTCGTCGAGAAGCGCCGCCATCGTCAGCAGGGCGGCCGGGGTCCGCATCCCGGCGTTCCACTCGTCGGCGAGCTCCGCGGCGAGGCGCAGCATCCGTGGCGCAGCCGCGCCGACCATCACCGGCAGCCCATCGGGTCGAGGGCCACGCGGCCGGATCAGCGCCCCGCGCGCCGACGCGAGCCGCCCCTCGTGGTCCGCACGCCCCGTCCGCAGCATGGACGTGATGATCCGCAGCCCATCCTCGAACCGGTCGAACCGCCGCTCCCACGGGAAGCCGTAGGCCGTGAACTCGGGCTCGTTCCAGCCCGCGCCCAGGGCGAGGATCACGCGCCCGCCGGAGACCTCGTCGAGGGTCTCCGCCATCTTCGCCAGCAGCGCCGGGTTGCGGTACGGAACCGCGGTCACGTAGCTCCCCAGCCGCAGCCGCGAGGTCGCCACGGCCAGCGCCGAGAGCAGCGTCCAGGATTCCCAGGCGCCGCTCCAGCCGGTGGCCGGGTCGCCGAAGCCCACGTGGTCGGAGACCCAGACCGCGTCGAACCCGGCCTGCTCGGCGGCGAGGGCCATGGCCTCGATGTCGGCCCAGCGCGGCGTGGCACCGTCCATCGAACCCTCGACGTACGGCAGGTTGAGCCCGAGGGAGGGCCAGGGCGGCGTGGGGTCTGTCATGCGGCGAGTATGCCGGGTGGCCGCTCCCCGCCCGTCGTCAGGCGCTCTTGCGGCGCCTCGCCGGGCGGGTCTCGGCCTCGGCGTCCGCCTGGCCCTCGGCCCCGGCCCGTGCGCCGGCCGGACCCGAGGCGGCCTTCGCCTTCGCGGCGGCGGGCACCCCCTTGGCGGGCGCGCGACCGGCGCGCTCCTTCTTCGCGTCCGCCACGGACACGGGCGCGGGCGAGCCCTTCGCCTTCTCGTCCGTGGCGGCCTTGACGCTCGCCTGCAGGAGCTTCATGAGGTCGACGAGGTTCGTGCTCTCCTCGGCCGGCTCGGGCTCCGCGACCTCGACCCCGTCGATCCTGGCCTGGATCACGGACATGAGCGCCTCGCGGTACTCGTCCTTGAACCGGGCCGGGTCGAACGCGTCCGTCATCGCCTCGACGAGCTGCTCGGCCATCCGGAGCTCGGCGGGCTTGAAGTCGAACGTCTCATCGGGCAGCTCCAGCTCCGTGGTCGAGCGGATCTCGTCGGGCCAGTGGAGCGTCGTGAGCAGCATCGTGCCCTCGAACGGGTCCAGCGCCGCGAGCGCCTCGCGGTCCCGGATCACCACCTTGCAGATCGCCGTGAGCTCCTTCTCGGCCAGGACCTGGCGCAGGAGGAAGAACGCCTTGCGGCCGATCTTGTCGGGCTCGATGTAATACGCCTGCTTGGTGAACTGCGCGTGCTGGCGGGTCGTGTCGTCGCGCGGGGCGAACTGCTCGATCTCGATGGAGCGCACGGTCTTGAGCGGGACCTTGTCCAGGTCCTCGTCGGAGATCACGACGTACTGGCCCGGGGCGTACTCGTAGCCCTTCACGGTCTCGCCGCGCGAGATGACCTTGTCATCTTCGGGGCACCAGACCTTCATCTGGATCCGCGACAGGTCCGTCTCGTGGAGCATGTTGAAGCGGATGGCGTAGTCGGATTCCGTGGCCGTGTACAGCTTCACGGGGATGGTGACGAGGCCGAACTGGATGGCCCCCTTCCACATCGAGCGTGCCACTTGCGGTGCTCCGTCCTCGCGCGGCAGGCTTGCGGGCGCTCTCCCGGGCCCGCCCGGCCGTACCGGGAGGGTGACTCTACCACCCGGCGGCAAGGCCCCCGGGTGCGACAGCCCCCGGGGGCGGCTGGCCCCGAGCGCGATGCCCCCGGGTGCGCCGCGCGACCCTACCGGACGACGACGAACGCGTCCACGTCCACGCGTCGCCGCCCCTTGGTGGCCTCGACCACGATCTTGAGCGTGTGAGGCCCGGCCGTGGGCCACGACCGCACGTAGGCGAGGACCCGGTTGAGCCCGCTCGACCGGCGGGTGTCGAGCGTGCCGACATAGGCGCCATCGACGTAGATGCGTGCCTTGCCGCGCCTCGGGCTCTTGGTCGTGACCAGCGCGATCGCGCGGCCCGTGAACGCCCGGGTGATCGAGGCCCCGTGGGTCTTCGAGTACAGGCTCGTGCCGCCCGACATCGTCGAGCCGTGGAAACGCTTCCAGCCGGCGGATCGGCCGAGGGTGGGGCTCGTGTCCTGCGTGAGGGAGGGCGCGAACGGGCTCGACTCCATCCACGGGCTCCAGTTGCCGGCGGCGTCGCGGGCGCGGACACGCAGCGCATAGGTGTGGCCGAGGGCGATCGCCTTCGTCGCCTGGCGCGTCGCGGCGGCGAGCGAGGTCGTGGCGCCCAGGGTGCCATCGACGCGCCAGCGGACCTCGTAGCGGCGGACGGACCCGCCCGGGTCCGCGGCGGCGTTCCACGAGGCGAGGGCGCGCATCGATCCCAGGGTCGTCCCGCCCTTGAAGCCGATCGTGGCCGGCGTCGCGGTCGGGGCCGCGCTGTCGACCGTCACCGGGAACCGCGACGTTCGCTCGCGAGTCCCGTCGGACGCGGTCACGGTGAGCGTGTACACGCCGCTGGCGGTCGCCGGCGGCACCGTGACGTCCGCGGCGGTCGCGACCTGGTCCTGGCCGGTGAGCGTGCCGGACTCGAGCGTCGTGGTGAGCGGCGCACCGATCGTCGCGGTCAGCGACACCGCTCCCGGGAAGTCCTCGGCGCGGTACAGCCGGACCGGCACCTGCACCGTCCGGCCCGCGGTGCCCACGAGGGCACCGTGCACGGCACCGGGGGTCACGTCCACGGTCCAGTCCCCGAGCGCCACGATGTGGGACACGTCGAGCAGCGGCTCGTGGACCGGGTCAGGGTCCGTGGCCGTGCTCCAGTCCTGCGTGCCGGCGGCCCGCAGGGCCGCCTTGACCTGGGCCGGCGTCGCGAGCGGCCGCGACGCCTTGAAGAGCGCGGCGGCGCCGGTCACGAGCGGTGCGGCCATCGATGTCCCGGACATGTAGCCGTAGCGGTTGCCGGGCAGCGTCGACCAGATGCACTTGCCGGGCGCGATCAGGTCCACGTCGCCCCCGTAGTTGGAGAAGTCCGCGAACGTGTCGTCCTTGTCGTACGTGCCCCACGAGTAGCAGAGGGGCCCGCCCAGGCCGCCGGGCTTGCCGTCCGTGTCCGCGAGCGCGGAGACGGTGATCACCTCGTCGTAGCTCGCGGGCTTGAGGTTGGCCGCGCTGAAGCCGTTGTTGCCGGCGGCCGCGACGACCGTCACCCCGGAGGCGACGAGACGGCAGATGGCCTGGTGCAGGAGGTCGTGGCTGGTGAGGCCGCAGTTGTGGTCGTCCGTGCCCTTCTTGGCGACCGACATGTTCACCGCCTCGAAGAGCGGGCGGGTCGGGTCGACCGGGTCCCGCTGCGCGGCGATCCAGTCGAGGCCGCAGACGTACCAGGAGATGAGGCCGTTGCCCGCGGAGTCCAGGATCCGGACCGACCACAGGCGGACGCCAGGGGCAGCGCCGACGACGCCGATCCCGTTGTCCAGCGCGCCGACGATGCCGGCGACGTGCGTCCCGTGGCCGTTCGGGTCGCCCCAGCTGTTGGGGTTCGACGTGGAGCAGCTGTGGCCGCCCGCGATGTTGAGGTCCTCGTGGGCATGGCTGGTCGTGCCGCCGATGCCGGTGTCCACGATGGCGACGTCCGCGTCCACCCGCTGGTCCGCCCCGTCGATGCCGGCGATGCGGCTCTCCTTGCCGTTGATGCGCCGGACCCCGGTCGGCGTCACCTGCCCGGCGATCGAGATCACCTCGTCGGGGACGACGGCCTCGACGTCCGGGTCCGCGCGCAGCTCGGCGAGCTGGCTCGGGTCCAGGCTCGCCGCGTAGCCGTGGACGGCGGTGCGGAAGGTCCGGTCCGCGTGGATCCCGAGCCGGCCGGCACGGGCCGTCACCCGGTCCGTGGCCTTGCCGTCCCGCGTGACGACGATGAAGCGCCCGGCCGCCGAGAGCGGGGCATCGGCGTTCGCCGCGTCCTCCGGGGCCGGGACGGCGTCCGACGCCGTCGCTGTCGCGATGGCGTGACGCGGGCCCGCGGGGCTCGCCCCGAGGCCGAGCAGGAGAGCGAGGGCCAGGGCCGTGGCACGACGCATGGGGCCTCCGACGTGACTGTGGCCGACACCCGGGAACGCCGAGGCTGCCCGGTTCGGGTCACAGGGTCCCTCCCCGTGTACCCGGCGAGTATGGCCCAGTCGTCCCGTATCGCGCCAGCCCGGCCACCCGGGGCGATGCGGTACGAATGGACGCCGGCCCGCTGGCCGCGTCAGGCGGCCTTGGCCACCTTCAGCTCGGCCTCCGCCTCCGCGACCCGGGCGAGGATGCCGGCCCGCATCCCGTCCAGGCCCTCGGCAACCGCCTTGGTGACGCTCGCGACCGAGGTGAGCTGCGTCTTGAGGGCACGGATGGCTTCGAGCTGCTCCCGCACGCCCGCGAGGGCCCGGCCGATGGCCAGGGCGTCCACCTCGACCTCGCGCTCGCCGAGCTTCGCCAGGGCGAGCAGCCGGGCGAGGCGCACGGCGGCCTCGAGGAACGCGGCCTCCGGCGCGTCCGGGTCCACCACGACGTGGACGTCGTCCCCGAGCACCGCGAACGGGGCGATGCCGGCGGGCGCGTGCCGCGCGCTCCAGGCGGCCACCGCGACGGAGGCGCCACGGTTCTCGCGCGCCTCGCGCAGCTCGTCGCGCATGGCTCGCGGTGACATGACGCGGTCCTTGGCCTCGAGGACGATGCGGACGTCGGCGCCGCGCGTGACGCGCGGGTCCAGGGTGAGGACGAAGTCCCCCTTCTTGGACCCGACGAGCGCGCCCGTCTCGGTCCCGGTGCGGTCCAGCAGGTCCCCGGCCCCGCGGGCGAGGTCCCCCAGCATGCCCTCGAGCAGGTCCTCGAAGTCCGCGCCCTTGGCCGCGGAGCGCGATCGCTCATCGGCCCGGGCGCGGCTCGCCGCCTCGATGGCCGCAAGACGCTCGTGGAGGCCCTTGAAGCCGTCGTTGACCTCCTGGCGGAACTGGTGGAGCGGCGACCCGAGGCGGGTGGGGTCCAGGAGCAGGGCCAGCTTCGACGCGTCCCCGTCGAAGTACGTGCCGAGCAGCCCGCGCATGCGCCCGATGGCGGAGTCCCGCTTGCTCTCGTCGAACAGCTCGTTGACGAACGTCTGGAGCGCACCGCGGTCCCCGAGGAACTTCTCGAGCGTGCGCGGCAGACGCCCGTCCCCGTCGGCGAAGTTGGCCCGGAGCACGTCCTCGACCGCGCGGGCGGCCTGGGCGTTCGCCGCGTTGGTCTGGGCGACGAGCTTCTCGAACTCGCGCCGCACCACGTCCGTGTCCATCGAGGTCGCGGCGTCCTGCAGGGCCAGCAGGCCGATGCGGAGCGCGCGCTCGACGACGGCTGGGCGATCCGCCTCGTCGCGCTCCGCGAGGGCGGCGGCCAGGGCGCCATCCACGAGGACCAGGCCGTCGACCACGATGCGCTCGCCGTCCACGCGCACGGACGCGGGGCCTGGGACGGGCCGCAGACGGGCGGCCGTGGGGTTCGTCAGCGGGAGGATTCGGGCTTCCATGCCGCGCATCCTGGCGCGTGGCCGTGCCACCTAGGCTGTCACTGCGATCCGGGCGGCGACGACGCTCGTCCCCGGGCGACCCTACACCTAGTGGGCGGCGGCGACGGACCCGCAGCGGTGGTGGCGGCGGGGCGCGACGGGGGTTCGCCGGTCCGCGAGCAGCTCCGCGCCGATCTCCGAGGCCCAGGCCCGGACGCGCTGGTGGTCCACGGTCCCGAGGCTCTCGACGGGGTCCGTCCCCTCCGGCACGTCGATCGGCCCGAAGATGGCCGAGCCGCGGGCGCCGACGGCCCTGGCGACGGTGTTCACGCTGCAGTCGTCGCCCATCTGGCCCGACGCGTCCAGGGTGCACCGGCCACCGCCGATGGGGCCCGCGCAGAAGAGCCAGACCGGTCGCGACGCGAGCGCCGCATCATGGCGCGCGAGGAATCCGCCCCCGTCCGAACGGCGCCGCGGGAGGAAGACGCCGCTCCCCAGGATCACGGCCCGGTACGGCGTGACGTCCTCCACGTCACCCGCGATGCGGCAGTCGACGGTGAGCCCGGCGCGGCGAAGCACGGCGGCGATCTCGCCCGCGATGCCGGCGGTCGATCCCGCCTGGTTCGCGAACGCGACGAGCACTCGCTGGTCGCCCATGGCCACTCCCCGGTACGTGAGGGGATCGTCGGTTCGCGGAGTGGCGCTTGGGAGGGTCGTTGGGCCCCGAATACGGGGGGCCACCGCCCGCAAGGAACCGTGCGCCTCGGCCCGGGCCAACCGGATCGGGCCCGGTGGCCCCCCGCGAGGGTGCCGGTCACGGACGTGCCGTCGCACGAGCCGGGGATCCGGTCCGGGCGCGAGGCAACCACGCCCCCGGGAGTACCCTTGGCGCCATGCCGGCAGCCACCACCCGCCGCCTCCTCGCACGCGTCCTCCCGCTGCTCGCCGGGGTCGCCCTGCTGGCCCCGCTCGCGCCGGCACCCGTCCTCGCCACCACCCCGGTCGAGGCTCGCGAGGCCGCCGCGAGGCTCGCGGGCGAAGGGCCGGTCACCGTCGCGGGAGCCGCCGCCACGGCCATCGTCCCCGGGATCGCGAACCGCAGCTCGGTGCGGATGAGAGCCACCTACGCGGTCGACGCCCGGCTGGCGGTGGGCGCCCGCAGGCTCGCCGGCTCGGTCACCATCACGGCCCGCAACGACTCGGGCGCCGGCGTCGACCGGCTCCGCCTCAACACCACCATGGGCGCGC
>Ga0302321_100004645_pt1 | contig 11928 bp, 12 predicted proteins | sample Fen_T0_1_FD_202505 | JGI IMG/M metagenome (GOLD analysis project Ga0302321, IMG submission 202505) | Peat permafrost microbial communities from Stordalen Mire near Abisko, Sweden - Fen_T0_1 | ecosystem: Environmental > Terrestrial > Soil > Wetlands > Permafrost | place: Sweden: Abisko...
CGACGTCCTCGATGCGCAGAAGCCACTCGCCGCCCGCGGCGCGCGCGTCGCAGTAACTGGCCAGCGCCGCGACGAGGGAGCCGAAGTGCAGCGGACCGGTGGGCGAGGGCGCGAAGCGGCCGCGATAGCGCGTCCCGGCTGCAGGTACGCGTGAAGCCTTGGCGCCTGCGCTCACCGCGGTATTGCGGTTCCGGCGGCGTTGGCCGCGGTCTTCGCGGCGTCCGGGTAATGGAAGTGCCGGTTCATCGCGGCCAGCACCGCGACGGGATACTCGGGCTTGCCGACGCTGCCGTTGTAGCGCCCAAGCGCGCGGTAGAGGTCGCCGTTCTCGCGATCGAGGTAGTAGCGAAGGATCACCGTGCCATAGCGCAGATTGGTGCGCAGGTTGAAGAGATTCTGGTCGGGCGCGCCGATCAGCGTGACCCAGAACGGCATGACCTGCATGTAGCCACGCGCGGTGGCGCTGGAAAATGCGAATTTCTTGAATCCACTTTCGTGATAGATGACGGCCAGCACCAGTTGCGGGTCGAGCCCCGACCGCAGCGACTCGTAATGCACGGTGGCGAGCAGGTCGCGGCGTTCGAGCTCGTCCGGCACCTTGTGGGCGATGCGCGGCGACATCTCCTTCACCCAGGGCCAGACGTCGGGGCGATTGGCATAATCATTGGGCACGGGCCGGTCGGAAATCGCCTTGGACAGGCCCACCACCACCGATGGCGCCAGCTGTTCCTCGACCTGCGCGCCCGCGCTCGCCGGCAACGGCGCGAGCGCCGCCACGGCCAGCAGTGCCGGGAGGCAAAGTCGTCGCAGCCGTTTCATTGCAATCATGCGTTCGTGTTCATGTTGTCCGGAATGCGCAACGTCACTGCTCGATGCGGGCGCGGATGAAGGCGGCGATATCCGCGACCGGGACCGCTGTCGCGGCAGCATCCCGCCGCGCCTGGTATTCGACCTTGCCGTCCTTCAAGCCCCGGTCGCCGACGGTAATGCGATGCGGGATGCCGATCAGTTCCAGATCAGCAAACATCACGCCAGGGCGCTCGCCGCGATCGTCCAGCAGCACCTCGACGCCGGCCGCCCCGAGTTCGTCGTGCAGCCGGTCGGCATGTGCCCGGACCTCTTCGTTGCGGTCGTAGCCGATGGGCGCGATGGCGACGGCAAACGGCGCCAGCGGCAGCGGCCAGATGATGCCCTTCTCGTCGTGGTTCTGCTCGATGGCGGCGGCCACGACACGGGTACAGCCGATGCCGTAGCAGCCCATTTCCATCACCTTTGCCTGACCGTCGGCGTCGAGAAAAGTTGCACCCAGCGCCTCGGAATACAGGTGCCCGAGCGCGAAAACGTGGCCGACCTCGATGCCGCGCAGGATGTCGAGCGTGCCCTTGCCGTCCGGCGAGGGGTCGCCCTTGACGACGTTGCGGATGTCGGCGACGACGTCGGGCTCGCGGCAATCGCGGCCGAAGTTCACGCCGCGCAGGTGGTAGTCGGGTTCATTCGCGCCGCAGATGAAGTCGGCCATCACCGCCACCGCGCGATCGGCGAGCAGCGGCATGTCCTTTGGGATGCCGACCGGACCCAGGTACCCGGGGCGGCAGCCGGTGGCCTCGATGATCTCGGCCTCCGACGCGAAGCGCCAGCCGTCCATCCCCGGCAGCTTCCCGATCTTGATCTCGTTGCCCATGTGATCGCCGCGCAGCAGCAGCATGTGTACGCGCCCGTCCGCCCACAGCATCAGGCATTTCACCGTCCGCGCGAGCGGGAGCTGCAGCAGTTCCGCGACTTCCTCGCAGGTCGACTTGCCGGGCGTGGGCACGCGCACCTTGGTTTCGACGGCGGCGGCACGCGCTGCCGCGGGCGCCAGCGCCTCGGCCTTCTCGACATTGGCCGCATAGTCGGAGCCGTCGCTGTAGGCGATGGCGTCCTCGCCGGAGGCGGCCAGCACCTGGAACTCGCAGGACAGCGCGCCGCCGATTGCGCCGGAGTCGGCATCGACCGCGCGGAACTCGAGTCCCATGCGCGTGAAGATGCGCGCATAGGCTTCGTACATGATCTTGTACGAACGCAGCATGCCCGCTTCATCGACGTCGAACGAATACGCGTCCTTCATGACGAACTCGCGCGCGCGCATCACACCGAAGCGTGGCCTGATCTCGTCGCGGAACTTGGTCTGGATCTGGTAGAAGTTGACGGGCAGCTGCTTGTAGCTGCGGATCTCGCGGCGCACGATGTCGGTGATCACTTCCTCGTGCGTCGGCCCGACGACGAAGTCGCGCTTCTGCCGGTCCTGCAGCCGCAGCATCAGCGGCCCCATCTTTTCAAAGCGGCCGCTCTCCTGCCACAGCTCGGCAGGCTGGATCACGGGCATGACTATTTCGAGCGCACCCGCGCGATTCATTTCCTCGCGGATGATCTTCTCCACCTTGCGCAGCGTGATGAGGCCGAGCGGCATCCACGTATAGAGGCCGCTGCCGAGCTTCTTGATGAGGCCCGCCCGGAGCATCAGCTTCTGGCTCGCGACGTCCGCTTCCGCGGGCGCTTCCTTCAGCGTGGAAACGTAGAACTTCGAAATGCGCATGGTGCTGTTTTTGTTGGGAAAAAAGCGATTGTACCTGAGGGGCCGCGAAACCACGCTGTGATCCGGCGCTTCCCTCACTATCGGACTCGCGGGCATGAAGATCGCCGCGAGCCTTCCACTGTTCGACCAGCGCATGGCGGGATTGAGTGCGCGCGAAGCCGCGCCGGACCAGACGTTAAAGCGAGAACAGTGCGAAATCGTCGTGGTTGTGAGGAGCGCCTTCGGCACCGATCCGACGGCCGATGCGCATGCGCGTCGAACCTAGGATGTGCAGCGCGGCGCAAAGCCGCCGCAGGCGCCGCTAGCGAACGACCAGCACAGGCAGCTTGCTGTGCGTCAGGACCTTCTGCGTTTCACTGCCCAGCAGCATGGCGGACAACCCGCTGCGGCCGTGCGATGCCATCACGATCGCATCGCATTTCGATTTCTTGGCGGCCTTGAGAATGGCTTCCCACGGTGCCGGCGCGATCGAGTGCATGCGCTCGCAATCGACACCAGCGGCGCGGGCCCTCGTCGACGCGCGGTCCAGGACCTGCTCCGCTTCCTTGCCGGCCATCTGCGTGTATTCCCGCTTGGAGATCGGCTCGTAGACGACGCCGTCGGCGTACGCGGGGAGCGGATAGTCAGGCGACGCGTAGAAGAAGCTGATCTTCGCGTGCAGTGCCTGCGCCAGTGAAACGGCGTGCGTCACCGCCTTGTCGGAGAGCTTCGAACCGTCCGTCGGAACCAGCAGGTGGGTGTACATGCGAACTCCCAAAAAGAGGGGCAAGATGAATCGTACACGGTCTTAAGAAAATCCGTCTTGACCCACGTCAACGGCCCCAGCCCGCGGGCCGTCCTGCGCCAGGTCAATTCGGAGCGCCATCCGGCTTGACCCTCCCGAAGCGCGCGCCGTAGAGTTCGTCGCATGCCGGCGCACTCAGTCTCTGCCACCGCGCGTATTCCTCTGCGCATACCGAACGCGGGCGCGAGTCCGGATGCGTGCATCTGCTTTCACTGCGGCGCCGCCAATCCGTCGCGAAACGTGTGGCGCGCCACCATCGAAGGCGTGCCGCGGGACTTCTGCTGCGCAGGTTGCCTGGCGGTCGCGCAGACGATCGACGCTGCCGGGCTCGCGAGCTTCTATGCGAGCCGAACGGAGAGTGCGGTTCGGCAGGACGGCGAGGCCGCGGACGAATGGACGCGCTGGGACGAGACCGCGGCGGCGGCCGGACTGGTGCACGGGACCGGCTCCGACCGCTGCGAAGTAGCCCTGCTGCTCGAGGGGCTGACTTGCGGCGCCTGCGTGTGGCTGATCGAGACGTGGCTGGCGCGGCAGCCGGGTATCGTGGAAGCGCGCATCAATTTCGCGAACCGCCGCGCCGTCGTCGCCTGGAATCCCGGCGCGACGCGGCTGTCGCACGTGCTGCGCGCGGTGGCGGCGATCGGCTATCGCGCCCATCCCTACGATCCCGCGCGCAGCGAGGTGCTGGCGCGGACCGAGCGGCGCGCGCTGCTCCTGCGCATGGCCGTGGCGCTGCTGGCGATGATGCAGGTGATGATGTTCGCGATCCCGCAGTACCTGTCCAGCGACGGCGTTGCGGCCGAGCAACAGCGCCTGCTCGAGTGGGCAAGCTTCGTGCTGACGCTGCCCGCGCTCGTGTATTCGGCAGCGCCGTTCTTCCGCGGCGCCTGGCGGGACGTCGTACATCTGCGGCTCGGCATGGATGTGCCGGTCGCGCTTGGCATCGGCGCGGCGTTCGCGGCCAGCGCATGGGCGACGTTCACCGGATCCGGCGCCGTCTACTACGACTCCGTCACGATGTTCATTGCGCTGCTGCTGATCGCGCGCTACGGCGAACTGGTCGCCCGGCAGAAGGCGGGCGCCGCCATCGAGCTCGTCGCGCGCCAGCGGCCCGCCGTTGCCGAGCGCATCGACGCGTGGCCGGATCGCGACTCGGCGGAGACGATCGCGGCGGCGCAGCTTGCCTCAGGCGACTTCGTGCTCGTGCGGCCGGGATCGGTGGTGCCCGCCGATGGAGAAATAGTCGACGGACACTCGCACGTCGAGGAGGCGATGCTGACCGGCGAAAGCCTGCCGCATACGAGGAAGCCCGGCGATGCCGTATTGGCCGGCTCTCTCAACCGCGACGGGCCGCTGGTCGTGCGCGTGCACGCGGCAGGCGAAGCGACGCGCCTGGCGTCGGTGCTGCGGCTGGTCGAGCGCGCTGCCAGCGAACGCCCGGCCGTCGCGCGGCTGGCCGATCGCGCGGCCGCGTGGTTCGTCGGCGGCCTGCTGCTGCTGGCGCTGGGTACGGCCTTCGTCTGGTGGCATGTCGATCCGGCGCGGATGCTGCCGGTCACGGTGGCGCTGCTCGTCGTGTCCTGTCCGTGCGCGCTGTCGCTCGCCACACCGGCAGCGCTCGCGGCCGCGGCCGGCTCGCTCGCGCGCGCGGGCGTCGTCCTGTCGCGCAGCAACGCGCTCGAGTCGCTGGCGCGAGTCACGCATGTCGTCCTCGACAAGACCGGGACGCTAACGGAAGGACGTATCCGGCTCTCGGCCTGCGCAACGGCGCACCGGTCATCGCAGGCCGCGGCCATCGCGCTTGCGGCGGCGGTGGACGCACGCTCGGAGCATCCGCTGGCGCGCGCGTTGCAGGACGCGGCCGCAGCGATGGCAAATGGGGCGACAATCGACGTTGTGCGAGAGCCCGATACCCTGGACTTCCGGCAGGTGACCGGCGAGGGCGTCGAGTGCACCGTGGATGGAGCGCGCGTGCGGGTCGGGCGGCCGGATTTCGTCGCGGCGCTGTCAGGCGCGATGCCGGAATTGCTCCGGTTGGTCGCCGACGACGAGGGTCATTGCGGCGCGGTGGCCGGACTGGGTGATGCGCATGGGTGGCACGCGCTCTTCACCTTTTCCGACGAGCTGCGCCCGGGCGCAGCAACCCTGGTCGCGCAATTGCGCGTGCTCGGCATTACGCCAGTGCTGCTGTCCGGCGATCGTCCTGCGAGTGTCGACGCCGTTGCCCGCACGCTCGGACTCTCCGACGCGCATGGGAACCTCACGCCGGATGACAAGCGTGCGGCCATCGCCCGGCTGCAGGAGAAGGGCGCGGTGGTCGCGATGGTCGGCGATGGGATCAACGACGCGCCGGCGCTGGCGCAGGCCCAGGTGTCGATCAGCCTCGGCACTGCGACGCCGCTGGCGCAGCATACCGCCGATGTGGTCATACTTTCCGATCGTGTCGAGCGCGCGGCCTTGGCGCTGCGCGAGGCGCGGCGAACGCTCGCGGTGATACGCGAGAACCTGGCCTGGGCCGCGGCCTACAACGCCGTTGCGATCCCCGCGGCGGCCTTCGGTTTCGTCACGCCGGTGGTCGCGGCCATTGGCATGTCGGTGTCGTCGCTGGTCGTCGTCGCCAACGCGCTGCGGCTGACGCGGCGGCGAGGTCAGTTCGCCGACGGCGATGCGGATGCCGTCGCTTCCGCAGCGGTTTCGGTGTAGCGGGCGAGTGTCATGGAAATAATGATGCTGCTGATCCCGATGTCGGTCGTGCTGGTACTGCTGATCGGCGCGGTGTTCTGGTGGAGCGTGCACACCGGGCAGTTCGACGACATGGAAGGACCCGCGTACCGGATTCTTGCGGACGACGATGGCGCAACGCATCCGGAGGCCGCGACAGGCAACCCGAGTTTGACCGGGGTCAAACCTTTGCCACGACCGGAACCGTAGTATTGCGGGTCTTTTGATTCACAATCGGACTTATCGGCGCGCGAACATCCGGACGCGCGCCACGAGGGGGGCGACAGGGATGGCGATCGCGAAGGCAGCGGAGACGTTCAACTACAAGGTCGTGCGGCAGTTCGCGCTGGTGACGGTGCTGTGGGGCATCGTGGGCATGCTGGTGGGGGTGATCATCGCCGCCCAGCTCCTCTGGCCGCAGCTCAACCTCGACATTCCATGGCTGTCCTATGGCCGCCTGCGGCCGCTGCACACCAACGCCGTGATCTTCGCGTTCGGCGGGTGTGCGCTGTTCGCGTCGTCCTACTACTGCGTGCAGCGGACCTGCCAGACGCGACTCTTCTCGGACGCACTTGCCGCGTTCACGTTCTGGGGCTGGAACGCCGTCATCGTGCTCGCCGCGATTACGCTACCGCTGGGCATAACGTCCGGCAAGGAGTACGCGGAACTCGAGTGGCCGATTGACATCCTGATCACGCTGGTCTGGGTTTCCTACGCGATTGTCTTTTTCGGCACGCTGGCCAAGCGCAAGACGCCGCACATTTATGTCGCCAACTGGTTCTTCGGTGCATTCATCCTGACGATTGCGCTGCTGCATGTCGTCAACAGCGCCGAGCTGCCGGTGTCGTTCCTGGGCTGGAAATCGTACTCGGCCTATGCCGGCGCACAGGACGCGATGGTGCAGTGGTGGTACGGCCACAACGCCGTCGGGTTCTTCCTGACGGCCGGCTTCCTCGGCATGATGTATTACTTCGTGCCCAAGCAGGCGGGCCGTCCGATCTACTCGTACCGGCTGTCGGTGGTCCACTTCTGGGCGTTGATCTTCACGTACATGTGGGCCGGTCCGCACCACCTGCACTACACGGCGCTGCCGGACTGGACGCAGTCGGTCGGCATGGTCTTCTCGCTGATCCTGCTGGCGCCGTCGTGGGGCGGAATGATCAACGGCATCATGACGCTGTCCGGCGCCTGGCACAAACTGCGCGAGGACCCGATCCTGAAGTTCCTCATCGTGTCGCTGTCGTTCTACGGCATGAGCACATTCGAGGGGCCGATGATGTCGATCAAGACGGTCAACGCGCTGTCGCACTACACCGACTGGACGATTGGTCACGTGCACTCCGGCGCGCTGGGCTGGGTCGCGTTCATATCGATCGGCTCGATGTACTACCTGATCCCGCGGATGTTCGGCAAGATCGAGATGTGGTCGGTACGGCTCATCACCGTGCACTTCTGGATCGCCACGATCGGCGTCGTCCTCTACATCGCGGCGATGTGGATCGCGGGCGTCATGCAGGGTCTCATGTGGCGCGCCACCAACGCGGACGGAACGCTCACCTACGCGTTCGTCGAAAGCGTGAAATCGACGTACCCGTTCTACGCGATCCGGCTGTTGGGCGGCCTCCTGTTCCTCTCCGGCATGTTGATCATGGCGTACAACACCGTGCGCACGATCGCCGGAGCCAAGCCCTTCGAAGCGCCCATTCCGACCGGCGTGCCGGTACACGCGTAGGAAACGACCATGAAACTCAACCAGGAACATATCGAGACGCACGTACCGTGGCTCATCATCCTCGTGCTGCTCGTCGTCAGCGTGGGCGGACTCGTGGAGATCGTGCCGCTGTTTTTCCAGGGATCGCTGACCCAGCCGGTGACCGGATTGAAGCCGTATCCGCCGCTGGCGCTGGCCGGCCGCGACATCTACGTCCGCGAAGGCTGCTACAACTGCCACTCGCAGATGATCCGGCCGTTCCGCGCGGAGACCGAGCGCTACGGGCCGTATTCGGTCGCCGGCGAATTCGTCTACGACCATCCGTTTCAGTGGGGCAGCAAGCGCACCGGCCCGGACCTGGCGCGTGTAGGCGCCAAGTACTCCGACGACTGGCACCGTGTCCATCTCAACAATCCCCGCGACGTCGTCCCGGAATCGAACATGCCCGGCTATCCGTGGCTCGCAAAGACACCTGCGGCAGCCGACACGATCCAGGCGCACATGAAGACGCTGCGCACGCTGGGCCTGCCGTATTCGGATGACGAAATCGCCACCGCGCCGGAGGCGCTGAAGGGCAAGACCGAGCAGGACGCACTGGTCGCCTATCTGCAGGGCATGGGCGTGCTGATGCGGAACGCGAGGTAGCCATGGACACCAAGACCATCCTGCACATCATCATGACCGTGGTCGCGTTCATCACCTTCCTCGGCATCGTTTACTGGGCATACAGCGGCAAACGCAAGTCCGAATTCGAGGCGGCCGCAAACGCCCCATTCGCGTTGCCCGACGACGCCGAAGGACCGGATACGAATGCAATCGCCGCGCGCGGAGGGCGGGTCTCATGAGCGACTTCACGTCGGGTTTCTGGAACATCTACGTCATCGTTTTGGTGATCGCTTCGATCGCCGCCTGCGCGTGGCTGCTGTGGGCAACGGGGCGGGTCAAGGTGAGCGCACCCAAGGGCGCAGTCAAGGCCGGGCAGGCGGACGTTACGGGCCACGTCTGGGACGGCGACCTGCAGGAATACAACAATCCGCTGCCCAAGTGGTGGTCGAACCTCTTCTGGGTGACGATCGCGTTCGGCGTCGTCTACCTGATCCTGTATCCGGGGCTCGGCACGTTCCCCGGCGTGCTCGGCTGGTCGTCGTCGGGCGCCTACAAGGCGGAAACCTCCGAGTTCGACACGAGAATCCAGCCGCTGTATGACAAGTACATGGCGATGGAAGTCCCGCAGATCGCCGCGGACCCGGCGGCGAGGCAGACCGGCGAGCGCCTGTTCCTCACGTACTGCTCGGCATGCCACGGTTCGGATGCCGGCGGCGGCAGGGGATTCCCGAATTTGCGCGACCACGACTGGCTGTATGGCGGCGAACCGGCGAACATCGTGACGACGATCACCGGCGGGCGCATGGGCGTTATGCCGGGGTTCGGACCGATTATCGGCGAGGACGGCGTGCGCAACGTCGCTGCCTATGTCCGCTCGCTGTCCGGACTGCCGCACGATTCGTTGAAGGCGCAGCTCGGCAAGGCGGTGTTTGCGGCCAACTGCGTGGCCTGTCATGGTCCGGAAGGCAAGGGCAACCAGGTCATCGGCGCGCCCAACCTGACCGACAACATCTGGCTGTACGGAAGTTCGGACACGATCCTGGTCGAAGGCATTACTCTCGGCCACCACCTCAATATCACCGACGGGCACACGCCGATGCCGAGCTTCGGGCCGACGCTGGGACCCGCGAAGATCAAGGTGCTGGCGGCCTACGTATGGGGCCTGTCGAACACGCCGACCGACGCGAAGTGACCGCCTGACGGACCGCGGTGCGGCCTTGGCGGGCCGCGCCGCGTTTCTTTTCAAGTGGGCGATAATGCAGTGCGTACCTCCCCGCGCCTTCGCCGGCGCGACTTACTTCAACAAACGCCACGAGTGAATACGACGGACATCAAGACGATTCCGATTGCAGCCGTCCCGAACGTTCCGGCAGCGGAAGCCGAGGACGAGGTCGGCCTCTACGAGATACGGAAGAAGATCTATCCGCGCTCGGTCACGGGGACCTTCGCGACCTGGCGCGTCGCGCTGGTCCTCGCCACGCAGGTGATCTTCTATGGCCTGCCGTGGCTGTACTGGAACGACCGGCAGGCCGTGCTGTTCGATCTCGCGGCGCGCAAGTTCTACATCTTCGGACTCGTGTTCTGGCCGCAGGACGTCATCTACCTGACGGTATTGCTGATCCTGTCGGCGTTGTCGCTGTTCCTCTTTACCGCCGTCGCCGGCCGCCTGTGGTGCGGCTACGCCTGTCCGCAGACGGTCTACACGGAAATTTTCCTTTGGATCGAGCGCAAGATCGAAGGCGAGCGGCAGGCGCGGATGCGGCTCGATGCGATGCCGAATTCGCTCGAAAAGCTGGTCAAGAAAGCGCTGAAGCACACGGCGTGGATCGCACTCTCGATCTGGACGGGTTACACATTCGTCGGCTACTTCACGCCGATCCGCGACCTGGGCGTCCGCGCGATCCTGTGGGACCTGGGCGGCTGGGAAGCGTTCTGGATTGTGTTCTACGCGCTCGCCACGTACGGCAACGCCGGCTGGATGCGCGAACAGGTATGCAAGTACATGTGTCCGTACGCGCGGTTCCAGTCGGTGATGTTCGACAAGGACACCCTGGTCATCGCCTACGACCGCGAACGCGGCGACCCGCGCGGTTCGCGCAGCAAGAAGATCGACGCGAAGGCCGTCGGACTGGGGGACTGCATCGACTGCAGCATCTGCGTGCAGGTGTGTCCGACCGGCATCGATATCCGCAAGGGGCTGCAGTACGAATGCATCGGCTGCGCCGCGTGCATCGACGGCTGCGACCAGGTGATGGACAAGATGGGCTACCCGCGCGGCCTCATCCGGTACGCGTCGGAGAACGCACTGAAGCAACACGCGGCCGCGAGCACCATGCTGCGTCGGATATTCAGGCCGCGCACACTGCTGTACACCGCCATACTGCTCTCGGTTGCCACCGCCGCAGGCGTGTCGCTGTACCTGCGCAACCCGCTCAAGATGGACGTCATCCGCGATCGCGGGGCGCTGGCCCGCGAGGCCAGTCCGGGCATCATCGAGAATGTCTACCGCATCCAGATCATGAACACTGACGAGAAGGCCCGCACGTTCCGCCTGTCGGCCGAAGGCTTGCCCGGACTCACTGTCGCCGATTTTCCGAAGACCCTCGATGTGGGTGCCGCGGCGACGCGCCTCATGCCGCTGCGGCTGCAGGTGCCGGCCGACGCCGCCGCGCCCGGATCGCACCGGATCGAAGTCGTGATCGAGGCCGTCGACGACGCCGGGATTTCGCGCCGCGAGAAATCCACGTTCATCCTGCCCAATCCGTGAGACATTGACGTGACCCCGACCCGCATTGCCGCCATGTCCGCAGTCCAGACGCCGCGATCCACCGTTCCACCCTGGTACCGCCAGCGCTGGCCGTGGCTGCTGATGGCCGGGCCGGGCATCGTCGTCGTCGCAAGCATGATCACGCTCTGGCTTGCGGCGACCACCGACGATGCCATCGTCGCCGACGACTATTACAAGCGCGGGCTGTCGATCAACCTGCGGCTCGAGCGCGTCGACCGCGCGGCGGCACTCGGGCTCGTTGCCGAGGCCGACATTGCGGCGGATGGCCACGTGCGCGTAGCGCTTGCATCGGCGTTGGCGGACATCGACGCGCACCCCGCGGTCATCGTGCTCGGTATCGCGCACGCGACGCGCGGCGGACTCGATCGCAGGGCCGAACTCGTGCTCGGACCGGACGGCACCTATGAGGGACGAATCGAACCGGTCGGGGCGGGGCGCTGGCTGGTGAGCCTCGAGACGAAAGCATGGCGGCTGCCGGCCGTCGAGATCGCCGGGGAAACGCGTACGGTGAAGCTGCGCGCGGGCGCCGCGCCGCAAGAGCGCTAGACGCGAACGGAGGGCAGCGACGATGAACGCGGGCAACGGACTGTTGGCGCGCCGCCTGATGTGGGTGATCTGGCCGGCATTCCTGGTCGCGGGCGCGGCCGAGCTCGTCTTCTTCTCGATCTTCGACCCGTTCGACCTGCATTTCTTCGGCGCGCCGCTGGAGATGTCGCGGCAGGCGATCTACACGATGGGCTTCT
>Ga0302321_100004646_pt1 | contig 11928 bp, 4 predicted proteins | sample Fen_T0_1_FD_202505 | JGI IMG/M metagenome (GOLD analysis project Ga0302321, IMG submission 202505) | Peat permafrost microbial communities from Stordalen Mire near Abisko, Sweden - Fen_T0_1 | ecosystem: Environmental > Terrestrial > Soil > Wetlands > Permafrost | place: Sweden: Abisko...
TCATGTCATACGTTTTGAGTATGGTTCCGTCCTGATTACACATAAATAATCCTTTGGTATCACTTCCAACCCAGATATAGCCTGACTTGTCTTTAAAGAATGACCCGATATTATTATCAGGGAACTTTAAGACTTTAAATATATTTGTATGACTGTCGTAAATATCAAGGCCATTCTGTGTACATATCCACATTTTGTTCAGCTCATCTTCGAAAAAAAACCAGCAATTGTTACCGCTCAGGGAACCTGGATTATCCGGATTAGGTCTGAATCGGGTAATGACTGCATCTTTTTTTATATCAAAGATGTCAATACCGATATTATAGATGCTTATCCACAGTTTATTATTATGATCAATAAAGAGATTCCAGATCGTTTTATCTGATATCGAGGACTTTTTATCATCAGGCAGGTATCTGTAAAATCGTCCGGTCTTCCTGTCAAACCTGTTAAGTCCCGCATCCCATGTCCCTATCCATATATTAAAATCTTTATCTTCGGCTATGCCACGAATTACATTTCCGCTTATGCTGTAGGGGTTTCCGGAATCATGCTTATATATTATAAACTTACCGGTTTTAGGATTATAAGAGTTCAGTCCTCCCCCGTCCGTACCGATCCAAATTATTCCCTCATGATCTTCAAACAAGCTGCCAGTGAAATTATATGACAATGAGTTAGGGTTACTGCTATTGTGGGAAAATAATTTAAATCTTTCTTTCTGTGGATTAAAATAATTTATTCCTCCTCCGGATGTGCCAATCCATAGTATGCCTTCCCTATCTTTGTGAAAGCACCATATCCCGTTGTTATTCAACCCGTCTTCATAGGCTTCGTTGTACATAATATAATCAAACATCCCGGTTTTCTTATCGAAACGATTAATGCCTCCCTGATCGACGGCGAGTAGTAAAAAACGATCATCTTCCGGAATAATATCAAGAATAAAATTCAGATTTGTACCCTCTCCTTTAGCATTAAGAGAGAAATGCTTAAACTTATTGTTCAACGGATCATACGAAAAAAATCCCAACCCATCGGTGGCAATCCATATTTTATCGTCCTTGTCAATATACAGGCTTTTATAGCTGAACTGGCCCTGATCAGCAGTCTTATCTTCAAATCTTGTAAATAAACCGGTTTCAGGATCGAACCGGATTATACCCGGACTGATTGATCCTACCCAAATATATCCTTTTGAATCTATGGCAGCCATTCTGGAAGGGCGAACTGAAAGTCCATGCTTTCTTGATTCAAACGGGAAACGAATGAATTTTCTCATTTCGGGGTCCCATCTGTTGAGACAGCTTCCGTCAGTAACAACCCATAGGTTCCCTTTTTTATCCTCTACAATTCCTGTAATGCAGTTGCTGTTGAGGCTCGAATCGTCAAGGCTGTTATTCCTGAATACTTTAAAATTATCACCGGAGGGATCAAACAAGTTCAAACCATCATAAGTTCCAAACCAGAGTTTCTTTTGTTTGTCTTCATAAATGCATGTCAGAATATCGCTGCTGATCGATCCCGGCAATTTATCATTATGCCTGTATTTCTTTACCTGGTAACTGTCAAATCTATCCAGGCCGACATCTGTCCCCATCCATAAATAATCCTTCGTATCCTTATATATACATCTTATACGATTACTTGATAGTCCATCGTTTACGGTAAGATGATTGAATTTTGAATATTTCCTCTGACTATACAGATTGGAAAATTCTGAAAGACAAAGCAATAAAAATATTAAAATCCACCTGCAAGAATGTCTACGCCTCAACTTAAGAACATTTATAACAAACACTGCTGATTACGCTAATTTGAAAGTAATTATTATAAATTTTACCATTTTTAAAGATACAGAATTAAAATGCAATTTCCTTTTTTAATTAAATGATTTAAGCTGAATCGGGAATGTGAAAACCTGAGCCAATAATCTAAATTAAAAAATATGCAGGTTAAAGTATGGATGTCAGGGGCAGAATAAGTTTGAAGACACTCCCGGTGCCCGGGTTACTCTCAACAGAAATCTGCCACCCATGCTTAACGACAAATTCTTTGCAGAGGAACAAGCCCAGACCTGTACCTTTTTCATTTTCCGTACCCCGGGTTGTCAGATTGGCATCAATTCTGAAAAGCTGTGCCATGGTTTCCTGAGTCATTCCTATTCCGTTATCGATTACTGAGATTTCAGCGTGAATGTCGGTAATTGATGCTTTTACTGTAACTATGCCATTTCTGGGAGTAAACTTTATAGCATTTGAAATAAGATTTCTAAGTATGGTCCTGAGCATATTTCGGTCCGCCAGAATCTTCAGCGAATTGTCAATATAACTCACCAGTTCAATATTTTTAGCGCTTGCAATATCTTTAAGCGTATTGAATTCCAGTATTAAAATATTGTTCAGGTCTAATGATCCAGGATTATATGATATTTTCCCACTCTGCGAATTAGCCCACTCCAGAAGATTCTCAAGCAACCTGTATGTATGTACCGCAGAATCATTTATTACAGTTGCAGATTTCTCAATTTCAATAGGGTTCCGCAATAACACATCTTCCTTAAGTATTGAACTGAAACCTATTATACTGTTGAAAGGATTCTTGAGATCATGAGCAATAATCGAAAAGAACTTATCTTTAGATATATTGGAAGCGTTTAATTCCTCATTCATTTCTACAAGCGCCTCTTTCTGAGATGATAATTCATCGCTTTGCTTTTCAATTTGCTTCCTGCGCTCTTCAAGCAATGAGTTGGACTTATTTAGTTCATCAGTCTGCCTGATCAGCACATCATTTTTCTCCCGAAGTTCAGCCGTCTTTATCAGTACTGTTTGTTCAAGCTGTTTTTTTTGTTTTTTAAAAGTCCTTACCCTTAGAATAAAAATGGAACTGATTAAAAAAGCTATTATTAGAAGCGATGTCAACCGGAACCATATTGTCTTCCACCAGGGAGGGAGGACAACAATCCGGAGGGAAATCCCCTTCTCATTCCATATTCCATCATTATTTGATGCTATTACCCTCAAAGTATAATCTCCCGGATCAAGATTTGTATAGGTAACATATCTTCTGAATGAGTTGGTCAAATTCCAGTTTTTTTCAAATCCTTCCAAAATATATTTATACTGATTATTTGCAGGCGATGTATAATTTATACCTGAAAAAGAGAATGAAATTACCGATTGGTTCCATTCAAGCTTTATTTCCTTTGCCTCACTGATATGAGTTGGGAACTGTCCGCCTGGTTCTGCATAAAGTACAGGTTTATTAAATATCTGAAAATCGGTTAGATAGACGGGGGGAATGACATCATTGTCCTTCAGGCTGTCGGGATAAAAAGAATTAAACCCATTAAAGCCCCCGAAATACATTTCCCCTTTTGAAGTTTTCAAAAAGGACTGCTGAAAAAACTGATTGGACTGTAAACCATCCTCCTTGGTGTAATTTCTTAAGTTCTGTGTCTTTGGATCCAGGCGAGTGATCCCACCGCTGGTAGATAACCAGATATAACCACGGCTGTCTTCTAGAATTGACTGTATCCTGTTATTAACCAGACCGTTTGTAATATTATAATTATTAATAATACTGCCGTCCGGATTGCAGTAGTATAAACCCATTGTAGTTGTACCAACCCATAAATTACCTTGTCTATCCCGAAGAAATGCTCCTATCCCATTATCGGGGAAGTTAAAAGTCGTGATTGAATCAGTTTTGCTGTCATAACGGTCAATTCCCTTCTCAGTACATATCCAAATGTTATTCTCCTTATCCTCATAAAAAAAGTTATTCTGATTACTGCTTAATTTGTTACGACCAGAACCTTCAGATCGGAATCTGCGTATCACTCCTTTCCCTTTAACGAACATATCAGTTCCTCCTGCATAATAACCAAGCCAGAGTACTCCATTATGATCAAGCTTGATATTCCATATGTTCCTTCTGGAAATGCTGGAAGGATTATTTTTTTCAGGCATATATCTGTAAAACCTTTTTGTTTTTCTGTCATAACGATTAAGTCCTGCATCCCATGTTGCTATCCACATATCGTGATCAGCGTCTTCGGTAATACACCGGATAACATTTCCGCTAAGACTGTACGGGTCGGAAGCTATATTCTTAAAAACAACAAAACTGCCTGTCACAGGATCCATAACATTGACCCCGCCTCCGTCAGTACCAATCCAGATCTTCCCCTCATGGTCCTCATAAAAGCAACCTGTGAAGCTGTACGACAATGATGTCGGACTTGTTGTATGTGTAAAAAGCCGGAACTTATTTTTCCTGGGGTTAATATAATTAATGCCACCTCCTGAAGTACCTACCCAAAGGATACCTTCCTTATCTTTATACATACACCAGATTCCATTATTATTAAGTCCCCCATTATCTATATTATCGTTTTTAAAATACTCAAAATAATGAGTTTTCAGGTTAAATCTGTTTATGCCTCCCTGATCCACACCGAGTAACAGATGATCCTTATCTTCAGGCAGGATATCAAGAATACTCCTTTCATTTGTGCCTGTGCCGTCACCTTTTGATCCATATTGTTCAAATTTGCCGGATAACGGATCGTATGAGAAAAATCCGCTTCCGTCTGTTGTAATCCAGATTTTATCCTCAGCATCAATATATAAGCTTTTAAAACAATCAGCACCAAAATCAACAGAAGGATCGTCATATTTTTTGAATTTCGTCGTCTTTGGATCAAAACAATAGATTCCACTGCCGAAGGAAACAATCCAGATTAACCCTTTCGAGTCAGCACCAATCATTTTAGATCTTCTGGAAAATAGTCCGCTCTTTTTATTCTCAAACGGGAATCGTAAAAAAGTTCTTTTTCCCGGATCCCACTTATTCAAACAACTAATATCGGTCAGTACCCACATGTTTTTATCCCTGTCCTCAATTATACTGTTTATTAAATTTCCGTTGAGACTGTTTTCGTTTTCGGTATCGGTTTTAAAAACTGTGAATTTATCTGTTGCCGGACTATAGAGATTCAAACCATTATTTGTTCCAAACCAGAGTTGTTTAAGCTGATCTTCATATATACAGAGTACATTATCACTACTGATAGACCCCGGCTGTTTTTCATCATGCCTGTATTTTTTTACATCATAACTGTCGAATTTATCCAGACCTACATCTGTGCTAATCCAGAGGTAATCTTTGGAATCCCTGTAAATACACCAGATCCTGTTACTAGAAAGTCCATCCGCAGTAGTGAAGTGATCGAATCTTGAAAAATTGGTCTGTGAATAAAGATGAGCTAATCCTGCGAGTTGCAGAAATGAAATCAGTAAGACCTCAATGAAAAACTTATTTCCGTTTGATCTGTATTTTACCGTAAAGATCATCTCTCTAATTATATTTAGATAAGATTATTTCTAAATACTTCGACTCCTAAATATAACTGAATTTTATATTACTCTGACAGGAAAAACAAATTTGAAGCTGCTTCCTTTCCCTATTTCGCTTTCCGCCCATATTTTCCCGCCATGCTTTTCAACAAATTCTTTACAAAGTAACAGACCCAGCCCGGTTCCTTTTTCATCAGCGGTACCGCGTGTTGATAGGTTCGCATCAATCATGAAGAGTTTCAGTAAAGTCTCATTTTTCATTCCAATGCCGTTATCTGAAACTGAAATCTCAGTGTTGACTTCTGATTGAACAGCCGATATTTCAACTTTTCCGTTCCGGTGAGTAAACTTAATAGCATTGGAGATGAGATTTCTAAGTACTGTCTTGAGCATATTAATATCGGCGTAAACAATTATATCGTCTTGCGAAGTGTCTTTCAGCTCAATGTTTTTTTCAACCGCCATATCATTTAAAACATGTATTTCTTCTTTAATAAGATCACTCAGGTTCATCTTTGCGGGATTGAAAGTGATATTGCCACGTTGTGAAGCTGCCCATTCAAGAAGGTTTTCAAGCAGTCGGAATGTACGTACAGCTGAAGAATGAATCATGTGTGCATATTCTTTCGGCTTTCCTCCCGGCTCAAGACTCTTATCCTCATCAAGCATTTCGGCAAATCCAATTATCGTAGAAAATGGATTTTTCAAATCATGTGCTATTATGGAAAAGAATTTATCCTTTGAGGCATTAAGTTCCTTTAATTCCAATGTTTTATGTTCAACGGTCTTTTCAAGTAGTATCTTCTGAATCTTTAACTGCCTGATGCGTATGAGGAAAATGGATGTAATTAGCAAAACTAATGAAACTATCATTATGAGTCTGAACCACCATGTATTCCACCATGGCGGCAGGATTGTAATTTTAATGGAAGTACCGGTTTCATTCCAAACACCGTCATTGTTTGATCCCCTTACCCGGAATACGTAATTTCCGGGATCAAGATTAGTGTAAGAAACTTCTCCTCTGTTACCCGAAAAGATCCAGTCCTTGTCAAAATTTTCCATCATATATGCATATTGATTTTTCTTTGGAACTGAAAAATCCATGACGGCAAATGAAAAGGTAATAACAGACTGTTTATGAGTTAAAGTAAGTGACTTTGACTCAGAAATATTTTGTTTTAATAGTGAATTTTTGCCAGGTTTCAGACTATTGTTAAATAATTTAAAATCAGTTATAACTATTTCAGGGATTGTTTTGTTTTCGGTAATTCTATCAGGAAAAACAATATTGAATCCCCTGGTTCCGCCCATAAACAACTCACCTTTTGTCGTTTTCAGGATGCCTCTTTCGCTGAATTCATTACTCTGCAAGCCATCGTCCTTTGTGAAATTTTTAAATTTCCCCCGCTTGTGATCAAAATAACCAGCTCCATTGTTGGTGGTTACCCATATAACTCCTGAATTGTCAAGAGTAATTGCCATAATGAAATCGTCAGGCAATCCGTCTTTTTTATAATATCTTTTAAATATGTTTTTGACAGGATTAAAACAATTCAGACCGTCAGGTGTGCCAATCCAAATGCTTGTGTCATTTTCAATGAGGATGTCGGTTACCCTGGGAAAACTCAGACTATTGACATTATCCTGAAGCGTGGTATAGGTCTTAAATTGATCTGTTCGCGGAGAAACTTATCGTTGTCCCAATAATCAATTGTCCTTTAGTATCTTTTACAATCTTAATCACCATTTCGTTTGCAAGTCCGCTATTAGAAGGGGTATACTCAGTAAACTTATTCTCATTGATTTGATAATGAATCAGCCCATGCTCAAATGTCCCCAGCCATAAATCATCCTTATCTCCTTCTGCGATTGCATAAATATTATCGTCTTTTATAGCACTGTTTTTTGTGTTAATGGAAATAAAGGACCGGGTTTCTTTATCAAAACGGACAAGTCCTCCTGACCAGGTACCGATCCACATCCGATCGCTGCTGTCTTCTATCATACATAGGATTGCATTACTAGGAAGGTTGGAATTATCAATATTGAATCTGGTAAAATGGTTTGTATTCCGATCGAATAAATTTAGTCCACCCCCGTCAGTCCCGATCCATATCTTTCCCTTCCTATCCTCAAGAAAACATGTGACTGTATTATGACTGAGACTGCCGGATGATCCGGGAATATATTGATATCTGATCAATGCATCGCCGCTATTTCTTGCAATATTTATTCCGCCTGTGTAAGTACCAATCCACAGGTTTCCCGTTCTATCTTCATATATTGCCTGTATTGCTTCATTATTCAGACTCTGTGAATCGGTATCATCCCGTCTGTAATGCCGGAAACTCCCATTCTTAGAGTCAAATAAATTTAGTCCACCATTATCAGTACCAACCCATAGTTTCCCGGAATGATCAACCAGAAGGGATAAAACCAGATCAATCGAAATACTGGATTCGTTATTTATTTGATGTTTAAAATGAACTAATCCATTAACCTTCAATGTTGCATCATAATCCAGACAGAAAAGCCCCTCATTGCTGGCAAACCAAATATTCCCTTCCCGGTCCTCAGCCATATCCAAAAAAATCGTATTTGACAGATCTTCATTGTATGTAAGATCATTATGAATATGCATGAATTGATTATTGGCAGGAATAAACAGATTCAACCCATTTCTGGTAGCCACCCACAATCTTTTAGTCTTGTCAATCAAAACACTCTGTACATCATTATTGCTAAGGCTCTCAGGTTTATCAGCTTCATAAGAATACTGTTTGACCAGGTTATTAGTGCGATCGAAATAGATCAGCCCAATATTTGTGGCCAGCCAAAGATTTCCACTGGCATCTTCCGTAATTTTTGCAACTCCGCAATCTAAACCTCGCAACGGCGAAGTTTTCTCAAACATATAATTAAAGAAACAATCATTCTCCCGTACATATAAGCAAAGGCCATGCTCAGTACCAATTAGGAGGTTTTTATTGTGGTCCTCGAAAATAGTCTGAACAACATTAGCTGGCAAGCTTGTTGAATCGGATCGGATATTCTTGTAAACAACAAAATTGAATCCATCATAACGGTTCAGTCCGTTCGGAGTTGCCATCCAGATAAATCCTCTTTTATCCTGGGTGATACAAGTAATAACTGAAGATGAAAGACCGTTATCAGGTGTGAGTTGAGTAAATTGCAAATGTGATAATTGCGCATGAACGGTTGATATGGAAATCAATAGAAGAAATGGAAGATGAGTAAGCAATATTGTGGTGTTCCTGCCTTTCAATATGTTATTTTTAGTCAAATCAAATATAACCAAATAATGATCGGTATGATTAAATCCCTGTTTAAAACTGATTATTTTTACGTCTCATTTAAATGATTTTTTAAAAAATGAAAATAAGAATCCTAAGATTGACTGTATTAATTTGCGTACTTTTCAGTTTTCATTATATAGTTAAATGTCAGACCATTGACTCAACAACTTTCAGTTTATATCCCCGGCAAAGTTTTTACTCATATGAATCAGCAGGTGAGTTTCTTGTGCATATACCACCATACCTTACAAAAAATCGTTTATCCATACTTCTTGCAATTGGTAATGAAACACCGGTTAAATGGGATGGGATACCCGGAAAAGCTATTCTGAGAATACCAGTGCATCTGAATTTGAAACCTTCTGTTTATAAAGCTGAAGCTGTTATTAATGTCGCTCCAGGTAAGAGCGCAACATATCATGCAAAAACCCAACTCGTTATTTTAACATATAAAGCTAATGAAGTAAAAACCGACAGGCTTACAGGCGGACTAATAGTTAACAGGTTGCCTTTTTTCCCATTTGGCTTTTACTGTTATTCACCTGTTTACCCTTCCCTTCCAGAGGAAGAAGCTGTTAAAGGATTTAATGTGATGTCACCATATCAAAAAATAGCGCCTGAGACACTTGCTGAAAGGAAAGCGTATATGGACCGATGTGCCGAATTGGGAATGAAAGTGCATTATAATCTCCTTTCAGTATCGGGAGGCGGAGGTGTAGGATCAAAGATTGAAGGACTAAGTGATGAAGAGAAACGGAATCGTCTTATCGCTGAAATTGAAATGTTCAGGGATCATCCGGCTTTACTGGGATGGTATATTTCAGATGAACCAAATGGTAAAACAATAACACCCGCTCAGCTAGGGGAGATCTACATGACTGTTAAGAAGATTGACCCCTGGCATCCGGTTTCAATAGTATTTATGTCTCCATTTATCACTGCGAAAAAGTATTCAGAAGCACTTGATATTGTGATGGCAGATCCCTACCCTATTCCTGATCATCCCGTATCATGGCCTGGTGAAGTAGCCGGCTTGTTAAAAACTGAATTCAGCGGGAAAAAACCGGTATGGATAGTACCGCAGGCATTCGGAGGGGGAGAATTATGGAGCCGCGAACCTACTCTTCAGGAAGTCAGATCGATGACATGGCAATCGATTATTAACGGAGCAACAGGCATTCAATACTTTGTAAGACAGGGACTCAATTACTTTCCAAAATCAGCAGCCACCTGGAGTGAGTGTGGCAGAATGGCAATAGAGGTCGCAGAACTCACTCCGTTTCTGCTCTCTGATGAAGAGTCGCTTCCAGTTGAATCGTCAACCCTCAATGTCATCGTTTCTTCCAGAATTCACAAAGGACAGCTGATCATAATGGCTGTGAACAAAATAAATCAGCCGGTAAATGCAGTATTAAGGGTAAAAGGTCTTGCAAACGGAGAAGCAAGGGTTCTTTTTGAAAACCGGACTATCAGTTTCAGAAGCGGATCTGTAACTGATCAGCTGTCTGCATTTGGATCGCAGATTTACCTCATTAACATCAAACCTGAAAAACAAACTTCCGAAACTTTAAATTTGAATCTCATTAATGATGCCGGATTTGAGGATCTCTCTTCACCCGGACTGCCTTCAGCATGTTATGCAAGGCCAGGGGGTGACAGAGGTGCAACATATTTTCTCGATACACGTGATTATTTTGAGGGTAATCATTCCTTGAGAATCAGGACTCCCATGCAGGATAATAGTCTGGCTATAAGATTCTTCCCGTTTTATGTGAAAGCCGGGGCATCGTATACAATATCAATATTTGCGAAATCAGATCCTGAACAAAGAATTTTTCCTGTAACAAAAGAAGATAATGGTCGTCTATATACTGAAAAGAAGATGCCACAGTATGTGGAGGTCCTGCTTGGAGATTTTGGAAGAGCAAGGTTTATTCCTGACAAGGATTGGAAGCAGTATATCACTTTTGTTACTATTCCAGCAGATACGCTTGCCCATTTTAAGACAAACCTGATATTAAAAATGCCGGGACAGGGCGTTGCATGGTTCGACAAGGTGAGGGTGACGGAGGATAAATAGAGGTATGGGGTATGGGGTGCGGGGTGCGGGGTACGGGGTACGGGGTGCGGGGTACGGGGTACGGGGTACGGGGTACGGGGTATGGGGTTTACTTTGTTAATCTACGGTTAATGATCGGAATTTAGTGTTTTGAATGAAAAAATAAGTATAATTTTAATTCCTTATAATTAACCCGTATAATTATTCCCATGTTAAAAAATCTTTTAAAAACTGCTGTCAGGCATATACTTAAGCATTTTGGGTATAGCACACTGAATATTCTGGGTCTTACACTTGGTATTACAAGTGCTCTGTTTCTTATAATATACGTTAGCAATGAGGTTAGTTACGACCGTTATCATGAGAAAGCTGACCGAATCTACAGGGTATCTTCGAGTATTAAGGAGCCTGATGACAAATTCACCTGGATTGTTGCCCAGATTCCATTCGGACCACAGGTTGTACACGACTACCCTGAAGTTGAATCATCTGTCAGATTTATTAATATGCCAAGGGCTCTTTACAAGTTCGAAGATAAAGAGTTTAATGAAGAGAACTTCTATTTTGTTGATTCTACTCTCTTTGATATCTTTTCCTATAAAGTTTTAAAAGGCGAAGTTAAATCAGGTCTTCTTGCCCCAAAAAAAATAATCCTTACTGAAAAGATTGCCAATAAATATTTTGGAAAAACCGATCCTATTGGGAAAACGCTTACTACAGGCAATGATACTTATGAGGTTACGGGTGTAATCCAGGATGTCCCTGCTAACTCACATTTCCGGTTTGATGCAGTTGCAGCACGTAACAACATGCCAAAGCAATTGGGAAGCTGGGGTAATTTTGGCGTCTACACCTATTTGTTGTTTCCTAAGAATTTTGATGTCAAGGCATTTGAGAAAAAGATGCAAGGCATGTATGACACCTACATGAAGCCTATTTTCGGGGGGATGAATATAACAATTTCTTACAATCTGGAACCGATTACGAAGATTCATCTGTATTCCACAAATCCGGGGGAACCCGAACCAACAGGCAGTGTTACATACGTTTATATATTTGCAATAGTCGCCATATTCCTGGTTCTTATTGCGGCAATGAATTATATGAATCTTGCCACAGCCCGATCAGCCAGACGTGCACGTGAAGTCGGGCTGCGTAAGGTTGTCGGGTCCCGACGCACTCCCCT
>Ga0302321_100004647_pt1 | contig 11924 bp, 9 predicted proteins | sample Fen_T0_1_FD_202505 | JGI IMG/M metagenome (GOLD analysis project Ga0302321, IMG submission 202505) | Peat permafrost microbial communities from Stordalen Mire near Abisko, Sweden - Fen_T0_1 | ecosystem: Environmental > Terrestrial > Soil > Wetlands > Permafrost | place: Sweden: Abisko...
CGCCTGGATGGCCGCGAGGTACACGACCATGTTGAAGCCGGCGAACCGCCACACGAACGCGATCATGATCGCCCACAGCGCCGTCCCTGCGTCCGCGAGCGGCGCGATCGTCAGCGTGTGGAACCCGAGGGCGGACCCCACGGTGGGCACGATCCCGAAGAAGGGTGCGTAGAGGAACTTCCAGACCTCCCCGACCGCCACCGGGGCAAGAACGAAGGGTGCGAAGAACACCAGCCGGAGGAAGGTCCTTCCGCGCTTCACCTCGGCGACCAGCACGGCAAGGAACAGCCCGACGCCCGGCAGGAGCACGACCGCGGCGGCGGTGAACAGGAACGTGTTCAGCAGGCTGCGATGGAAGACCGCGTCGCCGAGGATGGCGTGCGCGTAGTGATCCAGGCCCACGAAGCCCGTGAGGTCGAAGCCGCGCGTATCGTGCAGGCTCAGCACGATGCCGTAGCCGAGCGGATAGAGGAGGAAGCCGACCAGGATCACCATGATCGGCAGGAGGAACAGCAGGTCGATCGCGCGTTCGCGGCGCGGGCCGTGGAGTACCGCCATCACCACTCGCGAGCGGGATCTGACCGGACGAACGATACTCGCCCCCCGCCGTCCCGGACCTGGCGCCATACGGGGTACACGAGCACGAGATCAGTGATGCCGGCCCAGCCGACGAGCGACACCCCCTGGACGCGCGTGCGCGAGCGCCGGGACGTGCTCAAGCTCGGGCTGGTCATCGCGGCCGGCGGCGTGATCGCACCGCTCCTTGCCGCGTGCGCCGCGCCGGGCGCAACTGCCCCGGCCCCGGTCAGCCCGGGCGCGGGCGGCGGTGCGGGACCCTCCCCGGTCACGTCGCCCTGGTCCGGGTCCATCACCGTCGTCACAGGCGGCGGCGATCCGAGTGGCGAGCCGGCGCTGAAGCGGGTCTATGACGACTTCAAGGCGCAGCATCCTGCCGTCGAGTGGGACATCCGGGCGCTCCCGGGCTTCGGCCCCGAATGGGATCGGCTCGCGCGCGCGTCGATCGTGTCCGGTGAGCCGGTGGGGCTCGTGATGATCGACGGCCTGTTCGTCCGTGCGTGGACACGCGACGGCCTGCTGGCGGACCTCGGCGCCGACCCAAGGATGGCCGACGTGCTCGCGCGGGTGCCAGGGAAGTTCCATCTCGCGGGTCCCGGAGAGACCACGGCAAGGGCCTTTCCCCTCGCCCTGAGCAAGGGCGTCCAGACCACGGGCCTGTACTACAACACGGCGATGCTCGACCAGGCCGGACTCGAGGCTCCGGCGACGATCGCGGACCTCAAGGCCATGGTGAAGCCGTTGGCGGCGCTCGGCGCGGCACCGCTCACCTTCTGCTCCGGTGAGATCTCCTTCAACTCGATGCTGGTCACGTGGGCGTTGCCCATGATCGCGGGGCGTGCCGGCGACCCGTTGGCATTCGTCGAGCGCACGATCAAGGGGGAGGTCGGATATGACAGCCCCGAGTGGATCGAAGCCTTCCAGACGATCGCCGACCTCCGCACCTCCGGCGTCCTCCTCGAGGGATCGGGTGCCACCGACTACCCGACGATGCAGGCGCTCTTCCTGCAGGGAAAGGCGGCCATGGCCTACAACGGCTCATGGCTCCTGGCCCAGCTGCAGGCAGGCACGCCCACGGTGGCGTTCGACCTGCACGTCGCACCGCTTCCCCTCGTCGACGGAACGTCGAAGGCGCACTCGATCCTGTCCTGGGGCGGCTTCGCGATGCCGGCCAGGGCTGACGCGAGCCGTGACGGCGTGTACGCGTTCCTCGAGTATGCGAGCCGGCCGGAGGTCGACGAGGCCGTGGTCGAGGGCCTGCAGTCCTACTCGCCGATCCCCGGGTCGAACGTCGCGATCCACGACGCGGTGGCGCGCGAGTTCCTGCCGATGTTCGACGACGCCATCACGCCGCTCAACTGGCTCTGGGAGCCCGAGATCGAGGCCGAGGTGAACGACCAGGTCCAGGCCCTCGTGAAGGGCGATACGGACCCCGCGTCCGCCGGGAAGGCCATCGAGGCCGTGGCGGGAGCGCTGCGTTCATCGGGTCGCGGCTACTACGCTTGAGCGAGCGCCCACGGCCCATGGCAAGCCCGCTGCTCGAGACCAAGCTGTTCGTCCCCAGGCTGCGACGCGGCCTGGTCGCACGTCCGAGGCTCAGCGAGCGCCTGAGCCGCGGGGTCGAGTCGAAGCTGACGCTCATCTCCGCCCCGCCCGGCTTTGGCAAGACGACGCTGCTGGCCGAGTGGCTGGGAGCCCTGCCGGCCGGTGAACGGGCCGTGGCCTGGCTCTCCCTGGACGAGGCCGACAACCAGCCCGCCTCGTTCTGGACCTACCTGGTGGCCGCGCTGCAGACGGTGGTGCCGGGGGTCGGCGCGACGGCGCTCGCCTTCCTGCAGGGGCCCAAGCCACCGTCGATCGAGACGGTCCTCGCGACATTGCTCAACGATCTCGCCGCGCTGCCGAGCGACATCGTGCTGGTGCTCGACGACTACCACGAGGTTGTCGCGCAGGACATCCAGAACGGGATCGCGTTCCTGCTGGAGCACCTGCCCGCGCAGATCCACCTGGTGATCACGACCCGCGCGGACCCGGTGCTGCCGCTGGCTCGCCTGCGGGGCCGCGGCGAGCTGGCCGAGATCCGGGCGGCCGACCTGCGCTTCACGCCCGACGAGGCCGCCGCATACCTCAACGAGGCGATGGGGCTGGATCTCGACGCCCGGGATGTCGCCGCGCTGGAGGGACGCACCGAAGGCTGGATCGCCGCGCTCCAGCTGGCGGCGCTCTCGATGCAGGGCCGGGACGATGTCGCGGGCTTCATCGCGGGCTTCGCCGGGGACGACCGCTACATCGTCGACTACCTGGCCGAGGAGGTCCTGCACCGCCAGCCCGAGGACGTCCGGAGCTTCCTGCTGGAGACCTCCATCCTGGCCCGGCTGAGCGGCCCGCTGTGTGATGCGGTCACCGGTCACGGCGGTGGCAAGGCCATGCTCGAGGGACTCGAGCGAGGCAACCTGTTCCTCGTCCCGCTCGACGACCGCCGCTGGTGGTATCGCTACCACCAGCTCTTCGCCGACGTGCTCCGTGCCCACGTGCTGGACGAGCAGCCCGATCGAGTTCCCGGCCTGCACCGGCGGGCGAGCGAGTGGTACGAGCAGAACGGCGAACGGTCAGAGGCCATCCGCCACGCGCTGGCCGGCGAGGACTACGCGCGAGCGGCAGACCTGGTCGAGCTTGCGATCCCGGCGATCCGCCAGAGCCGGCAGGAGGCTGCCGCGGTGGCCTGGCTGGGAGCGCTCCCGGACGAGGTCATCGCGGCGAGGCCGGTGCTGAGCGTCCACCACGCCGGGGTCCTGTTGCTGTCCGGCCAGCTCGAGGGCGCGGAAGCGCGACTCCAGGACGCCGAACGGTGGCTGGAGACGACGGGAGAGCCGTGGACGGGACCGAATCCGCCATCGACGGCGATGGTCGTCGCCGACGACGAGGAGTTCCGGCGCCTTCCGGGAGCGATCGCCGTCTACCGCGCTGCCCAGGCCCTGGCGGTCGGGGATGTGGCCGGCGCGATCCGACACGCCCGGCGTGCGCTCGACCTCGTGAGCGAGGACGACCATCTCGGGCGGGGGTCGGCGACCGGGCTGCTGGGCCTCGCGTACTGGACGACCGGGGACCTTGACCACGCGCACCGTTCGTATTCCGAGTGCATGGCGAGCCTGGAGAGAGTCGGGTTCATCGCGGACACCCTGGGGTGCGCCATCGCCCTGGCCGACATCCGGATCGCGCAGGGTCGTCCCGGGGACGCGATGCGGACCTACGAACGCGCATCGCAGCGTGCGTCGGAATCGGGCACGCCCGTCCTGCGGGGAACGGCCGACCTGCACGTGGGCATGAGCGAGCTGTTCCTCGAACGGAATGACCTTTCCGTTGCCCTGCAGCACCTGCGGACGAGCACTGAATTGGGCGAGCACGCCGGCCTGCCGCAGAACGCCTATCGCGGGCGGGTCGCCCTGGCCCGAATCCGCACGGCCGAAGGGGACCTGGACGGCGCGTTGGACCTCCTTGCCGAGGCGGAGCGCGAGTACGTGAGCGACTACTTTCCCGACGTCCGGCCCATCGCCGCACGCAAGGCACGCGTCTGGATCGCCCAGGGGAAGCTGGGCGAAGCCATGGGTTGGGCGCGTGAGCGGGGCCTGTCGGCCGAGGACGACCTGAGCTACCTGCGCGAGTTCGAGCACATCACGCTCGCGAGGATCATGCTCGCCCACCGGGACCGGGCGGATCGGTCGCTGCGGCAGGCGCCCGAGCTCCTGGAGCGCCTGCTGCGATCCGCGCAGGACGGCGGTCGCACCGCCAGCGTGATCGAGATCCTGATCCTGCAGGCGCTTGGCCTGCGGGCAGGAGGCGACGCCCGCGCCGCGCTGGTCCCCCTCGAGGGAGCGCTCGCGCTCGCCGAGCCGGAGGACTACGTCCGCATCTTCATCGACGAGGGCGCCCCGATGGCGGCGCTCCTCGACGCGTGCGCAGAGCACGTGGGCCTGCCGGCGTACGTCCGTCGCCTGCGGTCGGCGTTCGGGCCGGCCGGGGCTCGAATGGCGGCCAGGCAGCCGCTCGTCGAACCACTCAGCGAACGGGAGCTCGACGTGCTTCGCCTGCTGGCCGGCGAGCTGGACGGCCCGGACATCGCCGCCGAGCTCGTCGTGTCGCTCAACACGGTGCGGAGTCACACCAAGAGCATCTACGCCAAGCTGGGCGTGAACAGCCGTCGTGAGGCGGTCCGCCGGGCGGCCGAGCTGGACCTGCTGTCCCGGACCCGTCGCGACCGCTAGAGCGAGAGACCGCTCGCGCCGTCGTTGCCGTCGTGGCTCCCGGGTCAGGCCGGTTTCGGCGAACCCGGGTCGCCCCGATGTGCTCGCGCTCTCGAGCAAGTTCACCCGATGAACCACCACATGTGGTGATGCCCGCTCACCACGTCCGCTTCCACCTTGTGCCTGCACCAGACGCACGGCGGCATCGCCGGCGAGATCCAGTCGGATCGGAACACGCACGAGGAGCGCCATGAGCGAATCGAATGGATCCACCGGCACCTGCCACGAGCCCGGCGGCTACGAGATCCGCCTCAAGGGGCACCTCGACGGCCGGTGGGTCGCCTGGTTCGACGGGCTGAGCCTCAGCCTCCAGGGCGACGGCACCACGATCATCCACGGCCCCGTCGCCGACCAGGCCGCCCTGCACGGCCTCCTCCAGAAGGTCCGGGACACGGGCCTGCCCCTGGTCTCGGTGACCTGCGTCGAGACCGACTCCTGACCGGACCACGCGCCGGTCCCGCGAACCACCTGGTTCCCAGCGTCCCTCAGCCTTGAAAGGAACCCCGCCATGACCTTCTCCCGCAAGTCCGCGCTCGCCGTTGGCGTGCTGTTCATCCTCACCTTCGTCACGTCGATCGGGGCCGTGTTCGCCTACGGGCCCATCCTGAGCGACCCCACCTACATCACCGGCACCGGCCCAGACACCCGCGTGTTCTTCGGGGCGTTCCTCGAGCTGATGCTCATCCTCACCAACATCGGCTGCGCCGTCGTCCTGTTCCCGATCCTCAAGCGCCAGAACGAGGCGCTCTCCCTGAGCTATGTCGCGGCGCGGATCGTCGAGTGCACCTTCATCCTGGTCGGTCTGCTCAGCCTGCTGACCATCGTGACCCTGCGCCAGCAGGCGACCGGCACCGACGCCACGCTCGACACGATCGGCGCGACGCTCCTCGCGACCCACAACTGGACGTTCCTGCTCGGCCCCGGCTTCGTCGACGGCATCGGGACCGGGATGATCCTGGGCTACCTGATGCTCAAGTCCGGCCTGGTGGGGCGGCGCATGGCGATGGTCGGCCTCGTCGGCGGCGCGATGCTCGCCACCTCCGGGGTCGCCGTGCTGATGGGTGTCATCCCGCAGTTCGGCGCCGTGCAGGGGATCCTGACCATCCCGGAGTTCATCTGGGAGGCATTCCTGGGCCTGTACCTCCTGTTCAAGGACTTCAAGCCCTCCCCGATCCTCGTGGCTGCGAGCCGCGATCGGGGGATCGCGCCGGCCCTCGCGGCCTGACGCCCACCCGGGACACCAAGCCTGCAGCCGGGATGCCGCTCGGCATCCCGGCTGCTCCCGTCGCGTTCCACCGGGAACGGCTCAGAAAGGACGTCCACCTGTGTCCACCGAAGGGATCACGCCCGGGCAGAAGGTCCGGACCATTCCGCGGTTCGTGCTCAGCACCTTCTGGCTGCTGCACCGTGCGCTGTACCGGTTCAGCGGTGGCCGGGCCGGCCTCTCGCGGCCGGAGGCCGGCGAGCGGTTCGGGACGATGCGCCTCAAGACGCTCGGGCGTCGTTCGGGGGAGGCGCGGGCGGCGATCATCGGCTACTACGAGGACGGCCCGAACCTGGTGACGCTGGCCATGAACGGCTGGGGACGCGCCGAGCCGGCGTGGTGGCTGAACCTCCAGGCGAACCCCGACGCGACCGTCGACCTCGCCGGCGGCAGGCGCGCGGTCCGCGCTCGCGCCGCCACGGGGGAGGAGGGACAGCGGCTGTGGGCCACGGTCCGCGACTACCCCGGCTGGGGCGCGGACATCGATGCCGCCGCGGCCCTCCGGCCGACGCCCACCGCGGTGGTCGTGTTCGAGCCGCGCGGCGCCGGGGCCGAGGCGTTCACCACGGTGGTGATCGCGCCGACGCGATCCATCGACGCCGATCGGCCCCGCCGCCTGGCGCTCCGCCACCTCTGGCTCATTCCGGGGCTCGGCATCGCGCTCTTCGCCAACGCGCAATCCACGACCCTGCAGGTCGGCCTGGTCCCGCTCCTCGTGTTCGGGATCGTGCCCCACCTCACGGTTCTCGCCGGGTTCGGCCAGCCCCACGCTCGGGGCCAGCTGGCCCGCCGCGCCGTGCCGCTCTTCAACGCCATGCACCAGCCGGTCGTGCCGCTGGCGGTGCTCGGCCTGGCCGCCGCCGGCGCCCTGCCCCCGTTCTGGCTCGTGGGCGCGCTGGCCTGGTTCAGCCACATCGTGGTCGACTGGGGCTTCGACAATGGGCTGCGGACGGCGGATGGGTACCTTCGGGCTCCATGGGTCCCTAGGCGCGGACGCGCCTGGGGCGGGTCGGATTCGACGGTGCGGCTCGACGAAAGCCCCCCGCTTGCCGACGGCCTCCTCGGTCGCGGCGCGCTTGGCGATCCTCTCTGATGCCTCGCGGCTGGCCGAGCAGCCGGCGCTCGGCGCTCCCGCGCTCAGGCCACACTGCCTGGGCCGACCCTGGTTCGCACGCAGCCGGCCCTCGGCTCAGGCCCCGAGGGTCGGCTCCGCTTCCCCGTCCGGGCGAGTGCGGAACCAGTCGCCGACGAACCCGGACCGGCCCGCTGCGCCGGTTTGCGCGGCGGCCCGCTGGGTCGGCCTCGTGCCAGCACGGGGTGCCCCCACGTGTGCCAAGCCTCGGCCAAGGCCGAGTGCGGCGGCTCAGCAACGCCGCGTCTGCTTGCGCCTCGCTGCGCGATTCGGTAGCGGCTTCGCGGCCCGGTGCCCGGCGGTCACGGGACGCCGAGGACATGGACGGCGGTTGCCCTCGGGACGGCGCGCCGCGCCGGGCGAACGAGAAGGCCCGCCGGGACGACGGGCCTTCTCGCGGACGCGGGGCTTCACCGGGAGCGGCCGACGAGTCGGGGCGCCAGGATCGTCGCTAGCGCTTGCCGTGCTCGTGGTTACGGTGCCCGTCGTTGTCGCCGTGATGGCCGGCCTGCGGCGCGACGCACGCCGAGCCGAACAGGACGCCGGTGAGGTCCGGGGCGCCGAAGACCGCGGTCAGGGCTCCGGCCGCGTCCTTCGTGAAGCGGAGGTCGGCGGTCACGGCGCACGATCCGCTCGTGAACGACTTGACGTTGGTCAGGTCGAAGAGCGGGATCCGGCCGAGCTTCTTGCCGTTGAGCGCCGCACGGGCGGTCAGGGTGGCACCCTTGATGGTGTAGCGGGTCAGGGCGAGCTTCGTTCCGTCGGCGCTGGTGAGGGCGATGCCGCCCGCGTGCTTGATGACGCCGTGCTCGGTCTCCGTGATCGGGAAGGTCGCAGTGACGACGCCGCCGTTCGCCGCAATGACGCCGGGCTTGATCGCGGAGGGCGTGAGACCGAGGCCGACGATGGCCGCGAGGGTCCCGTTGTCGATGGTGACGATCGTCGATCCCTGGTTGTCCCGTCCGTCGTGGGCGAAGGTGGGGGCGGCGGACGCCAGCACGCCGACGCCGATGGCGACGGTGGCTGCGAGTCGGAGGACGCGGTTCATGGTCGTGGCAACTCCTGATCCTTGGGCCGGCCTGATCGGCCCGGCTTGGTCACCGCTGACTGGGTTGCCGCGGCGCTCACGTCGCTCTTCGGGCCGCACGGTGCGGCAGATTGGATGTGCGGTCGTCCCTGCTGGCGCGCCGATGTGGAGGGCGTGCGACGGGCCGACGGTGGCTACCCGATTCCGCTGGTCGCCTCAGGCTCGATGGTGACGATGACACGTACCTGGCCGCGTCCTCCGTACCAGGGATACGGCTCGCCGGTGTACTTGCGGCTCAGCATCCTGATGTGCTCCACGCCCACGTCCCGGGTAACACCGACCACGCGACCGCGCACCGATCAGCACGCGCTGCCGGTCGGCGGTGGTTCGTGAAGCGCGTCGGCGCGGATGTCAGGCGACCGGGACCGCGGGAGCTGCCCCACGCCCGAGACTCACCGAACCGCACGGCCTCGCGCCGGCGAACGGATGGCTCGGTCGAGGGCTCGATTGCCGCGAATGCCCACGTCCAATCCGGACCGGTGCCGACCCCGAAGGTGGGTCATGAGGCTCTCCGGAGCCACGAGGGCCCCAAGGCTCTCGAGCCCCAGCATCGCCGGAAGGACACCATGAAGCGCACCATCCTGCTCTCCCTCGCCGCCGTGGCCATCGTCGTGGCCGCGTGCTCGCCCGCGGCCACTGCGTCTCCCAGCGCGGCCGCGACCACGGCTCCCGCTCCGAGCGCCGCCGCGGCCGGCGACATCGTCACCGTCGCCTCCGATGCCGGCAGCTTCCAGACGCTGCTCCAAGCAGCCACCGCGGCCGGGCTCGTCGACACCCTCAAGGGCGCCGGCCCGTTCACCGTCTTCGCGCCCACCGACGCCGCGTTTGCCGCCCTGCCCGCGGGCACGCTCGACGCGCTCCTCAAGGACCCGGCCAAGCTCAAGGACATCCTCCTCTACCACGTCGTCCCCGGGAAGGTCACGGCCGACCAGGTCGTGAAGCTGACCACGGCGGCCACGGCCGAGGGCAAGGCGATCAAGATCACCGTCAAGGACGGCACGGTCTACCTCAACGACACCGTCAAGGTGGTCACCACCGACATCCCGGCCTCCAACGGCGTCATCCACGTCATCGACGCGGTGCTCCTCCCGCCGGCGATGTAACCCTCATCGGCCTCGCCCCGGGCCGATCACGCGAACGGGGCCGGGTCCCATCGGGGCCCGGCCCTGCATTCCACGGTCTCGACCCCAGCCAGGCAGCGCACGAGGTTCATTGGCCCATGACCGCAGCAACCCCCACGTTCGACGCCATCCCTGACCCGATCCCGGCGGCCCAGGCCCGCAGCCTTCACGCCTGGAACGTGCGGCTCTCGGTCATCCATGCCGTCCAGGCGCTCCTGATCCTCGCGATCTCGTTCGCCAAGAACCCGATGGTCAGCGCACCGGTCGTCAGCAGCTACCTCACGTTCGACACCGCGACCAGGACGCTCGTCCCCGCCCAGCGGGCGCTCTTCGGGCTGCCGATCGGGCCGGCGGTGGCGCTCTTCTTCCTGTGCAGCGCCCTCGCCCACTTCGTTGTCGCGTTCCCGGCGCGCCGCCGATACGAGGCGAACCTCTCCCGCGGCCAGAACCCGGCGCGCTGGGTCGAGTACTCCATCTCCTCGAGCATCATGATGGTGGTCATCGCGACGCTCTCCGGCATCCAGGAGATCGGGACGCTCGTGGCGATCTTCGGCGTCAACGCGGCGATGATCCTCTTCGGCTGGAGCATGGAGGCCGCGAACGAGGGCCGGACGCGGATCCAGTGGCTCCACTACGTCTTCGGATGCATCGCCGGTGCCGTGCCCTGGGTCGTCATCGCGATCGCCCTCGGGACGGCGGCCACCGCGCCTGGCGCCGCCCCGATCCCCGGCTTCGTCATCGCGATCTTCATCTCGCTGTTCATCGGCTTCAACGTGTTCGCCATCAACATGGTCCTGCAGTACCGCAAGACTGGTCGCTGGTCCGACTACCTGTACGGCGAGCGCGCCTACATGCTGTTCAGCCTCATCGCGAAGTCGCTCCTCGCGTGGCAGGTGTTCGCAGGGACGCTTCGACCTTGAGAATCCTCGTCGTCGGCGCCAGCGGCTACATCGGCGGTCGCCTGGTGCCGCTGCTCCAGGCGCGCGGGCACGACCTCGTCCTCATGAGCCGCGATGCCCGTCCGCTCGCAGGCCGGTTCCCCGAGGCGGTGGTCGTGGCCGCCGACCTCCTCGACCCGTCGAGCCTGCCCCCGGCTCTCGAAGGGATCGAGGTCGCCTACTACCTGGCCCACTCGATGGGTGCCGGTGAGGCCGGGTTCGCCGAGCGGGATCGGCAGGCAGCCCGCAACTTCGCGCAGGCAGCGGAGCATGCCGGCGTGTCCCGGATCGTCTACCTCGGCGGTCTCGGCGACGACTCGGCCGACCTCTCCCACCACCTGGCCAGTCGCCACGAGACGGGAGCCGAGCTCGCGGCCCACGGCGTGCCGGTCACCGAGTTCCGGGCCGCGGTGATCATCGGGTCGGGCAGCGCGTCGTTCGAGATCCTCCGCCACCTGACCGAGCGGCTGCCGATCATGATCACGCCACGGTGGGTCGGCACGCGCTGCCAGCCGATCGGCGTGCGCGACGTGCTGGACTACCTGGCGACCGCGCTCGAGCACCCGGAGGTCACCGGCATCGTCGAGATCGGCGGCCCGGACGTCCTCTCGTACGGCGACATGATGCGAACCTACGCGCGACTTCGCGGCCTCCGCCGGCTCATGATCCCCGTCCCCGTCCTGACGCCACGCCTCTCCTCGTACTGGGTGAACCTGGTCTCGCCGGTGCCTGCCGGCATCGCCCGCCCGCTCATCGAGGGCCTGCGCAACGAGGTCGTCGTCCGCGACCCCGGCGCGGCCTCGGCGTTCGGCGCGCATCCGCTGCAGTATGTCGAGGCCCTGCAGCGGGCTATCGACCGCACCGACCGCCACGACGTCGAGTCGACCTGGTTCGACGCGCTCGCCGCGCCCGACAGGGCGAGCCTCGCGTCGGTGACCTCACGTGAGGGAATGATCGTCGAGCGCCGGCAGCGCCGCGTCGCGGCCCCGCCCGAGCTGGTCTTCGCCGAGGTCGAGCGGCTGGGAGGCGACGCAGGCTGGCCGTACGCCAACCTCCTGTGGCGGATCAGGGGGCTCATGGATCGCGCCGTCGGCGGTGTCGGGATGCGGCTGGGGCGCCGCGACCCCGACCAGCTGCGGGTCGGTGACGCGCTCGACTTCTGGCGGGTGGAGGAGGTCCGCCGGCCGTCCCTGCTGCGCCTCCGGGCCGAGATGAAGGTGCCCGGCCGCGCGTGGCTGCAGTACGAGGTCGAAGGGACCGCGACGGGCTCCCGCCTGGTGCAGACGGCCTTCTTCGAGCCCAAGGGCCTGCCCGGGCTCGTCTACTGGTACCTGCTCTACCCGGTCCACGGGCTGATCTTCCGGGGGTCGGTCCGGGTCCTCGCGGAGCGGGCCATTCGGCGGGTCAGCGGACCTCGGGCGACGGTCTGACCAAGGGCCGCGTGCGGCGGTCCGGCCGGCAGGGGCAATCCCGGCCGGACCCGGCGTCCCGTGCCTGAGCCCTGC
>Ga0302321_100004649_pt1 | contig 11924 bp, 15 predicted proteins | sample Fen_T0_1_FD_202505 | JGI IMG/M metagenome (GOLD analysis project Ga0302321, IMG submission 202505) | Peat permafrost microbial communities from Stordalen Mire near Abisko, Sweden - Fen_T0_1 | ecosystem: Environmental > Terrestrial > Soil > Wetlands > Permafrost | place: Sweden: Abisko...
CCCTAGAGCCATCTGAACACGAGCGTCCCCAGCATGATCTGGCCGACTGCCCACAGCAGGATCAGCCTTCCTTGAGGATCCCTCATCATGGACCGCAGTGCAGTGAACATCAGGCCTCAGAGCTCCTTGCGTGAAAGGGCCTCGGCGATCGCGAGGACGATGAAGGCGAATACAACGCCGACGACGGTCTCGACGAAGCGATTCTGCCCCGATTCGGCAGTGTCTGCGTCCGGGATCCTGTGGCTGTAGACGACCAAGGAAGCCGTGGTCTAGCAGTCAAGAGCATAGGCGCGCAGGAACGCGTCGACTCCTGCTCGAGCTCGAAGGTGTGCGCGACGGCGACTGACGACTCGTCCCGTGAATGTTCCTCGGTCGAGGTCTGCGCCCATGACCAGGAAAGCAAAGTGCTCCGCCGTGATAACGGGGTCGCCGGACCGAATGGACCTTGCGCGAATGAGTGTCGTGAACATCGCGGCCAGCGCTGACAGCACCGCGTCAGGGGCGCGCCTGCGGTACTCGGCGGCCAGGTCCGGAAACCGCTCGGACTCCATGAGCAACAGTCGACGCAAGCCGAGCACGCGCGTAGCAACGACGATCTCGGCCAATCGCATTCCGATCGCGGGCAACTGGGCGTGGGGGTCTGTGACTGCATCAGCCTCCCGCGCGAGCGAGGCGCTGAACTGCTCGGCCGTCGCGATCGACCTGTGCATCGTTGCGCGGAAGAGCTCGTCCTTGTCCTCGTACAGGTTGTACAGGGTGCGCTTTGCCAGATCGGCACGCTCAGCGACGTCCTGCATGGTCGCGCCGGCGTATCCACGTTCGACGAAGACTGCGGCGGCGGCGTCGAGTGCACGGGCTCGCGACCGAGTGACACGGGGATCCTCGGGCGCGGGGGAGGACTTCTCCACGGTCTTTCCTCCTTCCTCGCGGATTCATGTTGTACGGTATCCGAACTAATAATGCACTCCAGAGTGTAGAAAGGTGGGACGGCGATGAGTGCACCCGACGACCTGGACCGGGGGGCGGCGGTCACGCGCAGCATGCTGGGCTGGGGGGTCGTCGCAGGGCCCTTCTACGTGATCGCGAGCTTGGTGCTGGCCCTGACACGTCCAGGGTTCGTGCTGAGCCAATATGCCTTGTCATTGCTGACTCTCGGAGATGGCGGCTGGATGCAGCGCACGAACCTTGTTCTGACGGGGCTGATGGTCGCGGTCGCCGGGTTGGGCATGACGCGTGCGATTCGCAATGGCCGGGGGCTGGCCATGGGCGCCCTGTGCGTGGTCGACGGACTGGCTTTGATGCTGTCGGCGGTATTTCTCCCCGACCCCGTGGCCGGCTTCCCACCAGGAAGCGCGGGAGGCCAGTTCTCCACGTCGGGGGTGCTGCACCTGCTGTTCGGTGCCTTGGGCTTCTTGGCGATTACGGCTGCAGCCTGGGCATGTACCCGATGGGGACGTGAGCAGGGGTTGAGCTCGCTTGCACGCGCCAGTCGGATCCTCGCCATCTGCGTCCTGGTCGGGTTCCTTGGCGGTGCTGCACTGGCCACCAACACCATCGGCGTGGTCCTTCTGTGGATCGCCGTGCTGGCGCAGTTCGCCTGGCTGGCCCTCGCCTGCTCCACGATCTACCGCTGGTCACCCCACCCGCTGAGATCACAACGGCCAACCTCGGTGGCCTGAGGCCTGCCTCCGGCATCGATCCCGGCGTTTCGTGGCATGTCTGGTCACACCGGTTGCACTGCAACCACTATCAGGACACGGTCCTGGTGGCCCCGAGAGGATTCGAACCTCCGACACAAGGTTTAGGAAACCTCTGCTCTATCCCCTGAGCTACGGAGCCGGGATCGGCCGACGCATCAACCGACGGGCAATGATGGCATGACGCGTCATGCCGCTCGGTACCCGCACGTTCTCAGGGGTGGGGCCGCTAGCGTTCGGGGGTGACTCCAGAGGACTCGGTGCTCGAGGCGTGCGCCGTCGCGCTCGCGGACAGGGACGTCGTCACCGATCCGGATCGGCTCGCGTCCTACGTGCGCGACCGGTCGACAGGTTCTGACGCGGGTGAGCCCTTTGCCGTGGTGTTCCCGCGCACGACCGAGCAGGTCTCGGCGGTGATGGCGGCCGCGCACGAGCATCGGGTGCCCGTCGTGCCGCGAGGGGCTGGGTCCGGGCTCTCGGGCGGGAGCAACGCGATCGACGGCTCGTTGATCGTGTGCCTGGAGAAGATGCGCGAGGTCCTGCTCGTCGACGAGGCGAACGGGTACGTCGAGACGCAGCCCGGCGTCCTCAACACCGACCTCCGCGAGCATGTGAAGGGCCATGGCCTGTGGTACGCCCCCGATCCGGCGAGCAAGGACTTCTGCTCGATCGGCGGGAACGTGAACACGAACGCGGGCGGCCTGTGCTGCGTCAAGTACGGCGTCACGCGCGAGGCAGTGCTGGGGCTCGAGGTCGTGATGGCCGACGGGCGGGTCACCCGCCTGGGCCGCAAGACGATCAAGGGCGTCGCGGGCTACGACCTGGCGGGACTCATGGTCGGCAGCGAGGGCACGCTCGGGATCGTCACCATGGCGAGGCTCCGGCTGCGTCCCCTGCCGCCCCCCGCAACCACCTGCGTGGCCCTCTTCGACGACATCGGTGACGCCGGCCGCGCGGTCGCATCGATCATGCAGGTGCTCACGCCGAGCATGCTCGAGCTCATGGACCAGCAGACCATCGAGGTGGTCGAGAACTGGCAGCCCATGGGCCTGGACGTCACCACGGGCGCACTCCTCGTCGCGCAGACGGATTCAGCAAGCGGTGGCGCGGTCGACGAGGCGATCCGGCTCCTCGAGATCTGCGAGCGCTCCGGCGCCAAGGAGACGTACCGATCCGAGGACCCGGCCGAGGCCGAGATGCTGCTCAACGCCCGTCGCATGGCGATCCCCGCGATCGAGGCACTGGGTGACTGGCTGCTTGATGACGTGTCCGTGCCCCGTTCAGTACTGGCCGAGGCGATGGTCCGGATCCAGGACGTCGCGGCAGCGAACGACGTGAAGATCTGCACCTTCGGGCACGCTGGCGACGGCAACCTGCACCCGACGATCGTCCTCCCACGAGGAGACGCCGACGCGGCGGTCCGAGGGATGTCAGCCTTCGAGGGCATCCTCGACGTTGCCCTCACGCTCGGCGGCACGGTCACCGGCGAGCATGGCGTGGGCAACCTGAAGCAGCGCGCACTCGCGCGCGAACTGGACGACGTCGCGTTCGGCCTTCACCAGCGCATCAAGGACGCGTGGGATCCCGAGGGGATCCTCAACCCCGGCAAGGCATTGCCGCGGTGGTGAGTCCGCCTAGCGGCGGCCCTCCTTCTTGAAGTTGCGCCACGGCCCTGGCAGCAGCCAGATGAACATGCCGCACACCCAGACGATGAGCGTTCCCCAGATCCATCCCCAACCGCTGATGTTGAGCGAACCCCAGGGGAGGAGGTCGGTCACCAGCAGGGCGAGGAACGTTGCGATCAGGCCCGTCAGCGCGATGATCGATCCGGCATTGCGGATCAGGAACTTCAGCACGAGCCACGTGAACAGTCCGCTGAGGATCGCGAAGATCACGAGGCTGACGAAGAATCCGGTGGCGCTTTCGAACTTGAAGTCGTCCTTGAGGATGAAGCCGGCGAGCAGGAGTCCGATGGCGTTGCCGCCCAGGCCCAGGAGCCAGCCCAGCAGGAATCGAGGCATGCGCCGAAAGTAGCGCATGTCGGGCGCCCCGGAGCGCTTTTGCGGAGAGCTCTTGGGTGTTGCATGCGAGCTCGGAACACCCCCGAAGAGCCCGAGTGTGAGAGCCTCGTCCGCATGTCCGCACTTCCGTCGCCGCAACGCGTCGGGGTCGGCATCGTCGGGCTGACACCGGCCCGCAGCTGGGCCGCCCGCGCGCACGTTCCGGCGCTGGAAGCCCTGCCGGACTTCGACATCGTCGGTGTGGCCAGCAGTACTGCTGCGTCCGCATCGGCCGCGGCGCAGGCACTCGGCATTCCCCAGGCGTACGCGACGGTCCAGGACCTCGTCGAGGATCCACGGGTGGATCTCGTCGCAGTCACGGTGAAGGTCCCGCACCATCGCGAGATCGTCGATGCAGCCGTGCGCGCGGGCAGGATGGTCTACTGCGAGTGGCCGCTGGGCAACGGCCTGGCAGATGCCGAGGTCATGGCGGACGAAGCGCGAAGGAAGGGCCTGCGGACCGCGGTCGGCCTGCAGGCCCGGTCCTCACCGACGATCCGGTATGTCAGGGATCTGGTACGCGACGGATTCGTGGGCGAGGTGCTGTCCACGACCCTGGTGGGGTCGAGCGGCAGCATGGGTGCGACGGACCCTGCGCACCTCGTCTACCTGAACAGCCGGTCCAACGGCGCGAACGTGCTCACCATCCCCTTCGCGCACGCCATCGACGCGCTCTGCTGGGTGCTGGGAGACTTCCGCTCGCTGTCGGCGGAGTTGGCAACCAGGAGGAGGACGTACGTCGTCGTCGAGACGCGGGAGACGCGCACGAGGGACATCGCGGACCAGGTGATGGTCGCGGGCACGTTGGCGAACGACACCGTGGTCGCTGCGCACTATCGCGGGGGATCGTGTCGCGCCACGAACTTCCGTTGGGAGATCAACGGCACGGACGGCGACCTGGAGATTACGGCGGCCTCGGGACATCTGCAGGCAGCCGACCTCATACTGCGAGGCGGGCGCGGGGCGGACGGCGTGCTGGAGGCCCTGCCCGTGCCCGACGGGTATCGCGCGAGTCCGGCGGGCCTGCCGACGTCCGCGGTGAATGTGGCTGAGGCGTACGCCAGGTTCGCGATGGGCGCCTCAGCGCCGGACCCGATCCCGGACTTCAACGACGCCGTGCGGCTGCACCGGCTCCTCGAGGCGATCGAGCGGTCGGCGCTGTCGGGCGAACGCGTCGTCCTCTAGTTCGCACACGTCCGGCGCCAGGGCAGCCGCCGGAGAGCCCCGTCATGCAGGAGTAGTCATGGCGCGCCGGCACCCGCACGTGATCATCCGGCGCTAGAGGTGGTGCAGTCCGCGGCGTCGCGCAGCGCCGTCAGAGCCGCGACGAGCCGAGTTCGCAGCGGGACACTGGCGCTGATCACGGCCTGCTGCCCGAACGCATACTGGCGACGACCTTCGGGCGTCTCCACTGGGATGGCCTCGAGTCCGAAGGGCGTCATGTCGTACGGAGAGGCGCGCATATCCAGTTCCCGGGCGCGTGCGGCGTTCTCGAAGCAGTCTGCGATGAGGTCTGATGACACGAGTGGTGCGAACCAGAAGGCGTACTTGTAGAGGTCCATCGAGGAGTGCAGGCAGCCCGGTTGCTCCATGGCGGGCTGGGTCTCGCGCGTCGGTTCGTACTCGTTCAACGGCACCGCGGTCGGGGTGAAGAACCGGTAGGCGTCGATGTGGGTGCAGCGCAGGCCGACGGCATCGACGGTCGCGGCCACCTCGGACGGACTGATGCGAAGCGGCAGGTAGTGATGACGCACCTGCTCTTGGTCCAGGCCGTAGACCATGGCCCACTCGTGCAGTCCGAAGCATCCGGTCATCGCCGGCCGTGTCGATGTGCTCGTGAGAATGCGGATGGCCAGGTCGAGCCGCAATCGCCGGGGCCCGAGCCATGCGAGGTCAGCGGTGACCCCGCCGTCGACGCTTCGATAGCCGGCGAGGTCGAGGTAGCGCTGCGCGTGCATCCCCTCGAGCACGACGCCGTGACCGGGGTGCCAGGTCGCGAGCCGGCCGGGCGAGTACGGGTAGTAGTCGAAGAGGAAGTCCTCGATGGCGTTCTTCTCGCCTCGCGGGCGACGGGCGAGCCGGCCATCCACCCACGGCCGGACCCGATCGGCATGTGCCTCAGCGAGCGGAAGCCAGTCGGACTCGTGCACCTCCGCAGGGTAGAGGCAGGCGGTCGTCGCGCCGGAGTTCGCCCGTTCGTACACTCGTGTCGAGCCCCAACCAGGTGAGGTAGTGATCGTGCACGGAACGTTGCCGGACGAACTGCGGAAGCTTCTGCAGTCAGGCACGGAGACGAACCCCGCCCTCAACACCCTGCTGGGCGACTACCGGACCTACCACGCGGTGCTGGCGATCGTTGGCTCGATCTTCCTGCTGGGCCTGATCCTTCTGGCCGTCTTCTGCTTGAGGCGGTTCGCGCGGGCGCCAAAGGTGGACGGGCGCAGGTGGACCTTTGAGAAGAAGGCCTTTCTCGCGTTCGGCGTCCTGAGCGTGCTGGTGGGCTTGTTCATGGCCTTGATCGTCGCCGCGAACGTCAGCACGGTCGTGAGTCCTCGTGAGGGGTTCGCCGGGTCGATCCATCTGCTGAGCTCGCCCCAGCCCGGCAGCTCGACAGCCGACTTCTACGATTCCGTCACCCAGTGGCTGCAATCGGAAAACGCTGACACCCCGGCTGCCGTGCAGAGCCGGATCGATGAACGGCTCTCCTGGCAGCGGCCGAAGGCGATCATCTGCACTGTCCTGCTCCTGCTCTTCCTGCTCGTCTCCGCTCTCATCTGGCGGTCGTTGATCCACTGGTCTCGCGACCCAGAGGCGAGGTGGCGGGCCAAGGAGTCCGCGCTGCTACTGCTGGGAGTCGTCACCGTCCTGGCCTGCCTGCTGCTCATGCTGATGGTCATGGGCAACACGCAAGGCGCCATTGCGCCGATCTCCCTGACGCTCTTCTTCGCCTAGGGCGCCCTTCCGCTGTTGACACCCAGATACTTAACTAGTTAACTATCTGGGTGTCGTCGATGGAACTTGCCCAGGCGTTGCACGAACTGGTCGGGCAGCTCGATGCGGCTGCCGAAGCAGTGCTGCAGGAGGAGTTCGGGGTGACCCACAGCCAGCTGTCGTTCCTCATGCCGCTGGTCAGGCAGGGCCCGCTCGATGTCTCGTCGCTCGCGGCGACCAACCGGGTCTCGACTGCCGCGGTGAGCAAGCGCATCGGATGGTTCGTCGAGCGCGATCTCGTGCGGGCCGATCACCCCGCTGGCGACGCCAAGCGGGTGCTGCTTGCGTTGACGCCCCAGGGGCGGCGGCTCGCGCGGGCGGCGTCGGGCCGGCTCGCCGCCCGCCTCGAGGATCTCCTCGCCCCGTGGCCCGAGGAGCGGCGCGTCGTCTTCCTGCAACTCGTCCAGGAGGTCACTGAGGCCATCCGCGTCAGTGACGAGGCCGCACCGAAGGAGCGCACATGAACAGGCGATGGCTGCAGATCCTGCTGGTGATCGTCGGCGTCCTCGTGGTGCTCGGGCACCTCGTGGCGCTGGCCTTCCTCGGCATGGGGGCGAGCAGCTGGCTCAGCGGGACCGCCATCGGGCTGGCCCTGGCGGTGTTCGGCGGCGCGCACCTTCTCCTCGCCCGCAGCTCCGGAGCGGCGACCGAGTCCCGAGGGAAGCAGGCGCTCTTCGGCCTCCTCTCGCTGGCGATCGGCATCGCCGAGGGACTCCTCGCGGTGCAGGTGCGGGACGCCGGCTGGTGGCTGCTGGTGCCCTGGGCACTCACGGCACTGGCGATCGGAATGCTGCTGGCCGGTCCGCCGGTCGAGAAGGCTGCTCGACTCGCAGCCTTCGGGTTCTCCTCGGTGCTGGTGTTCCTGTCCGGGGCAGGAGACATCTCGGGATTGTCAGGGTTCGTCATTGCCCTGGCCTGGTCGACGGCCGGCGCTGCGGGCGCCCTGGGAGTCGGTGCTCTCGCCCACACGGTGATGAGCAGGATGCACGCAGGTCCCGCGCAGTCGTCGCCTCACGCCACCCGGCGCAGCCCGATGTCTGAGCAGCCGGCTGCCAGTGCGTCCAGCCCGAACGCATCTGCCGGACCGAGCGCACCCACGGCCCGTTCCTGACGGGTGAGCAGCATGGCCGCGGCCCACGCGAGCAGCTCCGCGGTGAGGTCGTAGGGACTGGGACCTTCAACCAGAGCGCTGGTCAACTCACGACCTACGCCGTCGAGGGTCCGAGCGACTGCGACGCTGATGACGCCGGCCCGCTTATGAGCGTCGGGTCCTTCGCCCGTCGACGTACCGGCCATCCGGCGAAGTCCGGAGCGAAGGAGTCCGCTCACCCCGGGGATCCTCGTCGCGGCACCGGTGGCGTTGTTCGCCGCGCTGGCCAGTGACGTCCATCGGCCGAAGGAGCCGAGATAGACATCGACGTCGCGGACGCGCGGATCTAGCCGCGGGAGGGTGAAGGGCTCGCTGGCGCCGACCGAGAGGCCCTGGAGTTGCTTTCCGCCGACATCGAAAGTCGCGACCGAGCTCCCCGTCGCCACGACCCGCCCCCCTCGCAACGCCAACCCCGGCGCTCCTGCGAGGTTGACGACGCTCGCGCGCGTGCCACTGCTCAGGGAAGCGGCTCCGCGGGTGAAGTACCCCACCTCGACGCGCGCCGGTCCGCTCGCGGTGTCTGCGGCATCGCGAACGGCCAGCGCCGCTGCGAGGTTGCCGGGGACGAAGTCGTATCCGAATGCCGTCAGGAGCCGGGCGCCCGACGCGTCGGCCCGAGGGCCCGCAGACTCGAAGACGGACCGGATGAAGGGGGACTCTCCGGTGGAGTCGACATACGCGCATCCCGCATCGACGGCGGCCTCGAGTGCCGGCGCACCGAGTCGCGTGAACGGGCCCACCGTCGTCACCAGGACGTCGTCGGCGCTCGTGATCAGCGCGCGCACGGAGGAGGGCTCGGACACGTCGGCCCGCTGCCAGGTGGGAGCGGCGTCGATGGGTCCCAGCCCGGCCAGGTCGCCGACGAGGTCGACGAGTGCCTGCTCGGACCGTCCCGCCAGATGCGGGGCCAGCCCGGCCCGGGTCATCGCCTCGGCGGCCAGACGTCCGGTGTAGCCGGTGGCCCCGAGGAGGATCACGCGCCCGCTCATGCCACGACCGTACCGCCGTCGCCTACGCTGTCCTGATGCCCGATCCCTCCGCCTTCTGGCATCCCTTCGCCGACATGTCCGCTGTCGCCGGCCACGACCTCGTCATCGAGTCAGGCCACGGCTGCTACGTCCGATCCGTCGACGGCGTCGAGTACCTCGATGCCACGTCCGCCCTGTGGTACTGCAACGTCGGCCATGGGCGCGCCGAGATCGCGGACGCGGTCCGTGACCAGATGCTCACGATCGCGGCCTACTCGAACTTCGGCGACACCGCGACACGGCCGACCCTCGAGCTCGCCGATCGGCTGGCGGCGATCGCCCCGGCGGAGGACGCGAAGGTGTTCTTCACCAGCGGCGGCAGCGACGGCGTCGACACTGCCTTCAAGCTGGCCCGGCGCTACTGGGTGCTCGTGGGGCAGCCGTCACGCACCACCATCATCACGCGGACGCGGGCCTACCACGGCATGCACGTCGCGGGCACGTCGCTCGCGGGCATCCGGGCCAACCTCGACGGCTACGGCCCGCTGAGCGCCCACGTGTCGAACGTGGCGTGGGACGATCCCGCCGCCCTCGCCGAACGCATCGACGAACTGGGCGCCGAGAATGTCGCCGCCTTCTTCTGCGAGCCTGTCATCGGTGCTGGCGGCGTGTACCCCCCACCGCCCGGCTATCTCGCAGCGGTGCGGGAGATCTGCCGCGAGCGCGGAGTGCTGTTCGTGGCGGACGAGGTCATCACCGGGTTCGGCCGCACCGGGGTCATGTTCGCGTCCGAGGGCCTGTCGCCGGACATCGTCATCACGGCGAAGGGCCTCACGTCCGGCTACCTGCCGATGGGGGCGGTGTTCGTTGCCGGCCGGGTGGCGGAGCCATTCTGGCACTCGCCCGGTGGACTGTGGCGGCACGGCTACACGTACTCGGGGCACGCCGCTGCGGCCGCCGCGGCGTCGGCGAACCTCGACATCCTCGAGGCGGAGGGACTTGTGGCCCGCGTGGCCACCAGCCAGTTGACCCTCACCGCCGCCCTTGCGCCGCTGCGCGGACACGACTACGTGGTCGACGTGCGGTCGGGTGTGGGGCTGCTCGGCGCCGTGCAGATGCGCCCTGAGGTGCTCGCCGACGACCCCACCGTCATGCCGCGGGTGATCGCCGGACTGCGGTCGCGCGGCATCCTCACGCGGGGCCTCGCCGACGGGTCGGTGCAGGTCTCGCCGCCCTTCGTCGTCACGCGCGACGAGCTCATGCGGATCGGAAGGGCCATCGACGAGTCTCTCGCCGATGTGGGATCCCAGCGCACCGCGTCAAGCGCCGAGTCGATCGACCTTCTGCCCGACGTGACGTCCGACGAGGTCGGCGGCTTCGGCGACTCCGATGCGCGACTGCGCGCTGAGGTGCCGCCTCACCACGTGGGCTGACTAGGAGCGCTGCTGCTTGAGCAGGTCGCGGATCTCCTCGAGCAGCTGCACATCGGCGGGAGCCGTGTCGACGTTCTCCTGTCCCCGGCGCTCGCGCAGCTTGTTCATCGGGACCACGAAGACGAAGTAGATGATCGCGAGGGTCACGACGAAAGTGATCACCGCATTGATCATCATGGTGAAGTCGATGACCTGGCCGTTGATGACGAGCTTCCCGGCGTCCACGCCGCCGCCGAGGAAGATCCCGATGACCGGCTCGATCAGCGCCTTGGAGAAGGCAGCCACGAGGGCTGCGAACGCTGCGCCCACGACGACGGCGACGGCAAGGTCGATGACGTTGCCGCGCATGATGAACTCACGAAAGCCCTTGAACACGTCCACTCCTCACGCCGGATCGCCGGAAGGCGATGGGATCGTCGAAGGCTAGTGGCTGAAGGCGTGCTGGCGGATCGTCACGGCGAGACTGGCGCTCAGGGATGACGCGATCAACGGCACTGCCTGGCCCTCGGGCACCTCGAGCACGATGACCGGGGTGGATGCGGAGGTGAAGGAGCCGCCCGGATCCGGGACGTCGATGACGCGAACCGCGCGGACCACCACCCGTGCCGTAGCCGCGGACTGGTCGTCGGTGCCGGTCACCGAGACGATGTCGACGACGTCGCCGACCGACACGGTGCGGGCCAGCGCCGGCGTGGCCAGCGTGATGGGTACGGCCACGCTGCCCGGAGCCAGGCCCGGCCGACTCACGGCGTCGGACGCCTCGAGGGCTGGCGCCGCGGGGGAGCGGAGTGCAGCAAGGGCGACGAGCGCGGCCAGTCCCGCACTGATGGCGGCCAGCGGTCGGCGACGCCGGCGCGCGAACCGGCGGATGCGGGTGCGCACCTGCTGGATCCGGGCGGGGTGGACGTCAGGCACGTCGCGACGCTAGGTGACGGCGACCCTCGCGTCGAACGGTCGTCCACAGGCCGATCAGCTGCTGCTGGCCGCAGACGAGGAGGTGGAGGCCGAGCCCGACGACGAGCCGGACGAGCCGCCGGACCCCGACGAGCCGCTGGACCCCGAGGAACCCGAGGTACCGCTCGAGGAGGACTTCCCGCCCGGGCCGGACGACGAGGAGCCCGAGGATCCCGATTCGGAACCGCCCTTGCGCGAGTCGGTGCGGTAGAAGCCTGAGCCCTTGAAGACGACGCCGACGTTGGTGAACAGCTTGCGCAGGGTCGACGAGCCGCAGGACGGGCACTCGGTCAGCGTCGGGTCCGTCATCTTCTGCTGCACCTCGTGGGTGGTGTCGCAGGTGGAGCAGGCGTACTCGTACGTCGGCACCGGGTCCTCCAAGCTCGCGCGCTGCTGGCACTCACAGCAGCCGAGTGCTAATTGTGCCTGCTGCGGCGCGGCCCGTCCACCCCGGGTCGCGATGTCCGGACCACGCGGTCGACGTGGCCGTAACGTTCGTGCCCGTGAGCCGTCTCGCCGTCATCGCGCTCGGTGGCGTGCTGGGGGCCGTCGGCCGGTACGCGCTGGCGCTTGCCCTGCCGTTCAGCGGCGCGGGCCACTGGCCCCTGGCCACCTTCCTCGCCAACGTCGCCGGGTGCCTGGCGATCGGCTTCCTCGCGACCTCGGCGCGC
>Ga0302321_100004652_pt1 | contig 11921 bp, 7 predicted proteins | sample Fen_T0_1_FD_202505 | JGI IMG/M metagenome (GOLD analysis project Ga0302321, IMG submission 202505) | Peat permafrost microbial communities from Stordalen Mire near Abisko, Sweden - Fen_T0_1 | ecosystem: Environmental > Terrestrial > Soil > Wetlands > Permafrost | place: Sweden: Abisko...
TGACCGAGGTAACAGAATTAGTCACCACCACGGCGTAGTTGCCGGCGTCACCACTGGCCGCATTTGCGATCGTGTAAATCGTCGCGGTCGCTCCGGCGATCGAAGCGCCATTTTTAGTCCATTGATAGGTGAGTGTAGCCGAACCAGTTGCGGTTACACTAAACGATACCGATTGTCCGGCCGTAACGGTCCGGGCCACTGGCTGCGTGGCGATACTGGGGCCCACCAGGGCTGCGTTCACGGTCAGACTCACCGCCGTCGACGTCGTCGCGGCTGACGCCACCGATGAAACGATGTTCACGACAGCCACCGCATAGTTGCCCGCATCGGCGCTGACCGTAGCCGGAATCGTATACGTGGCCACAGTCGCCCCGGAGATCACCGCGCCGCCTTTGATCCACTGATAGCTCAGCGAGCCAGAACCAGTCGCCAGTACGGAGAAAGTCGCGGACTGGCCGACCGTGACCGACTGGGCAGTTGGTGGTGTCGTGATGATCGGTGCCGTCGGAGTGACCGTTAGCGCCACCGAAGCGGATGTGACCGAGGAAACCGAATTGGTAACAACCACGGCGTAGTTTCCGGCATCGGCGATCGAAACACTCGGAATTGAATAGGTGGCCGAAGTTGCACCCGAAATATTGGCCGCGTTCTTTGTCCATTGATAGGTCAGCGTTGCCGAGCCCGTCGCTGCCACCGTGAAGGATACTGATTGGCCGATGAGTTTCGCTTGAGCGACCGGCTGCGTCGAAATCACAGGACCGACGGGAGCCGCATTAACCGTCAATGTCGTCGAGGTCGACGTCACCGACGAAACCGAGTTGGTCACCACAACCGCGTAGGAGCCGGCGTCGATGGAGACGGTGGTTGCAATGGTGTAAGTGGCCGCGGTCGCTCCGGAAATCGCCACGCCGCCCTTCCACCATTGGTAGGTCAGCGTACCGGAGCCTGTCGCCACGACTGAGAACGTGGCCGATTGCCCGACGGTGACGGACTGCGCCGTTGGTTGCGTTGTGATAGTTGGGCCCACCAGAGCCGGGTTCACGGTCAGACTCACCGCAGTCGACGTCGTCACGGCTGATGCCACCGATGAAACGGTGTTCACGACAGACACCGCATAATTACCGGCGTCGGTGCTAGCCGTGGCCGAAATCGTATAGGTGGCCGCTATCGCGCCAAAAATCGCCACGCCGCCTTTAGTCCACTGATAGCTCAGTGTTCCAGAACCAGTTGCTATCACCGTGAAAGTCGCCGGTTGTCCCGCCGTTACGGTCTGTGCCACCGGTTGCGAGGTGATGGCCGGTGCCGTCGGCGCCACGATCAAGGCCACGGAGTTTGATACCGTCGCCGCAGATGCCATTGAAGAAACGGTGTTGATCACCGACACCGCATAAAGGCCGTTGTCGGTACTCGCCGTGCTTGAAATCGTGTACGTCGCGCCCGTGGCGCCCGAAATCGCCACGCCGCCCTTTGTCCACTGATAGCTCAGCGTTCCCGAACCAGTTGCCACCACCGTAAAGGCAGCCGACTGCCCTACCGTCACAGATTTTGCCGCTGGCTGCGTGGTGATGGTCGGCGCCGCTGGAGCGGTCACGGTCAGACTGACTACGGTGGAAATAGTCACCGCCGACGCCATGGAATTTACCGTGTTGGTGATCGCTACCGCATAAGTTCCTGCATCAGCGCTTGCCACGCTCGAAATGGTATAGCTCGCCAACGTCGCGCCAGATATATTGCTACCACCTTTGGTCCACTGATAAGTCAGCGTTCCAGAACCAGTTGCCACCGCTGTAAACGTAGCCGACTGCCCTACCGTCACAGATTTCGCCGTTGGCTGCGTCGTGATCGTCGGCGCCGCTGGAGCGGTCACCGTAAGGGACACCGCGACTGAGGTCGTCGGAGCGGAGATCAAACCGCCCACCGTATTAGTCACGGTCACCGCATAATTTCCCGCGTTGGCGCTTGATGCGTTTGAAATGGTATAGGTGGCCGCCGTAGCGCCAGAAATATTACCACCGCCGTAGGTCCACTGATACGCGAGCGAGCCCGTACCGGTTGCGCCGACCGAAAATGTTATGGATTGACCAGCCGCCACTGACTGGGCTGCAGGTTGCGTCGTGATCGTAGGAGGCAAGGGATTCACCGTCAGACTCACCGCAGTCGAAGCCGTCGGCGACGAAGCCACCGAGCTCACGGTGTTGATCACCGCCACAGAATAGGAGCCAGCATCAGCACTGGTCGCGCTCGAAATCGTGAAGGTCGCACCGGTTGCGCCGGAGATTGCAACCCCGCCCTTTGACCACTGATACGTTAAAGCACCAGTCCCCGTCGCCACGACGGAGAACGATGCTGATTGCCCGGCAGTGACGACACTGGCGATGGGTTGGGTGGTGATCGTCGGCGATGGAGTTCCAGTTCCAGCCGTGACCGTCAAATACGCTATGTCAGAGGTGGTTGAGTCTATCGTGTTGGTAACCGTTGCGGTGTACTGATCAGGCACCGTGGTGACAGCGACCGCCGGGCCGATCACGCAATCCGCCAAAGTAGCTCCAGAAATCGCGACGCCATTCTTATACCACTGATAAGTGAAGGGCTGGGTACCATCGGCCGTAACGGAGACCTTGGCTGACTGACCAACGGTAATCGACAAAGTATCAGCTCTCGCTGCGATCGAAAAGGAACAGGCGGCAAGGATCGCCGTTGCCGAAAACAGCAATCGAGAAAAGAGAGACTTCATAACAGGACTGGGCATAAAAAAATTCGAGACTCCTGGATAAATCAGGTGATCAGATTTAACGGACGACTTCATAGCCTCCGCATAACGCCTCAAAAGACTCACAACCCAAGCGCCTGTTGCCTCAACGGAAACGATTAGCGATTCCATTACACCGTACGTGGCGAACCACTGGGTATATCCACCCTGTGCTCTGTAAAATTAACGAAAAATCCGTCAGCGTTGACGAAAAAATAACGTTCCCAGCCATCCAATCATTTTCAAACCGTGCATCTAAACCGAATCATTTATTATCACTAAACCCAGGGATTCCCCCCAGAGAATCGCCAGCACTCGATACAGTTCAGAAAAACAGTTGCACCAAGCCCAACGGCGAGCATGCCGATTTTGACGCTTCATCTCTCCCATTTTCACGCGCTTAGCCTCGCAACAGCAGCGAAAAGGCTAAACAGAAGTTTGCCCGTGCTTCAGCTGCCAATGCGGATTTTCGTCCCGCTAAAGTTGCGCTAAAAAACTAGTTTGGTCCACAGACGCACAGAAGAACCATTCGCCATGCTTTAACGGCCAGCCGTGGCCGATCCACCAACGAGAAACTACGGTGGAACATGCAATGCCCCAGATTGTTCGATCGCCGCACGCAGTCTGCACCTGCGACGCCTGAGCAGCACCTTAAACCAATTGATCACGAAAGCGGCCTGGCCAAAAGCAAGAGCCACCATTCGTGTACACCAAGTCAATCAGTCGACCCCATCAAGCGGTCGCTTGAACCTTCTTCAAAACAGGTTTGCCGCGTTTTTTGCCGCTCGTTTTCTTGGTGCCATTTTTAGCCAACTTCTTTTCCGACTTGAAGGCTTTCCTGGCCTGCTTCGCATCAATTTTGGCCCGCTTAAGATCCTTTCGCGCCAGCTTGAGATTCTCCTTTGCTGCGTGAACACAAACGCGAACGGCCTCAACCTTTTGTTCAGCGGTGGCGACCTCAAGCTTCAAGGTCACCAGTTTCTCCGATGCGCCTGCATTATCTTTTTTTGATTTAGTCATGGAAGTAAGCACGATCCTCAGGTTCCGCACCGAAAATTTCAGCTGCATGCGGCCCAAGAACGTTACCAGAACGTAACGTTTCAGGCGTCGGTCCGGCAACGATTCAATTGTTACGTTTTTCTCCGGCGCCAGTCTCGCCAACCAGCCAACAGGCATACGGGTGACTGACAAATCCCTGACAATCACCGCACCGCCTAACCGCGGCCATTCACCTCAGCCGCCGAGGGCCTCGCAACACTTGCGAAAGTGAAAACCGTAGATCGATAACGTCACCGCCATGGGCACCAGTCTTGGCCGACGAAAACACGTCCACGCCAGCAGCCCCCAAAAGTGAAAACGCTCGCGCCCAAGGACACCGAGCCGGACGCAGGCGCCCGCAAACGCACCGATGTCCTGCGTCGTCATGGCGCCAGAGCCATGCGGTGGCCGAAACTCACGCAGAAACGTTCGTATCCTCCGATAATACGGACCTGGCGAATAGATATGGTCCATCAGATTTCTGTAACCATCACGCAGCGTCTCGCGATTCATTCGCGAAACAAAATTCGTTGTGCCATCGACATTGTCGCCGGTGGTGTGCCCAAGCAGGCGGCCTTGTTGGTGCAACCGGGCGTGTAGTTTCGTTCCGGGTACGGCCTGCAACAGTCCGACCATCGCGGTGACGATTCCGCTCTTCTGAATGAAATCGATCTGCCGCTGGAAAATCGTCGCCGAGTCATTATCGAACCCGACGATGAAACCTCCCTGGACCTGTAACCCCGCGCGTTGAATACGTTTCACATCAGCGATTAGATCACGGCTCTGGTTCTGGCGTTTATTGCACTCGGTGAGGCTCGCTTCGTCGGGTGTCTCGATGCCGATAAACACCTGGTCAAAGGCCGCCGCGACCATCTGCCGCATCAGGTCCTCGTCGTCGGCGAGATTGATCGAGGCCTCGGTGTAAAACACGACTCCACGCTTGCCCTGGCGCCAGCGGATCAGCGCTGGCAGGAGTTCGTCGCGCAGGGAGCGTTTATTGCCGATCAGATTATCATCTACAAAAAATATCGGCCCACGCCAGCCAAGTCGCCAGAGTCCATCGAGCTCGGTTATGATTTGCGCTGGAGTCTTCACGCGCGGACGGTGCCCGAACATCGCCGTGACGCTGCAAAAATCACAATCAAACGGACAGCCACGCGAATATTGCACACTCATCGACGCGTACCGCCGCAGGTCCGCCAGCGCCCACAGCGGCACCGGTGTCTCACGCAGATTTGGCAAGTCCGTCGAGGTGTAAACGCGGCGCGCGTTTCCCTTCGAAAAATCGTTCAAAAATTCCGCCAACGTGACCTCGGCTTCGTTCAACACGAAATGGTCAACATCAGGAAACTGCTCATGCTCGACCGTGAACAGCGGTCCACCCGCCACGATCGTTTTGCCGGCGGCACGGCAACGCGCGATGAGCTGCACCGCCGAGTCGCGTTGAGCGATCATCGCACTGATCAACACCACATCGGCCCAAGCGAGATCTTTCTCCCGCAACGGGCGCACATTCACATCAACCAGCCGCTTGCTCCATTCCTCGGGCAACATCGCTGCAACCGTCAGCAGGCCGAGCGGCGGCAAAGCCGCACGCTTGCGGATAAATTTCAAAACGTGCTTGAAACTCCAGAACGTGTCCGGGAACTCCGGGTAAAGCAGAAGAACTTTCATCACCAGTCACTGCGCCTTTCTGGCAGCAAGGAGCCAATATACACCTGCGAAGACCGTAAACAATCAGCGGTGGGCTGATTTCTTTGGTCGTTTTCCCAGCGATGAAATGGGGAGAGGCTCCATTTCGCGCGGCGCTTGCGTCACAGAAAACAACTTGTGCTCCGCTTCGAGCCAGATCGCCAGGTCACGGTCGGCCGGTTTTCCATATTGGAGCCACAGCTCCTGAGCGCATTGAGCGATATCGTTGTGGAGCGGCACATGCTGCGAATCGACCGGTCGGGTGCCGGAAGTGAGTGATTCTTTCATGAGATTGAGAATTATTAGCAGTTGTTCAGAGGTGGAAAGCCAAGGACGGCCGTTCCGGTTGTGCCCCGATCATGCGCCGCAAACCGACTCCGCGACATGGGGTGTTGACCTACCCCGCAAACCGTCGGCGTCGAACCCGCGCCTTCCGGCTTATAATCCTCGCCACTCAACTCTTCGCCCGGCATAAATCCAAAGCCGCAGGCGGCATGAACCTCGCTCATGAAAAAGACCGCATCACCCCAACGCCGTTTAAAAACACCCTCCAAAGCGATCGCAAAAGCAAACCCACCGCCACCGGTAACCACTTCGTTTCCCATCGTCGGCATCGGCGCCTCAGCGGGCGGACTCGAAGCGCTTGAGCAGTTTTTGCGTCACGTACCAGCGGGCTGCGGCATGGCGTTTGTCATCGTTCAGCACTTGGACCCAACGCACAAGGGCATCATGCCCGAACTCCTCCAGCGCGCCACCGCGATGCGAGTCGCCCAGGTCAAGGATCGCACCCGGGTCCAGCCGGACTGTGTCTACGTGATACCGCCAAACCGGGACATGACGATCTTGCACGGAGCGCTGCACTTGTTCGAACCAGCGGCGCCACGCGGACTGCGCCTGCCGATCGATTTCTTCCTCCGCTCCCTCGCGCAGGACCAGCGAGAACATAGCATCGGCGTGATTCTTTCCGGCATGGGTTCCGACGGCACGCTCGGGCTGCGCGCCATCAAGGAGAACGCCGGCGTGGTCCTCGTGCAGGAACCCGCCACCGCCAAATTCGACAGCATGCCGCGCAGCGCCGTCGACGCCAGGCTGGCCGATATCGTGGCTCCGGTCGAAGAACTCCCGGCCAAAATCATCGCCTACCTCCATCGCACGCCGCTGGTCGCACACGCCGAACCCACCGTGACCGATAAAACCCAGAACACGCTGGAAAAGGTGATCGTCCTGCTGCGCGCCCACAACGGCCACGACTTCTCCGCCTATAAGCACAACACGCTTTATCGCCGGATCGAGCGCCGCATGGGCATCCACCAGATCACCAAGATGGCGAACTATATTCGCTACCTGCAGGAAAACTCGCAGGAGCTGGACCTGCTTTTCAAAGAACTGCTGATCGGGGTGACGAATTTTTTCCGCGATCCCACCGTCTGGGCGCATTTGAGCGAAAAGGCCATCCCCGCCCTGCTCGCGAGCCGCCCGCCCGGCCACACCCTCCGCGCCTGGGTGCCAGGCTGCTCGACCGGCGAGGAGGCCTATTCCCTCGCCATCGTGCTCAAGGAGGCCGTCGACGCGCTCGAGCCCAAGGCAGAATTTTCGATTCAAATCTTCGCCACTGATCTCGACCGTGACGCCGTCGACAAAGCCCGTCAGGGATTCTTCCCCGCCAACATCGCCGCCGACGTCTCAGAGGAACGCCTGAAACGCTTCTTCGCCAAAGAAGAACACGGCTACCGGGTGCGCAAAGAAATCCGCGAGATGGTGATTTTCGCACCGCAAAATCTCATCATGGATCCGCCTTTCACCAAGCTGGACCTCCTGAGCTGCCGCAACCTGCTGATCTACCTAACGCAGGAGGTGCAGAAAAAACTCATCCCGCTCTTTTACTACAGCCTCAGTCCCGGCGGCCTCCTGCTGCTCGGCAGTGCAGAGACCGTGGGCCACAACACCGACCTGTTTAACCCGCTCAGCGGCAAAACGCGGCTGTACCAGCGGACCGACTCCAGCCTGCGCGTTGAGCCCATCGTTTTCCCCTCTTCCTTTAAACTCGGCCAGCCCGCCGATCCCGCGACATTCCCCATGGCCAAACCACCCGCCAGCCTCCAATCCCTCGCCGACCAGCTGGTCCTGCAACGCTACGCCGAGCCAACCGTGATCACCAACGACGCCGGAGACATCTTCTACGTCAGCGGCCGAACCGGCAAATACCTGGAACCTGCCGCCGGAAAGGCCAACTGGAACATCTTCGCCATGGCTCGCGAAGGCCTGCGCTACGAACTAACCGACGGCTTTCAGAAAGCACTTCGGTTGAAAAAGAGCGTAGCCATCCACGGCCTCAAGCCCGGACCTGACAAAGGCGATCCCTGCGTGGATGTGACTATCCAGCGACTCGATGAAACCGGACCGCTACGCGGGTTGATGATCATCGTCTTCACCGCCGTATCAGCACCCGTCGACACCAAAACCTCCGGCCGGTCGCCCAAAGCACTCCCACGCAGCGCACGAGTGGCGGACTTGGAACACGAACTGCTCCAACTCCAGGGCGAAGCACGTGCCACCCACGAAGAGATGCAAACTGCGCAGGAAGAACTCCGGTCCTCCAACGAAGAACTGCAATCCACCAACGAAGAACTCCAGTCCTCCATCGAGGAATTAACCACCTCGAAAGAGGAAATGCAGTCGATGAACGAAGAACTGCAGACCGTGAACGCCGAGTTGCAGGCCAAGCTCGACGAGCTGTCGCGCGCCAGCAGCGACATGAAAAATCTGCTCAACAGCACCGACATCGCGACCCTGTTTCTGGACAGCGAGCTCAACGTCCGACGGTTCACCCCGCAGGCTACGAAGATCATTAAGCTCATCCCCGGCGACGCGGGCCGCCCGATCACCGATCTGGTTTCGGACCTGAATTACCCGAACCTGGCCGAGGATGCACGTGAGGTTTTGCGCACGCTAGTCCCTTCCGAAAAGTCAGCGACGGCACGCGATGGCCGTTGGTTCACGGTGCGCGTCATGCCGTACCAGACGTTGGACAACCGGATCGACGGCGTCGTCATCACCTTCGCCAACACCACCGTCGCCAAGACGCTGGAAGCAAAATTACGCGACACCCAAACTATCCTGGAAAAACGCTTCGCCGCACAATCCACGCAGCTGGGAAAAGCAAATGACTCGTTGCAGGCGGAGAAAGCCGACCGCAAACGGAGCGACCGTGCCGCCGTGAAGCCATCGAAGTCCGCCTAGATTAACCCGAACTTATCCGCCATGCCTAAACTAGCCCGCAGCCCTGATGACGCCGCCAGTCTGCGCGGCCGGGCCGAAGCGCGCTGGCGTGAGCAGCAAGCAAGCGATGCCTCGGTTCACATCGACGCCACGGATACGCCGCGTCTCGTCCACGAACTGCAGGTTCACCAAATCGAACTGGAAATGCAGAACACGGAACTCCAACACGCACGAAAAGAGTTGGAAGCCACGGTGGAAAAGATCACCGAGCTTTTCGATTTCGCTCCGATGGGCTACTTCACCCTCGATCCCGAGGGCACCATCCGCGACGTCAACCTAACCGGGGCCAGCCTGCTAGGCAGCACACGCTTCACTTTGACGAACCAGCGCTTCGGCCTATCGGTTGCCATGAAAGACCGGCGTGCCTTCGCCGATTTCCTCCAACAGGTATTTTCCAGCAAATCCCGGGTGAGCTGCGAGATCGCGCTGGACGTGATGGGCAAGCCTCTGATCGACGTAGAGATGGAAGCCGTCGTCAGCGAATCAGGCCGCACCTGCAAAGTCGCGCTGATCGACCTCACCGAACACAACCGCGCCGAAGCGGACCGTCTCGTGCTGAACAAACTGGAGTCCACAGGAATTCTGGCGGGCGGCATCGCCCACGATTTCAATAATCTCCTCGCAACCATCGTCCTCGCCCTGGATTTAGCCCAACCGCTTGTCTCGGCCGATCCCGATGTTGCGGGCTGCCTGCTCGACGCGAAAAAAACCGCCCTCTTGGCCCGAAACCTCGCCCAGCAACTCCTCACTTTTTCCAACGGCGGCACGCCCATGATGCAGGCAACCATCCTGCCGGGATTGATTCGGGAATCGGCTCGCCTGGCCTTGAGCGGATCGCGGATGCAAAGCGATTTCTTCTTCGCCGAAAACCTGCGGCCTGTCACGGCGGACGAGGGCCAGATCGGCCAGGTTGTTCGCAACCTGGTGCTTAACGCACGCGAAGCGATGCCGGAAGGCGGTACCGTCTTCATCCGCGCTGAAAATGTTACCCGAACGAACCATGAGACACCGGCCTTACCGCCCGGCAACTCTGTGCGGGTGAGCATCACCGATCAAGGCATCGGAATTTCATCGGAAAATCTGCCCCAAATCTTCGATCCCTATTTCTCGACGAAACAACGAGGAAAACAAAAAGGCATGGGACTGGGACTGACGGTCTGCCATTCGATCATCGAGAAACATAAGGGAACGATGACCGTACGTTCGTTGCCAGGCCAGGGAACCACCGTTGAATTCTATCTCCCCGTCGCCGCGAAAACGATCCGCGATGAACGCGCCGTCGTGCCGCCGGTAAATATTCACCCCCTCAAGATTCTGGTGATGGATGACGAAGAAGCGATGCTCACGGTCTTCGGCAAAGCACTCAGGCGGATGGGCCATGCGGTGGAGTTGACCGAACACGGCGAGAAGGCCATCGACGCCTATACCACCGCCAAGAACCAAGGCAAACCCTTCGACGTCGTGCTCTTGGACCTGACGATTTCGAAAGGTATGGATGGCCGTGCCACGATCGCGGCGCTCCGCCAGATCGATCCCGACGTGAAGGCCATCGTCATGAGCGGATTTCCCGATGACCCGATGATCAAAGATTATAAACGGTACGGCTTCGAGGGTTCCCTGGTAAAACCTTTCCACGCCACCGAACTACAGGAAGCACTCACCCAGATTCTGAGCCCTGGTTCTTTACCCGAAATTCCGCAATGAAGAAACAACCCGATATTTTATCGCCCACGGCGAAAAAACTGCGTATCCGCGCCGAAAAACGACTGAAGGCGAAGCAACAGTCAACTGGCCGGACGCGACCCACAACCGACACCCAGCGCCTGGTTCAGGAACTCCAGATCCACCAGATCGAACTCGAGCTACAAAATGCCGAACTCCAGCAAGCCCGGAACGAGGCGGAAAAAACGCTGGAAAAATTCACCGAGCTCTACGATTTCGCTCCGGTGGGCTACTTTTCAATCGATCCGCAAGGCCTAATCCAAGAGGTAAACCTAATGGGCGCCGCCCTGTTCGGCGCGGTCCGCTCCCTGCTGCTACAACGGCGTTTGCAGGCTTTCGTCGCTCCGGCGAGCCGGCCCATCGTAGCTGCCTTCCTAAAAGCCACGTTCGCCAAGCCAGGCAAACAGACCTGCGAAGTGTTACTCCTAACCACGACCGACAAGCCGTTCTGGGCCGACCTGCAAGCGTCATCCACCGCCGCGCCAGGTGGCAATATTAAATGGTGTCGGTTGGCGATTTCCGATATCTCCGCTCTCAAACGAGGACAAGAAGCCATGCGCAGCGTGGAGTCGCTCGCCGCCGCCGTTCTGGAAGCAAACAAGGAAATCGCCCGCCGACGGGCGGCTGAAGGGTTGCTCAAGGAAAGCGAGCAAACCCAGCGCGTGATGTTGATTGAAGCTCAAGTGCTACAAGAACAGCTGCGTAGCCTGACGCACCAAATTCTCCAAGCCCAGGAAGACGAACGAAAACAGATTAGCCGCCAGCTCCACGACGAAATCGCCCAGATTCTGACCGGCATCAACGTCCACCTCTCCGCCCTCACCGAAACCGCGCTGATCAAGCCCAGAGAATTACGGAAGCGCATCGAAAAAACCAGCCAACTGGTTACGCAATCGATCGAGATCGTGCATCGCTTTGCGTGCAACCTGCGCCCGACCTTGCTCGACGACCTCGGACTCATCCCGGCACTCCGCTCCTTCGTGAAGGAACTCGCAGAACGGAAAGAACTACCGATCCAGTTCACCGCTATTCCCGATGTCGAAGAGTTGGATATTTCCCAACGCACCGTATTTTACCGCGTCGCCCAGGAAGCACTGACCAACGTCGTCCGCCATGCGCAGGCCAAAAGCGCCACGGTGCGCATCAGCAAAGTCGTCGACGCGATCCGCCTCGAAATCCAAGACGACGGAAAATCGTTTCCCGCCGAACGAATTCTAGCCGCCAAAAAAGGCGGGCGCCTCGGACTGCTCGGCATGCGGGAACGCGTCGAGATGGTCGGCGGACGCTTCACCATCGAATCAGCGCCAGGCGCAGGAACCACGGTAACGGTGGAAATCCCCTTCGCGTAACCGACCGGTCCGCGACCGCTGGTTTATCTTAAGGTAGGGCGCGACCGCCGGGCGCGCCGTTCCGAAAACTCGGCGCGCCCGGCGGTCGCGCC
>Ga0302321_100004655_pt1 | contig 11920 bp, 8 predicted proteins | sample Fen_T0_1_FD_202505 | JGI IMG/M metagenome (GOLD analysis project Ga0302321, IMG submission 202505) | Peat permafrost microbial communities from Stordalen Mire near Abisko, Sweden - Fen_T0_1 | ecosystem: Environmental > Terrestrial > Soil > Wetlands > Permafrost | place: Sweden: Abisko...
CCCGGTTCCAGGGCACCCGGTTCCAGGGCACCCGGTTCCAGGGCACCCGGTTCCAGGGCACCCGGTTCTAGCGGCCCTGGGCGATGTTGACCATCCATGCGACGCCGAACCGGTCGGTGCACATGCCGAAGACGTCGCCCCACATCTGCTTCTCCAGCGGCAGGGCCACCGTGCCGCCGTCCGACAGCTTGTCCCAGTAGCCGCGCAGCTCGTCCTCGTCGTCGCCGCTGAGGCTGACCGTGATCGTGTTGCCGGGGGTGAAGGGCATGCCCGGAGGGGTGTCCGCCGCCATCAGGGTGTAGCCCGCGGGCGTCTCCAGCTGGGCGTGCATGATCTTGTCCGCGCCGGGTGCGGAGGTGTCGCCGTACTCGCCGAAGGTGCTGAGGGTCGCCTCCCCTCCGAAGACCGTGCCGTAGAACTCCATGGCCTGCCGGGCGTTGCCGTCGAACGACAGGTAGGGGTTGAGGCGCGAGCTCATCGGTGCGTCCTTTCGCTGGGATCTCGCTGAGATCGGTGCACTGGGATCGAGGGACGATCGAGGGACGATCGAGGGACGATCGAGGGAACGGAGTGGCTCACGTCACACTAGCGCGGTGACGGGAGCCGGGGCGGGCGGCACGTGCGGGCCGTTCGGGGGACCGTCACTCCAGGGCCGGGAGGGGCTCGCCGGTCTCCAGGACGGTCTTGAGGCTGCTGAGGATGAACGACCAGCCCTTGACGTTGGCGGCGGTCCGGGGTGAGCCGTCGAGGCGGTCGTGGGTGAGGGTGAGCTTGCACGTCCCGCCGGGCTGGCCCTCGATCTCCCAGGTCACGCGGCTCTCCGGTTCCGCGGCCAGGGCCGGGTCGTACAGGCTGCGCCAGGTGTGGACGAGGCGCCGCGGCGGGTCGCACTCCAGGATCGTGTTGTCGCCCCAGAGCCTGCTCCCGTCCGGTGAGAGGCTGCGCAGCTTCGCGCCGACCTGGTAGGTGGACTCGACCTGGGCGCCGTGGAAGAACTTCGCCACGATCCGCGGGTTGGTGATCGCGTCCCACAGGGTCTCCGGGGATGCCTTGATGTACAGCTGGTAGACCTGGGTGGCCGTGGCGGTCCCGGTGGTGGTCATCTCTCTCCTCCTTCGATGTCGTTCTTGAGGTCGAGCAGAGCGGCGCTCAACCCGTCGGTGTACTTGTCCATCCAGCGCCCGTAGATCCGGCGGATCGGCACCGGGTTGAGGTGGTGGAGCTTGTGCCGCCCCTGCTTGCGGGTGACGACCAGGCCTGCCTGTTCCAGCACGGCCAGGTGCCGCATCACCCCGAACCGGGTCAGCTCGGGGACCTCGGCCTCCAACTCGCCCAGGGTCCGGCCGTCACGTTCGAACAGCCGGTCGAGGAGGCGTCGACGGGTCGGATCGGCGAGGGCCTTGAACACCAGGTCGTCGTCGTCCACGGCCAGGACGATAGGTGAGTATCTCGTCACGTGTCAATGGAGTCACCTGATGTGGGGGCTTCCGGGGGAATCGCGCACGGGACCCCCGTCCTGGGGTGGCCGGCGGCCCGGCGTCGGGTTCGTCACGCCGGTGACGGTGGGCCCGGTCGCTGATCTGCCTGTAACCACTCCCCACTACGGTGACGTCGTGACCGACAACGAGTACGTCATCGACCCGGTGAAGGGGCCACGCGTTGTCCCCACCAACGAGCGGGCCCTGGCCCCCGTCCAGCCGCCGACGGCGGATGTCGACGGATTCGTTCGCCAGTTCCTGCGTGAGCTGAACTTCGGTCAAGGTGTCTCGCTCGCCCGAGCCACCGTCAACGACCAGCACCTGGCCCTGTCGCGCACGGTGCGGCACTACCTCATGGCGCGCTGGCTGGAGGCCCTGGCCCAGCAGCGCAGGAACCCCGTGAAGGCCGTGGGCTACCTCTCGGCGGAGTACCTGCTCGGGCGGCAGCTGGACAACGCCCTGCTCGCCACCGGCCTGGTGGACATCGTCCGCGAGGGCCTGACGCAGTGCGGTCTGAGCCTGGACACGCTGCGCGACCAGGAGGTGGAGCCGGGGCTCGGCAACGGGGGTCTCGGCCGGCTGGCCGCCTGCTTCATCGACTCCCTCGCCACCATGAGCGTGCCGTGCATCGGGTACGGCATCCGCTACGAGTACGGCATCTTCCGGCAGACGTTCGTCGACGGCCGCCAGGTCGAGCAGCCGGACACCTGGCTCACCCTGGGCGGTCCCTGGGAGTTCCCGCACCCGGAGTCCTCGAAGGTGGTCGACTTCGGCGGCCACACCGAGCGCTACGTCGACGAGGACGGCGAGGAGCGCGTGCGCTGGGTGCCGGACTGGAACGTCGTCGGCGTGCCCTACAACTACATGGTCCCCGGCTACCACAACGGCCGCGTCAACACGCTGCGGCTGTGGAGCGCGACGGCCACCAAGGCGTTCGACCTGGAGATCTTCAACTCCGGCGACTACGCCGACGCCGTCCGGGCGCAGACGTTCGCCGAGAACATCTCCAAGGTGCTCTACCCCGAGGACTCCACGCCCCAGGGCAAGGAACTGCGGCTGCAGCAGCAGTACTTCTTCGTGGCGTGCTCGCTGGCCGACTTCATGTTCGAGGTGCTGCACGACGACTTCGACCTGAGCAAGCTGCCCGAGCGGATCATCTTCCAGCTGAACGACACCCACCCGGTGATCGCCGTCCCCGAGATGATGCGCCTGCTCGTCGACGTCAAGAAGATGCCGTGGGACCAGGCCTGGGCCATCACCCAGCAGTGTTTCGCCTACACCTGCCACACCCTGCTGCCGGAGGCGCTGGAGGTGTGGCCCGTCGAGCTGATCGGCCGGTTGCTGCCGCGCCACCTGGAGATCATCGACCGGATCAACGCCGAGTTCCTGGCCCAGGTGCGCGCGACGTTCCCGGGCGACGAGATGCGGGTGCGCCGCATGTCGATCATCTCGGACTATCCCGAGCGCGGCGTCCGGATGGCCTTCCTGGCGACGGTCGCCGCGACCCGGGTGAACGGGGTCGCGGCGCTGCACTCGCAGCTGCTGCGCGACAAGGTGCTGCCGGACTTCTCCGAGCTGTGGCCCGAGAAGTTCATCAACATCACCAACGGCGTCACCCCGCGCCGCTTCCTGCGGCAGGCGAACCCGAGGCTGTCCGACCTCATCACCGAGGCCGTCGGCGACGGGTGGGTCACCGACCTGGAGCAGTTGCGCGGCTTGGAGCCGCTGGCCGAGGACGCCCAGTTCCGGGCCCGGTTCCGCGAGATCAAGCAGGCGAACAAGGCGCGGCTGTTCGAGGTGCTCCAGCGACGCGACGGGTACGTGCTGTCCAACGGCCACATGCTCGACGTCATGGTGAAGCGGCTGCACGAGTACAAGCGGCAGTCGCTCAAGCTGCTGCACATCGTCACGCTCTACGAGCAGATCGTCTCGGGCCGGGTCGACCCGGCGGACGTCGTGCCGCGCACCTTCATCTTCGGCGCGAAGGCGGCCCCGGGATACCGGATGGCCAAGGAGACCATCTATCTCATCAACTCGGTGGCGTCGGTGATCAACGCCGATCCCGCGGTGCACGGTGTGCTGACCGTCGCCTTCCCGGCCAACTACAACGTGACCCTGGCCGAGACCCTGATCCCCGCCGCGGACCTGTCGGAGCAGATCTCGCTCGCGGGCAAGGAGGCGTCGGGGACGGGCAACATGAAGTTCGCGCTCAACGGCGCGCTGACGATCGGCACCGACGACGGCGCGAACGTGGAGATCCGCGAGCTCGTGGGCGACGACAACTTCTTCCTGTTCGGCATGCTCGAACCCGAGGTCGCCGAGCTGGGCGAGCGGGGGTACGTCCCCAGCCGGTTCTACGAGGAGGACGAGGACCTGAAGCGGGCGATCGACCTGATCTCGTCGGGGGCGTTCTCGGGCGGTGACCGCCGGGCGTTCGAGCCGCTGGTGTCCAACCTGCTCTACGAGGACCGGTTCATGGCTCTCGCCGATTACCGGGCCTACGTGGACGCGCAGGCGGGCGTCGACAAGGCGTACACCGACCAGGAGTCCTGGAGCCGTTCGGCGATCCTCAACGTCGCCCGGTGCGGCTACTTCTCCTCCGACCGGTCCATGCGCGACTACATCGACCGGATCTGGCACGTCGAGCCGACGTCCTGAGCCCGACCGTCCCCGACCGGGTCCCGCCGGGCCCGGTCGGGGAGGGGATCAGACGGTGAAGCGGGCGAGGGCGAGGCGCAGGTCGTCGGCGACCGAGCTGAGTTCCTGGATCACCGTGTCGGCCTCGCCGAGGCTGGTGGCGGTGCTCTGGGTGGCCTGCGCGACGGCGGCGATGGTCCCCGTGATCCCGCTGCTGCCCTGGGCGGCCTCGGCGACGCTGGTGGTCATCGTCGTCGTCGTCGCGCTCTGCTGCTCGACGGCCGCGGCGATCGTGGTCTGGTAGTCGTTGACCCTGGCGATGATCGCGCTGATCTGCTCGATCGCCGCGACGGCGTCGCCGGTGTCGCCCTGGATGGCCTCGACCCGGCGGGAGATGTCCTCGGTGGCCCGCGCGGTCTCCTGGGCGAGCTGCTTGACCTCGTCGGCGACGACGGCGAAGCCCTTGCCCGCGTCACCGGCGCGGGCGGCCTCGATCGTGGCGTTGAGCGCGAGCAGGTTGGTCTGCTCCGCGATCGCGGTGATGACCTTCACCACGTTGCCGATCTCCGTCGAGGACTCGCCGAGCTTGGACACGGTGCGGGTGGTGTCCTGGGCCACGTCCACCGCTCCCGAGGCGACGGCGGCCGCCTCCTGGGCGTTGCGGGCGATCTCGTGGATCGAGGCACCCATCTGCTCGGCGCCCGCGGCGACCGACTCCACGTTGGTCGTGACCTCGTCCGAGGCACTGGCGACCAGGGCCGCCTGCTCGTCGGCCTTCCGGGCGGCGTGCATGATCTCGGCGGAGACGCCGGTCAGCCGGTCGGCGGTCCGCCCGACGACGTCGGCACCGGTGACCAGCGTTCCCATCATCGTGCGCAGGTCCTGCAGTGCGCGGTTGAGGTTGGACGCCATCGCGCCGACCTCGTCGCGGCCCAGCACCTCGGCGGTCCGGGTGAGGTCCCCGGCGGCCAGCCGGTCGAGGGAGTTCATGAGACTGCGCAGCTGGCGGCGGATGACCCGGTTGCCGGCCAGGGTGAGGGCCAGCGCCGCGGCGAGCCCCACGAGCAGCGCGGCCACCAGGGCCAGCCGCGCCGACCGGTACTCCGCGTCGGCCTCGGTGATCGACCGCTCCCCGGCGAGGGTCTCGGCCGCCCGCAGGTTCTTGACCGCCGTCATCACGGCCTGCTCCTGGTCGCTGAACGCCTTGCCGACGTCCTGGGGCATGACGAACCCGGCGCCCGGTGCCTGCCGGAAGATGATCACATCGCGCAGGGCGGCGTAGGCCTTGACGGCGGAGCGGACCTGCGCGACCGCCTGGCCGGCGCCCGTGCCCGCGTCGGCGACCCGCTCGTACGCGTCCACGGCGGCGAGCATCTCGGCGTCGCCCTCGCGGGCGTTCTGTATGTAGGCCGGCGCGGACTTCGGGTCGACCCCCATCATCACCTGCTGCAGGAACCCGCCGCGGTACATGTGGGCCAGCCCGAGGGTCAGCTCGTCGACATGGGCCAGCCCCACCAGGTGGTGGTCGCGCACGCTGTGGAGCCTGTCGTTCAGGGCGCTCATCCGCACCAGGGCGGTCGCTCCGACCCCCAGCGCCACCAGGGCCATGACGACGACCGGCGCCATCATCTTGACGATGAGCCCGGCGTCGAGGAAGGCGCGGGACCAGGGGAGACGGCGGCCCGCACGTCGGGAGTCCGTCAGGGGCGGGGAGGCCGGCATCTCACCCTCCGGGGTGGGGTTCCGCTGCGGGGTGACCTGTCCCTGACGAGATCGGCTCCTGGGCCGCTGACTTGAGGCCCGCCACCGGTCCGGCGGCGTCGGCGGGCTCCCCGAGGTCGGCGGTCCACACCCGCCAGGTCTGGCCGCCCGCCTTCTTGGCCTGGTACATCGCCTGGTCCGCGCGGTGCAGGGCCGCCTCCCGGGAGTCCCCGCTCGGCAGGGCCAGGGCGATGCCGATGCTCGTGGCGATCTGCAGCCGGTGCGGGCCGTGGATCACCGGCGTCGCGGCCTCCTCGAGGAGGCGCTCGGCGACGGCGACGGCGTCCCGGGCCTGCTTGATCTGGGAGAGCACGACGACGAACTCGTCGCCGCCGAGCCGGCCGACGACGTCCTTGCCCAGGAGGTTGTTGCGCAGCACACGTGCGAACCCGACGAGCAGGGCGTCCCCGGCCTCGTGGCCGATCGTGTCGTTCACCTGCTTGAACCCGTCGAGGTCGAACACCATGACGGCGGCGGGCAGGCCGGTGCGGGCCGAGCGGGCCAGTGCGGCGTCGACCGCCGTCCCGATCGCCGCCCGGTTGGCCAGGCCCGTCATCGGATCGGTGCGCGCCAGCCGCCTCTGCTCGGCGCCGGTGAGCACCTGCCGCACGAGCATCCCGCTGGTCATCAGGACCGTTCCGATCACCAGGCCGCCCCAGGGGTAGAACCCGGAGCGGGCGGCGGCCAGCCCGAGCAGGGTGTATCCGGCGACGACCGCGACGTACGGCGCGACGTCGGCCCACGCGGACGCCGTCCGGCGCCCGTCGTCCCTCGACGCCATGCGCGCCGCGGCCCGGTCTCGGCCCCAGACCTGCTCGGCGGCGGCGACGGTCATCAGCAGGATCCCCAGGCCCACCGAGAAGACCAGCACCGGCGAGGAGTCGTCGATCCTGCGCTGCACCACCTGCCGGGACAGGTCGAGGTCGGGAGGGATCAGCAGCAGCCCGGCCATGAGCAGCATCCGCAGCTGGCGCCGGAACCGCGGATCGCCCATCCGGGCGAGCAACGTCCAGCAGCCACCGGCGAGTACGAGGTTCTCGACCGGGACCGCCACCCCGGCCAGGAGGGCCAGCTGCACGTCCCCGGACCTCAGTGCCGGCCCGATGACGAACAGCCAGGCCGCCATGAGCCCGAAACCGACGATCATCATCAGGTCCAGCAGCCGCGCCGTCAGCTCCCGGCGGGTGAGCGGTGGCGCGGGGAACGAGAACACCGCCGCCAGCAGCAGCGGTGCCAGCAGGATGCGCACCAGGTACATCACCATCAGCGCGGAGTATCCGGCGGGCCGGTCCAGGCCCAGCCCGGACGCCAGCCCGAACGCGACCCCCGAGGCGACGAGGACGACGAACGCCGCGGCGACCGCCACCCAGGCCAGCCGCACCCGGCGGGGCAGGCGCCCGGCCAGCGCGGACCGGATGCTCAGCCCGATGCCGAGCAGTTCCAGCGGGACCAGCACCGCCGGCGCCAGGAGGCGGGCGGGGGTGAGCAGCGCCAGGACGCCGGCCCCGCCCACCGCCCACAGCACCCGCACCGGTCGGGGGACGGCGAGGACGCGCGCCCACGCGGCCGACCCGCCCCAAGCTGCCGACCCGCTCGATCCGCGCATCCGCGACCTCCATCGCTCCGGGTGCCGCCCGCCCGTGGCCGGGGGCGCCGCACAGCGGAGTTCGGTTCGGCGGGCGCAGATCTTGAGCGGTTGACAGTCCGTGACGAGATGTCCCAAGAACTGACCCGTCGCCGCGCCGTCGCCGGTCAGCTGCTACGCCATCGGTGACGACGTGCGCCAGGGTTCGTGGCCGTCGGCCGTCTGGGACTACCTGCACGACCCGGCGACCGGCGCCACGGGGTACGCCGCGGACACCTGGATCCAGACGTCCGGAGACATCAGGACGCTCGTCGACGCGTGCTCGCCGTAGCACGCGCGGGGCGTCGCCGTCGAAACTGCAACTGTTTCACCGCACGGTGCAGGTGGGAGCCCGGATGATCGGGGCGATCCGGGCAGGAGCCGGTCCCCGCGGCTACCGTCGAGATCGTTCGGGTGACCGGGCGCCCCGTCCGGTCGACGATCTGAGGGGGGTCTCATGGATCGATCGAGCCGGCCTGCCGGCGTCCGGGTGCTGCGTCACCGTTCCCGGGTGGTGGGCGGTGCCGCCGCGACGCTCGCCTGTCTGGTGACCGCGGGGGTGTGGGCCGTGGGGGCCTCGGCGGAGGAGGGCGGGGGCGCGCGGGCGTTGTGCACGCCCTACCCGAGCAACTCCGGCGGTTGTGCGACGGGGTCGACGTCGCTGCCGCCGTCGGGGTCGCAGGGGTCCTCCGGCGGGGTGACGCCGAGCCCTGATCCCACGCCGAGCCCCGACGTGACGTCGCCGCCGCCCACACCCTCGGGGACGCCGTCCACGCGCCGGTCGTACACCTGGACCTTCGAGGACGGCACACCCGGCGGCTGGTACGGCTATCCCGCGGCCGGGTCGGTCGTGGGGCCGTGGGTGGCGCCGTCACCCACGGCCGCGGCCTCCGGGCGGGGCGGGCTGCTGGTCGGCGCGGTGCCGGGCCGGGGTGCCGGCGCGGCCGTCGACGTCAGCCGGGTCACCGTCGTCCCCGGGACCTACGCGGTGACGGCCCGCCTGCGCCTGCCCGCGGGACAGCCCGCGACGACGTTCAACGTCGAGGGGGTGCGCCCGCCGTTCGGCAGCGGCGACGTGTCCGACACCGGGTGGGCGACGGTCTCGGGCACCCTCGTGGTGCCGACGAACGGCGCGGCGACCCGCCTGACGATCGCTCCGGGCTGGGGGTTCTGCGGTGGGTACGGCCCCGACGACTACGCGCCGGCGACGAGCTTCCAGGTGGACGACGTGACCATCACCCGCACCGGTGAGGTCACCACCCCGCCGGTGGCCGTCACGCCGACGTGCACGGTCAGCCCGTTGCCGCCAGCCACCGCGAAGATCCACTACGAGGTGACGTCGGTCGGCGCGACCGGCTTCACGGCGACCCTGGTGCTGACCAACCTGCGCGACACCCCGATCACCGGCTGGCGGGTGCCGCTGTACCCGGGCAGCAACCGGATCACCTGGGTGTCCGGTGCCCGGGTCGTCGCCATCCCCGAGACCACCAGCGGGACCGGCCTGGCGGGCGCCGACGGCGTGCCCGACATCCCCGCCTACGGCAAGGTCCGGATCTCGGTGGGGCTGAGCGGCAGCCCGGTCGGCTCGTCGAGCGTCCTGAGTTCCATCCTGGGCCAGCAGACCGGCCGCGACTGACCGACGGCGCCGGCGGCCCCGCACCGGAGACGCCTCCGGTGCGGGGCCGTCGGTCCCCCCGCTCCCTCCGCCGTCGTTCCCCCGGCGGGGACGCGCCCGGGTGAGGTTGACTGTCGCGCACCGGTGCCCGTCGCGGCCCGTCGGCGACTGGGGGGCGCAGGTCGGTGAGGGTCGTCGTCTTCCGCATCGTGGGACTGCTCGGGTGCGCGTCGCTGGCGTTCGGCGTCCGCACGCTGTACGGGCTGCCGGGGTGCCCGCCGGGCCAGGACTCCTGCACCGTCCGGGTGGACGACGGGCTGGTGGCGACGCTCGCCTGGGCGTTCGGTCTCGGGCTGGTCGCCCTCGTCGCCGGGTTTGCGGGGGGCGGCGGGTACGTGCCGCTGGCGCCGGCGTCGTTCGGCGCCGTCGCTGCCGTCCTCCTCGTCGAGGGCGCGCAGCGCCCCCTCCTGTCGTCCGCTTGGTGGTGGAGTCTGGGAAGCGGCGGCCTGATGGCGACGTGGGCCGGGTCGATGGTGGTCGAGGAGCGGAACGACGCCCGGGCCGCGGCGCGCCGGGCCCGGGTGCTGGGCGCCGGGGTGCGGGCGGTGGCGTCCGTGGTCGAGGCACGGCGGGTGGGGGCGGAGGACGACTGGCCTCCCAAGGCGCGGCTGGTGCTCGACGTCACGCCGTCCGACGAGTCCGAGCCGTTCCGGGTCGAGCTGACCCTGGTCATGGCGGAGCCGCCCCGGCCGGGGGAGCGGCTCGCCGTCCGGCTCGACCCGGCCGAGCGCACCTGGCTCCTCGTGGACCCCGCGGCGCCGCGGCCACCCCCTCCCTACGGGACCCCGGAGGCCGGTCAGCCGGCCCCGCCGCGGTAGCGGGACCAGGCCTGCTCGGCCTCCTCGGGACGTCCGAGGTCGTCGAGCAGGTCGACCAGGCGCCCGCCGAGGTCGCGTGCCCGGGCCGGTGAACCCGCCGTCAGCGCCTCCTCGGCCGCGGCCCGCAACTCGGCCAGCCCCTCCTCGGCCCGGTCCAGCGCGGCCAGGCTCTCGGCGCGCAGCAGGGCGACGTCCCACACCGACCCGACGTCGCCGAGCTCGCGGTAGGCCTCGGCGAGCCCGTCGAGCAGCGGGAACGCCTCGTCCGCCCTCCCCGCCATCGCCAGGACGCGCGCCGACTGCTCGGTGAGCGCGAGGCGTTCCCAGGCCACCGCGGCGACGTCCCCCTCCGGCACGGAGTCCAGCGACGTCCGGAGGGTGTCCAGCACCGCCAGCGCCTCGGACACCAGGCCGAGCTCGACGGCGCGTCCCGACGCCTGACGCCGGCACCGGCACGCCTCCTGCCGGCCGCCGTCCTCGTCGTAGCCGGCCGCCGCCCGCAGCAGCAGGCGCAGCGCCCGGTCGCCGTCCCGTTCCGCCCGGCCGGCGAGGTCGAGCGCCTCCGCCTCGGCGCCCCTCCATCCGGTGAGCCGGTGCCAGGCGGCGCTGCGCAGGGCGTGCGACGTCGCCCGGTCGCGCTCGCCCAGTTCGGCGCAGCAGGTCGCGGCGACGTACGACACGGTGCCGGCGGCCCGCACGGCCGGCACCAGCGGGCCGTCGAGCGGGACGCCGCCCTCCGGGGGTGCAGCCCTGCCGTGCACCAGGTCGGCGAGGTCCCCGTCCGGCGGGGGCGGCGCGGGCGCCACCCCCTGCTCGGCGAGGTGGTCCTCCACGCCCCGGACGGCGGTCTCGGCCACCTCCGCCGCCTCGGTGATGCGCCCCGCGGCCTGCAGGGCGAGGGCGAGGTCACGCCGCAGGGCGGCGACCTCCACCGGGTCCGGGTGCGCGGGTCGGGTGGCCGGGTCCAGGGCGGGCAGGTCCTCGTGCAGCCGGCGGTCGGCCTGCAGCAGGCGCTCGACGGCGGCGGGGTGCTCGCCGCGGTGCTGGTGGACCCGGGCGCTCATCGCGAGCGCGCGGGCCGCCAACCCGGGATCCGCCGCGGTCCGGGCGTCGTCGACGACCTCGGCCAGCACGGCCAGCGCGCCGTCGAGGTCGCGGGCCTCCGCCAGGGCCGGGGCGAGCTCCGAGCCGACGACGGCCCGCTCGTGGGCGCGCATCCCGGCGGGGAGCAGCGACCAGGCCGCGCGCAGCCGCTCCAGCCGTGCCTCCGCCGGCAACGGCCGGGCCGCGTCCTGCACCCTGAGCAGGGCGAGGGTTCCGCGCCGGGGCGGCGTCAGGTCGTCCGGCGCGGCGGCCTCCAGGAGGCGCAGGCCGCGCTCCAGCTCGGCGGTGAACCGGGCCCGGGCGACCTCCGGGGCCAGGAGCCCGCGCCGGGCGGCGGCCTGCAGGACGCCCAGGACGGCGACGACCACCGTGTCGCCGGCGTCGGCGTCCGCCTCGGCGAGCAGGGCGTCGAGGCGGCCCGGCAGCGCGTCGCCGTCGGGCGGCTCCGGGCCCTCCACCGGCTGGGGGAGGGCCGACAGCTCGTACCGGGCGGCGGCGCCGTGCTCCCCGGCCTCGCGCAGGCTCTGCAGGGCCGGGTGCAGCACGGCGGCGTCCGCGCCGCCCTCGAGGACGCCGTGCAGCGCCAGGGCGGCGTCCAGCCGGGCGACGTCGCGGGGTGCGGCCCCGGGGAGGAGGTCGTCGCGCCGGCTACGCCACTCCCGCAGCACCTCCAGGTGCGGGCCGACCGACTGGCTCACCCGGCCGGCCTCCAACCGCGCGGCGAGGCCCGCGGCGTCGAGCGCGGGGCCCCCGGGGCGCGCGGGGTCTCGGGGCACCGCGCGGGGACGTGCCGGGGCGGGCGGGAGCGAGCGCCGGCTCACCA
>Ga0302321_100004656_pt1 | contig 11919 bp, 8 predicted proteins | sample Fen_T0_1_FD_202505 | JGI IMG/M metagenome (GOLD analysis project Ga0302321, IMG submission 202505) | Peat permafrost microbial communities from Stordalen Mire near Abisko, Sweden - Fen_T0_1 | ecosystem: Environmental > Terrestrial > Soil > Wetlands > Permafrost | place: Sweden: Abisko...
TTTTGTGCTTGCAGTTATCCCCTGTGTAGGTCTTATAGCAATTATACCGGGAATTATAGCTATCATACTCGCATCGGTCGGAATTTCACAGGCTAGCAGGAACAATTCGGCCCGAGGTGTCCCACTTGCAGGATTAATCATTGCAGTAATTGCTTCGATGATTTCATTTTCACAGATATTTGTTGCCGGGAAGTTTGTTAAGCATGGTCATAAATGGCCGAACAGCATTCAAAATATCGTAAATGACGTTCAGGACAATGTTACCAAAGAAATTGAAGATGCAAATGTCTCAATTAAGGTTGAAAGCAATGGGGAGAAGGTGGAAATAAACACCAGATCCAATAAGAAGGATCAGGAGCAGAAACTTGAAGATCTTGAAGGAGGAAATACTCACAAAAGTGATAGTATCCAGAAACATGATAGTACACAGAAACATGTTATTGTACGCAAGAAAAAATAAATTCGGAAAGAATCTGAAAGTAAGGTCATGGAATGAACCTTACCTGATTATCAATATAATTTTTGCCGGGGTAATATTGCTGATCTTTGCTTACTCCGGCTTTTTTTCTCCTGTTAAGGATAATTACCCGGTGGCCTGTATTCATGAAAAGCTCACCGGCCTGCCATGTGTCTCATGCGGACTGTCTCATAGCTTTTCTTTGATTGTCAGGGGAAGAGTCGCTGAAGCATACATCTGGAATCGTTATGGCATGAGGATCTTCATCTTTTTCGCTTCACAACTGGTTTTAAGAGTTGCATTTTCGATATTCTACCTGAAGTATACTGATACCCGCAAACAACTGACAATTGTTGATTGTATCGGATCAGGTATAATTTTTATTGTTGCCTTCTGGCCTTTTATATTGAGTATTGTTTCCGGAACTCTGCTTCGGTTATAAAACCCCCTCTGCCGCTTCGTGGCATCTCTCCCAAAGGGGGAGAAAAAACTCAAAACAAAGGAGATTTTTTCCTCCATCAGGGGGGAAATACAAAGGGGGTAATTATCACAGGTCAGATTAAATCCCCCATCTCATTCAGCATATCATACAACAAGCTGCTCTCAAAACCTTTGGATAACCCGTATCGAAGTAATTTTGCTTTAAGATCATATTGATTCTTAGCTTTAACTGTTTTCCTGTGACCTTCAATCAGTCCACGCAGCAGTTTAATATATTGCTCATTATCAATTGAATCAAGTGCTGTCTTTATAATATCAGATGGTAGTTTTTTTGAATTGAGATGAGCAGCAATCTTAGCTTTTCCCCATTTATTGTATATAAATTTATCCCTCACATAAGCTTCCGCATACCTCGATTCATTTATGAAATTTTCCCTGATCAGAGTTCCGATTATCTTCCCGGCATCATTATTTTCAACTCCCCATAATGACAGTTTACTGCGTATATCGTAGCAGCAGAATTCACGACGGGAACAATGTGCCATTGCTTTATCGAGAGCTGACTTATATAATGCTTTGTCAGACATTTTTTCTTCCTTTTATTATTCTTTCTTTGTTATTAATATCCAAAACGATTTTAATTTCAGAATAACTATTTGATTCAAGAAGCTGAATTAATGGTTTACCCATTTCTTCATTGATCTCAAAATATAAAAGGCCTCCCGGTAATAGAACTTTGTCAGCAATTTTAAGGATTGCATCATAATATATGAGAGGATCAGAATCAGTAACAAATAATGCCTGATGAGGTTCAAAATCAAGCACATTTGTGCCCATTAATAGTTTTTCTGATTCCCTGACATAAGGAGGATTACTCACAATTATACCTGCTCTGCCTGCAGCATCCGGATCTAAACGGAAGATATCACCTTTAACAAATGAGACGGTTACTTTATTTAAAACAGCATTTTCACGGGCGATACTGATGGCATCATCAGAAATATCTATTCCTGTCAGCATGGCTGACGGAAGGTTAGCAGCCAGCGCAATTGCGATGCAACCGGAACCGGTACCCAGATCCAGAATAGTTCCTTTATAGTCCTTATTTTCCTTTAAGATAAGATCCACGAGCTCCTCTGTTTCAGGACGTGGAATAAGTGTGGAACTATTTACTTTGATGGTGCAGTTATAAAATGTTGTTTCTCCAAGGATATATTGTACGGGCTTCCCTGTTTTAAGCTCACCGGCGATTTCAATAATCTTTACTGCTTCATCACTGGTAACAGGATACCCGTTGTCATATAACTGATGCAACTTTGTTATTCGCATAACTGTCTTAATCAGTTGATCAGCGAGGGATCTTATTTCAGGTTCCTTATAAACAGTTTTAAGTTCCTGCGTGAGATAAAATCTGATATCTTTTATTGTTTGTATCTTGACACCCATAAGTCAAATTTAGTATTTTCACTGAAATGAAGGAGACTGACGATATTAAATTCATGCGAAGATGCCTTGAACTTGCCACTAAGGCTGAAGGGTTGACTTATCCTAATCCGATGGTAGGTTCGGTAATCGTTTATAACGGAAAGATATTGGGTGAAGGATATCATCTGCGATCAGGTGAATCACATGCAGAGATTAATGCCATCAACTCAGTTACTGACAAATCAAAGCTTAAGCTATCAACTCTTTATGTCAACCTTGAGCCATGCTCTCATTTCGGGAAAACACCTCCTTGCGCGGATTTTATTATTTCCAGCGCCATACCAAGAATTGTGATAGGAACTATTGATACAAGTGAGAAAGTATCAGGGAAAGGAGTAAAAAGACTCAGAGATTCAGGGTGTAATGTTGAAACCGGGATCCTTGAGATGGAGTGCAGAAGGCTGAACAGAAGATTTTTTACATTTCATGAGAAAGGAAGACCGTACATAACACTGAAATGGGCACAAAGTGCTGATGGATTCCTGGATATATTAAGACCGGGAGATCATAAAACAGAACCAACATGGATAACCGGCAAGCCGGAAAGAGTTCTCGTTCATAAATGGAGAGCATCAGAACAGGCTATACTAGTGGGAGCAGGGACTGTAAGAGCAGATGATCCCAAACTAAATGTACGGGAATGGACCGGACCCGATCCGCAAAAGATAATATTGAGTGCTTCCGGATCTTTAGTCGCCGGATCGTTTGTAAATAGTGGACGTAACAAAGTTATTCTTTTTACGTATAATTCTGACGTAGATATTCCCGGCACGGTGAAGGTAATCCTGAGAGAAGATGTTCCTTCTTCAGGTCAGATTTCAGAATACCTCCAGGCTTCAGGTATTCAGTCATTATTTATTGAGGGCGGGGCAGAAGTACTTAATCATTTTATTTCAACCGGGTTTTGGGATGAAGCAAGAATTTTTAGCGGGAATGATTTTTTTAAAGATGGAGTAAAGGCTCCTCTGATAAACGGGACATTGTTTTCAAAGACAACATTCAGTGGAAGTTCCCTTGAAGTATATTTAAGAGATGGAAGTTAGAAGAGATTGATAATTAGAAGAAATATTGCTAATTTTGATTTATTGTAGAGAATTTAACTTTAGTTTAGACAATATGAAGAAGCGAGTATTTTTAATGGCAACCGTAATGTCCATGGTAGCAATTTGTGCTTTTGGACAAAGTGCCAGGAAGTCGTACAAAGCAGGTATGGAGTTTGTCGATAATCTTAAATATGATGACGCTGTCGCCCAGTTTACAAGCGCCATCAACCTCGAGCCTTCAAATCCTGTTTATTATTATGCCAGAGGGCAGGCATATGAAAAATTGTCCAAATTTACTGAAGCTAAAGCCGATTATGAAAAGTCCTTGGTTTTTGCACCAAAAGACGTTGATGCCATGATAAGTCTTGGCGCAGTTTGTAATAAGCTGGGCAAATATGAAGAGGCATTAAAGCTTCTGAACCATGTAGCGGCAATTGATAAACGAAATTCAAAAGTTTATCCTGAAAAGGTAATTACTCTTTATAACCTTAAGAAATATGACCAGGCGCTCCAGACCTCTGATACTGCAATTATAATTAAGGATACACCAATGGATTACTATTGGCGTGGCCTTATTTACAGAAGTCTTAAAAACGAAGCACTTGGGGAAAAGGAATTGAGGAAATCAATTTCGAAAGACAAAAAACTTGCTGAACCAAGAATTGAGCTTGCCGACATGATTATTTCCTCTAATCCGAAAGAGGCAATGGAGCAGTGCAATGAAGTGATTAAGAATAATGACCGGAATACAGCAGGATATATAGAGAGGAGTAAAGTATATAAGAAAAACCTTGATTATCCCAGTGCTATAAATGATATTTCCAAGACTATCCTCATCGATCCGGATAATCCCGCTTTTTATTTTGAAAGAGGAAGATGCTATCAGGAATTCAACCAGCATTCAAATGCAATAAATGATTTTTCGAAAACCATATCACTCAATACTTCTCTTAAGACAGAGGATCCTGATGTTTACTATGCACGTGCCAAGTCGTATGAGGAAATTATGGATTATGATAAGGCCAGGGCAGATTATAACAAGATTACATATCTGTCTAAGTATGATGAGAAAGCACGGGAAATGATGGAACTTTCTCAGAAAAGACTTTATGAACTAAACAGAGAGACGGACCCTCCGGAAATAGCAGTTATAAGCCCTGTCCCGGCAAAAGATACCATAGAAATCAAGGGTGACAAAACCACACTTCTTATATCAGGTTCTCTTAAAGATAAAAGTAAGATTAAATCTTTTACGATTAATAATGAACCAGTTATGTTGGTAGAGAAAAACGGCGAATCTGATTTTCTCGCAAATATCAATGTTACAGGCGCTGATAAAATTATTTTTTCAGCCAGAGATGATTATAATAATGAAAAAGTCGTGAATTATGCTCTTAAACGCACTGAAATTAACCCTCCCAAAATAATCATCATTGCGCCTTATACAACTGAGGAAGGGCAGGTTTTACTTGATACGAAAACCCCGAATATTGCAATTCAGGGCAAGATTTCAGATGAAAGTCCTATTAAATCAATCACTGTAGGCAATTTTACGGCAAGTTATAATCCGAATGAATTAAATCCTGCATTTTCGGCAACATTGGATGTATCAAATTTAAATAAGTTTACCGTTGTTGCGGAAGACATCTATGGAAACAGACAGGAAACAGAATTCAACCTCAATAGGGAAGCTGCAGGAATTGCCGCAGGCAATCCTATGGGCAGGACGTGGGTAGTATTTATTGAAAATTCAAGTTATGAAACCTTTGCCAGTCTCGACGGGCCCATAAAAGATATCAGCACAATGCAGAGAGCTCTGGCTAATTACCAGATTCATAACATTATTCATAAAAAGGACATGACCAAGGCGGAGATGGAGAGATTCTTTAACATTGAGCTCCGCGACCAGGTAAAGAAAAACCAGGTTAAATCACTAATGGTTTACTACGCAGGTCATGGCAAATATATCAATGATGTAGGTTACTGGATACCGGTTGATGCAAAACGCGACGATGAGTTTACATACTTTAATATCAACTCGTTAAAGGCCGGATTACAGGGATATAGTGATGTCGTTATTCATACGCTTGTTGTTTCGGATGCCTGTGAATCGGGTCCCGGTTTTTATTCTGCATCACGTGCTACGAATGATGCTCCAACCTGTGATAATGCACAGGTGGCTGGTTTAAAATCAGCACAGGTTTTCTCATCTGCAGGGGAAGCATATGAGCTGGCATCCGATAATTCAAAGTTTACAGCAACCTTTGCCAATACCCTTATGAATAACAAAAATGCCTGCATTCCTATTGAAACTATCGTTAAATCGGTCACGGCTGCTGTTGCGTCAGATAATAAAGGTCAGCAGAAACCTAAATTTGGAAGGATCCAGGGATTGGAGGATATGCTGGGGACATTCTTCTTTATTACAAAATAGATTCTTATATGTCAGCCATTAACTTATTTAAGAGCCGGACAAAACTTCTTGTCTGGCTAATGGGTTTCTTATTATTTGTGTTTTTCCCAGCTCAGGCCCAGAAATATTTTTTTGACAATTACAGTATCAAACAGGGGTTAAGTGAACAGAAAGTATATACTCTGCTTCAGGATTCAAAAGACTATATCTGGCTTGGAACTGCAAACGGTCTTTCACGTTTTGACGGAAAGAAGTTTGAAAATTTTACTTCACACGACAACCTTGCTACCGGTGGGGTAACATCAATATTTGAAGATTCATTGGGAAATATCTGGTTAGGGCACCGTAGTGGCGGAGGTATATCACTTTTCAACGGCAGTAAATTTGAACAGGCAGCTTTCGACTCTATAAAGATCACGGGTGATATAACGGGCATTGCTCAAATAAAAAACAAAATATGGTTTACTTCTTCAAATGATGGAACTATCAGGGCTGAATTCCCCGTAAAAGATATTAAACATATTAAAGGGAAGCAATTCAGAGGGAAAAACGGTTTAAGCGATCAGGTTTACGGGGCAGTAGTTTACCATGACGGGTCAATTGTCTGTATTACAGATGTAGGTCTGAGGCGATATAATCCAGGGGAGGCCAAATTTGAAAACTACCGGATGCCTCATATGACAACATATTTTAATACGACCTGTTTACTTGAAGACAAAAAGGGCAATATATGGTTTGGAACTAATCATGGGGGCATATATAAGTATATTATGTCTGAAAGCAGGATGATTTATTATGATCTGATCAAATACGGAATATCAAGTAATACAATCAGCTGTTTTTTTGAGGATAGAAAGGGTCGGATATGGGCAGGAACATGGGGAGGAGGAATAGCACTTTTTGACGGCGAAAAACTAAGTAAGTTTGATAACAGCAACGGACTGAAAGCTTCTAAAATATATGATATAATTGAAGATGTTGAGGGCAACATTCTTATTGCAGATCAGGATAACGGACTTACGATATTTAAAGGTGATGCCTTTGAGACAATCAATGAAAAAGAGATTCTCCCCGATCCTAATGTCAATGCAATTTATCATGATATGACAGGAGCATTATGGTTTGGAACAAATGCAGGCATATCACGCTATTATCCGGGCCTTGAAAAAAAAACTGTTTTTTATAACAGGAAGAATAACTCACTTTACGAAGACATCAGGTTTTTCAGGGAGGACAGAGATGGGAACCTATGGATCGGATCGAACGATGGAGGAGTGATCCTTTACAACATGAAGACTTCTAAATTTGAAGCACAGCTATATATCAACTCACAACTATACCGCGATGGACAGGTAAAAGCACTGGAAGTTGACAACCATAATAATCTATGGGTCGGAACCAATGAGGGAGTAGCTGTTGGCACTATTAATCAGCAAAACTTCAAGAGATACACACTTCTGGATAGCCTGACTGTAGTCGGAATCACTGCTCTCTATTGCGATCCTCACGGTGATATGTGGATAGGAACCGAGAAAATGGGCGGGAAGCCGGGTCTAATTAAATATACTTCTTCTAAAGACGATTTTAAGAGGGTTCCGGCATTATCGGGGGTTATACCTAAGACTTTTGTAATGGATGCCAAAGGTGTTTTATGGATTGGAACAAGCGAGGGTTTAAAAGCATTCAGAAATGATTCCATTCTTCTGAGTGTCACACAAAATGACGGGCTTCTTTCAAATATAATAAATTTACTATCGGTAGGGGTGGATGGCAGTATTTATATTGGTACAAATAATGGGTTAAACAGATATTTCCCTGCAACTAAAAGGATTTTTTCTTACACCGAAAGAAACGGATTTACCGGAATTGAAACCAAGCCAAACGCGGTTTTTAAAGATCCTGAAGGAGACTTGTGGTTTGGCACGGCGAATGGTGCCACGCATCTGAAACCTTCTGAAACACCAAACCTGAATCTTGAACCACTGACGCATCTTATGAGTATGCGTGTGAATTATGAGCCGCAGGAAATGACACCTGGATTGAAATTAAGCTATGACGAGAAATCTGTTTTGTTCAACTATTACAGCATTTGTCTTACAAATCCGGATGTTGTAAGATATAAGGTGAAACTTGAAGGCGCTGACGAAGACTGGCGACCTGTAACTGACCAGACAAGAGCAATATATTCAGCGTTGCAACCCGGGAAATATACGTTCAATGTAATAGCCAGTAATAGTCAGGGAATATGGAACAAAAAACCGGTTTCCTTTCATTTCATTATCAGGCCACCCTTTTATCTTACCTGGTGGTTTATCCTTTCGACACTCGCATTAATTGTCATCATTGTAGTGATGTATATTAAAATCAGGGAACAGAACCTGATAAAAGAGAAATTGATTCTCGAAGAAAAGGTAAAAGAAAGAACTGAAGAGGTAGTTCAGAAAAGCGTGGAAATCGAGGAGAAAAACAGAGATATTACTGCGAGCATAAGATACGCTGAGCGAATTCAAAGGGCGATGCTTCCAAAGGAAGATACCTTCCAGGAAACTTTTGTTCTGTTCATGCCTAAAGACATCGTTAGTGGTGACTTTTACTGGATGTACGATAATGGTGACTGGCAGTTCATAGCTGTTGTTGACTGCACAGGACATGGAGTTCCCGGAGCTTTTATGTCAATTATCGGCCATAACTCCCTGAATAAAGTTGTCAGGGAATATGGTCTGACGCGTCCTTCTGCAATCATCGACCAACTCAATGTCGAAGTAATGAAGGCTCTTCTGCAACGTCATGAAAAAGCAATAACCGATGGCATGGATCTTGCGCTTATAGCATTTAACAAGAGGAACTTCACACTCGAATTCGCAGGGGCGTTTAATCCTATGTATCTTGTAAGAAAAGGTGAAGTATTTGTTTACAGGGGCGATAGATTCCCGATCGGAATGACAACAATGGATGAGAAGAAGAACTTTACCAATCAAATTGTCGATATCCGGCCGGGAGACATGGTGTACATGACTTCCGACGGTTATGCCGATCAGTTCGGATCAGCAGATGTCAAGAAATATAAATCGGCAAATGTTAAAAAACTATTGTCCGTAATATGCGATCTTCCCGTTAATGAGCAGAAGGACAGACTGGAAAAAGAAATTCTGACATGGAAAGGCGATCTTGACCAGGTAGATGATATACTTTTTGTTGGAACAAAAATCCCTGAGAATTAGATTTTTGCAATACTGCGGGGATCGTGGTGCCATCCCTCTCTCTTCCCAAGCAGTGACATCGCTTCCTCAACAGTCGAGGCAATTTCCCACATCCCTTTATGTTCATATCTGAGAAAATTACCAGATACCATGTGTTCGAGGAAATCAATAAATGATTTATAAAAGTTCAGAGTATTCAGAATTATGATAGGTCCTTTATATAGTCCGAGCTGCTTTAGTGTCATTGCTTCACTCAGTTCTTCAAGCGTACCAACTCCTCCGGGCAGAGCGATTATTGCATCAGCCATTTCAAACATCCTTTTCTTCCGTTCTCCCATATCGGAGGTGATTATCATTTCGCTTACCAACGAATGATCCCATCCTTCATCTTTCATGAATGACGGAATTACCCCGGTAATCTTTCCTCCGTTTTCAAGAACCGCGTCAGCAAGTCTGCCCATCAATCCTATACCACCGCCTCCATAAACAACATCTATTTTAGCCTGCGCAAGGAGTAAACCAAGTTTTGATGCTTCAGTTGCATAATCTTTGTCGATACGGCTGCTCGATGATGCAAAAACACTAACTGTCATAGGAGATTATTAAAAAGGCCGTTTGAGATTACCCGAACGGCTATATCAGGTAACGTTACTTTTTAAATAAGAGCATTTAGTTTTGCAACGAAGTTTTTCTTTGGAACTGCTCCAACCTGTTTGTCAGCTATTTTACCATCCTTGAAGAAAAGTATCGTAGGAATGTTTCTGATACTATACTTTTCAGAAACTGAAGGGCTGCTGTCTACATCGCATTTTACCACAAGGACTTTCCCTTCATATTCCTGGGAAATCTCCTCCATAATCGGAGCAACCATCCTGCATGGACCGCACCATTCAGCCCAAAAATCTACCATGACAGGTTTGTCAGATTTTATAACCAGATCATCGAAGTTTATATCATTTACCTCTATTGCCATAATGTTATATTTTGAAAATAAATTTAATAAATTCAGGTTTCAAAGATAGCTAATTAACTTTGAAATCTATTCCGGGATGATCTTCAAGAAAGGTGAGTAACTCGTTATTCAACCTGATCCTGAAAGTTCTGGAGAACATGGGCAGTGAAATTTTATCATCTGAATCCATGAACAGAAACTTAAGCTCGGTATCGCCTTTGTGTTCATTGATAAGTTTCTTCAGATTATTAATCATTTCATTATCGATATTTTCAGGGTTGATTTTCAGAGTAACTGATTTAATAAGTTCATCCTTGACACTTGACAACAGATTAATCGTTTTTATCCTGAATTCAATTTCTTCCTCTTTGTACCTCCGTTTCTGTACTCTCCCTTTTACCAGAAGATAGTAGCCAACAATAAAGAACTTGCTGTTATCAATATAGTCTTTGTCAAATAACATAAAACGGAAGGAATCAGAATAATCCTGCAAAGTAAATGAACCATAAGGTTTCCCGTTTTTTCCGATACCTGTTTTTATATCCGTTACCATTCCTGCGACAGTAACATCACGGTCGAGATATTCCCTCAGGTTCTGCAGATCGGCCAGTGTTGCCGTTGTAAAAGTACTTATCTCCAGTTTGAAATCATCGAGAGGATGAGAGGAGAGGTAGATACCTATTACCTCTTTTTCCCTGTTGAGTTTTTCGAGTTTTGGCCAGTCGGGACAAAATGCCGGCTCCGGTTTTATCATATCAAATCCGCCCGTTTCTCCAAAAAGTGACTGCTGATTTGAGGTCCTCACAATCCTGGAATTGTTACCGTACCGGATAATACTTTCTATGAAGCTTGATCCTTTTGTGTCGAGCGAAAAATATTGTGCCCTGATTATCTTAGGGAAACAGTCAAATGTACCTGCAACTGCCATAGCTTCGAGGTTTTTCTTATTAAGAGAGTTAAGATTTACTCTCTCAACAAGATCATAGATATTGGTATAGAAGCCATTCTTCTCCCTTTCATCAATTAGTTGCAGAACTGCACTTTCGCCGACACCTTTTATTGCCCCCAGTCCGAATCTTATATTTCCATCTTTATTAACGGTGAATTTCACGTTACTTTCATTCACATCGGGCCCGAGCACTTCCATCCCCATTCTCCTGCACTCATCCATAAAAGTTGTGATCTTTTTAATATCACTTATATTCCGGCTGAGTACGGCAGCCATATATTCAGCCGGAAAATTAGCTTTCAGATAACCTGTCTGGTAAGCAATGAGAGCATAACATGTTGAATGTGATTTATTAAAAGCATATTGTGCAAAGGCTTCCCAATCGGACCATATCTTGTTTACAATTTCCACTTCATAACCTTTTTTCGAACACCCCTCCTGAAACTTCAGTTTCATTTCATCCATTATGGAGCGTTTCTTTTTCCCCATGGCTTTTCTCAATGAGTCAGCTTCACCTTTCGTAAACCCTGCCAGTTCCTGAGATAACAACATCACCTGTTCCTGGTAAACAGTGATTCCATATGTGTCGTCAAGATATTTTTCCATTACAGGAATAGGGTAGTCAATCTTTTCGGTACCATGTTTACGCCGGATAAATTTCGGGATATATTCCATCGGTCCCGGGCGGTAGAGAGCATTCATGGCAATTAAATCTTCAAGCCGGTTTGGTTCCAGATCTCTCAGGTATCTTTTCATCCCTGTTGATTCAAACTGGAATATCCCGGTTGTTTCTCCATTGCTGAATAGCTCAAAAGTTTTCTTATCATCAAGAGGCATAGTATCAACGTTAATCTCTATGCCTTTTGACTTTTTAATATTTTCAATTGCATCTTTTATAATTGATAGCGTTTTTAAGCCCAGAAAATCCATTTTAAGAAGACCAACTGATTCGACATGGCTGCCATCGTATTGTGTTGCA
>Ga0302321_100004658_pt1 | contig 11912 bp, 9 predicted proteins | sample Fen_T0_1_FD_202505 | JGI IMG/M metagenome (GOLD analysis project Ga0302321, IMG submission 202505) | Peat permafrost microbial communities from Stordalen Mire near Abisko, Sweden - Fen_T0_1 | ecosystem: Environmental > Terrestrial > Soil > Wetlands > Permafrost | place: Sweden: Abisko...
GCTGGCCCGCCGCGGCGTGCGCCGGACGCTCGCGATCCTGCTCGTGTACGCGGCGGCCATCACGGCCATCTTCGGGTTCCTGTGGCTGACGCTCGCGCCGCTCATCGACGAGGTCCTGCGGTTCATCGAGGACTTCCCGGCCCTCGCCGACCAGTTGAGCGCGCAGCTCCAGCGCCTGTACGACCTCTACTCGCACCTGCAGATCCCGGCCGCGATCCGGAGCTGGATCGATCAGATCATCGCGGGGATCGGGAGCGGTGGCGGTGGCGGCGGCCTGGATCTCTCGTGGCTCATCCCGATCATCAGCGGCGCGGGCAGCCTGGTCGGGGCGCTCTTCGCGTACCTCATCCTGCCCGTCTTCGTGTTCTACCTCCTCAAGGATCGCGTCGAGTTGACGGCGTCGTTCGATCGCTCGCTGCCGGCGACGTGGCGCTTCGATACCTGGGCGGTCATCAAGAGCGCCGAGCGGGTCTTCGGCCAGTGGGTCAAGGGCCAGTTGATCCTCGGCTTCGCGGTAGGCGTCTTCACCTTCATCGGCCTGATGGTCCTGAGTCGCGTCGTCGACCCGGTCTTCGGCCGGTACGCGCTCATCCTGTCCGTGATCGCGGGCGTCCTGGAACTCGTCCCGATCATCGGTCCGATCATCTCGGCGATCCCGGCTGTGCTGCTGGCTGCGACCGTGGGTCCCGTACCGGTCGCCGCGGCGCTCGCGCTCTACCTGCTGGTGCAGCAGGTCGAGAACAACTTCCTCGTGCCCAAGATCCAGGGCGACGCCGTCGAGCTGCACCCGGCCATCGTCATGTCGGCGATCATCATCGGCGGCTCGCTCGCGGGGTTGCTTGGCGCGATCCTGGCCTTACCCGTGACCGCGGCCGCCCGCGACGTCGTCCGCTACCTGTTCCGGCGGATGAGCCCGGACGAACCCGAGGCGCTCGAGGCGGCGCTGGCGAAGCTCGGGCCGATCCCACCCGGCCGTCCCCTGCCGCCCGTCGACCCGGTGCTCACGCCCGATGGCTGACCCGGTCGACCCGTACAAGGTCCTGCAGGTCGACTCCGAGGCGGAGGACGAGGTCATCCAGGCCGCGTACCGTCGGCTGGCCCGGAAATACCACCCGGACCTGATGCCCGGCCCCGAGGCGGAAGCGCGGATGGCGGCGATCAACGCGGCGTGGGCCCGCCTGGGCGATCCGCTCCAGCGGGCCATCGTCGATCGGGAGCGGGCGGCGAGGGCGAGCGGCGGCGGGCCATCGGCCGCGCCATCCTCCGCTGGCGGTACGTCGGCGCCGGGTACATCCCGGACCCCCGGCGCCGCCCCTCCCCCGCCCGACGAGGTCTCGCGCGACTGGACCTCGGGGCGCTCGAACCAGGGCGGCGGCTACGACGAGTCGATGCGCTCGGCCGAGGGGCTGGGGGCCGCCGGGCCGTCGCCGGGCAACCCCGCGGGAAGTGTCCTGAACTTCGGTCGATACGCGGGCTGGTCGCTCGGGGAGATCGCGCGGCGCGACATCGAGTACATCGAGTGGCTCGACCGGATCCCGATCGGGCGACCGTACCGGGACGAGGTCGACGTCATCCTGCGGCGGGTCGGACGCCGCAAGTCCGTGCAGGCCGAGGCAGCGGACCGCCGGGGGCTGTTCCGCCGGCGCTAGGTCGGTCGGGTCGGCGGGAAGGGACCCGGCGACGAGCTGGGCGACCGTCGCGTCTACGCGACCGTCGCGTCGGTCTGGAGCCCGAGCCGGCGCAGCAACGGCCCACTCGTGGCGCCCTGCACGAGCAGCGTGAACAACGTGATCCCGAACACGATCGCCTGGAGTTCGTCGCGCTGCGGCAGGTCCTCGGGCAGGGACAGCGCCAGACCGACCGCGATGGCCCCGCGCAGACCGGCCCAGAAGAGGACGTGCAACCACGCGCTCGGGACGGCCCGTCCGTGTCCCGATGCCCGCGCGAGCCGCGAGCCGCCGCCCAGGACGATGTAGACGACGAGTGCCCGGCCGACGAGGATGCCGACCAGGCCGAGCGCGATCAGGCCGGCCGAATCGGCGAGCGCACTCACCGAGATCGCGAGCCCGATCAGCAGGAACACGAACGCCGTGAGCATGAACGCGAGGAACTCCCACGTCTGATCGAGGGCGTCGAAGGTCGCGTCCCGCAGGCCGACGTGACGTCCGTACGTGCCAAGCACCAGGCCCGCTACGACCGTGGCGATGATCCCGGATTGACCGATCCGGTCGGCGATAAGGTAGGTGCCGTAGGCCATCACGACCGAGATCGCCAGCTCGAGCAGGTGGTCCTCGGCGAAGACCATCAGGCGCGTCGCCACGACGCCGATCACGAGGCCGAGGCCCGCGCTCACGGTCAGGGTCCCGACGAACCAGAGGATCGCGTTGGTCGGCGCCACGGTGCCCGTGGTCGCCGCGACCGCGATCGAGAACACGACCACGGCCGTACCGTCGTTGAACAGGCTTTCCGCTTCGACCAGAGTCCTCAGACGGGTCGGTGCGCCGAGGCGCTTGAAGGTCGCGATGACCGAGACAGGGTCGGTGGCCGACACGATCGCCCCGACGATGAACGCGAGCGACGGCGGCAGCCCGGCGATCGTCAGGATCACGGCGACCACGCCCGCCGAGACCAGTACGCCCGGGATGGCCAGGATCGCGACGCCGATGTAGGTCCGTCGCAGCTCGGTGAAGTCGAGGCGGTAGGCGGCTTCGAAGACGAGGCCCGGGACCAGGACGATGAGGACGAGCTCGGGCGTGACGACGAGGGGCGCCGAAGGGCCGAAGGCGGCGATCGCGAGGCCGAGACCGACAAGCGCGACGCTGTACGGCAGCCCGGAGCGCCGGGTCAGGAGCGCGACGATCGTCGCGGCCGCGATCAGCAGGACGAACAGTTCGACGACGTAGATCGTCGCTTCACCGGTCTCGGTGGCGTCCGCCGCGATGGCGAGCGGCAGGAGCGCCGCGCTCGGCTGGATCAAGCCTTGTCGCGCTCGGACTCGGCGTCGGGCTCGTGACTCCGCTGGTCCACCTGTACGGGCGTATCGTCCAGCGGGCGGACGGGCGTCACCACTCGGCCTTGGACTGGCGGATGTTGACGCTCTGCATGATCCCGAGCGCGATGGCGAGGCTCACGAGCGACGCGCCACCGTGGGTCACGAAGGGCAGCGGGATCCCGGTGATGGGCATCACCCCCAGGACCATGCCGACATTGACGATCAGTTGGAACAGGATCATCGAGGCGAGGCCGGCGGCGAACATCGTCCCGAAGGCATCCCGTGACCGCCAGCCATCGGCGAGGATCCGCCAGAGCAGGAGCACGAACAGCAGGAACGTGACCATCGCACCGAGGAACCCGAGCTCCTCGGCGAGCTTGGCGAACACGAAGTCGGTCGTCTGCACCGGCAGGAAGCCACTCTGCGCCGGCGTCCCGTTGGTCAGGCCCTTGCCCAGCAAGCCGCCGGACCCGACCGAGATCTGCGCCTGGTAGAGCTGATAGCCGGCGCCCTGGACATCGGGCGAGGGATTCAGGAACGAGTCGAGACGCGCCTTCTGGTAATCGCGGAGCAGATAGGTCCACGCCAACGGGATCATCGCGATCACGGCCGCCCCGAGGGCGAGCAGCCACTTGAGGCTCGCCCCGGACATCCAGAGCATGCCCACGAGGATGCCGCCGAAGACCAGCGAGGTACCGAGGTCCGGCTGGAGCATGACCAGCGCGAGCGGCGGGACGATGAGCACGCAGGCGCCCAGGATGGACCCGATCGAGTCGAGCTGGCCCTGCCGCGCGCCGAGGTAGTTGGCCAGGACGATGATCATCAGGACCTTGGCGAGCTCGCTGAACTGGAACGTGAAGGGGCCGACGGAGACCCACCGCGCGGCGCCGCCGACACCATCCCCGATCGCCAGGGTCATCACCAGCAGCCCGAGCTGGAACGCGTAGATCGGCCAGGCGAGGGTCTTGAGCCAGCGGTAATCGAAGGCCGTCGCGAGCACGTAGGCGACGACCGCGATGACCGCCCACATCAAGCCGCGAGTGAATGTGGTCCCGGCCTCGAGCGGGAGCTTGCCGTCCTCGACGCTGTTCGTGTAGGCCATCGCCAGGCCGATCGCGCCCAGCAGGGCGGCGTACACGAGCAGCTGCCAGTCGAACGCGCGCCATGCGAGACCGACGGACTTGGCGGCCCAGTCGGTGACGCGCGCGGGTTCGGCTCGGATGACGCCCATCAGTTGCTCTGGTAGTGGTTGCCGATCGTCAGCTGGTTCCGGTAGTCCTTCTTGATGCCGTACCACAGCTGCATGAAGTACTTCACGATCTCGGTGCCGGCGTTGCTCTTCGTCCGCGAGTCATACGCGAACGCGAGCACGACGAGCTTGGAATCGGTCTTGTCGAACGAGCCGTGGTACGGATCCCCCGGCGTGAACCCGACGAACCATGAGTGGAAGGGCAGCCGACCCTGGCTGTCCTTGATCCCGAACTCCGCCGTCCCGGACTTTCCGGCGATCTTGATCGGCAGGTCGACGAGGTTGTAGGTGTGGCGCAACGTCACGACGGATCGAGCCGCATTGCGCATCGTCTTGAGCACGCTCGCCTTGACGTTCACCTTGTGGAGGACGGTCGGCTCGATGGCGCGGACGACCTGCCCATCCGGACCGATGATGTCCTTGACCAGGTGCGGCTCGTAGAGGGTGCCGCCGTTGGCGAGGGCCGCGTAGGCGTTGATCAGTTGGATCGGCGTCACCACGTCGTAGCCCTGGCCGATCCCGGCCTGGAACGTCTCGCCGGGGAAGATCTCGGCGCCGTAGGTGTCCTGCTTCCATTGGTTCGAGGGGACGATCCCGCCGACCTCACCCGGTAGGTCGATGCCGGTCGGCGATCCGAAGCCGAATTGCTTCGCCCAGTAGGCGAGCCGATCGATGCCGAGCTTGCCGGCGAGGGTGAAGAAGTATGTGTCGCTCGAGTGACCGAAGCCGCAGTAGATGTCGCACGGCCCGAAACCCCGGTGGTTCCAGTCGTAGAACTTGGTGGCCCCGAGCGTGAGATAGCCCTTCGTCGCGACCTTCGTGGTGGCGGTCACCTTGCCGTCAGCGATCGCGCCGGTCCCAGTGACGAGCTTGTACGTCGAGCCGGGTGGATACCAGGCCTGCGTGGCGTGGTTGATGAGTGGCTTGTCGGGATTCGCGAGTAGCTTCGCGTACTCCTTGTTGCTGATCCCGCGGGCGAATTGGTTGTTGTCGTAGGTCGGCAGGCTCACCATCGCGAGGATCTCGCCGTTCTGTGGATTCATGGCGATGACGGTCCCGCGCTTGATCCCGACCTCGCCCATCGCCCACTTGAGGGCCTTCTCGGCATCCTTCTGCGCTCGGGTGTCGATCGTCAGCTGGAGCGAATCGCCCGCCTGCGGCTCGCTGATGGTCTGCAATACCTGGAGCCGGCGGCCCGAGGCATCCCGCTCGACGCTCTCGGAGCCATAGGTGCCGCGCAGCTCCTGCTCGTAGGTCGCCTCGAGGCCGGTCTTACCGATCAGGTCGTCGGGCAGGTAGCCGGACGAACGCAGGGCGGCGAGCTGGTCGGCGGAGATCGGCCCGGTGTACCCCAGGAGCTGGGACATGAGCGGGCCGTCCGCGTACTGGCGGCGGGCCTCGACGACGACCTCCACGCCCGGTAGATCCGTCCCGGCCTCCGCGATCAGCAGCGCGGTGGCCTTGTCGACGTCGTCCGCCACACGAACGAGGTCGAACGACGAGCCGGGGTTGCTGTCGATCGAGGTGTTGATGTCGGCCGCATCGACCCCGGTCAGGGCGGCCAGACGCTGGACGACCTCGGCGCGGCGCGACTGCGGCAGGTCCGAGGGGCGCACCTTGACCGTGTAGGTCGGGACATTGGTGACGAGGACCCGTCCGTTCCGGTCGTACATGACCCCCCGCGGCGAGGTGATCGCCTCGATGACGCTCCGGTTCTGGGCCGACAGGGTCGCGTATCTGGTGCCGTTCGAGACCTGCAGGTAGAACAGGCGGGCCGTGAGCCCGCTGACGCCGATGATCGCGATCAGGGCGAACACGAGGAAGCGCGACAAGCGCTTCGACGGCTCGACGCGACCGTCGACGTAGGTATTCACCAGTCCATCCGGTCTTGCATCGAGCGGTGATCGTGGATCGAAACCGCCAACGGGCCGATGAGGATGGCCAGGGCGGTGTCGTACAGCATGCTCGGGATGACCGTCTCGATCGGGTGCGAGACGGGGACCGTGTAACCGAGAGCGCCGAAGGCCACGAACAACACCATCGAATAGAGCAGGCTCAGGACCGGGACTGCGATGACCGGTGCGAGCGGGCGGACCCGCGTGAACATGCGCCCGAGGACGGACGCCCCGCCGACGCACAACAGGAGTGCGAACGACGACGAACCAAGTGGACGCTGTGCCAAGACATCAAGTGCCAGCCCGCCGATGAAGGCCCAGACCAGCCCGGCCTCGAGGCCGACGGCGATCGTGAGCACGACACCCAGCACGAAGACGAAATGTGGCTGGGCACCGCCGATCCGAAGGTACGGACCCACGGTCAACTCGAACAGGGCCGCCCCCGTCGCGCCGACCGCAGCGAGTAGCAGGGTCATTGAGCGATCGAACCTCGGCGTACGGGCCAAAGGTCGCGCGCCCGCCTACGCGGCTCTCGAACGATCGAAGTGGCGGCGACGACTGGCGGCAGTATCCCACGGACCCCCGAACCGGGCAACGGGACCTCTTTCCCGCTCACGACTGGCCTGTCTGGGCCTCACAGAGTCGGGCTTGTCGAGTGTTTCACGTGAAACACGCATTCGCGCGGCAGCCCGACGGCCACGGTGCGCGGCCGAGGTCCAGGCCTTCGACCACTGGCGGCTACATGTCGCCGGCGATCCGCCAAGGGGACTCTGACGCGTTGTTTCACGTGAAACATCGCTCCGTGCCCCGTCGCTCGCCGTCGTCCATGGCGTGATCGGCCGATAAGCGTCGGATACGCCGCAGCTACGCGCGCCTCGACATCATCGTGACCACGGGTCGGGCCGAGTCTGAAGGGGCTGCGATGGTAGAATCAACCACCGTGAGTGCGTTCCGAGTGGGTTACTGAGTGGGCCAGACGATCGCCTGCGCGAACCAGAAGGGCGGCGTCGGAAAGACCACCACCGTGGTCAACCTGGCAGCCTTTCTGGCTCTCGCGGGCGAGCGAGTGCTCGTTATCGACCTCGATCCGCAAGGGAACGCCACGAGCGGGCTCGGGCTGGATCGATCCTCGCTGGAAACGTCGGTCTATGACGGGGTCATCGATGGCCTCGGCCTCGAGGACGTGACCGTCAAGGGACCACTCGGCATCGATGTCGTGCCGTCGGCGATCGCCCTGGCGGGCGCCGAGGTCGAACTCGCGCCACTTGAGGCTCGCGAACGCCGCCTCGCTCGATTGATCGGAGCGGTCGCACCTCGATACGACTACGTCCTGGTCGACTGCCCGCCATCACTCGGGCTGTTGACCGTGAATGCGCTCACAGCCGCCGATTCCGTCCTTGTCCCGCTCCAATGTGAGTACTACGCGCTGGAAGGCTTGACACAGTTGCTTGGCACGATCGACCTCATCCGGGATCACCTGAACCCGCCGCTCGCGCTGAAGGGCGTCGTCCTGACCATGTTCGATGGCCGCACGAAGCTGTCGGCGGACGTCGCCACCGAGGTGCGCCGCCATCTCGGCGACCTCGTGTTCGATGCCGTCATCCCGCGCAACGTCCGACTGTCCGAGGCCCCCAGCCACGGGCTGCCGATCGTGCAGTACAGCCCCGACTCGGTCGGATCCACGGCTTATCGGCGGCTCGCGGACGAATTGCGTGCCCGCGATGGACGCCCGACCGCGACCACACTTCCATCGGCGACGACCATCGACCGGCCCGAACCCGCCGTGGCGGTCGCATGACGATCCGACCCGATCGAACGAGCGGTCTCGGGCGCGGTCTGTCGTCCCTCATCCCGCAGCGGAATCCAGGCCAACCCGGTGTCCTCGACATCCCGACGGGACGGATCCGACCCAACCCGTATCAACCCCGTCGCACGTGGGACCCCGACGAGCTGGCCGCGCTGACGGCGAGCGTGGCGGAGCACGGCGTGATCCAGCCGATCTTGGTGACGGAGATCGTCGACGGGTATCAACTCGTCGCAGGTGAGCGCCGCCTTCGAGCCGCGATCGCCGCAGGACTGGAGCGGATCCCAGCGGTCGTCCGCCAGCTCGCCGATCGGGAGCAACTCGAGCTCGCCCTGGTCGAGAACCTGCAGCGTTCCGACCTCGACGCGATCGAGTCGGCCCTCGCCTACCGCCAACTGATCGACGAATTCGGCCTGTCGCAGGACGAGATCGCCGAGCGAGTCGGGCGAGCTCGCTCCACGATCGCCAACACGCTGCGGCTGCTGGACCTCTCGCCGGTGATCCAGTCGGCGATCGTCGACGGACGCCTCACGGAAGGACACGGTCGTGCGCTCGGCGGTCTCGCGGTCGATCACCAGGCCCGCGTCGTCGACTCGGTCGTCGATCAGGGCCTGTCGGTGCGCCAGACCGAGGAACTCGTCCGACGGCTCCGTGAGCCGCGACCGATCGCGACGAAGACGGAACGACCCACCGATCCGGAGCTCGAGCGCGTCGAGGAAGACCTGCGGCGCTCGCTCGGCACGAAGGTGCGCCTGGCACGGTCCCGCAAGGGTGGACGGATCGTGATCGAGTACTACAGCGACGAAGAGCTCGGGCGCCTCTACGAGCGCCTTACCGGAGGGATCGCGTGACCGACGAAGCCGCCCGCAAGACGCCTGCCGCCAAGGCCGCCGCCCCTGCCCCGGAGGCCGCGGCGCCCACGGCGAAGCCGGCGGCCGCGAAGACCCCGGCCAAGGCCGCCGCCGATGGTGCGACGGCGACGCCGAAGCGTGGCAAGGCCGCCGGCTCCGACTACACCGCGGCGAGCATCCAGGTCCTCGAAGGTCTGGAAGCCGTCCGCCGACGCCCGGGCATGTACATCGGCTCGACCGACGTGCGCGGCCTGCACCACCTCGTGTGGGAGGTCGTCGACAACTCGATCGACGAGGCGATGGCCGGCTACGCGACCAGCATCCAGGTCACGATCTCGACAGACGGCACGGTCACGGTGCAGGACGACGGCCGCGGCGTCCCGGTCGGCAAGCACTCGACCGGCAAGGACGCGATGGAAGTCGTCCATACGGTCCTGCACGCCGGCGGCAAGTTCGGCGGCGGCGGGTACAAGGTCTCTGGCGGCCTGCATGGCGTCGGCGTGAGCGTCGTGAACGCGCTATCGGAGTGGATGGGCGTCGAATCCGCTCGAGACGGACATGTCTGGACACAGGAATACAAGCGCGGCAAGCCGATGGGCGCCGTCAAGAAGATCGGCCCGCAGGGCACACGCAAGGGCACCCGGACCGCCTTCCGGGCCGACCCGGAGATCTTCGAGACCACCGACTACGAGTTCGACACGATCAGCCAGCGCCTGCGCGAGTCGGCCTACCTGAACAAGGGGGTCTGGATCACGCTCAACGACGAGCGCCGGGACCGGGAACGCTCCTTCTACTTCGAAGGTGGGCTCCAGTCGTTCGTCCGACACCTCAATCGGAACAAGGAGGCCCTCCACACCCGGCCGATCTACGTCGACCGCAAGGAGGGCGGCACCGCCGTCGAGGTGGCCCTTCAGTACAACGACTCCTACACGGAGAACGTGCTCGCCTTCGCCAACAACATCAACACCGTCGATGGCGGCACGCACGTCACCGGCTTCCGAGCCGCATTGACCAGCTCCCTCAACGACTGGGCGCGTCGAGCCGGCGTCCTCAAGGAAGCCGACGGCAACCTCTCCGGCGATGACGTTCGCGAGGGCCTGACCGCGGTGATCAGCGTCAAGTTGACCGAACCGCAGTTCGAGGGCCAGACGAAGGCCAAGCTCGGGAATGCCGACGTCAAGGGCCAGGTGCAGACCGCGGTGGCCGACAGCCTCGGCCAATACCTCGACGAGAATCCCGGCGACGGCCGCCGGATCATCGAGAAGTGCCTGACGGCGGCGCGTGCCCGCGAGGCGGCCCGCAAGGCCCGCGACCTCGTCATCCGCAAGGGCGCCCTCGACGGGATGTCCCTGCCGGGCAAACTCGCCGACTGCCAGGAGCGAGATCCCGCCCGTAGTGAGCTCTATCTCGTCGAGGGCGACTCGGCCGGCGGCTCGGCGAAGCAGGGCCGGGACCGACGGAACCAGGCGATCCTGCCGCTCCGCGGGAAGCTGCTCAACGTCGAGAAGGCAAGGCTCGACAAGATCCTCTCGAGCGAGAACGTCCGCCCGCTGATCATCGCCCTGGGAGCGGGCATCGGCGAGAGCTTCGATCTCGCGAAGCTGCGTTATCACCGGATCATCATCATGACCGACGCCGACGTGGACGGGGCCCACATCCGGACCCTGTTGCTGACGTTCTTCTACCGGCATATGCCCGAGGTCATCGACAACGGCTACCTGTACATCGCGCAGCCGCCGCTCTACCGCGTCAGCACCGGCAAGGTCACGCGCTACGCCCAGAGCGAGAAGGAACGCGATCGCGTCATCAAGGAATTCAACGTCAAGAACCTCTCCGTCCAGCGGTTCAAGGGCCTCGGCGAGATGAACGCGGATCAGCTGTGGGAAACGACGATGAACCCGGAGACGCGGACCCTGCTGCGCGTCGACGGCGAGAACGCGTCCGCGGCCGATCAGATCTTCACGATGCTCATGGGCGAGAAGGTCGGTCCGCGCAAGGACTTCATCAAGTCCGAGGCCCGCAAGGTGCAGAACCTTGACGTCTGACCTCCGGTCGGCTCAGGCGGAGGTCGCCGCCTTCGAGTTCGCCCCGCATCACTGCTTCGCGTGCGGGACCCTGAACCCGAGCGGACTCGGCCTGACGATGCATGTCGAGCCGGGACGCTCATGGGTCGAGACGACGCTGGACCGCCGGTTCGAAGGCTGGGAGGGGATGGCCCACGGCGGGATCCTGTGCACGATCCTCGACGAGGTCATGGCCTGGGCCCTGGTCGGTGCCGACAACTGGGGCGTCACCGCCCGCATGTCCGTCGAGTTCCGCAAGCCCGTGGCGATCGGCCGGGCGATCCGCGCGGAAGGGTGGGCGACCGAGACGCGCAAGCGGATCGTCGACACGGCCGGCCGGATCGTCGCCGCGGACGACGGCACGCTTCTGGCCGAGGCGACCGGCAGGTACGTGGCGGCGAGCGAGTCCCGCAAGCGCGAGCTGCGCGAGGCGTACGGCTTCCGGCTCGCCGATGGCCCCAGGAGTATCGCGGCTGCCGGTACTCCCGACCCCGTGGACCTGCCGCGATGACGGCCGCGACCGCCACCGGCGCCGCCGAAGTCGCCACGACCGCAGAGGCTGCCCCGTCCCCGTCTCCGTCCCCGGCCAGCGAGGTCACTGCCCGGGCCGTCGCGTTCGTGGCGGCGCACAAGCCCGCCGCTGAGGCGCTCGGCTCGTCTCTGGCCGACCTGACCCCCGACCCCGACGCCCTCGCTCTCGCGCTCCGCCGCGGCCTGGCCGCCCTCTCGGACCCGGAGTACCTCGCCGGCCAGCAACGGATCGCCCCGGGGATCGGGACGGTCGTCGGCGTCCGCTGGCCCCTCCTCGCCGCGGTGTCGCGCACGTTCAAGCAGGCCACGCGCCAGGATCGCGCCACGTCACTGCTGTTCGTGGCGGACCGCCTCTTCCACGAGCCGGCCCTCGAACCGCGCTGGTTCGCCTTCGGCCTGCTGGAGCGGACCCTCGACACCGAGACGGAGCGCACCTGGCAGCTCCTGCGCCGCGCCGCGCGCGAATCCGGCGACTGGATCACGGTCGACTCGCTCGCCCACCCCTACGGCAAGGGCGTCGCCGCGGA
>Ga0302321_100004660_pt1 | contig 11909 bp, 11 predicted proteins | sample Fen_T0_1_FD_202505 | JGI IMG/M metagenome (GOLD analysis project Ga0302321, IMG submission 202505) | Peat permafrost microbial communities from Stordalen Mire near Abisko, Sweden - Fen_T0_1 | ecosystem: Environmental > Terrestrial > Soil > Wetlands > Permafrost | place: Sweden: Abisko...
ACGACGGGATCAGCAGAACGCCCTTCCGCTTCACGGTCTCGCGCACGACCTCGGCGAGCGTCTCGATCGCCTTCTCGGCCGCCTCGTGCTCGCGGCCGCCGTACGTGGACTCGCAGACGACGACGTCCGCCTCCGGGACGGGCGTCGGGTCCCGGAGGATCGGGGTCCCCGGTCGCCCGAGGTCCCCGGAGAACACAACGACGGTATCGCGGCCGGCACCCGGCGCCGTCAGGCGCATCCGCACGATCGACGACCCCAGGATGTGCCCGGCGTCGAGGAGCGTGACATGGATGCCGGTCGCGACTTCCTGTTCCGCCCCGTAGGGCACGACGCGGAACATCGGCAGCGTCGCCTCCGCGTCGTCCTCCGTGTAGATCGGCGCGTCCAGGTCCAGGTCCACCTCCGGACCGGCGGCCCGCAGCAGGTCTTCCGGGTCTGGGCCGCCCGGGCTCTCGGCGCCTGTCGCAGCGAGAGCGACGGCCTCGTCGAACAGCCGCTCGTCGCGCGCATCGTCCGCGGCGGCCCGCCCCGGATCCCGGCGCTCGCGCCGCGCCGCGCGCTTGGCGAACTCCTCCTGCAGCTTGGCCGAGTCGAGCAGCACAAGCCTCGCCAGCTCTGCGGTGGCCGCCGTGCAGACGATCGACCCCCGGAACCCCTCCCGGACCAGCAGCGGCAGCAGGCCGCAATGGTCGAGATGCGCGTGGGTCAGGACGACCGCGTCCAGGGTCGCGGGATCCAGGCCGAGCGGCACGCGGTTGCGCATGCCCTCCGCTGGTCCGCCCTGGAACATCCCGCAGTCGACGAGGACGCAGGCGCGGCCGGTATCGACGAGATGGCGCGAGCCGGTGACCGTGCGCGCGCCGCCGAGAAAGGTGAGCTCCATGTGCGGATCCTGACACAACGGGGGCGGCGGAAACGGCTTCCCGCGGCGAGGCAGCGTCGCCTGCGGCAGACGGCTCCGGCCGCCCGCGACGAACCACGGCCCGAGCCTCATGCCCGGCCGCCCGGTACCATCGCCCCGGTGACCCCCGCCACCGATCGCTGGAGCCCCGGCGCCGTCCTGCCGCGCCTGCCCGGCCTCATCGCCGGGCTCGTCGTCTTCGGCATCGGCATCGCCCTCATGGTGCGCGCCGGCCTCGGCCTGGGCCCGTGGGAGGCCTTCCACCAGGGAATCAGCAGGATCACGGGGCTGGAGCTGGGCACCGTGAGCATCCTCGTGGGGATCCCCATCCTCGCCGCCTGGTGGCCGCTGGGCGAGCGACCCGGCGTCGGCACGATCCTGAACATCGTGCTGATCGGGACGGCGACGAACGTGGCGTTGTCCGTGGTGCCGCCGGCGGCGGGTCTGCCGGCGCAGGTGGCCATGATGCTGGGCGGCGTCGTGACCATCGCGATCGGATCCGGGCTCTACCTCGCCGCGGACCTCGGTCCGGGGCCGCGGGACGGCCTCATGACGGGGCTCCACGGGCGGTTCGGCTGGTCGATCCGTCGGGCTCGCACCTCGGTCGAGCTGCTCGTGCTCGTCGCCGGCTTCCTGCTGGGTGGCACGATCGGGGTCGGCACCGTCGTCTTCGCGCTCGCCATCGGGCCGCTCGTCCAGGTCTCGCTGCGGGTGTTCGACCGCGACGGGCGGTTCTCGAGCCGGCGCCTCGCCGCCATCGAGGCGCGCGGCATGACCGGGGAATAGTCCGGGAGCAGGCGACGCTGCCCGGGAACCCCGGTCAGCGCATCCAGTCGGGCGGCCGGCGCCTGGACCGCAGGATGACGAAGTAGGCGATCAGGACGATGAGCAGCGCCGCCACCAGGGCCACGACCGGGACGATGTCGGCCCCGGCCGAGGTCTCGCCGGGCGCGTCCGCGGCGACGTCCGGGGCGGCTGCGACGCCGCCCGGCCGGTACTGGGCCAGGTCATCGGTCCAGATGGTCGTCGCCGTGCAGGCGTTGTCGACGTAGTACTCGGGTCCCGGGCCGTCGGTCAGGAACAACAGGTACCTGTCCGCACCGAAGACCCGGTCGATCGAGGTGGTCACCCCGGGCTCTGGGCCGCCGTGGACCTTGATCACATCGGGGACCGACCCGGCGCCCCGCCAGCGTTCCTCCACCCTGACGCTGGCCCAGCGCCCGCCGTTGTCCACGCCGGTGACGGTCCCCACGAGCACCACGTCTGCCTTCGCCATCGCGTCGGGGATCGAGGCCGGCGACGCGCACGAGGCCAGCACCGGGGCCGCGGCCGGGCCGGGAGCCATGCCGAGCCCGATTGCCAGGAGGAACGCTGCGCCACCGAGGGCGAGCCGGCGACCGCTGGTGCCACGACGCACCGTGTTGCCTCCCGCCACCGGGGTCACCGGGCCCGCCGCCGTCACGCCGCTCCCCGGGTCAGTGGAACGAGCCGACGATGAGGCTGTCCACGGCCACGGCCGCGAACAGGAGCGTCAGGTAGCTGATCGAGAACTTGTAGAGGCGGATCGCCTGGGCGAGCGACCCCTCCGGCGACGATGCCTGCCGCCACAGGACGAACGCCCGCCACAGGAACACGGCCCCGAGGCCGACGGCCGCCACGAGGTAGACGAGGCCCATCCTGGCGACCGCGAAGAAGATCAGGCTGATCGCGACCAGCAGCACCGTGTACAGCGCGATCTGGCGAGCGGTCTCGGGTACCCCCTTGACCACCGGCAGCATCGGAACGCGGGCCGCCTCGTAGTCCTTCCGGATGCGGAGCGCCAGCGCCCAGAAATGGGGCGGCGTCCAGTAGAAGACGATGGCGAACAGCAGCAGGGCGGGGACCTCCACGCGGCCGGTGACCGCCGCCCACCCGATGACCGGCGGCAGCGCCCCGGCGGCGCCGCCGATGACGATGTTCGACGGGGTGGTGCGCTTGAGCATCAGCGTGTACACGACGACGTAGAACGCGATGGCGAGCAGGGTCAGGAACGCGGAGACGAGGTTGACGAAGAAGGCCATCATCGCGATCGAGATCACCCCGAGGATGATCCCGAAGACAACCGCGTTCTCCGGTGGCACGTCGTTGTGCGGGAGCGGCCGGCGACGGGTGCGGGTCATGAGCAGGTCGATGTCGCGGTCCAGGTACTGGTTGATCGCGTTCGCGGAGCCGGCCGCGAGCGTCCCGCAGAGCATCGTCCAGAAGACGAGGCGGAACCACTCCGGCGCGTTCATCCCGGGCAGGTCGCGCGTGGCCAGGACCATGGCCGGGATCGTGGTGATCAACAGCAGCTCGATAATGCGTGGCTTGGTCAGGGCGATGTAGGCACGGACCGTGGCCGAACGAGCCGAGCCGGGGGCGGGGGTCACGTCGCTGGTGGGGGTCACGTCGCTGGTGGGGGTCACGTCGCTGGTGGGGGTCACGTCGCCGGCGACCGGGATTGGGACCGGGACCGCGGCGGAGCCGCCGCCGGAGCCGCCCGAGAGACCGGTCCCGTCGGGGCCGCCGGGCCCCGTTGCGACGGGCGCGTCCGCGCTGCCCGACATGCGCGCCTCGTAGTAGGCGGCCACGGCCAGCGCGACGGCGAGCGCCCAGATGATCGCGCCCAGGGCGAGGTGCAGCGTCTGGGTCCACTGCGCGAGACCCGTGAGGACCTGGAGCCCGCCGATGACCGCCTGGAGCGGGAACAGCAGAGCCGCCGCCAGGCCGAGGCGTACGAGGACCGGGTGCCGGCGCTGCGTGCGCCACGCGACCCACCCGGTGCCCACGACGATGAGGCCGACGACGGCGGCGACCCAGCGGTGCAGCACGTGCGCGGAGTTCGCGTCGGTGAGCGCCGGGAAGAGCGAGCCGCCCATCAGGGGCCAGTCCGGGAACACGTACCACTGTGAGGTGGCCGTGACGTTGGAGCCGAACAGCAGCAGCGCGAACGTGGCCGCCGCGCTGAAGGCGGCGAGCAGCGTGAACCGCTGGCTGCCCCCGCGCCCGGCGATGCGTGCCGGGTAGCCGCTCCGCACGAACAGGTACACGAGCAGGCCCAGCAGCGACATCGCGGCGGCGAGGTGCGCCGTGACGGACTCCCCGGAGTTGTTGAGGCGGACCGTCTCCTTGCCCAGCCAGGCCTGGAACCCCACCAGCACGACGGCGGCGAGGCTCGGCCAGAGGATCGAGCGGCGGTCCCCGTAGTCCCGCCACGCCAGGAACGCGACGCCGAGGATCAGGAGGCCGATGGTGGCCGCGACGGTGCGATGCCACCACTCGAGCCACGCCTTGTAGTCGTCCGTCGGCGGGATCAGCGCCCCGTGGCAGGTGGGCCAGTCCGGGCAGCCCATGCCGGAGCCCGTGGCGCGCACGACCACGCCGAGGGTGACGAGGAGCACGGTCGCCACGATCGTGACGAGGGTGAGCTTCTGGTAGCGGGTCACGGGGTGGAGCGTCGTCCTCCGGCCAAACGGAGTTGGGCACACGGGGGTTGGGCACGGCGAGGTTCCGCGGGGTTGCCGGGCACATCTTAGGGCCTCACGTCGCGCGGGGCCGTTCGGGTGGCTTGCCGGGGCGGTCCAGGTGGCGGCCGGGGGCAATTCCGGCGCGACGGAGCACATCCGGCTACCCTCCGCGCATGCGCCGCCTCGCCCCCGTCCTCATCGGCCTCGTGACGATCGCTCTCGCCGCCTGCGGCGCGAACGGCTCGTCGGCTCCCTCCTCGCCCGCGTCCGCCCCTGCGTCCGTCACGGCCCTCTCCCCGGGCGCCTCTGCCGGATCATCCGCGGGCACCGGCAGCCCGAGCGTCATCCCGGTGATCGTCACCCAGCAGTCCGTCGTCGGGCCCAACCGGTTCGTCTTCTCGTTCCTCGACCCCCAGACCAACCTGCCGGCCGGGGCGCCGGATCGCACGGCCTCCGTCGCGTTCATCGCCCCCGGCGAGACGACCCCGGGCACCGCCACGCCGGCGACGTTCGTGTGGGCGATCAAGGACGTCCGCGGCGAGTACGTCGCCAACGTGGACTTCCCCTCCGCGGGTGACTGGAAGGCCGTGTTCATCACGGAGGCGCCGGGCAAGGCCCAGGAGGCGATCGGCGTCGCGTTCCAGGTCGCCGCCAAGGGCACGACGGTGGCGGTCGGGGAGCCGGCCCCGGCCTCGAAGACCCCTATCGCGACGGACGTGGGCGGCGATCTGCGCATGATCTCCACGGACCCGAAGCCGGATCCGAACTTCTACAAGGTCTCGGTCGCTGACGCACTGGCGCGCAAGACACCGTTCGTGCTGGTCTTCGCCACCCCGGCCTTCTGCCAGAGCGCCCAGTGCGGCCCCACGCTGAACCTGGTCAAGTCGGTGGCCCAGACGTCACCGTCCTCCGTGGCGTTCATCAACGTCGAGCCCTACCAGATGACCTGGACAGACGGCAGGCTCCAGCCCGTGCTGGACGCGAACGGGCAGCTGCAACCGGTGGCGTCCGTGAACGAGTGGGGCATCCTCACCGAACCGTGGGTCTTCGCAGTGGACCGCAACGGGATCGTCCGCGGGTCGTTCGAGGGCGTCATCAGCGAGGCCGAGCTGCAGAACGTGGTCAAGGAGATCGCGGCGTCCTGACCGGCGCCGGCACGAGCCGCTACCCGGCGGAAGCGTCCTCGAGGCGGTAGACCACCAGCCGGCCGCCGTCGGCGCGGAAGTAGACGCGGACCGGGGTCGATCCCGCGAGGTGCTCCGCCAGGTGTCCTGGCGGGAATTCCGTCCCATTCTCCAGGGTGCCGATCTCGAACGCGAGCTCCCGGCCGTCACCGGTCCGGAGCGTGAAGCCCTTGACGTCCGTCAGGCCCTTGGCATCGATGGTGAGGAGCACGCCGGTCACCGGCGACGTCTGGGGAGCGGGGGATCCGCTGGCCGGGACCTCGATCGACGCGGTGGCCACAGGCCCCAGGGAGGGCTTCGGCGTTGCCGTCGCCGCACAGCCGGTGACCGCGACCGCAAGGAACAGCCCGGCCGCGTGCACCACGAAGACCGCAACCGTCCCACGCACGGTCCGGCCCGTGCTCACGACGGCGCCAAACCCGTGCCGCTGCTCCCCGGCTTGACGGCGGGCTCGCCGGCGGCGCACCGCGGGCAAGTGGCCGCACCCGGTTCGTACGTCGGGAGCTGCAGGCGCCACAAGGCGCGCAGCGGGTAGACGCGGCCGGTGACGGGCGAGGTTATCGCGGACAGGCCCCCGGAGCGGTCCACGATGACGGCGCACTCCACGATCTCGCCGCCCAGCGCCTCGACGGCCGGGATCATCGCCATCAGCGAGCCACCGGTCGTGAGGATGTCGTCCACCAGGAGGACGCGCTCGCCGGGAGTGATGGTGAAGCCGCGCCGGAACTCGCGCCGGATGGCGCCGTCATCCTGCGAGGCCACCTCCTCGGCGAAGATCGCGCGGGTGCCCAGTTGGCGGCCCGTCTCGAAGGCGAGCATGACGCCGCCGGTGGTCGGACCGGCGACCAGGTCCACGTCCGGGGTCCCGTCCTCGCGGCGGTGGGCGCCGGCCCAGAAGCCGCACAGCTCGCTGGTTGCGGCCGGATCCTGCAGCACCTGGAACTTCTCCAGGTAGGCGTCCGAGTGCCGGCCGCTCTTGAGCGTGAAGTGGCCCTCGCGGAGGGCGCCGCTGGTCCTGAACAGTGCCTCCGTCCGGGCGGCGATGGCTCGGTCCGCCGTCTCGCTGAGGGTGCGTCGCAAGGTGGTCATCGCGGGGGATTCTATGCGGCCCGAGGCCGAACCGTCCGAGTCCGGCCGGGCGGCGGGTCTGGTCCGGTCGCGCGGCGGGTCTGGACCGGCCGGGCGGCGGGTCTGGACCGGCCGCGCGCGCCCGAGCCGTCCGGCCGGGCGGCCGGTCCGCCACGCGTACCAACGGACCTGGTGCAAGGCGGGTGCGAGGGGCGAGAGCCTGACAGTCACCAACCGGGCTGGTGCAAGTCAGGGCCGGCGGCTCAACGGCAGGCGAAGTGCTCCGAGAACCGTGCCGCCTGAGCGTGACCGGTCCTCGCGCGGGTACCACGGTTGACAGGACGGTGGCAGAACCTCGCCGACCACCAGCCGCGTTGGTAGCTGGCAGTGTCTCGGGCCAGGGGGCGCGTCATCGGCTCGGCGTGCCACTCATGCCCGGCGCCCGGGGTCGGCCCGTCAGGCGGTCAGGGCATCAAGCAGCGAGTCCCAGCCGGCGAGGTATGCGTCCACGTCGTCGTCGGCCGCCGGCACGGAGCACACCGGCCCGGCGCCCACGATCGCCTCCCACACGCCCCGGTTCGCCAGCCACACCCTGATCAGGCGCGTCAGCAGCTCGTCCGCGCAGGCGCGCCCCTCGGCGCCGGTCCGGATGGGCGTGGGCCGGAACGTGTAGCCGGACCGCGGGCCCAGGTGGTGGATGTGCCACGGCAGCCCGTGCGCCCGAACCGAGGCGTCCATGCCCGTCGCGAGCCGCGCGCCCAGGCGCTGCGTGTGCGCGTACGCCTCGGGCGTGAGGATCTCGGTCATCACCGCGCGCGCCGCCGCCATCGCGAGCGCGTTGCCGAAGATCGTGCCGCCCGTGGCGACCAGGTTCGCCCGCTCGCCGTCCGGGCCCTTGCGCTGCTCCAGGACCGCGGCGATCTCGTCGGTCATGCCCCACGCACCGAACGGCAGGCCGCCGGCGATGGACTTGCCGATCGTGACAAGGTCGGGCCGCAGCCCCCACTGCGCCGTGAGGCCGCCCGGCCCGACGACCTGCGTGTGCGTCTCGTCCATCGCGAGCAGCGTGCCGGTCTCGCGGGTGATGCGCCGGACCTCCTCGTGGAAGTCCGCGTCCGGCAGCAGCAGGCCGATGTTGTTGGTGATCGCCGGCTCGGTGAGCACGATGGCGATGTCGCGCCGCTCGAGCGCCCGGGCCAGGGCCGTCGGATCGTTGAACGGGACCAGGGCGGTCCCGCCCGCGGTTCCGGCAGGGACGCCGCGCTCCTCCGCGACCACGCGGCCGTCCGCGTCCAGCTCCACCAGGGCTTCGTCGAGGTGGCCGTGGTACTTGCCGTCGAACATGAGCACGCGGTCACGCCCGGTGAAGACGCGAGCGACGCGGATCGCCTCGGTGTTCGCGTGGGTCGCGGAGCTCGTGTACTGCCACTTCGGGAGGCCGAAGCGGTCTCCGAGTAGCTCCGAGACGACGATCGCGTCCTCGTCCGGCAGGAGGAACTGGTTGCCGCGGGCCATCCGATCGGCGACGGCGCGGACCAGCGGCTCCGGCGCATAGCCGCAGAACATCGACATGTCGGCGATGTTGAAGTCGCGGTAGGTGTGGCCGTCCACGTCCGTGAAACGGGCGCCCTTCCCCTCGGCCACCCACATCGGCAGGTGGTGGTAGCTGCCGACGAGCCAGGCCATCGGGACGCCGTTCGGCATCACCTCACGTCCACGTGCCATCAGGGCGGCTGATCGGGCATGCTCGGCTGCGAAGCGTGCGTCCTCGGCGTTCTTGAGCCTGCGGACATGCTCGCGGTTCACGCCGGATCTCGCTGCTTCGTCAGTCACCGCCGGAGTCTACCCGCGAGCCAACGAGCTACGGAACGGTGACCCGAGTCGGTCGGCGGCGATCATCGCCGTGGCGCCGGCGGAACGACCCGCACCGTCGTCGCGGGGTCGAGGCTCGCGACAACACCCCAAGCTGGCGCGACGCCGGGAGGCGCCATGTGCCGGACGAGGAATGGGCCGGCAAGCGACGCCGGGGCCGCCGCGAGCCCGAGCGAATCGTCGACCATGACCTCGGTGGCGTCACCGGTGCCGGGTTGGCCGTCCGGCCGCGGGCTGGCATCGGCCAGGACGGGGCGCGTGTCGGCACACGGTGATGCGGCCAAACCCTGACACGAGGCCAGCGATGACCGGCCGCCGAGGAGCCACCCGCCCACGACCGCGATCTCATTGGGGCCTGCCGCCACGCCTTCCCGGAGGAGCTCCGTGACCGTGAGCTGCGTGTCCGCACCGTGCGTGACCCAGCCCAGAAGCTCCAGCTGGCCACCGGTCACCCGGAACGCCATCGGCCGGTCCGCCGTGTCTCGCTGGATTGTCGCGATCGCCTCGTGCGCGATCATCGCGCCCGCGAGCGCCACCCCGGCGCCATCGAGCCCCTGGAGCTGCAGCCCGTAGCAGTCCTCCGGCATCGGGCTCGGGCACGGCAACGGCTGCAGCTCCAGGACGCCCGTCACGAGGACGATCTGCCCATCAAGGGAGCCGTCCGCCAGCCCGGCCCGAAGCTCGTCCATCGTCATCGTCGGGATCACCGGCCAGGGCACGGCGGTCGGAGAGGTCGGGACGGTCGGCGTGGTGGCTGCCGCAGCTGCCGACGAGGCTGGGGTGCCCCCGGACGCTGCCCCCGCCGTTGGCGTCGCCGGGCCGATGGTGAGCCTTCCGCCCATGACTGCCAGCACCAGCACGGCGACGAGGCCGATCGCCGCCCAGCCCGTCGGCGCCTTGGACCGGCGGGACCCTACCAGGACCGGCAGCACCGCGAACCCGGCGGCACCCTTCGGGGCTCGCATCTCGCCGCGCACGGCCGCCATGACGTCGCGTGCCGCGCTCACGGGCATCCGATCGGCACGAGCCACGAGCATCGCGGCCAGCTCGTCGTCACGCGGCTCCGTCATCGTCCGCTCTCCCGTGCCAGCGCAGCGTCCAGCGCCCGCCGCGCCGCGAACAGGCGCGACTTGGCCGTGCCCGCGGGGATCCCCAGCACTGCCGCGATGGACGCCACGGACCGCCCGTCGAGGTGATGCAGCACCAGCAGCGTCCGGTCCTCGACGGACAGCCGGGCGAACGCGCGCTCGAGGGTCTCCCGGTCGCCTGCCGCCATGGCGTGATCGGCAGAGGCCGGCTCATCGGCCGCGAGCACCGCGTCTGCGGGGACCTCGCGGACCCGCCGCAGGCCGATGCCCCGCAACCCGCGACGGCAGCGGTTGACGAGGATCCGGGTCAGCCAGGCGTCGAATGCTGCCGGATCCCGCAGCGCGGCGAGCTCCCGCCAGGCGGTGACGAGCGCGTCCTGGACGGCGTCGCGTGCCTCGTCCTCGCGTCCCAGGATCGCCATCGCCGTGCGCGTCATCGATCCCACCCGTGACTCCACGAGGGCTTCGAACGCGGAGGCGTCGCCGTTCCTGGCCCGCGCGATGCGTTCCGGGTCGTCGTGCGCCTCCATCACCCTCCTACGAGACAGGAGTCACCGGGCGGGGCCGCGGTTCACGTGATCTTGCGCCGTTTCGTCGCCCACGCAGCGAGGAGCCCTCAGCCCAGGATCAGCCGCAGCAGGATCACGATCCACAGGACGGACGCGAGGCCCTGGACGATCCAGAACGAGCGGTGCAGGGTCTTGTGGCGCATCCCGAAGAAGACGAGCCAGGCTCCGCCCACGCCGCCGGCGAAGCAGAGCAGCCACAGCGTCCGCTCGCGGACCCGCCGCGCGCCCGGCCGCTTCGCCGCCAGCTTGTCCCTCGCGTACATGGCGGCCGTGACCACGTTGATGATCGCCAGCCACGCCAGCACGGGACCCAGCATCAGCGTGCGTGCTCCGCGCCGCGCGTGGAGGGTGCGCCCGCCTTCGACGGTACCGCCGTCCCCACCAGCTCCGCCACGGACGTCGCGCCGCGGGCGCGACAGGCATCGGCGAGCTCGTCTGCGAGGCGCACAGGGAGCATCGGGTCCGCCAGCGCCGCCACGCCAACGCCGACCGCGGTGGCGCCGCAGGCGAGGAAGTCCAGCACATCCTCGATGGAGCAGACCCCGCCGATCCCGATGATCGGGACGTCCACGACCTGGGCGATCTCGTAGACCACGCGAAGGGCGATCGGCTTGAGCGCCGGTCCACAGATCCCGCCGTACGTGCTCCCGAGGGCCGGCGAGCGCCGGTCGGCGGAGGGGAGGAACCCCGGCAGCGTGTTGATCGCGCTGATCGCGTCCGCGCCGGCGGCCTCCACGGACCGCGCCATGGACCTGATGTCCGCCGCGGCCGCGCTGAGCTTGGCGATGACCGGCAGGTCCGTGGCCCGCCGCACGGCGCTCACCGCCGCGGCCGCGGCGTCCGCGTCCATCGCAAACACGACGCCGCCGCGGCCGCCCCCGCCGCACGACAGGTTCAGCTCGACCCCCGCCACGCCGGGCGCGCCTTCCAGCCGCCGCGCGATCTCCGCCAGCTCGCCGGCCGTCTCGCCGCACAGGTTGATGATCACCGGCACCGGCCACTTCGCCCAGGTCGTGGCGTAGCGGTCCAGCACCGCGTCGATGCCCGGGTTCTGCAGCCCGACGCCCACCAGGAGCCCCGCCGGTACCTCCGCCAGGCGCCGTCCCGGGTGCGCGCCCCGTGGCTTGAGCGTCGTCCCGCGCGTCACGATGCCGCCGAGGCGCGGCAGGTCGGCGACGTCCGCGACCTCCACGCCGTACCCGAACGGCCCCGACGCCGCGATCAGCGGGTTGGGCAGGACGAGGCCGCGGCCCAGGTCCACCTCCAGGTCCACCGGCCGCCCGCCGAGGGCGTCCAGCGAGGGTTGGGGCACAGCTTCGATCACCGCGCCGCGGTTCGAGCCCTGGCCGCCCGCCGGCCCCACGGAGCCCGTCGGCACCACACCCCGCGCATTCGTCGGCGCGGGCCGGGTCTCGGGCCCCATGGCAGGCCGGGTCAGGGGCCGGGTCACCGGCCGGATCGCGGGCCGCACGATCCGCACGGTCGGCGTGCGCATGGTCCGCCCGCCCGGGACCGCCTTCCGGCGCGCCTTCACGGCGTCGCACCCGGTCGCGGGGCGACCGGGTGCACCGGCAGCGCCTTCACGACACCCGCTCCCAGTCCAGCTCGTCCGCGGCGAACACCGGTCCCTCGCGGCACACCCGCACGGGGCCGTCCCGGCCGGGAACCACGCACCCGAGGCACGTCCCGGCGGCACACCCGATCTCCTGGTCCAGCCCCACCTGGAGGTGCGACTTGCGCCG